>Ga0105048_10018455_pt1 | contig 10731 bp, 14 predicted proteins | sample MAT05_FD_78382 | JGI IMG/M metagenome (GOLD analysis project Ga0105048, IMG submission 78382) | Freshwater microbial communities from Lake Fryxell liftoff mats and glacier meltwater in Antarctica - MAT-05 | ecosystem: Environmental > Aquatic > Freshwater > Ice > Liftoff microbial mat | place...
ATACGATCTACCCGAACGGCATCTCCACCTCTCTGCCAGCCGACGTTCAGGAATCATATGTTCGTACCATTGCTGGGTTGGGGCAGGCGACCATCCTGCAGCCCGGCTATGCGATCGAGTATGATTTCTTCGATCCGTGCGGGCTGACGCTGTCGCTGGAATTGCGCGATTTGCCGGGGCTGTTCTTTGCCGGACAAATCAACGGCACGACAGGTTATGAGGAAGCGGCGGCGCAGGGGCTGCTGGCGGGGGCCAACGCGGCGGCGCAGGCATTGGGGCGCGACGGGCTGCATCTGCGCCGGTCCGACAGCTACATCGGGGTGATGATCGACGATTTGGTAACGCGAGGAGTGACAGAGCCCTACCGCATGTTCACTTCGCGCGCAGAGTTCCGGCTCGCCTTGCGCGCAGACAACGCCGATCAACGTTTGACGCCGCTCGGCGCTGCGGCAGGGCTGGTATCGGATGGACGGTTGGCACGGTTTGACGCCAAGATAACCGAGCTCACCGCGGTTCGCGCCAAGCTCGATACTTGCATCCTGAGCCCACACGATCTGCAGTCCGCAGGAATAACCGTCAGCCACGACGGCTCTCGGCGGTCGGCGTTTCAATTGCTGGCGTTCCCGGATATCAGTCTTCAAGTCATTGAAACCCTCGTTCCAGGTCTGGCCGAGCATAACTCTGCGGCCAAGCAGCAGGTGGCCATCGATGCGTTGTATGCGCAATACCTGGGCCGCCAGCAGATCGAGGCCGACACTTTGCGCCGAGATGAGGACACGGCGATTCCGCTCGATTTTGACTATGCGGCGCTGTCGGGTCTGTCAAATGAGCTTCGGGTGAAATTGCAGCGGCTTCAACCACTTAACCTTGCACAGGCTCGCGGAATTGAAGGCATGACGCCCGCTGCGCTGGTTCTGATTCTCGCGCACCTGCGCAAGGGGCAGCGTCATAAGGCCTTGGCATGATGGCCTTGAAAGCGGCGGATGTGCCGGATTGGCTGGCCGTCTCGGGCGAGACCGTCGATCGGTTGCAGCAGTTCGCAGCACTGGTCATCAAATGGAATTCGGCGGTCAATCTGGTATCAAAATCCAGCATTCCCAGCCTTTGGGCCCGCCATCTTCTTGACTCGGCCCAAGTGTTCCGGCTTGCGCCGCCGCAGGCGAAACGGTGGCTCGATCTGGGTAGTGGTGGCGGGTTTCCGGGCATCGTCATCGCCATTCTGGCCGCCGAACTGCTGCCGAGCCTCCGGGTGACCTTGGTCGAATCCGATCAGCGCAAATCGGTGTTTCTGTCGGAGTCGATCCGGCAACTGGACCTGTCCGTTGATGTGAAGGCGTGCCGGATCGAAATCCTGCAGCCGCAATTGGCCGATGTGATGACGGCACGGGCACTGGCTCCGCTGACGGAGCTTTGCGGCTACGCCCGCACCCACCTGGCACCCGGGGGGGCGGCTCTGTTTCAGAAGGGCGCTTCGGTCGAGGCCGAGATTGCGGCGGCCCAAGCGGCTTGGCGATTTGATCTGGTTCGGCACCCCAGTCTGACAGATCCTGCGGCCGTCATTCTGGACATCAGGGCAATCGCCGATGTCTGATCCCAGCCGCAGCAGCAACCCGCGGATCATAGCGTTGGCGAACCAGAAAGGCGGCGTCGGCAAGACCACGACGGCAATCAACCTTGCGGCGGGGCTGGTCGAGCGGGGCGCCAGGGTGCTGCTGGTGGATCTTGACCCGCAAGGCAACGCATCGACGGGGCTTGGCATCGCCGCCGGCAACCGTGCGATGACCACGTATGACCTGATCCTCGACGATGCGCCGCTGGCAGATGTCATTCAGCAGTCTTCGATTTCCGGCCTTTGGGTCAGCCCGGCAAACTCTGATCTGGCCTCGGCGGATATGGATCTGGTGTCCAATGAAAAGCGCAGCTTCCTGTTGCATGACGCCCTGAGGCAGCCAGCGATGGACGTCTATCAGCTTGATTTCATTCTGATTGACTGCCCGCCCTCGCTCAGCCTGCTGACCGTCAACGCGCTGATTGCCTGTCATTCCGTGCTGGTGCCGCTGCAGGCCGAATTCTTTGCCCTTGAAGGCCTGTCGCAGCTGATGCTGACGGTCCGGCAGGTTCGGCAAACCGCCAACCCGACGTTGCGGATCGAAGGGGTGTTGATGACGATGATCGACGGTCGCAACCGGCTGTCGCAGCAAGTGGAAAGCGACGCCCGCAAGACACTCGGCGATCTGGTGTTTGCAACCACGGTACCGCGGAATGTGCGGGTCAGCGAGGCGCCCTCATTTGCTCAGTCGGTTCTGCATTACGATCCGCAGTCCAAAGGCAGCGAGGCCTATCGCGCAGTGGCGCTGGAAATCTTGCGCCGCCATCCAATATTCCCCCGATCCGAGGAGCGCAGCCGATGACTGACAAAAAAACCGAACGGCGGGGGCTGGGCCGGGGCCTGTCGGCGCTTATGGCCGATGTCCATATTGACGCGGACGATGCCGCAAGCAAACCCTCGGTGAGGCCCGATTTCCGCTTGCCGGTGGAAAAGATCGTGCCGAATCCCAATCAGCCCAGACGGGATTTCTCGCCCGATGCCTTGCAGGATCTGGCCGCCTCCTTGCGGCAAAAGGGCGTGATCCAACCTCTGATCGTCCGGGCGATCGCCGGCACCGATCGGTATGAGATCGTCGCCGGAGAGCGGCGGTGGCGCGCGGCGCAGTTGGCTCAACTGCATGACCTGCCGGTGATCGTCCGCGATCTGAATGATTCCGAGGTGATCGAAATCGCCATCATCGAGAACATTCAGCGCGCCGATCTGAACGCGATCGAAGAGGCGCTGGCCTATCGGCAGTTGATGGACCGGTTTGGCCACACCCAGGAAAAGATCGCCGAAGCCCTGTCGCGGAGCCGCAGCCATATCGCCAATCTGTTGCGATTGCTCAACCTTCCTGACGATGTTCAGGGCATGGTCCGTAATGGCAACCTGACGGCCGGCCATGCCCGCGCCCTGATCACCACTCCGAATGCGTCTGAACTTGCCCGGCAGATCGTGGCGCGTGGGTTATCGGTGCGCGAGGCCGAAAAGCTGGCGAAGACCCCGGCGGCGACCGGGACAGGCTCCGCACGAGGCGCCCGCAGTGCCGAGAAAGACGCAGATACCCGGGCGCTGGAGGCCGATCTTTCAGCCAATCTCCACATGATGGTCAGAATTGACCACGGCCCCGCCGGGGATGGCGGGCAGGTCAGCATCCGCTACCGGACGCTTGAAGACCTTGATCTGCTTTGTCGTGTTCTGTCGCTGATTCCGCGCGACATGGGCGTCTGATCAGGTCAAATCAAGCTCGCGCAAAATCGCATTCAGAACGATGCGGCCGGACGAAGTGACCTTCAGGCGGTTGCCTGTCTTTACAAGATGCCCGGACTGCTGCAGCCCGGCTATCTTGACTTTGTCCATCAATCTGCCGGCAATAGCCTCGATCCGGTCTGTTTCCAAACCTTCAACCAGCCGCAAACTCATCAACAGATATTCCTGCGCGTGATCCATGCGGGTCAGCAGGCTTCGTGGCACCTCCCCGGGCCGTGAAGACTCGACCATTGCAAGCCAGGCACCCGGAGACTTGGGGGCTTCGGTCGTCCAACGATCACCGCCCAAGGTCATCCGCCCGTGTGCGCCGGGTCCGATTCCCAGATAGTCGCCGCCGCGCCAGTAAATCAGGTTGTGTCGCGACTCTTGGCCCGGACGGGCGTGGTTGGAAATCTCATAGGCAGGCATCCCGGCCTCTTCGCAAATTTGCTGCGTCATCAGATACATATCGGCGGCCAGATCATCATCGGGCAGCCCTTTCAGGCCGCCGCGCGCCAGACGATCCCCAAAGGCGGTGCCATCCTCGACCGTTAATTGATAAAGGGAAAGGTGGTCGGCGGCCATCGACAGCGCCTGTTGCAACTCCAGCCGCCAGTCATTCAAAGTTTGGTCCTGCCGGGCATAAATCAGATCAAAGCTGACGCGATCAAAGCACGACCGGGCGACATCGAACGCTGCCCGCGCCTCGCCTACCGTATGCATGCGCCCCAATCGCCGCAGATCAACGTCGTTCAGCGCCTGAATGCCCATTGAAATCCGGTTGACGCCGGCAGTCCGATAACCGCTGAAGCGGCCGGCGTCGACCGAACCGGGATTCGCCTCCAGCGTGATCTCGGGGTCATTGACCATTGGCCAGGTCACGCGGACTTTGTCAAGAATTGCACCTACCAGTGCGGGGTCCATCAGCGATGGCGTTCCACCGCCGAAGAACACCGTTTGCAGCACCCGGCCTTGAGTCTCGGCTCCCAAGCGTTCGATTTCGGCCAGATAGGCGCGCTGCCACCGGATCTGGTCAATGTTGGCAGCGACGTGGCTGTTGAAGTCGCAATAAGGGCACTTCGATTGGCAAAATGGCCAGTGCAGATACAAACCGAAACCGCCGCGCTGCCAGTCTTCCATGTCTACCCCTTACAGGCCGTAACCTCGATTAAGACCTTCATTTCCGCTCGGATCAGTCCGGCGACAATCACTGTCGTGCCGGGCTGAATCGCGCCCCAGTCCGGCAGCAGTGCATTCACCAGGCTGTATCGCATCGTCGACTCAAGCGCCGAGCCGATCGGTGTCGGTTTCACGTGAAACACTCCGCTACCAGTTTTCGGAACGCGTCCGCCCGGTGACTGATCCGGTTTTTTAATTCCGGTGCCATTTCTGCAAAGGTTAACGTATAGCCATCCGGCTGAAAGATCGGGTCGAAACCGTGTCCATTGGCACCACGCATCGGCCAGGTGATCTGGCCAGACAAGACGCCTTCGAATACCACATCTTGGGCGTCTGGCCATGCAAGCACCAAGGTGCAGCGGAATTGGGCCGAAATCGGTGCCAACGCACCCGTTCCTTGCAGGTCATTCCACGCGCGCCTCATGGCGATGTCGAAATCCCGACCAGCCGGGGTTTCGGCCCAATCCGCCGTAAAAACCCCGGGAAAGCCGCCCAATGCGTCGATACAAAGGCCCGAGTCATCGGCAAGCGCGGGCAGGCCCGTCGCTGCCGCCGCCGCATGCGCCTTGATCCGGGCATTGCCAACGAAGGTCGTTTCCGTTTCTTCCGGTTCCGGCAGGCCCAACGCCGCGGCCCCGATCACCTGCACACCCAACGGCGCGAACAAATCCACCATCTCGGCCAGTTTGCCGTTGTTATGGGTGGCGACCAGCAGGCGATCTGCGGTGAACTTGCGCATCAGGCCCCCAGTGCGGCCTTCTGTGCCGCAACCAGCGCCGCCGCCCCGGCTTCTGCCAGATCAAGCAGGGCAATCATCTCGCCACGCGAGAATGTCGCCCCCTCGGCCGACATCTGCACTTCAACCAGCCGCATCCGGCCTGTCAGAATGAAGTTCCCATCGGTTCCGGCAACCGAATCTTCGGCATAGTCCAGATCGAGCACTTCCTGGCCCGCATATAATCCGCAAGACACCGCCGCAACGTGATCGACCATCGGGTCCGACACGATTGCCCCTGATTTCAACAGCTTGTCCATCGCCAACCGCAGGGCCACCCAGCCCCCGGTGATCGACGCACACCGCGTGCCGCCGTCAGCCTGCAGCACATCGCAGTCAATTACGATCTGGCGTTCGCCCAACGCCGAACGGTCGACCCCGGCCCGCAGCGCCCGGCCGATCAACCGCTGAATCTCTTGCGTCCGGCCGCTTTGCTTGCCGGCGGCCGCCTCGCGGCGGTTGCGGCTGTTGGTGGCGCGCGGCAACATGCCGTATTCCGCCGTGACCCAACCCAACCCCGTTCCCTTGAGAAAGGGCGGCGCCTTGTCCTCGATGGTGGCGGAGCACAGCACATGCGTTTCGCCCATCTTGATCAGGCAAGACCCTTCGGCATGCTTCATTACTCCGGTTTCAATGGAAACCGCCCGCATTTCGCTCAACGCCCGGCCCGAAGGTCGCATCTTGTCACTCCTGTTTGTCCGGCACAGATACGCAATGCGGGGCCTCGGGCGCAAGCCCGCGTTGCAACCCGCTGTTGACGGCGGGACCTGCCCCCCTACACTGGACCACCGATGGAACCTGCCCGATGACCGACGCCTCCAGCATGCTCTCTGAAATGAATGACCGGTCGCGCGAGGTCTTTCGCCGGGTCGTCGAAGGCTATCTGGCGTCAGGCGATCCTGTCGGGTCACGCACCCTGACCCGGACGATGTCGGAAAAGCTGTCGGCGGCGACGATCCGAAATGTCATGCAGGATCTCGAATTTCTGGGGCTGCTTGACAGCCCGCATGTGTCGGCGGGGCGCGTGCCGACACAGTTGGGGCTGCGGATGTTTGTCGATGGCCTGCTTGAAGTGGGGACCGTGAACTCGGCTGACCGTGAAAGGATCGACGCCACCACCAGCCCCGATCAGGACGTTGCCTCGTTGCTTGATCATGTCGGCGCGGCGCTGTCGGGCATTACGCGGTCGGCGTCGGTCGTTCTGGCTCCCAAGCAGGAATCCGCCATCCGGCACATCGAATTCATCAGCCTGGCCACCGACCGGGCGCTGGTGGTGCTGGTGTTTGCCAACGGTCAGGTTGAAAACCGCATCTTCGCGCCCCCGCCCGGGCAAACCCCGTCGTCCATGCGCGAAGCCGCGAATTTTCTGAATGCCCTTGCCGAAGGGCGCACCCTGTCTGACCTGCGCCGCACGATCGTGCAGGATATCGCGGCCCGGCGGCAGGAGATTGATTCTCTGGCCTCCGCCATGGTCGAATCCGGCTTGGCGGTCTGGCAAAACGGCGGCGAAGGCTCGGAACGGCTGATCGTGCGCGGCCAGTCAAACCTCATCGAATCGTCCGATGCGATGGATATCGACCGCATCCGCAGCCTGTTCGACGATCTGGAACGCAAACGTGACATCGCCCAATTTCTGGAGTTGGCCGAAACCGGCGAAGGCGTTCGCATTTTTATCGGTTCAGAGAACAAGCTTTTCTCACTTTCGGGTTCCTCTCTGGTCGTCTCTCCCTATATGAACGCGGATCGAAAGATCATCGGTGCGGTGGGCGTGATCGGTCCGACGCGGCTGAACTACGGCCGTATCGTGCCGATCGTGGATTACACCGCCCAGCTTGTCGGCCGGATTCTGTCCGAACGCGGCAAGGGTTAAGAGAGTTGAGAACAAGGAAGACGACAATGGCGCAAGACAACGCTGGTCCGAACGGGCCCGGTCCCGATGGGGTCGAACTGGAAGAGTTCGAAGAGTTCATCGAAGCCGAAGAGCTTGACGCTCTGCGGGCCGAGCGCGATGATTTGCGTGACCGGTTCATGCGGGCCCTGGCCGATGCCGAAAACGCCCGCAAGCGCAGCGACCGCGATCGGCGCGAGGCAGAGCAGTATGGCGGCTCCAAGCTGGCCCGCGATCTGCTGCCGGTGTTTGACAACCTGAAGCGGGCGCTGGATTCAGTTACCGACGAAAACCGCACGCAGTCAGCCGCGCTGATCGAAGGCGTTGACCTGACGCTGCGCGAACTGACAAATGTGCTGACGAAACATGGCGTTACGCCAATAGCCCCCACCATTGGCGACACGTTTGACCCGCAGATGCACGCTGCGATGTTCGAGGCTCCGCTGCCGGGCACCAAAGTGGGACAGATCATTCAGGTCATGACGGTGGGCTTCATGCTGCACGACCGTCTGCTGCGGCCAGCGCAGGTGGGCGTGTCCTCCAACACCCAAGGCTGACACCAGAAAGGGGCGGGCCATTGCCCGCCCCGTCCTGTTCTGCATCCCTTAATCCGACGACAACTCGCGGAACGCTCGCGTCAGCAACGCAAGCACGGATAGCGCAATGAAGACGACAAACAGGATCTGCGCGATCCCTGCCGCAGCACCGGCGAGGCTGCCAAAACCAAAGGGAATGGCGATCGCAGCGATCGCCAGAAACACTGCAGCCCATACGAGCATGGCGGTCTCCTGTCCTTGATTGGTAGCTTGGTCATTGCAGCACCAACTCGCCCCGGCGGCGATGGTTCCTGCCAATCTTGCCGGCGCTGAGGGAACCGGGCCAAGGGAGGCCGCGTTAGTCAGGCATACCGACCCAGAGCAAAGGTTTTGCCATGATCCCGCTTGCCGCAGTCACCGGTCTTGATGCCCCCGACGGGGCGCTGGATGCCCTGAACAGCCTGCATACCCTGACGATCGACAGCCGTAACGGGTTTGAAAAGATGGTCGACAAGGCCGAGCCCGAGTTTCGCCCCGTCGTCGAGCGGTTTCGCAGTCTGCATCACCGTCAGGCGGGCGATCTTGCGGCAATTCTCGCCAAGCGTGGGCACGCGGTCGAGGACGGCGGCTCGATGATGGGCACGCTGAACGAAGCTGTCGTATCGTTGCGGTCTTTTTTCGATGACATCGACGAAGGCACGATGCCGTCGGTTCGGCGCGGCGAAGAGCATGTGCTCAACGCCTATGCCGAGGCTCTGCGCCACCCGCTAGGCCCTGACGAAGCTCTGCAGATCAGTTCCATGCGTGACGACCTGGTGGCCCTGCTGGCCGCCAGCCCGGTCTGACGCACCCCAACCCCGTAGCAAGAGGATCACACCATGATCAAAGATGACACCAAATCCGAAATCCGCGACGCCGCTTCGCAGGTCAAAAGTGCTGCCGACTCGGTTATCCACGATGGCCAGGACGCGGCACGCGGTCTGGCAGACCGTGCCGGCGACGCGGCAGGGCACCTGAAGGATCAGGCGATGGCCGTGAAGGACAAGGCTGTCGACATGGCATCCAACGCCGGCGCGATGGCTGCCGAAGCCGTTGGCAACGCCCGGGACATGGCAGGCCAAAGAGCCAACGCCGCCAAAGACTCGTTGGCGGATGAGGGTTACAAACTTGCCGACACGCTGCGCAACGCCGCCTCTGATCGTGGCGAATCCGTGCAGGGACGCGTTCTCGGCGTGATGGCCGGCGGTGTCGATTCGATCGCCGACAGCCTGCAGGGTCGCAGCCTTGGAGAGATGTTCGGCGACGTGCAGGCCTATGCCCGCCGCAACCCGGGCCTGTTCGTGGCCGGCGCTGCGGTTCTCGGATTCGCTCTGGCGCGGTTCGTGCGCTCTGGCGGTTCGCAGGATTATCTCGGCAAGGGCCGCAACAGTTGACAGCCCCCGATGACCCATCCAGCCCGCCCCACACTCCGGGCGGGCTGATCTCGGCGGCACTGGGCCAGTTGGCAGCCATCCTGCGGGGTGAGTTGGCGCTGGCCCGGGCCGAGGTCTCGCAGGCCGCGGGCCGGGCTGGTGCCGGGCTGGGTTTGCTGGTTATGGCAATCCTGATGGGCATCGTGGCTTTGAACCTGGCGGCAGTGGCACTGGTCGCGGCCGTCGTGCATGCGGGCCTGCCGCCGCACTGGGCAAACCTGGTGGTCTGCGGCGGGTTTTTCATTGCCGCCACTTTGTTTGCGGTGGTTGGCCTCCGCGCCCTGCGGTCTGCCGGATTTGTGCCAGATCGGGCGCTGCGCGGATTGCAGCGTGACGCCGAGACGATTGCCGACACGATGAAAAGCAGTTCCAAGGAAGGATGACAGAATGACCAATCATTCAGATCCCCGTCATATCGAAGCTGACCTTGACCAGCAGCGGGCCAAGCTGGCATCGACGCTGGATGCCTTGCAGGACAGGGTGTCGTTCGATGCCCTTGCAGGTGATGCACTTGGGTTGATCAAGGCAAACACCGAAACCTATACTGCGTCGATTGATCAGGCGGTGCGCTCCAATCCCATTGCGCTGGCGATCGTCGGCGTCGGGCTGGCCTGGCTGATTTTCGGTGGCCGCAAGCATGTCGAGACGCCGAAGGTCAACCTTGAGGCGATGTCGAACTGGGAAGATGACGGCGGTCCGGCCCGACCTTCGGACGAGATCGAGCCTGACTGGACGGCGCAAAGCGATACGCTGCGCAGGCGTGCCAACGACTCGCTGGCGAGGCTTGAGGCAGAGGCGCGTGGCGCAACCCGTGGCCTGCGCGACGTGGCCGCCGAACGCGCCGCCATTCTGGCTGAACTGGCAACCGGCCTGCGCGTTGCCGTCCGTAGCGGCCTCGACGGGCTTTCGGTTGCGGCGCAGGACAAGATCGTGGCGACGCGCGAAGCCGCCTACGCCGCGCGGCTGAAGGCCACGGACATGGCCCGCACGGCGCCGAAACAGACGGGGCGATTGATCGAAGATCATCCCATGGTGACCGGCGCCATAATGCTGGCGCTTGGTGCGGCCTTGGGGGCGATGTTGCCGCGCACGGCGTTCGAGGACCGCACCTTCGGCCCCGAGCGTGACCGGCTGATGGCCAAGGCAAGCCGGTTGCTGGCCGAAGAGCGCGCGGCAATCGCCACCATCGCCAGCGACCTGGGGTCCGAGGTGGCCAATAGCGCCTATGACGCAATGCACCGCGTGTCCGAAACGGTCTGAGCATTCTGCCGCCGAGCCAAACCACATACCCCCGCGCCAACCGGCCGCGGGGGTTTTGTTTTTCGTATTGTTCAGATGCAAAAGGCCCGCCGGGCGGCGGGCCTTGGGTGTACCTGAACAGTGATCCTTACAGACCTTTGAACCACGAATCCACTTCGGTCTCGGCTTCGTCCTTGGCGCGTCCGTATTTGGTCTGCACCAACCCAACCATCTGGTCCCGCTTGCCTTCGACGCGATCCCACTCGTCATCGGTGATATCGCCCCACTTCTCCTGGGCCTTGCCC
>Ga0105048_10018457_pt1 | contig 10731 bp, 10 predicted proteins | sample MAT05_FD_78382 | JGI IMG/M metagenome (GOLD analysis project Ga0105048, IMG submission 78382) | Freshwater microbial communities from Lake Fryxell liftoff mats and glacier meltwater in Antarctica - MAT-05 | ecosystem: Environmental > Aquatic > Freshwater > Ice > Liftoff microbial mat | place...
ACGTACGCCCAGATCATGAAGGACAATGCCAACGACATGACCAGCCCCGAGGTGCAGAAGGCACTCGAGGAGTTGGGCACGCCAGAGGTTCAGGCGGCTTCCAACAACATCCAGGCGTACTTCGACGCCACCTGCCCGCAGGGCTGAGAACGCTCTGAACCGTTGCGGCGAGAGCTCTGGGCGTTACAGCCCGGAGCTCTCCAGGATGTGGACGCCACAGGCCGAGCCGAGACCGATGACGTGAGCCAGACCCACCTTGGCACCCTTGATCTGACGATCGCCTGCCTCGCCACGCAAGTGGTGGCAGACCTCCCAGATGTTGGCGATGCCGGTGGCTGCGATCGGGTGGCCCTTGGACTCCAAGCCGCCCGACACGTTGACCGGCATGCTGCCGTCACGCCAGGTGGCACCCGAGTTGAAGAAGTCGGCAGCGTCACCCTCCTCACACAGCATCAGGTTGTCGTAGTGCACCAGCTCGGCGGTGGCGAAGCAGTCGTGGAGCTCGACCAGGTCGAGATCTGACGGCCCGATGCCCGCCTGCTCGTAGGCAATCTTGGCGGCGTTGCGGGTGAGGGTGTTGACGTTGGGCAGCACCTGGCAACCCTCTTCGTACGGGTCGCTGGTCAGCACCGACGCCGAGACCTTGATCGCGCGACGCTGCTGCTCGAGCGACATCGTGCGCAGCTTGGCACCGCTGACCACCACAGCAGCCGCTGCGCCGTCGCAGTTGGCGCTGCACATCGGGCGGGTGTTCGGGTAGGCGATCATGACGTCGTTCATGATCTCGTCGAGCGTCATCCGCTTGGTATATGCAGCGAGCGGGTTCAGCGTGCTGTGCGCGTGGTTCTTCTCGCTGATCTTGGCGAACAGCTCGAAGCTGGTGCCGCCGTACTTGTGGCCGTACTCCATGCCGACCTGGGCGAACACGCCCGGCATGCTGTCGGTGCCGATGCGACCATCGGTACTGGTGACAGCTCCCATGCGGCCCGATGGGTTCCACTCGTTCTTGTCGCTCTTCGGGCGGCCGCCCGCACCGAGCAGGCCGGCGCCGGCAAGCTTCTCGACACCGACCGCCAGGCCCATGTCCACCTCGCCGGACTTGACGGCCATGATCGCGGTACGCAACGCGGTGGCGCCCGTGGCACATGCATTGGCCACGTTGTACACAGGGATGCCGGTCTGACCGATCTGCTTCTGCAACTGCTGGCCGATTCCTGCGTTGGATGCCATCAAGCAACCCGCCGCAAGCACGCCGATGTCCTTCATGGTCACCCCGCCATCGGCGAGCGCAGCGAGCGCCGCTTGCGAGGCAAGGTCGACCGTGTCGAGGTCCGGGTACTTGCCGAACTTGGTCATATGGATGCCGAGAATCCAAATGTCGTCGCTCATGATTGTCTCCTTCAGTCGGATGGTTCAGGCCAACGGTGCGAAACCGAAGCCGATGGCTTCGGTGCCGTTGTCGTCGGCGCCGATGGTGTAAGTGGCCAGGGCAACCTTCATACCCAGCGAGACATGCTCGGGGGACGCTTCCACATTGATGACGTTGCCGCGCACGGTGGTGCCGCCGCAGTCGACGATGGCCGACACGAACGGCACGGGTACGCCGGGCGCGGCGAACGTGACGATGGTGAATGCCTTGACTTCACCGTTGGTGTCGATCGCGACCGTCTCGAAATCGGTACCGCTGCAGTTGGCGCAGGCATTGCGGCGGCCGAAGAAGCGAGCACCACAACCAGTGCATTCGTTGGCTGTCAGGTGCGGCGTGTCGCCCAGCACGAGGTAATCGACAAGGGGGATCTGGTTTGCCATTGCGAACATCTCCAGTGTGCGTCGTTGCTGGGCGCCAAGCTAACCATCACGATGGGTGAGCACCGAGCCGGAGCAGCGTTTCATCACCAACGCTGGTGATGGATGACGTCGATGACGGCTCGTCGCGACCGCGTGCGCGCGGAGCCGGACTGCCGGTCGTCGGCCGCCCGATGACCTAACGCCACGACGCCGACCTGCAGCACGTGTGGGGGGACGCCCAACTCGTCGAGTAGCACTCGGGCATTGCGGAAGATGCCGAAGTACAGCGCACCCAAACCACGATCCTCTGCGAGCAGCAGCAGGTTCTGCGTTGCCATGGCAGCGTCGGTGAGCCAGAACGGCACCTCCCAGTTGGAGGCCTCCTCCAAGCCATGCCCGGCCTTGTCGCCCTCGGAGTACCGCGCGGTGTAGGCCACCGGGTCGGCAAGGGGGAGGACCAACACCGGGGCAGCACGGGTCTCGTCGTCGAACCAGTCCTCGCTGCCGGTGATGGTCCAGAACGACGACGCTGCGTCGCCCGACAACACCAGAAAGTGGACACCCTGGCTGTAGCCGGCCGACGGCGCACGACGGGCGAGGTCCACCAATTCGTCGACCTGCGCAAGGTCGAGTGGCGTGGCATCGAAGCGACGAGTCATCCGCCGACGACGTATGACGGCGTCGAGTGCTGAACCGTCGGGCGTCACCGGATCACCAGTCGACGACGATGCAGGCACGACTGCGGGCCAGGGGCAGGGCTCAGCGGGCGCCGAGTTTGACGAGGTCTTCGGCCATGATCCAGCCGTGCACGACGAGCGAGCCGCTGGTCTTGGCCGACACGGTGGCGAACAACGCTGTCTGTTCGGGCTTGATGCGGTCTGCCTTCAGCGACTCGTGATCCAAGAAACCGTGAGCGTTGGACTTGGCGACGAACGTTTGCTCGTCGTACTGGCCATCGACGCCGAAACGCTTGGCGAGGCGGCGACCCCAGGCCCGCTCCTCGCCGACTGCGCGATGGCCCGGACGTGGAATCTGCTCGTCGACCTGCTTGAACGCCTCGAAGCCGTCGGGCAGGGCGAAACGCGATCCGACCACCACATCCTCGTCGGGGAAGGCCATCAGCGCCCTGTGAAATGCCTCGCGCATGACGCCCTTGAGCACCTGGTCGCGCTTCGAAGAACGCTTGACGCTGAGCAGGCCGACCAGCACGCACGGCGTACCGCCGATGCGCTCGAGCGTGGCAAACGCAAAACCGTGCAGCTTGCCCTCGACGCGCGCAGCAGTGCTGAGCACCCAGTCTTCCTTCGCCTTCGAGAGGATGCCGATGTCGAACGCCCCGCCCATCGACGCCATTTCGTCGAGGTCGGCGTCATTCAGTGCTGCAGCGTCCCTGGTGACCACCTGGATTGGCATTGCCCGGAAGCTCCTGTCGAACTCGTACCCCATATTCACGCCACGCCGAGGCGTGACCTGAGTTCCCTATTCTGCCACCGATTCGGGCAGATTCCTGCCCCGACAGGTCACTTCGCTCTACAGCACGACCGCATCGTGGCCGAGGGCCATGCGCAGTTCGCCCACCACGCGATCGAGATCAACACAGAAATCATCAGCGAGACGCAGGACCTTGCCCTGGCCGATGTGCAGGTACACGGGCGAATCACCAGGGTGTTCGCGCAGAATCTTGCGAATCTGGTGGATTTTGAGCTCGGTCAATGAGGTGGCTGGCACCCTCAACCGGAGTGGCGCCGCACTGCCGGTATCGAGGCCTTCCAGGATCTGGATGTCTTGCGCCATGAAGCCAACCCGTGTCTCGTCGCGACGGTCGATTCGGCCCTTCACGGTCACGATCGCGTCGTCGATCAACTTGTGGCTCTGCTCGGTGAGCACTCGCGGGAAGACGGTGACCTCGATCGCCGCGTCGAGGTCCTCCAGGATGAAGACCGCCATCTGGTCGCCCTTCTTGGTGAATTTGCGCGAAAGGTTGGTGATCACCCCGCCCAAGGTGATCATGGCCCCGTCGTCCTTCTCGGCCGCCTCGGCGACGCTGCAGTCCACCTTGCGCCGCAGCGCTGCCTCTACACCAAGCAGCGGGTGGTCGCTGATGTAGAGGCCCAGCATCTCCTTTTCGAACTTCAGGCGGTCGCTCTTGTCGAACTCCAGCGTCGGGATGTGTACCCGCTCGTTGAACCCGCCACCAACCGAATCGTCTCCGACATCGCCGAACAGGCTCATCACACCCTGGTCGCGCTCACGGCGGCGCACGACGGTGCCGTCGATGATCTGCTCGAAGACCATCAGTAACCCCTTTCGCGGGTGGCCCAGGGAATCGAAGGCGCCGGCCTTGATGAGCGATTCCACGGTGCGCTTGTTGAGCACCGGCTCCGGCACTCGCTCGGCGTATTCGTGGAACGAGTCGTACGGGCCGTTCTCGTCGCGCTCGCGCAACAGCAGCTCGACCAAGCCCTCCCCCACGTTGCGAATCGCCGACAGCCCGAACGTGATGGCACCCGGGCTACCCGCCGGCAGCACCACATCGACTGGAACCTCGTTGGGCATGAGCGCTGCGAAGTCGGTGATCGACCGGTTGATGTCGGGCGTGAGCACCTTGACGCCGGTGGCACGCGCGTCGCTGAGGTACACGGCCGCCTTGTCGAGGTTGCTCTTCACGCTGGTGAGCAGACAGGCCATGTACTCCACCGGATAGTGAGCCTTGAGGAACGCCGTTTGATAGGTGACCAACCCGTACCCGAACGTATGGCTCTTGTTGAAGGCGTAGTCCGCGAACTTGGCGATGACGTCGAACAACTTCTCGCCCATCTCGCGGCTGTAGTTCATCCTCACGCAGCCGTCTTCGAAGCTGTTGCGCTCCTTGGCCATGACCTCGCGGCTCTTCTTGCCCATCGCCTTGCGCAAACTGTCGGCCTCTGCCAGCGAGTAGCCGGCGAACTTCTGCGCCACTCGCATCACGCTCTCCTGATAGATCATCAGGCCGTAGGTGTCGCCCAGCACCTCCTCGGCGTCGGGGTGGAAGTACTCCACCGGCTGGCGGTTGTTCTTGCGGTCGGCGTAGTCGTAATGCATGTTGACGCTCATCGGCCCCGGCCGATAGAGGGCGAGCACGGCAGACACGTCTTCGAACGAGGTAGGTGCCAGCGACCGCAGCAGCGCTCGCATCGGCGGCGACTCGAGCTGGAACACACCCATCGTGTCGCCGCGCGCCATCAGGTCGAACACCGCCTGATCGTCGAGGTGGACCGAGTCGATGTCGAACTCGGGGTCCTTGGTGGCACGCACCATCGCCACCGTGTCGGAGATGACGTCGAGGTTGCGCAGACCGAGGAAGTCCATCTTCAACAGACCGAGTTCCTCGACACCATGCATTTCGAACTGCGTCACGATCGGCGCGTCCCTGGGGTCTCCGCCGGCCACAGGCTTGCGCTGTACTGGCAGATAGTCGGTGAGCGGATCCTTGGTGATCACCACTGCGGCAGCATGAATACCGTCGCTGCGTTTCAGGCCCTCCAGGCCCTTGGCCACGTCGACGACCCTTTTGACGTCGGGGTCTGCTTCGACGGTGGCACGCAGCTCGGCTGCCGCCTTGAACCCGTCGTTGTACTTCGGATTCTCTTCGAAGCAGTACTTCAACGGCGTGTCGCGGCCCATCACCAGGGGTGGCATCAGCTTGGCAACCTTGTCGCCCATGCCGTAGGGGTAGCCCAACACACGCGCTGCGTCGCGCACCGCGTTGCGGGCCTTGATGGTGCCGAAGGTGATGATCTGTGCGACGTGATCGCGGCCGTACTTCTCCGCTGCGTAACGGATCATCTCGTCGCGATAACGAGAGTCGAAGTCCATGTCGATGTCCGGCATGGAATTGCGGCCGGGGTTGAGGAAGCGCTCGAACAGGAGGTCGTACTTGATGGGGTCGAGGTCGGTGATGCGCAGGCTGTACGCAACAGCACAGCCAGCAGCGGAGCCGCGGCCTGGCCCGACGCGAATGCCGGCGTCCTTGGCGTGCTTGATGAGATCCCACACGATGAGGAAGTACGACGCGAACCCCATGTTCTTGATGACCTGCAGCTCGTAGGCAACGCGCTCGACGACACTTGCCGGCAGGACTTCGCCCCACCGTTGCTTGGCACCCTCCCACGTGAGGTGATCGAGGTAACCAGCGTCGTCCTCGAAGCCCTCCGGAAGTGGGAAGTTGGGCAGCAGCGGCTTGCCGAACTCGATCGTGACGTCGGCGCGCTCCGCGATCCACAGTGTGTTGTCGCACGCCTCGGGGAAGTCGCGGAACAGCTGCCGCATCTCGTTGCTGCTCTTCAGGTAGTGCTCGGTGCCCTCGAATTTGAACCGCTTCGGGTCGCTGAGCAGGGCGCCCGTTTGCACACACAGCAGCGCACTGTGCGACTCGTGATCGTCGCGATGGACGTAGTGCGAGTCGTTGGTGGCGATGAGCGGCGCTCCGATCGCACGCGCGATCTCGATGAGCTGCGGGTTGGTGTCGCGCTGCGCCTGCAGTCCGTGGTCCTGCAGCTCGACGAACAGGTTGTCCTTGCCGAAGATCTCCTGCAACCGCCCCGCGTGTTGCGTCGCCAGCTTCTGATCGCCCTGGAGCAACGCTTGCAGCACGTGCCCGCCGAGGCATCCGGTCGTGGCGATGAGCCCCTCGGAGTACTTCTCCAGCAGCTCCCAGTCCATCCGCGGCTTGTAGTAGTAGCCCTCCAGAAAGGCCAGGCTGGCCAGCTGGATGAGGTTGCGGTAGCCCTTGTCGCTCTCTGCCAGCAGGGTCAGGTGGTAATAGAGCTTCCTGCCACCCTCGGTGTCGCCGCCAGAGTCGTCGACGCGTCCGCGGCGCGCTGGGCGCTCGTGACGAGACTCGTACGCCATATAGGCCTCGGTGCCGATGATGGGCTTGACGCCCTGCTTGCGGCACTCCTTGTAGAAATCGAGCACCCCGTACATGTTGCCGTGGTCGGTGATACCCAGGGCCGGTTGGCCATCTTGGACGGCCTTCGCGACCAGTTCGTCGAGGCGGGCTGCGCCATCCAGCATCGAGAACTCGGTGTGGACGTGCAGGTGGGTGAACGAGTCGCCCACGGGCGCAGACCTCCTCGAGCTGGATGAACTAGGACAGACGGATTACACGCCTGTGATTCGGACGACCTTAGCCGCGTTCGGGGATCTTCCAAACCGGGCCGGAGGCCGGTTCAGAGATACGTACCCGGACGCTCGGTGGCTTCCACCGGTTGCGCTCCACCAGGGGCACTGGGCGGCAGTTGACGCATCTGCTCCAATTGCTGGCGAGCAACATTCTGCTGTGCCATGAGGCTGAACTGAATGCCATGGAACAGGCCCTCCAACCAACCGACGAGCTGCGCCTTGGCCACACGCAGCTCACCCTCCGACGGCACCACCCCGTCCTTGAACGGCAGCGCCAGCATGCGCAGCTCCTGTTGCAGGTCGGGCGAAAGGGCCTCCGCCAACTCGACGATCGATCGCTCGTAGATCTCCGCCATGCGCTCGCGACTTGCTTCGTCCAGCGGGCTGGTGCGTGCTTCCTCGAGCAACTGCTTCACCATCGAACCAATGCGCATCACCTTGGCCGGCTCGGTGACCGTTTCCGTCGGCTCCGGCTCGACGACAGTTTCGGCCACCGGCGCGGGGACTACCGGGTTGGCCAGATCCATCACCTGGTCGCCATCTGTCTGTGGGAACTCGTCGTTCATGATGCTCCATGCTCTCCGGCTATTTGCTGTCGGCGACCGCCGCCAACAGGGGGACCAGCATCTCAGCAGATGTCAGTGAACCGTGTCGGCAGACCAAAGGATACGGACCGGAATCAGCGGGGTCGTCGAAGCTGATCGGTTCATGTGGCACCAACGCCACATCGCCGTAACGGGCTGCAACGGGCGCGCTGACCGTCGGGCCGAACCAGCCGGCGCCGATGATCTCGTCGCGGCTGTGCACCCACGCATGGGTGCCGTGGTGCTGAGCGGCAGCGGCCAGTAACTCGGCTTGGGCACCTGGGCGCGCATGTAGCCACCGAAACCGACCTTCGCCGCTCTGTTGGCGGCACAGTCGCAGTACGTCGGCGTGCGGGGTGACGAGGCGGTCACCGACCTCGACCTGCCCGTGGTCGGCCGTGACCAGCAACACAGCACCGGGAGGTAACGCAGCCTGCACTGCGCCGACCAACGCATCCACGAACTGGAGTTCCGCGTCGTAGAACGGACCGAAGCCACGCTCGTGGGCGATCTTGTCGATGCCGTCGTAGTAGGCGTACACAAGTCGGTCGCCTCGGCGCAGCAGGTTCCCGACGACCACCGCGATGCTGGATGGCGCACGCCACCCGGCCGCCTCGGCGCCGCGCAGGTGCGCTTGCGTGAAAGCAGAGTGTTCGAGCTCGGCCTTGCTGACCACCGGCACCCTGTCACCCATGAACGGAGCGAACGGCTGCGTGGTGGAAGGGTCGATGTTGCGGCGCGAGTCGCCGTGCCCGGTGGACCACCGCAACACGTTGAGAATCTCTCCGGCAACCTCCATGCGATAGCCGACGATGCCGTGCTCGCCAGGGGTCAGGCCGGTGGTGATCGACGTCAATGCGGTCGCCGTGGTGGAAGGGGCGACGGTGGTGATCGGGCCACCAACCATCGCCGCCAGGTTCGGAGCGAGGGCGAGCCGGGGCTGCAACTGTTCCCACCCCATCCCATCGAGGACCAGCAGCACCACCTGCTTGGCGCCGCCGACCGGATCGGGCATCCACGCCGGCTGCCTGGCTCCGCGCGGTGCCAGTAGCGCTGGCACGATGCCGCGCACATTCCCGGCGCTGTAGCGAGGAAGGGTGGGCAAGGGAGACACGCCCCGCCAGTCCATCACCTCGCACCCCTTCGGCGCCATTCAGGCAGTTACCGCAAGCTGCCGCAAACGCCCTACGATGTGGCCGTGCGTGTTTCGAGCAAGGGTGATTATGCGTGTCGGGCGTTGCTCTCTCTTGCGCTGCACGACACCTCCCCTGGGCCCACGTCGGTACGTGACATCGCCGAGCGCACGGCGATCCCGCAGCCATATCTGGAGCAGATCCTGCTGGCGCTGAAGGGCGCCGGCCTGGTGCGCTCGAAGCGCGGTGTCGGCGGCGGTTACGTGCTGGCTCGCCCGCCGGCGGAGATTCGCATCAGCGAAATTCTCAGTGCCGTCGACGGCCCGATCAGCCTCGGGGACTTCGGCGAGCCTCACCAGGACGGCGCGTGCGACCACGAAGGTCAGTGCGTCCTGCTGGCCATCTGGAAGACCGCCGGTGAACACATGCGGCAGATCCTCGACGGGTTCACCCTGCAGTCGGTTGCCGACGCAGCACGCGGCACGTCGCCCTGGCCCGACGCTCTCGTCGACGCTGGCCTCGTCACACTGCCCTCGTAACCTCCTGGCTACTTCGGTTGGTGTCGTCGGTCAACGAGTACCCACGACTCATCACTTCCCGTCGAACTCGACCGTCGCAGACGCTTCGACATCTCTCACTCTTCGCACTGCGCGCTCGGAAGCACCGACATCGACAAGATGGCTGGGTTGCCAGTGATCTCGGTCGGCAAAGCCCTCAGCCATGCGGCGGGGTCAGTGCCGTCGGTCAACGCAACTGAAAGAAACTCAGGGCTCAGGTGCAAACTGAATCCATTCATGCCGTCGAGCATCTTGAATCGGCCGGTCTTTTGCATCAGGTCCGGGTTGGTGTTGGGACCTTGCTTCTAGCTCTGGTTTGAGCGTAGTAGTTGTGCTCGAATTCGGCGGGTGGGACGTCGCCAAGCTCGCCATGGAGACGCTGGTCGTTGAACCATTCCACCCACGCAAGTGTGGCCAGTTCGACGTGCTCGACGTTGCGCCAGGGTCCCTGGCGGCGGATCAGTTCTGTCGTGTAGAGCCCGTTCAGCGTCTCGGCGAGGCTGTTGTCATAAGAGTCACCGATGCGACCGCCGACAGCGACGGATCAGGATTCAACACCGGCGCATCAGGCCGCGACACACCCGCCGCGAACACCGACACGAACGTCGACACCGTCGGCTCCAACGCTGTCACGTTCAACACCACCGCACCCACACCCGACAACGGCACACCACCACGACCCAACACCACCACCGTCGCCGACGCACCACCCACAACCGGGCCAGACCCCGCCCCCAACGTATCCACCGTCGGCGTCCCCGCACGACCATCGAACAACCGCGCCGGCTGCACCGCCACAAACCCCAACCCCAACCGCGGCCCAGCCGACACCGGCGAACCCACACCAGGCGCGCCAACCACCAACACCGCCCACAACAGCCCCGCCACCCACCTGTTCAACAGACAACCCCCACACCAGGAAACTTCCTCCCTTGGAGACGTCAGGCGACGCGGACTACGACGCCATACGCGACGAACCTGACTCCGTGACTACCTGCCGAGCGCAGCTTCCACGTCGGCCAAGTCGGCAGGCATCGGTGAGCTGAACTCGAGCGACTCGCCCGTCACGGGATGAGCCAACTCCAGCGCAGCTGCGTGTAGGAACGGACGCACGGGCATGATGCCCGAGCGAATGCCTCCGTAGGTTCCGTCGCCGACCACTGGATGGCCGATGGCAGCAAGGTGCACTCGGATCTGGTGCGTGCGCCCGGTCTCGAGACGGCACTCCAGCGACGTGGCCTCCGTGGGTCGGCGGTACTCCTGCAACACCCGGTAACGAGTGCGGGCGGGTTTACCGTCGACCACGACCGCCATGCGCATCGCGTCGCGATGGTCGCGGCCGATGGGAGCGTCGACGACGCCGACGGGATTGGCGAGGTGACCCCAGACCAGGGTGCGATAGACCCGCCCGACGTCGCGAGCGGCAAGAGCGTCGACCAGTGCGTGGTACGCCCGCTGTGTGCGAGCCACGGCCAGCAAGCCAGAGGTTCCCACGTCCAAGCGGTG
>Ga0105048_10018458_pt1 | contig 10730 bp, 6 predicted proteins | sample MAT05_FD_78382 | JGI IMG/M metagenome (GOLD analysis project Ga0105048, IMG submission 78382) | Freshwater microbial communities from Lake Fryxell liftoff mats and glacier meltwater in Antarctica - MAT-05 | ecosystem: Environmental > Aquatic > Freshwater > Ice > Liftoff microbial mat | place...
CATGGTGGTCGACGCGGGCAACATGGTGGTCGACGCGGGCAACATGGTGGTCGACGCGGGCAACATGGTGGTCGACGCGGGCAACATGGTGGTCGACGCGGGCAACATGGTGGTCGACGCCGGCAACGGAAGCACCGACGCAGGCACGGGCAGCACCGACGCGGGCGCGCGGTTCACGATCAACGGCGTTCGGGTGACCCACTTCATCAACGCGACCCGCGTCCTCGACGCGCCGGTCGATCCGACCATCCACCCGCTCCTGGCGTACAGCGCGACTGGCAGCACCTTCACCTCGCTCCCCATCACGTACCGAGACGGCGGCATGTTCTCGTTCGAGTCGCCGACTCAGACGTATTACGTCGGCAGCGACAGGCGATACTTCGTCTCGAATTCGCCCAGCATCGACCTCGGCAGCTTCGAGCAAGGCCGCCCCGACGCCCCGGTGTTTACGGGCGAAACGCGCACCTTCGTCATCTCCGCGACGGGCATGTCGCCGTTCGACAGCAACAACGACGGCTTCCAGCTCGCGAGCGAATCGGTCTACGAGCAGGCCTGGCTGTTCACGAGCGACAGCATCACGCCTGGCACCACCTCACTGTCGTCGGTGGCGTTCGATCAGTACGTTTCGATCATCGGGCTCAACGACCTCGAGGCGGCGAAGGGCGACACTGCGGTGATCAGCCAGACCCGCACCATCTCGTACGCGACCGACGCCGGCACGGCCACCTACACGCGGCTCGTGGCCTCGGCGTCGACCGGTCCGATCGACTCAGCCGATGGGGTGACAACGACGGTGACGCTCCCGATGACGGTGCTCCCGTCGAGGGCCGTCACCTTCGATTGGCGCGGTCAGCAATGGCGAAACCTAGCCTCGAGCGTGCACCCGGCCGCGCAGAGCTCTTCGCTCTACCTCACCCTCTCCGCCACCACCGATGGCACTGCGCATGGGTGGGTCGGGTATTTGAGCGAGCTGCTCAGCGCCTCACTGACGACGGTCCCTGATGGTCTGCTCCCGATGAGCTACGCCAACCCAAGGTCATCGTGGGGTGAGATCGGGTCTGTGTTCGCCACCTACCGCGTCCCCGTGCAGATCGGGTCGTCGACTCCCTTCCAGGTGAGCACCTATGCAGCGCTGCAAGCGACTGTGAGCGAGCTGTCAGCCCTCTCATTGAGCCCGATTGTCACGCCCCCTGCCAGCCTCAAGATTGACGGCCTCAACGCCCAGGGTACTCCCGTGATCATCTCGAGCGTGACGCCTGCCATCAGCTGGAGCGGCGTGCCAAGCGGTGATCACTTCTTCACGGTGCGGGTGCGCGAGGTGTACGCCGCCGCCGGAGCTACCCGGGCTGGCCCCATCATTCTCACCTGCATCTTCAGCGGCGCCCTCGGCGCTTCGGTGCGACTGCCTCCGGGCTATCTGATCTCGGGCAAGAGCTACGTGATCATCGTCGAGGAGGGCGTTCAAGACGCGCCGTTCTCGGGGCTCACCGCGCCGTTCTACTTCGGTACGCGCCTGGTCAACGCCTCGGCGGTGACGTCGCTCATCACGGTCGAGTAGTGCATGCCCAACACAAAACCCAAGCCGTCGAAGCGGTACGCGGCTTTTCTGAGTGGCGATGCGCGAGAGGCCTTCGACGGGTGGTGGGCCGACGTGCCTTCCTACGCAGAGCCACTCGCGGTTCACTTCGGTGCGCGAGCCCTGAGGAATCGTGACTCTTGCCTACCGGCGGGTTGGGCGCCGTTCGCAACCCTCGGAAGCGAGGAGCCGCAGTTCCTCGCCATCAAGATCGACGGCCCGCTGTGCCCGATCGCGATGTTCGAGCATGAGACGGGCAAGCTGGTGCCGTGCGCGGTGTCGCTCGACGCCTTCCTCGCGACGCTGGGCACGACGAAGGGTTCGGCCAAGCCGAATGAAGCGGTGGTCGGTGTGGCGGCGTTTCGGAAGCTCGTCGAGCGGGGCATCGGGCTGCTCGACGGCCGAATCACTGCGGCGACCCTGAAAGAGCTCGAGTCGGTGCTCACCAAGCTCGAGCCGATGATGGCGAAGATGCCATCGGAGCTGGCGCTCAAGGGTGGCGAGCACCACGGGCTCCCGAGCCGGGCGTTCCTTCGCCAAGGCCAAGATGCTGCGAGCGCTGAAGCGCTACGACGAGGCGGCTCAGACCCTCGAGCATGCCGTCATCGATGGCGCGCCGCGGATTGTCGACTTCGAGACCCTCTGCGACATCTTGCTGATGGACCTCAATCGACCCGAACGCGTGGTCGCCCTGTGTCGTGCGCTCGATGTCGTGCCGCTGATGGTGAAGGGCACGCTGGCACTGGCGTTCTTTCAACTCGGCGAGCACACCGAAGCCGTGAAGCTGCTGAAGACTCCCGTCGACAAGCTTCGGGCACTCTGGCGCAACAAGATCACCGCGTTCGCCAAGAAGCGAAAGCTCGACGCGAGCGCTCTGCTGGCGAAGCTCTGACCTCGACGATTACGCCAACACGCCTTCGATTCGGGCGACCAGCCGAAGCACCGACTGGCGCTGCGTGCTCTGGCCCTTCGCATCGCAGGTGGTGAGCAGCTGCTGCGCCTGCGCCAGCGGCTCGGCGACCAGCGGTGACACGGTGGCGATGGCCGACATCAAGTCGATGAGGGAGTGCAGGGTCGAGGCGTCGTTGACGCCGTTGGTGAAGCGAATGCTGGGCTCGCTGCGGCGCGCGGCATCACGGGTGGCCAACTCGAGCCACTTCGCAGTGGCGGCGATCTTCGGGTAGTCGAGCCGGTCTGGAGTGTCGGTGGGCCGGTGGTAGTGCGCCCAACGCCCGCAGGTCAGAAACGCGAACGGCACCTTCGCCTTCCAGAACGCATGGTAGTCGGACATCGGCGAGACGACCTCTGCGTCGACCAGCCGGGCCACCACGCCGTCGACCGAGATGTCCTCGAGCCGGGCGGTGGTGCCTTCGCTGCGCTCCGCACCGAGCACGAAGACCGAATTACGAACCGAGGCCGGCAGCCCCGGCGGGCCCAGCGCGTGCCCGACCAGGTCGAGACAGAACATGAAGTCGATCTGCGTGAGCGGCACGGTGGGGTGGTCGGCGAAATATTCGCTGCCCATGTTCTCAGACAAGAAGTGCGGCGGCTCTTCGCCATCGAAGGCAACCACCAGCACGCTGCGGCCTTCGGGCGGCTTCTTTGCCAACGACTTGGCGACCTCGACCACCATCGCCACCGCGGCCGCGTTGTCGTCGGCTCCGAAGAAGGTCTGACCGCCATGGTGGCCGAGATGATCGTAGTGGGCGCCGACCACCACCCACCGGTCGGCCAACGGGCCAGTGGCGCGAAAGGGCACCAACAGGTTGGCGCCCTTGCACCCGGGTATGGCCTGCTCGGTGGGCTCGCCACCCGCGGCGCGAAAGGCCTCGAGGAGCAGCTTCTTCGCCGCCAGCCCCCCGGGGCTCCCCGCCGCGCGGCCGTTACACTCGGGAGAGCACAACGCTTCGATCAACGCTCGCATGCGCGAGGTTATGGCACGAACCGCGAACCCGTGACGGGTGGGGTGGGCTGAGGTAAGGGCCTACGGCCTTGCGGTCATTCCTCCCAGCCGTCGTCGCCGTGGCCGTGTTGGCGGTGCTGCAGTACGTGCTCCGCCCATTTCCGTTCTACGCGAACCTGGCCTGTCTGGTCGGCGTGAACGTGGTGCTGGCGGTCTCGCTCAATGTCATCAATGGCATGACCGGTCAGTTCAGCATCGGTCACGCGGGGTTCATGGCGGCAGGGGCGTATTGCTCGGGCATGGTCTCCATCGCCATCAAAGAATACAAGGTCGCGTTTCTCGGCGACGGCGTGTCGGATCAGCTGTTTTTGTTGATCTCACTGCTGGTGGGTGGCGCCTTCGCCGGCCTGTGCGGCTTCGTGGTCGGGTTGCCCAGCTTGCGGCTCAAGGGCGACTACCTAGCCATCGTCACGCTGGGTTTCGGTGAGATCATCCGGGTGGTCGTTCAGAACAGCAACTCGCTCGGCGGTGCGCTGGGGCTCTCCACCATTCCCCAGACGGGGTCGGTGTTCATGGTGTGGTTCTGGGTCTTTCTGGTGGTGCTCTTCGCGCGCCGGCTGGCCTTCTCGCCGCAGGGCCGAAACCTGTGGGCGATTCGAGAAGACGAGATCGCCGCCGAGGCGATGGGCGTCGACACCACCGCCTACAAGGTGCGCAGCTTCGTGGCCTCGAGCTTCTTCGCCGGCATTGCAGGCGGCCTGTTCGCGCACTTTCAGCCGTTGATCAGCCCCGGTCAGTTCACCTTCGTTCGCTCGATGGAGGTGGTGGTGATGGTCGTCGCCGGCGGCCTCGGCTCGACCACTGGCGCGGTCGTGGCGGCGGTGTTTCTCACCTTGCTGCCTGAGAGCCTGCGAACGATTTTCCAGACCCTGGGCGGCCCTGATTCGTCGCTGGCCTCGAAGGTCGATCAGATTCGAATGCCGATCTACGGCGTGCTGCTGGTGCTCATCATGCTCACCCGCCCGCAGGGCATCTTCGGCACCAACGAAGTGTGGGATCTGTTCGGCAAGAAGAAGCGCGCCAAGCCCTCGACGGAGACCGCCGCGTGAGCGCCGAGGTGCTGCTCGACGTACAGCAGGTGAGTATGGCGTTCGGCGGCCTCAAGGCACTGAGCGATTTCTCGCTGAAGATCTGCCGCGGAGATCTACAGGGGTTGATCGGCCCCAACGGCGCCGGCAAGACCACCGCCTTCAACGTGCTCACCGGGGTGTACCTGCCGACGCATGGCTCGGTGATGGTCGGTGATGAGCGGATCAATGGCTTGCGCCCGCATCAGATCAACCGCCTCGGCGTGGCTCGCACCTTTCAGAACATTCGGCTCTTCAAGCAGCTGACCGTGCTCGACAACATTCGCATCGCCATCGCCGCTGAGCCGTCGGGCGGGTTCGACGATGCGCGGGTACAGCGTCTGCGTCACGGCTCGCCTCCGATGCGGGTGCTCGGGGCGAGTCTCTCGGCGCTCAATGCCTATCGCGATTGGTGGCGGGCTTTTTTTCAGACGCCGGGGTTCCTGCGCGAAGAGGTTCGCATCACCGCCAAGGCTGACGAGCTGCTCGGGGTGATGGGGCTCTCGCACCGCCGCGATGAGCTGGCCAAGAACCTGCCCTATGGCGAGCAGCGCCGACTCGAGATCGCGCGCGCGCTGGGCACCAAGCCCAAAGTGCTGCTGCTCGATGAGCCCGCGGCGGGCATGAACACTCGCGAGAAGGCCGACCTGATGGTGCTGATTCGGCAGCTGCGCGAGCAGTTCGCGCTGGGCGTGCTGGTCATCGAGCACGACATGAAGCTGGTGATGGGCATTTGCGAGAAGCTGACCGTGCTCGACCACGGTGAGACCATCGCCACCGGTTTGCCCGCGGCGGTGCGAGCCGACCCGAAGGTGATCGAGGCCTACCTCGGCGAGGCTCCGGCCCATGTCTAGCGTCGTGCTGGGCCAACGGGCGCCGCGCGAGGCGCTGCTCGAGGTCACCAACGTGTCGGTGAGCTACGGGGCGATCAAGGCGCTCAAGGGCGTGTCGCTCTCGGTGGGCAACGGCGAGGTGGTCGCGCTGATCGGCGCCAACGGTGCGGGCAAGACCAGCACCCTGCGCGCGGTGTCGGGCATGCTCAAGCCGGCGGGCGGGCAGATCGTGCTGCGGGGGCAAGACGTGACCGGCCTCAAGTCGAACCAGTTGGTGCCCAAGGGGTTGGCTCACGCACCAGAGGGTCGAGGCATCTTCCCCAACCTCACCGTGCAGGAGAATCTCGACCTGGGCGCGTATCTCCGCCGCGACACCGCGATGATCGCCGCCGACCTGGAGAAGAGCTTCGTTCTGTTCCCCCGGCTGAGGGAGCGACGCGTTCAGCTCGCGGGCACGCTCTCGGGCGGCGAGCAGCAGATGCTCTCGATCTCGCGAGCGTTGATGTCGCGGCCGACGCTGCTGTTGCTCGACGAGCCGTCACTTGGCCTCGCGCCGCAGGTGACCCAGACCATCTTTCGAATTCTGCGAGAGGTGAACGCGCAGGGCATGTCGATTTTGCTCGTCGAGCAGAACGCGCACCTCGCGCTCGAGTTGGCGAGCTGGGCCTACGTGCTCGAGACCGGCGAGATCGCGATGCAGGGCACCGGCAAAGAGCTGCTCGCCTCAGAAGAAATTCGAAAGGCCTACCTGGGCGAATAGCGCTCCGCTTCGCTTCACACGGCTTGGCGCTCAGCGCATCACGCGGGTCACGATCTTCCACCGGGTCGAGGGTGAACAGCGCTCCTGCCAGGTCAACACCAGCGCGTCTTCGATGAACGCCAGGCGCGGGTACGCCGCTTCGCATGAAGGGTCGTCGTCGAACCGGTTGTCACCCGGCGGCAACGCCACCGTGCGCGGAGGCCCGGCCATCGCCACCATTGCCGAGGCGCGGCCGCGGTACATGCGTAGATCGCCGCCCTGCGAGACCGCCAGGAATTGCTGATCGAATCGCTGCGCGAAGTCGAAGCCACCGGTCACCGGTCCCAGGGTGTTGACCGGTCGCGGGTTCCCGTCACACGCCATCATGTGGTCGGGCACTGAGCGCACGAAGAACCCGAAGGCCGTGTTGCCCAGCGAGTCGTCGTTCTGCAGGGTGCGGCCGTAGAGCACGTTGGTGGGTTGGTGATGCGTGGTCGGCTCCCACGACGCAGTGCTTGAGTTGCGGCGGAACGATTCGGTCACGCCGCTGCTGTGCATGACCGACACCGTGCCGCGCGACCAGGCGTGCGATTCGCCGGTGTTGATCGACACCACGTCGGTGCCCGCATCGGGGAGCACCTGCTCGGGGAACACGAAGGTGTTGCTGACCGGGTCGTAGACGTCGCTGATCAGCGCGCTGCCCGAGAGGCGCATTCGGCGAACCTCCAGGCCCGAGTTGTGGAGCTCTCCGCCGGCCACCAGGCTGCTCCACACGCCAGCCGGTGAGCGCCTCGCGTAGAGCGTGTCGAGCGGCCCGCTGGTCTCACGCTGCAGGGCCACCAGCAGCACCTGACCCGCATTCGCCACGCGCTCGCCCAGGGGAGCTGCGACCGCGACGTTGAGCCCCGTGATCGGAGTGAGCGTGCCGGTCATCGGGCAGTTCGGGTCGCAGGTGGCCGGCACGGTGAGCCAGTTGGTGCCGAAGGTCACCAGGTTGGTGCCCTCGCGCGCGACCAGCTCGAAGGGCAGCACCGGCGCGGGCGGGGGAGCCATCGCCTGCCGATCGAACGGCAGCTGCCCGGCCGAGACCAGCGCGGGTCGCGGGTCAGCGAAGTCGGTGGTCGACACCACCGGGCCTCGCCAGACCATGGTCACGTTGAAGATCGGAGTCAGCGGCACCGAGGCGCTGTTCGGCACCGTCGCGGTGTCGGTCATATTCACGCTCTGCGCGGGACAGCTGGTCGCATTCATCAGTGTCGAGCTGAAGAGCAGCGTGCCATTGCCCGCGGCCTCGACGACGCTCAAGGCACACGAGCTGAACGGCACGGTGATGCTCGATGGCTCAGAGACCCGAAGCAGTACGCCGAAGGGTGACGACCGGGTGTCGGCGAAGTTGGGGTGCGACGAGACCAGGGTCGGGTCGACGTCGTCGCGAATCGAGAAGCCGACACTCGCTTGCAACATCGCAGGGCTCAGCGGCGGGCTGCCGGTCGCGGTCAGGGTGCAGGTCACTACCCGGTCGAGCCCGACGACCGCCGGCACCGCGAACTCGGCGTCGCCATTGGGCAGCCCGTTCACCGTGCTGCCCAAGCCCGGGCACGACCAAGAGTAGGAAATGCTCGGCGAACTCACGCTGGTGCTGACCGTGCTGTCGAGGGTCACCGGTGCGTTTGCGCCGTTGTAAAGAATCGGGGTGCCCACTGGAAGCACCCGCAAGCTCCAGTTGGCGCCCGAGCCGGGCGTGGCCGCGTAGCTGCGGCGAAAGCGCGCAGAGTTCGAGCCGACCGAGCTGGTGACGACGAGCTCAACCCCGACCACCACCGGTGGGTCGCCGGAGCCCAGCGGAGGAAAGGTGAGCAGCGCGGTGCCGCCGTCGGCCACCAGGGTCGCCCCGGCGACCGCCGGCACTTGTGACCACTGGTAGCCGATGAGCAACAGGCCGCCCGGGTCGGTCGAGGTAGAGATCAACGTCAGGCTGTCGCCGCCGGTGAAGGTGCCGCCGTCAGGGCTGAAGCCCGCGGTGGGAATGCCACCGACGCCCACCCTGGTCACCGCTGCGTTGGTGCTGCTGCGGCCGAAGCGGTCGGTCACCACCAGCTGAAATTCGATGATGGTGCCGAAGGCTGGGGCGGTGAAGCGCGGTGAGTGCGAGGCGGCGGTGCGGTTGCTGTCGAGGGTGACACCAGCGTCGGTGAGCTGAGACCACGAGTAGATGAGTGGCTGCGCTCCGGTGCTCGCGGTGCCGTTGAGCGTGACCTGCGCGTCCTGTGGCACGGCCTGGTACTCGGTGACAATGGCGATGGGCCCGAACCCCATCGGGCCGGCGTCGACGAGCCCTCCATCGCTCGGAGTGACGGGGCGACCTGCGTCGAGCCCTGCCGGGGTGCCACCATCGAGGGTGCCGAGCGAGCCGCTGCCGGCGGTCATCACGTAAGGGCCGACTTGGTTCACGCCCGCGGAGAGGAGCACTCCGTCGACGCGCAGGGGCGTCAGGCCTGATTTCTCGAAGCCGAGCACGTAGACGCCGGTGTCGAGCACGGGAAAGGTGAACTGGCCCTCGGCGTTGGTTTGAATCGCCTGCTCCCGGCCTTGTGAGACGGCGCGCACCGCGACCGCGGCGATCGGCGTGCCATCGGGTTGCTGCACGCTGCCGGTGAGCTGACCGACCGTCGGCCCACCCGGGTCGGCGGTGAGCACCACGTCTCCTATTCGCTGCTCGATGCCGACGCTGACGTTCAGGCTGCTGGCTTCGGCGCGGTACCCGGGGGTGGTGAAGCTGACGGCGGCCTCGCCTTCGGGCACGCCGGGGAGCAGATAGCTGCCGTCATCGCCGGTGACGGTGAGCTGGGGCAGTTGCGGCAAGAACACCACGATGCCACCGTGGCCCGAGTTGATCTGTGCCCGGTCAGAGCGAAGGGCTTTGCCCACCAGGGTGGCGTTTCGGCCGAGCACGAGCTGGCCGACGTTCACCTCTTTGCCGAAGCCCGCGCCGACGCTCTCGAGGGTGAGGCTGCGCGAGCGATCGATGGTGCCATCACCGTTGAGATCGAGGGCGAAGAGCAGCTTGCCTTTGCTGGCGTGAAGATCGCTGAGCGCTACGTTGCCATCGGCGTCGGCGACCGCGGTCTGGGTCGAGCCCACCAGGGTGACCGTGGCGCCGGTGGCCGCAGAGAGCTCAGAGCGGCCGGGCAGGGCGGTGAAGAGGGTCGCGCGAAAGACGCCCGGTTGCAGCGCCGTCGAGGGCGGCAGCTCAGTGTCGCGACAGCCGATCGAGATCAGTGCGAGAGCGGCGACCAGCAGCGTGTGCGTGCGCATACCTGTGCGCTTACCACGCGGCATTCTTGCCGGCAGAGAAGAGGGGCCGTGAGGGTCGCGCGCATGGGGCCATCAGGTGAACGGACGAAGGGCGAATTGTTCCCGGCCGCGCAGTTGAACCTTGAGGTTCAACTTTTGTCCGACAGCTTTCTCGAGGGGAAGCACGCGAAAATCGCGATTTGCCCGACCGCTCCGGCCACGTGACCCGGCCTACGCTGAGTGCACATGGTCACCATTGGTGCCCCGACACCCGATTCACCGCCAAGACGTCGTACCCTGAGGTGCAGAAGCTCACGCCGAAGACGTCTTGCTCGGGCTCAAGATCACGCAGCGCCGGAAGTGAGCCGGTTGGCGTACGCCTGATACATCACCGGCAGCAGCACCAGGGTCAGCACGCACGCCGACAACGTGCCAAAGACAATCACCACGGCCAACGGCCGCTGCGTCTCGCTACCCATGGCTCGGCTCATCGCGGCAGGCACCAAGCCAAGCGCCGCGAGGGCCGCCGTCATCAACACCGGTCGCAAGCGATCTGTGGCGCCTTCGGTAATCGCCGCCTCGACACTCATGCCCGACCCCAGCCGGGCGGCGATCGCCGACGACACCAGAACCCCATTCAGCGCCGCCTGACCGATGAGTGCAATGAACCCGACCGCCGCCGCGACCGACAGCGGCATGTCGAACAGCCAGAGCCCGAACACCCCACCGGTCAGCGCGAAGGGCACGTTGAGCAGGGTCAGCACCGCGCGAGGCAGGCTGTCGAATGCCTTGAACAGCAGTAGCAGGGTCAGCAACAGCGCCACCGGTACCACCTGGAGCAGCCGGTTCATCGCGCGCTCTTTGTTCTCGAACTCGCCCCCCCACTCGATGCGTTGCCCGGGCTGGAGCAGGGCTTCGCGCTCGACCCTGGCGCGGGCATCGTCGACGAAGCCTCCGAGATCGCGGTCGCGCACATTCATGCGAATGCCGATGTAGCGACGACCATTCTCGCGGTTGATCGAAGCGCGGCCCTGGCCCGTGCTCAGCTGCGCCATCGCCTCGAGCGGCACGGTCACCCCGCCCTCGACCGCCACTCTGAGCTTCTTCAGCTTCTCGACTTCGTCACGCTCGTTGGCAGGCGGGCGGAGCACCACGTCGAAACGTCGCTCACCCTCCCGCAGCTCGTCGACCGGGCGGCCGCCCACCGCGGTCTGAAAGACGTGCTGAAAGTCGCCGAGCGTCATGCCGTGCCGGGCCA
>Ga0105048_10018461_pt1 | contig 10729 bp, 6 predicted proteins | sample MAT05_FD_78382 | JGI IMG/M metagenome (GOLD analysis project Ga0105048, IMG submission 78382) | Freshwater microbial communities from Lake Fryxell liftoff mats and glacier meltwater in Antarctica - MAT-05 | ecosystem: Environmental > Aquatic > Freshwater > Ice > Liftoff microbial mat | place...
ATTGATCGATGTTCCCGCGGATGCAGTGCCCGGCAAGAAGCTCGACGTGCCATTGCCGAAGTTGGCGGAGAAACCCCTGGGTCAGGCCCAAGTCAGCGTCGGAGAGCATCCGCATCGAGCCGTGACCGAATGCAAGGCAACAATCGCCGACCCGGGCTCGGCCACGGGCGTGCTGAATGAAGCGGGCGGCGTACACATCGTCGAGTTCCCGGCGAAGAAGGGCCAGAAGTTGATCGTCGAAGTCGATGCCCGCCGCTTGGGTTCACCGCTCGACTCGGCCATCGAAATCGTCGATGCTTCCGATCGCCCGGTGCTGCGGGCCACGCTGCGCAGCACTGCCCGCACGTTTACGACCCTCCGCGACAACGACTCAAATGTTCCGGGAATTCGCCTGGAAGCGTGGAACGAGTTGGCCATCGACGACACCATGTACATCAACGGCGAATTGATTCGCATCAAGGCGCTGCCCAAAGGCCCCGACGACGACACGCAATTTTACCAGTCGGGCAACGTCCGGCAGGGCTTTCTCGATACCACGCCGATCCATCACGCGCTCGGTTCGCCGATTTATAAAGTCGAGTTCCACCCGCCCGGTTCGAAGTTCCCGCCCAACGGCCTGCCGACGTTCGACCTGCCTTTCCGCAACGACGATGGCGGCCCCGGCTACGGCAAGGATTCGCGTATCTTCTTCGACCCGCCGGCCGATGGCACCTACCGCGTTCGCCTCAGCGATGCCCGCGGCCAGGGCGGTTCGGCGTACACGTATCGGCTGACCGTGCGGACACCCGTGCCGAGCTTCCTGGTGGAATTCAGCCCCATGTCGCCCGCCATCTGGCGAGGCGGGTCGATTCCCATCACCGCGAAGGCCACGCGCATTGATGGCTTCGACGGGCCGATCAACATCGATCTTCAAGATCTTCCGAACGGGTTTTCCGCGTTGCCGACGACGATTGAAGCGGGGCAGTCGACGACGGTGTTTCCGGTCTTTGCTGAGTTGGATGCCGTCGAGCCGAAGAACCCGGAGTTCAAGTTCCGGGCCTCGGCAACGACAGAGCCCGGCAAGATGCTCAAGCCGCTCGAACCGGGCGACATCGTGACTTCCACCGATCTTCAAGTACTGACGATCCGCCCCGGCGAGCAGGCGAAGTTGAAGGTCAAAGTCGAGCGCCGCAACGGCTTCAACGGGCGCATCCCGCTCGACGTTCGAGGCCTGCCGCACGGGGTACGGGTGATGAATATCGGCCTCAACGGTATTCTGCTGACAGAGCGGGATAGCGAACGCGAAGTGGTGCTCTATGCGGAACCCTGGGTGCAACCGATGGAGCGACCGCTGATTGTGCTGGCCACGCGCGAAGGCACCAAGGCCGAGCACGGTGCCAAGCCGGTGATGTTGAAGGTCGTGAAATAACCAGTCAGCCCCTTGCGGCAGGCGAGTCTGTGCGGGTATTCTTCAGACCCACATGATTCGCAGTTTCGCACGAGACGAATATGCTGATGTTCTTTCAGATGCTGGTTGGGCATGCCCTGATGGACTTCCCGATGCAGGCGGGGCCCATCGCTACCGAGAAATCCCGGCACAGCAAGACCGACCTGCAAAAGCAGGTGCCGTGGTACTACTGGCTCAGCGCGCACGCGCTGCTGCACGGCGGGGCGATCCTTTACATCACGGGATTGCTGGGCTATGCACTGCTCGAGACTGTCGTGCATTGGATCATCGACTTCGCCAAATGCGAAGGGTGGACGAACATCCATATCGACCAGGCCCTGCATGTGGCCTGCAAGGCGCTGTGGGTCGTCATGATTGCAAACGGGATCAGGCTGGAGTTCTAAAGCACCCGCCGGCCTTGCAGCACGCGCAACAGAATCACCACGATAATCACGACGAGCAGCAGATGAATCAGCCCACCCGCGAACGGCATAATGAATGCGCCGAGCAACCAGAGGATGAGCAGGATGATAATGATCGATTCGAGGGAGTAGCGCGGCATGGGTGTCTCGTTTTCTGTAAGTGAGGTGACGCGAAGAGTGTACCATAACCGTGGGAGCATTCGAAGGAAAAGGGAAGCCAATTGCGAATAAGGCCGATGCTAGTGCTCTGTCACAGCTCAATTGCGGGGTGTTGCTTCCGGATTTGCAGGGTGGGTGAAGGCTTTGCGGAACCCACCTCTTCGGCTGGAAGGTGGGTTCCGCAAAGCCTTCACCCACCCTGCAAGACGTCGGGCCATCATCAAGGTTACCCCAACTTTTGCGTGTGACAAAGCACTGTACGCGACCCGGCGTCTTTGAGAAGTGGGAGCGCTCGGCACGAGCTCGCAGCCGACCTGTCTCAGTCCGGCATCCCTTCGGGACGCCCGCTAACGTGTCATTTCCCGCTTTTACTGATTTTCAACTTCCGTCTCGACTGCTAACCTAATCCGTGACAGTCTCTGCCGATCGCTCTCTTCTGGACGGTGCCAATGCGCTGGCTGCAATCTGAATTCGCGATGAAGGGCCTTTTCCTCGGCCTGCTGCTTTATACGTCCATGCAGATTCAGATCCGCAGCATGCAGGAACCGCATGTGGCAACATGGGAGTTGACCGGTACGGTCGCCCTGTACATGCTGGGCGGCTTGGGCGTCGCGCTGGTTCTGGGTCTGCTGCGGCAAATCCGCGACTTGGCCCGGCTGCTGCGGAAGCCGCATGCGTTTCTGCTGTTTCTGCTGCTGGAAAATCCATTTCTCATCTACCTGGGCCTTATCGGCGGCCTGGGTGTCGGCACTTTCCGTGAATTCGAGCCCGGCGATGGCAAACCGAATCTGGTGATGCTGTCGGTCATCGGGGCCATCCTCGGCTTCGTCTTCGGCGAACTGCGGGGCATGCGCGATCTTCGCTATCGGTTGGGCCTGGGCATCGCCATCGGTGCCGTCGTCATCTACTCGCTGATCCAGTATCTGACAAACTTCAACAGCGGCATGTTCCTCAGCGAGGATTCGTCGGACCGGCAGATGCTCGGTTTCCTGATTCTGCTCGGGCTTCCCTTCTACTACCTGCTTTGTTTCGTGGGTATGGCGGAAGAATCGGAGGCGGAGATTGCCGGGCTGTGTACGATGCTCGGCTTTGCCATCCATCTGCTGAAGTTCCCGGGCAACATGCCCGCGGCCGGGTTCCTGGTGCCGGTGACGCTGTACTTCGTCTACGTCGTTTACGTGCTGCCTGGCCTGCGCGTCTTCAAGCATACGCTGCGCGGCTTCACGTACATGGAAGTCGGCAAGATGCGCAAGTCTCTGCTCGCCTTCCGCCGGGCGCTGCAACTCGATCCCAAAAATGCCCTCGCTCAGCAGGGGATGGATTGGCTGCATGCGAACATCGAGATCGATCGCGTCGATGCCCCGACACTCGGCCTGCTCGACCCGGCCCGCTGCATGAAGCGGGTCCGCATGCTGCTGGGCACCAAGCCGACGGCCGAGCAGATGAACAAGGCCCACCACATTCTCAACCTCGTGGAGAAGCTGTGGCCGAAGCTGGCCTCGCACCTGATCTACTATCGCGCCGTTGCCGCGGTGCATCTGAAGGACATGGACAAGGCCTCGGCATTGCTCGCGGACCTGCTGAATCCCGAAGGCTGGTACCCTGACGACACCGCCCGCCGCGACATCCTGTTCGATGCCTGGCAGTTGGCCCTGCTGGCTCATCCGGTTCTGAAGTCTCGCGTCGGCCTGCCGCAGTTGAGCCTGCCCGGCCGACGCATCGAGGCGATCGGCGCGGTCGAACGACAGATGGCCTTGCAACCCGGCGAAGTCACCATCGCCGAGTTCCGCAAGTCGCTGTATGAGGATCTTCAGGAAGGCGAATACGTCGAGGCCGCCAAGGAAACGGTGCCCGCCGACTTTTCCCATCGCTACGTCGAGGAGCTGGGGCTGGCCCTGATTGCGAGTAGCGATCGCTGGCAGCGCGGCGTGCAGTACCTCAAGATGGCTGGCCACGGTCTGCCGCTGAGTCGGCCTTCGATCTACGCCAAACTCGCGGAAGCATACGGTAAGGCCGGTGAAACAGTTCAAGCCACCCGCTACCTGCAGCAGGTGCGCGACAGCGGACAGGAATCGGGCATCGACAAGCTGCCGGCCGACCAGCGCTCGATCTACTTCGCCACCTTGAAACGCCTGGCCGACGAGGCCGCCGCCCGCGGCGATTTCGATGAGGCGATTTACAACTACAGCCTTTCGACGCATGCCCCCGAGAGCGGCGTGCCGACGCTGCGGGCCCTGGCCGAGATGTACGAGAAGAAGTTCGACATCATGAACGCTCTGCGCATCACGGAGAAAGCGCTCTGCCACGACGGGCGCGATCCCGACTTGCTGCAGAAGAAGGACAAGTACTACATCTCGCTGGACGTGGCCGATCTGGCGAAGCGTGCAAAGGACGACGATAACGTCCGCAAGTATTTCGATGTCAGTTACTGCGCGAAGAAGGCCAAGTCCGTTCTCGATTCGAAGAATGCCGATCTCGATACGATCGACTGGGCCCATCATCTGGTGTCGTTGGCCCTGGTGATGCAGCCGAAAAACCTGATGGCGATGGTGCAAAAGGCACGCCTGCACCTGCGGCGGGGTGAACGCGACGAGGCGCTGACGCTCCTCGAAGACGTCCGCGAGATGAAGCCGAACGGCACCGATGAGACGGATGCGTGGTACTTCGTTCACAAGCAACTCGGCAACATCTACCTCGACGAGATCAATCGTGCCGACCTCGCGGTACCCGTTTTCACCGAGTATCTCAACCACGTCGGCAGCGGTGGCGAAACGCACTATCAGCTTGGCCGGGCGTATGAAGCGGTGGGCAATGTTCAAAGCGCGATCAAGCACTACGACATGGTCCTGACCTACGAAGGCCATCCCCGCTACTGGGACGCTCAGTCGGCCATCCGGCGGCTGAAAGCACAATAAAAGCGGAGCCCGAGCGCCAGCGAGGTGATGCCCAGGTGCTCGCGGGCGCTGATTATACCTCTCGCGGTTTAGAAGGAGGCAAGTTGTTAGCCGCGATGTTAGCCGCGACCCGGCGGCTTTGCGAAGGGGAGCGCGTTTCGCGCGACACCTCGCTCCCCTTCGCAGAGCCTCCGGGTCGCGGCTAATGGATAGACTCTGTTTCGGCCGCGATCGGTCACAAGCTCTCCGCGTGGGAACGAGGCAGCGTCTTTGCGAACCTCTCTCGCAATTTCGGCTGCCCTCTGCGAAAATCCCTTCCTGTGAGCTATAACTCATCAATAACCATCAGCGGATGGAGAGGGCGTAGCATGCTGGCGGGACAGCGGGTCGGGCCGTTTGAAATTGAAGAGGAACTCGGCAGCGGGGCCATGGGCACCGTCTATCGCGCTCTCTACACAGAAGACGACCGCTACGTCGCCATCAAGATCATCGCGTTCGGCCTGACCGGCAACGAGTCGGCAATGGCCCGCTTCGAGCGAGAGGCGGTCATTCTCAAGCAGCTCAAGCATCCCAACATCGTGCGTCTGTTCGCCACCGGCAAGTATCGCGGCACGCCGTTCATCGCGATGGAGTACATCGATGGCGAATCGCTCGACAAGGTGATGGCCCGCCGCGACCGCTTCACCTGGCAGGAAGTCATCGAGATCGGCAAACAACTCGCTGCCGCCCTTCAACATGCCCAGCTCAAGGGGATCGTCCATCGCGATCTGAAGCCGTCGAACCTGATGGTCACTACTGATGGTATCGTCAAACTCACCGACTTCGGCATCGCCAAGGATCTCGATGTGACGGCCATCACGGGAGCCAACAACACCATCGGCACTGCGTCGTACATGTCGCCGGAACAGTGCAAGGGCGAGAAGAACCTGACTTTCAAGAGCGACTTGTACTCGCTGGGAGTCGTCTTCTTCGAACTGCTGACCGGTCGCAAACCGTTCATTGCTGAATCAGCCGTGGATATGTTCATGATGCACGTGCAGGAACCGCCGCCGCGCGTTCGCGGCCAGCCCGGTTGCCTCGATGTGCCGCAGGGTCTCGACACGTTGGTTCATCAGTTGATGGAGAAGCGTCCCGACCGTCGACCGCGCGATGCCGAGATGGTGGCTCAAGCACTTAATGAAATCGAGCAGAAGGAAACAGCACGACTGAGCCGGGGCGAAGAAGTCGCCAAGGCTCGCCTGATGGATCCGGTCGAGATGGCCCCGATGACCGCCCAGGATCGCGCGACCGCCAAAAGCATCCGCGCGGCCGCTCGCAAGAAGAAAGTCGTCCGCAAGAAAGTGCCCTTCTACCGTCAGGCGTGGTTTGCCGGTGCCGGGGCGCTGGTGGTGCTCCTGGGCATGGGGCTCATCACCTGGTGGTTGCTGCGGCCGGAAAGTGCCGCGGACATGGTGGCGGCGGTCAAGAATGCCAAGACGCCCGACGTGCGACTGGCCGCCGCCAAACGCTACCTGGATACGCACGGAAAGAAGAACGACCCCGCTCTGGCGAAAGACACCGAGTGGGTGCGGCAGATGTACTGGGACGCGAAAGTCGGCATACGCGAACGGGTGCTGTTGAACCGCTTCGCCAACAAGGCGTTCCGCGAGCGCGTGGAAGACGGCGACGATGCCGAAGCCTACAGGCAAACCATGGCCGCGTTCCTGGCCGAGGAAGACGGCGACGCCATCAAGGCCCGCCTGCTCTGGAAATCGCTTGCGGGCGAGTACCAGCAGCAGCAGAACGACGAAGTTGCTCTCTGGGGCTGGATCGCGGCCAAGCGGCTGGGCGACTTACAGCAGATAGACGGCTACTTGAAGAAAATCGCCGACGCGATCGCGACTTCGCAGGGGTCGGATATTGAATTGAATGTCAGCGACGTCCAACTGATTAAGGCGATCGAGGCCGAGCGCTACCGCCTGTTCGGCGACGAAGACCGCGCCCGCGAACGCTGGGAACGCATGTTGCGGGACTTCAAGGGCAAAGCGGAATTGCGTAACTGGTATCTGCTCGCCGGGCAAAAATCGCGCGAGTTGAATCCGCGCCGCATGTCCAACGACGACCGCAAGAAGCTGCTGCAATCCCAACTCGACAAGGCGGAGATGAGCGTGCTGCTCAACCAGATTCACGCCATCGCCCGGGACGTCCGCGACTTGTATGCGGGGGAAGAGCCCTTTCGGGATGAGGCCGCCCGCGCCCGCATTCTGCTGGACAAGCAACGCTGAAAGCGATCACACGGTCTTGACCGGATCGCCGATCAGCCGGCTATCCGGCTGCGGCTCGGCTTCGGCCGGCTTCGGTTCGTCGATGCTGACGCGCATTCTCAAGTAAACGATGTAGCCGATGATGCCGAGCGTCCAGAAGATCACACGCTGCGACATGCAACCGACGAAGCCGTTGACCCCCGGCTTGCCGAGGATTTCGTACAGGCTCTGGTACGCCAACTCGCCGCCGCCGATGCCGCCGGGCGACGGGAACAGCGCCTGGATGACCATGCCGACCGGCACGACGATGAGATGCTCGGGTAACGTGCCGATATCGACTTCGGGATGGGGAGTCTGAAACGCCCGGACCGACAGATGAAAGACCAGCACCCAGCCGGTATGGCCGACGAACGACATCAGCATGGCGATCAGCACGGCACGCGACTGCTTGCGGTACATCCAGCACGCCCGCCAGAACTCGGCGGCGGAATTGCCGATCAGCGGCAACCGCAGCAACAACCCCGCCAGCTTTTCCGCCTGGGCATCGTTCAGGAAGCCGACGACAAACCAGATCGTGATCGTGATGCCGACGAAGATCAGCGAGTAGCGGACGATCGCACGCAGGCCGTCGTTTGCCAGCAGCGGATCGTCGTACAGCCAGAATGTGCCGCCGATCAGCGCGACGAACCAGACGAGCGCCCATAGGCCGATGACGCGATCGACGATGACCGTGGCGACGGCCACGGTACGCCGGCCCTGCTCCCGGGCGATGAAGTAAGCCTTGATGACGTCGCCGCCGACGGAACTAGGCAGAAAGTTGCTGTAATAGTAACCGACGAGCCCCAACCGGATGGCGTTGTAGACCGAGAACGGCAGCCCGACCGCACGCACCAGCAGATGCCAGCGCAGGAACGTGATCAGCAGCCCGCAGGCGGCAACGACGAGTGCCAGCAGCAACGGGCGGACGTCAATCGGCCGTTCGAGCACCTGCTTCAGCGCGGTCCAGTTCCAGATGACGACGTAGGCGAGTGCGCCCAGTCCCAGACCGTATTTGAACAGGTAGTTCCAATAAGCTGCTTTCACTCACGTACTCGATAGCGGGGGGGGCGGATGTTCGACGGCGGCAAGTCGAACCTGCCCCGAAGGTTGCGTGTCATTCTGCGGAAGAATGCGGCCACCGTCCAGCATCCGCACCGGGAAAGCGTTGACGCCCGCCCCGCCTGCCGCTATCTTGACCGTTCGACCGATAACTGGGGGTGTAGCTCAGCTGGGAGAGCGCTTGAATGGCATTCAAGAGGTCAGGGGTTCAATCCCCCTCACCTCCATTCAGTGAACTGTCGAATAAAAAGGCCTCGCTCGAATATCGGGCGGGGCTTTTTTTGTGCGCCGCGGGTCAGCGGCGGGCGTTGCCGACGTGCGTTGCCCGGTGCCGGGACTGACGTTCCGAACCGGTGTTGATCTTCGCCGGCGGGCCTGTCGGTTCATCCAGTTCGAATCCTGCCAGAAAGCTCGGCTTATCGGTTCGGCCATCGCGGCGATAATCCCGGCCGAGCGTCCGGGCGATCCCCTCGGTGAGTTCCGGTCGGCACTCGCGCACGAACTGCAGCACGAGTTCGAACGAGCGTACCAGAGCGATGCCGTGCGTCTGGCTCGTGGTCCGCCAAAGCCAGTCGCTCAGCTCGAGAAACCGTGTGAAAGCGGACGTGTCGTCCAGCAGTACGGGCAAGGTGTTCCCGAATCGGCCCGAGTTGGCCAGCAGATCCCAATAGCGGGCGAAGCGGCGCAGTCGGCACATCAATTCGAAATCGATCAGCTTGGTGCTCAGGATCTCGTAGGGAGCGTGCGGACTGTAGACCATCCGCCATTCGGCATCGTGGCGGACGATCGGCGTGCCGCGCAGCCGCTTGAGCATGCCGACCTGGATCTCCTGCGGCCGCAGCGAGTACAGGCGATCGAACCCGGCCGCGAAACTATCGAGCGATTCGCCCGGCAGGCCGACGATTAAGTCGGCATGAATGTGTACGGGTGTGTGCTCGCGCAGCCAACTTAGATTTTCCGCCGTCTTGTCGTTGTTCTGCCGACGGCTGATAAGACTTTGCACGTCGAGGTTGAACGACTGGATGCCGACTTCGAATTGCAGCGCCCCTTCGGGAAACTGCACGATCAGGGCTCGCAACGCCTCGGGCAGTCGATCGGGGATCATCTCGAAATGCACGAATAACCCTGGCCGGTAGCGATCGAGAAAGAATTGCAGGATCGCCTTGCTGATGTTCATGTTGAGGTTGAACGTGCGATCCACGAACTTGAATTGCTTCACGCCGCGGTCGAGCAGCCTGCCCATCGCTTGCAGGAATGCGTCGATGGGCGCGTTGCGGACCGGCACTTCCAGCGACGACAGGCAGAACTCGCACGAGAACGGACAGCCGCGTGACGCTTCCACATAAATGACCCGGTGGGCGACATCGCGGTCGTCGTACAGGTCGTAGGGCAACTGAAGTTCGTCGAACGAAGGCGGCTCGGCCTTGATGACGTTCATCAGCGGTCGCTGCCCGCGCAGCAGTTGCCGGCATAGCGATGCGAATTCGAGGTCGGCTTCACCCGTAATGGTGAAGTCGGCCAGGCGGACAATCGGCTGGTCATCGACTTCATGGCTGACTTCGGGTCCGCCGAGCACGATGATGAGCCGCGGTGCCGCCCGTTTCAGCAAGGCGACCAGTTCCGTCATCGGCCCGATATTCCAGATGTAAACGCCCAGCCCCAGGATGCGCGGCTGCCGGGCCAATATCGCCTCGGCCACGTCGATCGGCCGTTGCGAGATGTCGAACTCCGCAATCGCCGCCCGCTCGCGCAGGTCGCCCAGGTTGGCCAGCAGATAGCGCAACCCGAACGCCGCATGAGCGAACTTCGCGTTCAACGTCGATAGCAGGATGTCCGGCACGCAGAAGTTTCCCCGTAAGCGATTCACCGATTAAGATACAACAAGTCACCAACTACCCGCTACATCGTGGAACTTCATCATGAGCAGAATCGCCATCGTCACCGGGGCCGGGTCGGGGATTGGGCGGGCGGCGGCGCTCGCCTTGTTGAAGGAAGGCTGGTCGGTGGTGCTTGCGGGCCGACGGGCGGAGACGCTGGCGCAGACCTCCGCCATGGCGGGGCAGGTGCCCGGCCGGATTCTCGCGGTGCCGACCGATATATCGGAACCGGTCTCAGTGAAATCGCTGTTCCTCAAAACGCTGCAGACCTACGGCCGGCTCGATCTGCTGTTCAACAACGCGGGCACCAATGCTCCGGGCATCGCTCTCGAAGAGCTATCGTTCGAGCAGTGGCGCAAGGTAGTGGATACCAACCTGACCGGCCCGTTCTTGTGTACGCAGGAAGCGTTCCGGCTGATGAAGTCGCAATCGCCGCGCGGGGGTCGGATCATCAACAACGGCTCGATTTCGGCCCATACGCCGCGACCGAATTCGGCTCCGTACACGGCCACGAAACACGCGATCACGGGATTGACGAAATCGACGGCTCTCGATGGCCGGCGCTACGACATCGCCTGCGGGCAGATCGACATCGGCAACGCGGAAACCC
>Ga0105048_10018463_pt1 | contig 10729 bp, 5 predicted proteins | sample MAT05_FD_78382 | JGI IMG/M metagenome (GOLD analysis project Ga0105048, IMG submission 78382) | Freshwater microbial communities from Lake Fryxell liftoff mats and glacier meltwater in Antarctica - MAT-05 | ecosystem: Environmental > Aquatic > Freshwater > Ice > Liftoff microbial mat | place...
CAATCGAACTGACAAGTATCGTGTCGCGATCCGGAGGTGCCTTCTCAGCTGCGCCAAACAGCGCAAGATTGTTTGCTTCCGTGGCACCCGAAGTAAAAAAGATGTCCTCGGGGTCTGCGTCTACGAGCAGCGCCACAGACCTTCTTGCTCGTTCCACATCTTCGTGGGCGGCCCAACCAAAGGCATGCTCCGACGAATGGGGGTTACCGCAACGACCTCGCAGCCAATCGCAAATGACCTCGGCTACAGAAGCATCCAATGGGGACGACGCCTGATAGTCGAGGTAAATCGGGGCGGAGATTGAGGGCAAGCGGGCCTCTGAGACTTGGAGCACCATCATTGTTGACTGTACCCACCGGGCTCGGTACGGTGCAACTGGACGAATCGTCCAGTCCGGGGGTTACCATGGCACGAGGCCTCATCTACGCGGAAGGATTCCGCCCTCAGTTCTCAGGGCATGAGACGTTCCCGCTGCGATACGGCTGGCTTAAGAAGGTCTTCGACGCTATCGAGTCGTCGGCGGACGAGCCGAACAACAAGTCCGTGTTCCTGGCCGAGGAGGCGATCGCCCGATTTGGCGTCGGGAAGAATATGGTCGGCTCGATGCGGTATTGGTCGCTCGCGGCCCGAGTCATCGTCGACGAGAGCAACGGGAATTTCAAGGGACCTTTCCGTTCTACCCCGACCGCGCAACGACTGTTCGCGGACGACGGCTGGGACCCGTATCTGGAAGAACCGGCGTCACTGTGGTGGCTCCATTGGCAATTCGCATCGAATCCTGCGCCGACGACCACCATCTACTACGTCTTCAATCACTGCCAACTCGCGACGTTCTATCGCGAGCAACTGCTCGCCGAGCTCGAGCGGTACTGCGAGGCTAAGGGCGAGAGCCCTGCATGGTTCACGCTAAAGCGAGATGTTGACTGCTTCTTGCGCACCTATGCCGCCCGCCCAGGGGAGCTACATGAAGATGCCTTGGAATCGCTGATGTGCGAGCTGGGCCTAGTGCAGCCGATCGGGCGCCGCGACGGGTTCGTGCTAGTGCGTGGGCGAAAGCCTACATTGCCGGCGGCCATGTTCCGCTATGCGCTCGTCGACTTCGCGCGGCGTCGCGGCGGCGCCCGAGTGATGAGTGTCGATACCTTGCTGCACGAACCAGGTTCACCAGGGCGAGTGTTCGTCCTGGACGAAGATGCAGTGCTCGAACACCTTGCTGCGATCACGGCCGATCCGGGCGGCACGATCCGTTGGTCTGAGACGGCAGGGTTGAGTCAGGTGTCGTTTCACACTGATCCTGCGGAACTGAATCTGGTGAGCATTCTCGGTGCTGCGTACGCGCATCGCCGACGCACGCGACGCGTCGCTTGGGGCGGGAGACCCTGATATGTCATTGAGCCAACGCGTACAAATCGCGCCTCGCTTTCAACGGGCGGTCCGAATCGACTCCGATTTGCACGATGCGACGGCCCTGGAAGGGTTTGTTTGTACCGGCACCTTTGAACGGGCGCTCAGCGTTATCGCTGATCAGTTCAAGGCAACCCATCATGGGGCGTTTACCTGGACGGGCCCCTATGGCGGGGGAAAATCCAGCCTAGTCCTAGCCCTGGCGGCGCTGCTGGGGCCAAAGGGCCCCGTGCGCGAACAGGCGAAGGCGGTGCTCGGGGCGGCGACGTCCGAGCGCCTGATCGACGCCTTCCGCCCCGGAGTCTCGGGCTGGCGAGTCATCCCAGCCATCGGACAGCGGCGCGACGCGGCGCACGTGATCTGGGACGCGCTGATGGCGTCTGGTGCCGTGCGCGAGCAATCCCGTTGCCTGACGACAAGCCATGTGATCGACACGCTCCTGGTCATCGCGAAGCGGCCCAACCATGCCGGTCTGGTTTTGGTCATCGACGAGCTTGGAAAGCTTTTCGAGCATGCGGCCGGAGGGGACGGCGACCTGCAGTTGTTTCAGGAGCTGGCAGAGCGGGCGTCGCGCAGCCAAGGTCGCCTGGTCGTGCTTGGGGTACTGCATCAAGCCTTTGACGAGTACGCGGGACGCTTGGGCAAGCACGTTCGAGACGAATGGTCGAAGGTGCAGGGCCGCTTTCTGGACGTGCCACTGCAGGTGACGGGCAACGAGCAGCTCGAGGTCCTGGGGCGGGCCCTCAACGGTAAGCGAGTCGATGGCGCGTTCCAACCGTTGGTCGAACAGGTGGCCGGCGCGCTGCGGCGGTCCCGGCCGGACACCCCGGCAGTGATTGAGCGGCAGCTCGTCCGTTGTTGGCCGCTCCACCCCGTCACGGCGTGCTTGCTGGGGCCAATTTCTCGCCGCCGGTTCGCGCAAAACCAGCGCAGCCTTTTTGCCTTCCTCAACTCCTATGAGCCTGGCGGGTTTCAGGAGTTCTTGTTGCAGGGCCAAGCCAACGATCTGTATTCGCCCGACCGCTTGTTCGACTATCTCAGCTTGAATCTGGAGTCCTCGATCCTGGCCTCGCCAGACGGGCACCGCTGGTCGCTGGCGGTCGATGCCGTGGAGCGTGCAGAACAGCGCGATGCGAGCCCGCGTCATCGCATCGTGCTCAAGACCATTGCCTTGGTTGATCTGTTCCGCGAGCGGTCGGGATTGCTCGCTTCAGACGACGTGATTCACTCCGTGGTAGCCGACGTAACCCCTAAGGAGCTCCAGGAGTGCCTCGCGCAGCTTCGGTCCTGGTCGGTCGTGACCTATCGCGAACACCTCGGCGCGCACAGCATCTATGCCGGAAGCGACTTCGACCTGCAGGCCGCCTTGGAAGCGGCCGCGGAAAAAGTCGGCGAGGTCGACGTCGGTCGCCTGAAGCAGCTGGCCAACTTGCGGCCGATTGTCGCCAAGCGCCACTACCACCACACCGGCACCTTGCGCTGGTTCGAAGTGGACGTCGTCGCGCTCCGAGACGTTCAATCTCGCGTGAGTGCCTTCGCGCCGAACGGGGCGATGGGCCAGCTCCTACTCGTCGTTTCCCCCCCGGATGAATCGGACCGGGCCGCACGCGCCAGCGTAATGGCCACGGTCGACACGGCCGCCGAACCGCTCGCGATTGGGCTGTGCCTGCGCGGCCGCAGGTTGCACGAACTCGCGCACGAGGCCTTGACCTTGGAGTACGTGCGGACCCATCGACCGGAGCTTGGTGGTGATGCGGTGGCGCGCCGGGAAGTGGAGGCGAGGGCCGCTCAGATCGCGAACGATCTGGAGAGTGAAGTACGTCGGGCGTTCGGCGCGGCGGAGTGGATTGTCGAGGGCGAGCGCACCGAGGTCGATGGCCTCGCGGGCTTGTCGCGGTTGGCGTCGGACTTGGCCGACATGACGTACCCGAATGCACCGTGCCTGTTCAATGAACTGCTAAACCGCACCGCGCCGGGCTCGAACGCTATTGCCGCTCAGAAGGCGCTGCTCAAGGCAATGGTGAGCAAGCCGACTACCAAGCGCTTGGGCATCGACGGGTATCCAGCCGAAGGTGGTCTTTACGAATCTTTGTTGGCGCGCACGGGACTACACAAGAAGGCCGGCGACGCGGCCGCCTTCCACAAGCCCGGGCGCGGTGATCCTGCGAATCTTGGGCCGCTATGGAAGGCCACCGACGAGTTTTTGAAAGGCGCGGCGAAGGCGCCGATTTCCGCCGTTGACCTGTACCGGCTGTGGAAGGCCAAGCCCTTCGGTGTGCGTGATGGTCTGCTGCCGGTGCTGCTCGTCGCCTATTTACTGGCGCGGGCGGACCGCTACACCGTTTACCTCAACGACCAGCTCGAGGTTGCCTTCAACGACGTCACGATCGACCGCCTAACCTCCGACCCGTCGGCGCTGACGCTGCGGGTCTTCGACGCCGGTGAGCGCACCCTCCGGCTCTTCGACGCGATCCGTTCGCTGCTTGAGGAGATGACAGGCATTTCTGCGAGCGAGCTTCGTGACTCAGTGTCTCTGGCCAATGCGATCGTCGGCCTGGTGAAGACGCAGCCGGTATACGCCCAGCGCACCCAACGCATGAGCGGCGAAGCGCTCGCCGTCCGAGCGGCGATTCGCGCGGCCACGGATCCACATACGCTGCTGCACGAGAGTTTGCCCGCGACGCTAGACGGATTGCTCGGTCAGGCGCACGGGCCGATCAATGCAAGCGTCGCCGTCCTGAGTGCTGCCCTGAGGGAGATCGTGGGCACCTACCAGCACACGTTAAAGGCAATCGACGGGACGTTACGACGCGAGCTTGGTTCGTCCGAAGCGGCTAGCGCCGAGCTGCGAGAGCGTGCGGAACGCGTGCGCGGTCTGACCGGGGATTTCCGATTGGAAGCGTTCATCGGGCGCCTGTGCACATATGAAGCGACGCCGCTGGATATCGAAGGCATCGCGAGCTTGGCGGCGAACAAACCGCCGCGCGATTGGTCCGACAACGATGTCGATCGAGCGCACCTAGCTTTGGCTGAGCTGGCGCAGCAGTTCAACCGGGCCGAGGCCTTCGCGCGAGTGAAGGGCCGCGCGGACGGGCGCCACGCGGTGGCGTTCGTGGTTGGCTTCGACCGCTCGCCGGCGTTGCAATCGCGTGAGTTCGAGATCGCCGAGCGAGATCGACGCACGGTCCTGGAACTCGCCCGAGCGCTGCAAGGCGTGCTCGCCTCCACCGAGAGCAGTCCGGAGATTCGACTCGCTGCGTTGGCGCAGGTCGGCAGCACGATGTTAGAGACCGCCTCGTGACCGCGCCGGGGGGGCGCCACGTGCTTGGTATTTCCGGGGGGCGCGATAGCGCCGCCTTGGCAGTCTTCATGCGACAGCATCACCCCGACCTGCCGTTGGAGTACTTCTTCACCGACACCGGTAAGGAATTGCCTGAGGTCTACGACTTCTTGGGTCGGCTCGAAGGGTTCCTGGGCCAACCCATCGTGCGCCTCAATCCGGATCGTGATTTTGATTTCTGGCTGGCGCAGTACAAGCACTTCTTGCCCTCCGTGCAGACGCGGTGGTGCACACGCCAGCTCAAGATTCGCCCGTTCGAGGCATGGATTCGCGCGGATCTCGACGACGGCGTGTCGGTGACGAGTTACGTGGCGATCCGCTCGGATGAGTCGCAGCGCGAGGGGCATGCGTCCAAGCATTCGAATCTGACGGTGAAGCTTCCTTTTCGCGACCACGGCGTCGATCTGGCCGGGGTCAAGGAACTGCTGCAGGCCTCCGGCGTCGGGCTGCCCGCCTACTACGATTGGCGATCGCGTAGCGGCTGCACGTTCTGCTTCTTCCAGCAGAAGATCGAATGGGTGCACCTCAAGGAACGCCACCCCGAGGCTTTCGAGGAAGCAAAGCGGTACGAGAAGCTCGCCCGCGAGCATGCCTCCCCGTTTACTTGGAGCTCGAGCGAGTCCTTGGAGGAACTGGAACAACCCGAGCGCACTGCCGAAATTCGCGACCGTCATGCGCAGCGCTTGGCTCGCATCGCTGCCGCGAGGCGGCCCGGCGTGTTGCAGGGAGACGGCGTCGTGCTAGACGTCGACGAGGTCTACGAAGCCACCGGCAAGGGCTGCCTGGTCTGCCACAAGTAGCGCAAAAGGCTCGAAAGGCATTAAGTTGCGAGTCTAGGACCACGGGGGTCGCATGCCGACGAACACGCGCTGGATCGGGTTTCTTCGGAACTACGGTCCGATTCCGACCAACTCCAACATGTACGACGAGTCGATCGAGCGCTCGCGGCTACGTGCGGGCGTGGAGCCCGGAATCCGGCTCCCCGCCCCGACCGTGGAGCAGGCGCTGGCCGTGCTACGCGCGGTGCCGCCGGCGTCGGTCCTGCTCACCGGCACTGCCGGCGACGGAAAGACCTACCAGTGCCGGCAGATCTGGCTGCAGCTGGGCGGCTCCAGCGACGTGTGGGACAAGGGCAAGTCCGAGACGCCCGGGGTGCTGGAGCTGGCGCTGGGCGACCGGTTCCTGTTGGTGGTGAAGGATCTGACCGAGCTCAATGCCGAGGCGGCCAGCGCCTTCTTCGAGCGCATCTTTGCGTCGCTACTCGACCTGCGCCGGCCGACGCTGTTCTTGATCGCCGCCAACGTTGGTCAACTGCACGACGAGTGGCAGAACGCCCTGGGGGCGCTCGCAGACCGCTATCCCGCCGCGCGAGAGTGCTGGAAGGACATTGAGGATCAGTTGTTCGGCGGCGCCCCGCGCGACGGGCGCAGCGTCGTGGTTTTCGACCTGAGCCGCGGCCGCGGTGATCGGATGGTCGCCGACGTGCTGAACCAAGTCCTCGGGCACAGCGCCTGGGGCGGATGCGAGCCGTGCGAGTTGTTGAACACGGCCGACGGCCCGTGTCCCATTCGGGCGAATCGGGCGCGGATGCTCGAGGGTGAACTCGGTGCGCGCTTTCGCCTTCGGTTGCAGGAGCTAGTGTATCTCCAAGCGCAGAACGGAAAGCACCTGACGGTGCGTCACCTTCTGATGCTGGTGGTCAACGCGCTCCTGGGGCACGAATCGGTGAAGCAGCACGTGATGGCCTGCGCCGACGTTGCTGGCATACAGCGCAATGGCACACACGCCTTGGGCTCGGTGTACCGAAACGTGTTTGGCGGGAATCTGCCGGCGCGACAGCGATCAAACCGCGAGGTGTTCGATAAGCTCAGTCGCGTCGGCATCGGCACGGAAACCAGCAACCGGATTGACCGGCTGTTGACCTACGGGCCCGACGATCCGGACCTCGAGGCGGAGTACATCGAACTGGTGGGGCGCGACGCGCTGTATGGGCATACCATGCAGTGGAAACACGCGCGAGATCGCTATCTGGAAAGCGGCGCTTCTGAAGAGTTCTTGCCGGCAATCCGGCAACAGCGCGAGAGGCTGTTCTTCACCCTGCCCGAAGAGAAGGCCAAAGTATTGGGGTTGTGGGAATTGACAGTCTATCACTACGCCGCCGATTTCTTGCGGACTAAAGACGCGGTACTTTCCGGAAAGCGTGCAGCTACTGACGTCGTGAAGCGTCTGGTTCGCGGCCTGAACCGCGTTTTCACCGGCCAGCTCCTGCGACAGGACGACGCCCTGGTAGTCGCATCCTCGGGTAGCAGCTCCCAGTCGAAGACCTCGCTGATCTACGAAGGCTTGGTCCCGATCGCCGGCGACCATGGCGAGAAGATCGATGTCGTAAAGGGCCGCCGCACGGACATCGCGCTGAGCGTGCGGATCAACGACACCGCCGATCCGGTCGACCTCGACCTCACGGTGTTGCGATTCGAGTTTCTAAGCCGCGTGTCCGATGGGGCGCTACCCAGCAGCTTCTCACTGGAGTGCCACGAGGACATGTTGGCGTTCAAAGCCCGCGTGCTGCGTTCGATCGAGGCGCACCGGCGCGCTCGATGTGATAGCGGCGTGAATTCTTTGAAGCTGTTGGAGGTCACCGCTGAGGGCCGCGTCCAGCCGCACACGATCGAGGTCACTTCCAATGCGTGAGGCGGAGGAGAAGGGTCGACACGGCGAGATCAATGTCGACGAGCAGATCTGGGGTCACCGCCTGCACGACGAGCAGTCTCCCTGGCTCACATTCCTTGAGTTCCTGACCGTCTTTCATGCGCTTCGGGGCAGCGCGCTGCAGAACCACCGGTTGCCCAACGAGAAGCTCACGTACAGGCCGCAGCGTCAGATCCGTCTGCGCAACATTTTGTTCAACAACCCACACTTCGTCGAGCTCACGGACGCGCCGATCAGCTCCGATGAAGCTTGGAGCCTGTGGCTCAAGCGGATGGCACGCAGTCCTTCGGGCGAGGCAGCGACTGGTCTGAGTCTGGGTGACCTGCAGCATCAATTTGCGACGTTTCAGGATTTCGTGCGCGCCGTGGAGTATCTCCGCCGCACAGCGGTCGAGGGTCTGGCGAACAAGCGTTGGACGACGCGCTTTACGTTCCCCTTTGGCTCCAACGCGCTGTACGAGGACGTCGCTGAGAAGGGCAAGACGTTTTCGACTGACCGCCTGTTTTTCGCACGCACCGGTGAGCTGCTTTACCTGATGCTCTGCCGGGCCGCCCGTGCCGAAGAGCTAGCCGCGGCGCTGTCGCAACTGTTCTTCAAGGACACCAATCCGAGTGAGCAGCTTATCGGTATCCTACAGGGCAAGGTCCACTTCGCCGATACCGAGCGTACCGGCGCGTTCCTTCCATATGCGCAGCGGCCCGAGTTCGACATGCTGGCCGAGGACTGGTTGGCGCTTTTGAATCGACGCATGCCCGGCCTGGACGTGGTGCCGCACCTGGTTACGATTGGCGCGCTTCATCTGTGGCGATACTTCCTCAACTTGGCGGCCGAGCGTTTGGGCCAGTCCCGACCGCTCGTATTGATCGAGATGGTGGCGGCCCAACGGACAGCAATTCGTGCACTGTCCACAGATTGTTACGACCAGAACAATGCATTGCCCTGGCGCGCTGTGGAAGCGATGTTGCTGGCAGTTAAACAGCAACCCGAATGGCCGGAGTGGGCCGCCGGCGCGGACGGACGCGAGCGTTTCCTCGACCAGCTGACCGGCAAGTTCGGATGGCCTCACGAGAAGGAACGCAAGGACTACAAGAGCGGATCGGTGGATGAGATCCTTGCCGCGTTGATCGATGATGCTCGCAGCCGCCACCGCGGGCACCTGGGGAAGATCCATGGCACGTGGGCCCGCGACCTGGGCCTGGCATCGCGGCGCAGCAGCCGGCGAGTGCGGTACGCGCCCACCGATCGGCTCCTCAAGACACTGGTGTTTGCTCATGTGCCGGGACGGCTCGAAGTGAAGTCCTTTCTACGGTTGCTGCACGAGCGCTATGGATTCGTGATCGGCGATGCCGAGGGGCAGTCGTGGATCCGTGAGGGCCAAGCCGATAAGGAAGATTTCAAGCGCAATGCCCAGCGACTGGAGGAGCGCTTGTCGAGCCTTGGGCTCGCGGAGCGGCTGTCGGATGCGTGCGCCTATGTCCAGAGCACCGGAGGCCTCGGCGCATGACCCACGAGGAGCAAGGCCTGACTCCAAACGAACTCATCGGCCGCGTTGGACATCGGCTCGTCGTGGATCTCGTCAGCGACGCGCGGTCGCGCGCGGGGGGGAAGGACGTCGCAGAAACGGCACGCATGGTGCTCGACATGCTCGAGCCCGAACAGGTCGGCGCAATCGTGCGCGCGATCGCTGCCGATCCGGAACTGTCACAGTACGTATATGTGCAGATCAAGGCGCGCATCGCGGAGGACGCGGATCTTCCACCGCACCTTCACACCAACCAGACGGAGGTGTGGTTCCGCAACCATGAGCCGCCGGAGGGCCAGCCTGCCCTGCTGATCGCAACGGACGGCGACGACCAACGCGAATCGCTGGAGGAATTGGCGCGCATCTCCACGGCCGATCTACGCAATGCGGCCGACAAGTGGGTGGCGCTCGTTAGTCAGGTCGTCGCCGTGTCGGAAGAAGACCAGGCGATCTGGACGAAGGCGCTGCAGGGGTTGGCTGACGTGCGCGACGTGAGCCTTCGGCAGTTTGCCGGTTACGTCACGGCGGTCTTCAAGCGCATGAGGGCCCATGGCGAACTGATCTCCGCTCTAGGACAGGCCCTGCCCGAGTTGCGCCTGCCGCGCGATACAGGTGCGTTCCTGGGCATCAAGGACAAGCAGCGAAACCAGCGCAGTGCCTGGCGCCGTCGCTACCAGTCACTGTTTACCGATCGGATGCCACTGTTGACCAAGCACCTGAAGAACGGTCAGCTCATTGATAGCATGGACCTTAATCGACAGCTCAAGCAGTTGGTCGACGACGGGATGCTTGGCCCGCTTCACGTGCCCGTGTTCGAGGCATTCATCGCGACGCCACCGCAGTGGTGCGCCGAGGCATTGGCGCTCGCCGAACTCGAGTGGGATGCGGATCAGACCTCCGACTTTTTTACCGGAATCCGCCAGAAGCAAGACAAGAACCTGGCGACGCTGACCTTGACTCACTTCGATGACGAGGGGCTGCCCTTGTCGCGCGAGGACGACGAGTATCTGAAGACGCTACAGGCTAAGAAGTCGTTCAAGCAATCCGAGGAGCAAGCCGATCGGGATTTCTACGATCGCCACATGTCGAACCTGGCCAAGAGCGCAAAGCTCAAGAGCAAGTGGGACAGCTTCGTTTTCGGCGCCGCTGTGACCTGCACAGATCTGCTCGAAGGGTTGATCGAGGCGATGGCGCGGCTTTGCGCGCGAGTGGAAGACTGGAGCATTCCGCGCGACTTGGAAATTAAGGTACACGGGCGCGGTGAACGGTATTTCCGTGAACTGAATGCCGACCTGGCCGAGCTCTTCAGCATGCGCTATCGGGGCCTCGCAGCCTTGCTGGGAAAACGGATCAAATTCGACCTGGGGCACTTGGCCAACTATCCGAAGTTTCTCGCCGAACAGCGCGATAAGGGGGGGCACAAGCGAAGTACGTCCACCTCCAGAGCTGCGACAACGATCCGGCTAGATCTGCGGCTGAGCAGCGCCGGGGTCGAGCACGTGGTGCAGTTGCACTGGAGCGGCACGCCGATCGCCGTATCCATCAACCTGCCCGAGGACCTCAAGCGCCTGCAAGACGACCCGCTGTTGCGGCTTGACGTGCAGCGCAATCGAGTCAGCCGCAAGGGCGAAGCACAGCGCGTTTCGCTGAGTAATTACATGAGCTTTGAGCCGCAGTACGGACAGCAATCCGGGACGTTGGTTCCCCGCGAGGAGCGGCGTGATCGGTGGCGCGGAAGGTGGCTGACGGCTTTA
>Ga0105048_10018464_pt1 | contig 10729 bp, 9 predicted proteins | sample MAT05_FD_78382 | JGI IMG/M metagenome (GOLD analysis project Ga0105048, IMG submission 78382) | Freshwater microbial communities from Lake Fryxell liftoff mats and glacier meltwater in Antarctica - MAT-05 | ecosystem: Environmental > Aquatic > Freshwater > Ice > Liftoff microbial mat | place...
CACAGCCGCGAGACGCGTCAGCCACATGTGAAGAGGGGCTTATCATTTGCTGGGCTTTTTCGATTCAATGGCACAGCCGCGAGACGCGTCAGCCACATAGGAAGAAGGGCTTATCATTTGCTGGGCTTTTTCGATTCACTGGCACTGCCGCGAGACGCGTCAGCCACATATCTAGAAGAGCTTATCAGGTGCTTGGCCTTTTCGGTTCATTGGCACAGCCGCGGGACGCGTCAGCCACATGTGAAGAGGGGCTTATCATTTGCTGGGCTTTTTCGATTCAATGGCACAGCTGCGAGACGCGTCAGCCACATCGGAAGAAGGGCTTATCAGGTGCTGGGCTTTTTCGATTCATTGGCACAGCCGCGAGACGCGTCAGCCACATCGGAAGAGGGGCTTATCATTTGCTTGGCCTTTTCGCTTCAATGGCACAGCCGCGGGACGCGTCAGCCACATCGGAAGAAGGGCTTATCAGGTGCTGGGCTTTTTCGATTCAATGGCACAGCCGCGAGACGCGTCAGCTACATACTGGTATCGATCCAGAATCCTTGGTAGAAAGCCCCTGATCACTCGGATTTATTTCGTATTCGACAAAGCCCCTCTTCATGGCAGACCTTTCCGGCCCATGGCAGGCATCATCATCGCACCCCGAGCACGCATTTTTCACGGTCACGAGTGGATTTACGCCACGGAAATCAAGAAAACCTTCGGTGATCCGAAACCGGGCGATGTGATCACGCTCAAAGATTTCCGGGATCGACCGCTGGGCACCGCCATTTACAATCCACTCTCGCAAATCGTCGCCCGGCGTTTCTCGCGGCGGAAGCAGGACTTGGATCTGGATTTTTTCATCCGTCGCATCGGCCAGTCCATCGAGCATCGGAGGCAATCGGGGATTGATGAAACATTGGCACGGCTGGTGTGGTCTGAGTCTGATGGGCTACCGGGATTAATTGTGGATCGCTATGGCGAGCATCTTTCCGTTCAGACGCTTACCTTGGCGATGGACCTGCGTAAGGAAATCATTCGGGATGCATTGATCTCCTTGTTAGATCCTGATTCGATCGTGCTTCGCAATGATTCGCCCTATCGCAAGGCGGAGGGGATGGAGCCGGGCATTGAAATGTTGCATGGAGAAAATCCCGGGTCCTTTCTGGTCGAGGCGAATGGCCTGAAATTCGAGGTGGATCTCTACGATGGCCAGAAGACGGGCCTTTATCTGGACCAGCTTCAAGCCCATGCCGAGGTGGCGGCTCTGGCAAAAGGCAAGCGTGTGTTGGATTGCTTCACCAATCAAGGTGGCTTTGCTCTGGCCTGTGCCAAGGCGGGTGCGGCCCACGTCACGGCGGTGGATGTCTCTGCCAGCGCCTGTGAGGCGGCGAGGCGAAATGCCAAGCTCAATGATGTGGAAATCGAAGTGTTGGAGCATAATGTTTTTGATTTCCTGAAGCATGCGAAACCCGAGTATGATTTGATCATTTTGGACCCTCCAAGTTTCACCCGTAATAAAGCGACATTGATGGATGCCATGCGGGGTTATAAGGAAATCCACCTGCGCTCGCTCAAACTACTGGATCGCGGTGGGATGCTTTCCACTTTCTGTTGTTCTTACCATGCCTCGCGAGAACTGTTCATGGAAAACCTGGTGGATGCCTCGGTGGATGCGAAAAAGTCAGCTAGATTTGTGATGAACCACAGCCAACGCGCGGACCATCCGATCTTGATCGCCATCCCGGAGACGGGCTATCTCAAGGGGTTTACCGTAGAGGTGATCGCTGCGAGGTAGATGGGGGGAATTCCCGGTGATGAAATCACGGATCAAAAACATAAGGGCTGGTCACACCGCCTATGAGTTCTTGATAATCAGTTTGGGAATCTCGATCTGCGTTTTGTTTGATGAGTAAATCCACATCTTGAGAGTTGAGCGTTCGCGAGTGAATGCAAAAGCGATCAATCAAGCCGCGGAAGGGGGTATCGATCACTGAGCCGGGATGGAGGTTTCCGATACAGAAAAAGCCGAGATTCGTAGTGCTGAGGGCATTGGTATTCATCGTCGTGCTGCCAAGTGAAATTCCATTTCGATAGATCGTAAAGGTCGTGCCGGATTTAGTTAAGGCAAGGTGTTGCCATTTTGCATCATCCAATGGATTCGCCACCGGAAGGGTAACGAATTGATCCACTCCGAATTGGGAGAGGATGAGTTTTTGTCCGGTGCCGTTGATCCCTTTGTAGGCTCTGAGATTAAATTCAGAGACCGTATTCGCACTGTTATCATTAAAGGTGAAGAAGTAGGTGTTGAGATTTCCAGCTTTAGCCTGAATGGAATTCAAATTGCACTTGAACCAAAAGCATATTGAAAACCTTGATTTTCCGGCGAGCACATCCGGTGAGCATGTGAGGGCATGGGCACCGCTGAAGCTCGCGGCATTGCGCAAAAGACCCTGGGTGCCGGTGACCATTCCAGCTTTGGCTGTTAAAGGATATTTAAAGTTTCCGGCATCCGGGTAGGTGATGATGTTATTGCTTACGGTTGGTGATTCAAAATCCCAGAAAGCTATCAGGCCATCCCGCAAGGAGGGTGGAAATCCGGTGATGTCGGGGTGGGTGGCAGCCTCATTGACCAATGGATTCCTAGAGAAGAGAATTTCATTGTTATCGGTGAGGCCGTCCAAATCCGTATCGCGGGAGAGCGGGTTGCTGCCGAGGGAGAATTCCTGGTTGTTCATCAGGCCATCGCCATCGCTATCGAGAGTGGCGGCGCTGCTGCGGTTGATGCGCCAGTAGCGGTGACCCTGTATCCTGACAGGTGGATTGGCGATGGGTTCTATATTTGCGGTTTTATCCGCATTCATGGTGCCGATGGCGGTGATGAGTGTGCTTACCATCGCGGTATCCAGCGGGCCGAGCGCGGCATTGCGAGGGGTGTGCGGGAGCGAACCACGATAGGTGGCGGAGAAGAGGTAGCTCCCTGCCTGACGGGTGTGGTAAGGCGAGAGTGGCCATTTTGAGTTAGGGGAAACCGTGGGCAGGGCTTGCCGTTTCATGCTGCCATCATCAAGGGATTTCCAGCAGACGAAGGAGCCGGTGGGAGTGAGAGCCTGCAGGGTGAAACCGATGGCCAAGGGAGATTGGATCGTGGTGTCCAGCGGGGCGGGAAAGCGGAACAGCGGGTAGCGGATGGCTTGGCTGGCGCCGAGGGACAGCCATGAGTTTTCCGGGGTCCAGGAGATCAAATCAGCGCTGGCCTCAAGCGTGTAAAGATTTCCCCCATCAATGGTGAAGTGCAATTGCCGCGAGAGCCCGTCGGCACCGATGACGAGGTTTGAACTTGGTTGGGAATGGCCGAGAGTGATTCCGGCGAGGAAGCCAAGCAGGGGGATGAGGGTAGGACGCATGAATTGGAAGGGATTATTTCAAGGGAAAAGCTTTGGGACGAAGTCCACAAGGTATCTCCGCCAAACAGGCCATGAATGGTTTCCTTCCGTGATCAAATATTCGTGTTTTACGCCTTTTTGTTTAAGGAGGGCATGGAAGGACTGATTGGTTTCAAACAGAAAATCGTCCTTGCCGCACGCGATCCAGAGGAGTTTGAGCTGATCATTGATGGCGGGAACATTTTCCAATGCGGTGGCAATGAGGTTTTCCGCTGGCACGGCCGAGCTGAAAGCACCGACTTGGGAGAAACGGTCACTCATCGTGATGGCCACCGTGAGTGCATGGCGCCCGCCCATGCTCAGCCCTGCAAATGCGCGGTGGGTGGGCTTGGGATTCACCTGATAGGATTTCTCTATCAGGGGGATGACATCTTCGGCGAGTTCCTTGCAGAAAGCGCGGGTGTTTTCATCGGCATAATCATCACTCCAAGATGCGCCCGGCGGCAGGGCGTGTGCATCTGGCATGACGATGAGCATGGGCTTGGCTTTACCTGCGGCGAGTAGTGAATCCATGATCCAATGCGCCTTGCCGTGCGTGCTCCAACTTTGATCATTGTCTGAGAAGCCATGCGAGAGATAGAGGACTGGCAGTTCGGGGCCGTCCGAGCGATAGCCAGGAGGTGTGTAAACCATGAGGTGCCGCCATTTTCCAAGAGTCTTGGAAAAGTAATCGTGCTGGGAAAGTGTGCCGTGCGGGATGTCCGTCAAATCCCAAGGGGCGGGTGGCGTGGAGGGGAGGTGAAGGATGCTCGAACCGGGATTGCGCTGAGGTTTGATGGCAGGGTTGAAAGGATCGAGGACGTTCATGCCATCCACTTCGAAGTGGTATTCGTAAATCCCGGGAGTGATCGAACCACTGGTGACGCTCCAAAGCCCTGCTTCGGCTTTTTCCATCTTCAGCTCTTTGCCGAATTGGCCGGAAACTTTGATTTCTTTGGCGTTTGGAGCGAGGCAGCGGAAGGTGACACGACCACCGGCTAGAAGCTCGGGGGAAACCGGGGCGGCAGGCCTGGTATTACGCGGCGGAGGATTTTCTGCGGTTGCGTTGAGTGACAACATGGCGAAAGCGAGGATGGAATGGAGTGTTTTCATGTGGGCCGCGGAAGTGTGTCTCGCGAATTTTAAAACCCAAGGATTAAAAGGCGGGATTGCGGGCGATGAATGTTTGTTTTTAATTTAGAACGGGAAGTATTTGAATTCCCAAGCAGATCGTTCTTTATCCTCCGTTGCTTACCAATCTCCGATGCGGCCGCATCAAAGATTGGTAAGCAACTTTTTGAGAAGATTGTTTCATTATCCGTTGTGATGTTTTCATTGGTTCGCTCGCCGCGTTGGATTACATGGATTGCTCCTTGCGCGCCACCGGGCCGAACGGGATGGGTTATTATTATAGCTCGACTTACCGGGCGGAGGATTTTGACGGCGGTGGGTGGTGGAGCCTGAGTTTTGGTTTTTCCCGCTCTTGGTTTTTCTGGAATGGGACGGTATGGGGTGAGGTGAATCCAAAGAGCTTGACGGGGATCGAGCAGATCATTTTCACATTCGTTCCCAAAGCCAACTCCACGGGGGGAAGCAGGATCGGTTTGGACAACGTGACCTTGGAGCCGACGGTGGTGGCTCCGGTGGTGGCGACTTCTCTCACAAGCAATCTGCCGCCGAGCCTATGGCTTGCTTTTACCCCTGGGCCGGGTTTGTAGGCGAGGCTTGAAAAACTGCGTAGTCCGGTGGTTCTGGGGTGGGCAAATGTGGCAGGTCAAACGGCGATCAAGGGGCCAGGCAGTCACGTCTTTCTCACACCTGCCAGCGCGGGTGTGGAAATTTTTCGAGTGGCGGTGGAGCCATTTTACACCCGCATCGTGACACCGTGAGGGTGGGGGATCAGTGGGCCATCGGGCTTTCACCCGAAGCATCGCCAAGGTGGGTGAGATTGTCCGGCAGGAAGCGTTTGAAGCGGGTCTTATCGATGGACTTCATGTAGGCCTCTTCCGGCGAAATCATGCCTTCGCGGAGTTTGGACCAGATGGACTCGTCCATGAACTGCATGCCTTCGTTTTTACCGCCGGTGATGACATCATAGAGTTTCTGAGTGGCACCTTCCCGGATGATGGCGGAGACGGCGGGGGTGGCGAACATGATTTCATGGACGGCGGTCCGGCCGGGTTTATCCACGCGCTTGCAAAGGAGCTGGGCGACGACACCGCGAAGCGAGGCGGCGAGCATGGTGCGGACCTGGGATTGCTGATCGGAGGGAAAAACGTCGATGATCCGGTCCACGGTTTTACGGGCGTTGTTGGTGTGCAGGGTGCCGAAAACGAGGAGGCCGGTTTCCGCCGCAGTGAGGGCGAGGGAGATGGTTTCCAGGTCCCGCATTTCTCCGACGAGGACAATGTCCGCATCTTCGCGGAGAGCGGCCCGCAGGCCATCTGAGAAGGAGGGTGTCTGGATGGGCACCTCGCGCTGGGTGATGATGGAACGTTTGTTAGAGTGCACGAACTCGATGGGTTCCTCCACCGTGATGATGTGGCGGTTAAAGTTTATATTAATGTAATCCAACAGCGCGGCAAGCGTTGTGGATTTTCCCGAGCCGGTGGGGCCGGTGACGAGAACGAGGCCGGACCGCATGTGGCCGAACTCCTTGACAACATCCGGCACGCCGAGGCTTTCAAGCGAGGCAATCTCGGTGGGGATGAGCCGGAAGACGGCACCGAGGCCATTTTGTTGTTTGAGGTAGTTACAACGGAAGCGTGAGTCCTCATCCATCTCGTAGGCGAAATCGAGATCTCCGGTATCAAGGTAGCGTTGAAAGGCGGCAGGATCGCAAATTTCCGCAAGGAGGTTTTTAAAAGGTTCCCCGAGGAGGATTTCCTGGTCGGGGATCTGGGTGACGGCACCGTGGACGCGGATTTTAGGGGGCTGGCCTTCCGCAAGGTGAAGGTCCGAGCCGCGATTGGCGATGAGGTATTTGAACAGGGTATCGATCTTGGCCATTGGGGATCTAAATAGAGTTTTTAAAATGGAGTGTGCCTGTTAGGTGGTCGGCTCAGGATTCGAAAAAAGCCTTCATCTGATTTTTATCATCCGAGCGGAAGAGAGCTTCCTCGCGGCTGATGGTGCCTTGCACATAGAGGCGGCGGAGGGATTCATCCATGGTGATCATACCAACGTTTTTACCCGTCTGCATGACTCCGGGAAGCATGAAGGTTTTGCCCTCGCGGATACAATTGGAAACCGCGGGGGTATTCACGAGGAGTTCGAGGGCAAGGACGCGGCCATTGCCATCGGCGCGGGGAATGAGCTGCTGGGAGAGGATGCCGCGGAGGGACTCGGAGACCATGATGCGGATCTGGTCACGTTGGTCCGTGGGGAAGACATCGAGCACACGGTCCAAGGTGCGCGGGGCATTGCCGGTGTGGAGGGTGCCGAGCACCAAGTGGCCTGTTTCCGCGGCGGTGAGGGCAAGCTGGATAGTTTCCAAATCGCGCATTTCTCCGACCATGATGACATCCGGGTCTTCCCGCAGGGCACCGCGCAGGGCCTTGGCGAAGGACTCGGTGTGAGTGTGGACTTCACGTTGATTGACGTGGCAGCCCTTGGACTCGAAGACGTATTCGATGGGGTCTTCAAGGGTGAGGATGTGGTCTTCGCGATCGCGGTTGATGAAATCTACAAGTGCCGCGAGGGTGGTGGATTTTCCAGAACCCACTGAGCCGGTGACGAGAACCAAGCCGTTCTGGTAGCGGGTGAGGGGTAAGATATGTTCGAGCGGCAGGCCGATGTCTTCGATAGACTTCACCTTGCTGTTGATGATCCGGAAGACCATGTCATAACCGAGGCGTTGTTTGACGACGGAGGCACGGTAACGGCCATTGGTGGTGGAGTAGGCAAAATCGATATCACCGTGTTTTTGCAATCGCTCCCATTCGGGGTCTTTAAGGAAGGAGCGGGCAAGGCGCTCGGTTTCGGAGGCCTGCAGCGGTGGGTGATCCGGCCAGATGGGGCCGAGCTGGCCAAAGCGCCTCCAGGCGGGTGGATAGGAGGTGGGGAGGTGGAGATCGGAGCAATCGTAATCGCGCCCGAGTTGGAGGTATTGGTCAACGTGATCGAGAACCTTGTGTTCGGACGTGGGCATGTTTTCTAGAAGGAAGAAGTGGGTTGGGGACGCGGGCCGCGTGGGGAAATGGCTGGGAATTCAATGGGTTTACCGGCGATGTAGTTTTTAACTTGGGCGGTGAGCCAGACTTGAAGCATGGGCCGCACGGCGGCGAAAGTGATGCCTAGCAGCGCAAGTGGCAAGCTGCGGTTTTTGACATTTTTGACGCTGGGTGCCTTACGGCGGAAGAGAAAACCCGCGGCAGCCCCCGAGGCGAGACCGCCGAAGATCCATTGGATAGGATTTTCCTTGAGCGAAAGACGCAGCCGGGTGGGGACATCGAGCCGTTGGCGGATGGCACTTGCATGATCGGCAAGAACTGAGCGGGATTCCTCGCTCAGGCGGATCAATCGCTCGATTTCTTGGTTTTTAAAACTTGGTGAAGCCATTCGCGGTCTTTTTGGAATTCAGCACGAGTCACGGGGAAAGCGGATTTGTTCGAGGGCTTGGCGAGGTTTACCAAAATCAGCGCGATCAGGAGGTGAAGCCCCCCGGCCGCCAGCGCGACCCAATGCCAAGGCCATTGGGTGGAGAGGTGAATCAATTGGATGATTCCGACAAGGATCAAGCCCCAGGCGAATAGGATGGCGAGTGCTGCCGTGGCGATGAAAACGAGGCTGCGGATGGTTTTGCTCATCGCCTCCTTGGATTCGAGCCGGATCAGGGAGAGGCGAGAAGTAATGAGAGAATCCAGCGCGGTGTGCCAATTTTCAGGGGCGGAGGCGGATTCTGGCGCATTTCCGCCCTGCTCACTTGGGCTGATTTCAAGTGAGGCTGGATAAGCGTCGGACGGTGGATTCATGAATCGGCGGATCGACCTGACAAAGGGCGATTCAACGCCGGACAATGAGGCCGATCAAGAATCCGGCGGCCAAGGCAGTGACGACGCTCTTCGTGGGATTTTCACGAATGTAATCTTCCGCCGTTACTTGGAATTCCTTGGCTTTGACGCGGGTGTCCTGCCATTGGTCTGAAGCAGTATCCTTGAATTGGCCGGCCCGCTCGGTGGCTGAGCTTTTGAAGGCTTGGGCCTTTTCTGTGGCTTGGCTTTTGAATTGACTGGCACGCTCTGCGGTGGCCTCGCGGAAATGTTGAGCGGATTCCACGGCGCGATCCTTCAGGGCGGCAGCTTTGGTTTCAGCAGTGTGGACGAACTCCCGGGCCTTTTCGCCTGCGGCGGCGCGGAGATCGCTTGCTGCTTGCGAGACAGACGGAGTTTGTGTGAACCCAGCCTCAGGATCGAGACTTTCGGGAGTGGAAAATGGATTGGACATGGGAGTTGGCTTTATGGTTAGGACGAATCTTCATGATTCGTTTCGGTGCGGGGATCATTGACACTTTTTCTCCAGAGATGCAAGGGGTGTCTTGTAAGATTGTGGATTATTCCTGGATCACAGTCGCTTTGGGCGGGGCGAGCAGCAATTGATTCTGGGAGGCGGGAGGGGCGGTGAAGCCGACGTTTTCCCATTGAGGGGACTTGAGCGCACCCGAGCCACGGAATTGGAAGAGGCCATAAAACGGGCGCAGCGGCAGGGTGATCAGGCCGAGAAGGCCGCGGGCGTTCATGCGCAAGTTCATGTCGAGGGTGAGTCTGGCGAGATCAACGCTGCCATCGCCGGCGAAGTTGATGGAGGTGGTGGCGGTCTGGAAATCTTCGGTGGTTAGGATGCCGTTTTTGATGCTGAAATTACAGAAGGCGTTTTTTGCCCGCTCGACGCCTGCGCGGCGATTGTTGAGCACCCCGCCGATGAGGGGCGTGAGTGGGCCGAACATGGGCACGGTGAAAAGCTCGGCTTTTTCAAGGGCGACGAGACCTTGGCCGGACATCGTTTCGATTTTACCATTGGCAAGGCTGAAATCGATGCGGCCGGTGAGTTTGCCACCGCCTTTCATCGGGATCCCGTAGGTTTTCGTTAGATCCGGCATGGACAGCTGGGTCCAAGTGAGTTCTCCTTCGAGCATGCCTTTGCCTTTGTATTGGAAACTGCCGACGATGGGGCCCTCAAAGGTGCGGAGTTTCATCTCGGTGATCGAGACCCGCTCGCCGCGGATGGCTACCTTGGCGCTTGGGTTTTCCAGGGTGAGATTTTTCCCCAGAAAGACATAGTCGGCCGCGTGCTCGGAAGTGAATGAAACATCGAGTGCCGTGCGGCCTTGGGGGGTGACGTCGACTTTGCCTGACCCCCTGTGACTGGGCGGGGTGTGGAAGCTATACGCTTCCAAGGAATTTGCGATTTTGGGTGCAAAAATCCGGCACATGGGGGCGGCCCAGAAATCGCCGGTGATGGCCTCCACTTCCACCATTTTACTGGGTCCATCATAGCGGATGCGACCGACTTTGGCGGTGGCTTGGTGCGGGCCGTCAAAGGCTTTGCGAAGGGCGTAGTGATCGTAGTTGAAGATCACGGTGCCGTCGTGGAAATCGAGTTCGTGGTGGTTCAAGTTGAACTTGCAGTCCGCATGATTCACGGGAATACCTTTATAACTATGGTTTTTTAGATTTCCATCGCCTGTATAGGCCCAGGAATGGGGGTCAGTGGCATCAAAGCCACCTTCAAGGTTGACAAGAATGGAAGCCCCTTTGCGGATGGTGAAATCTTCAATGACTTTTTCGAGAGGTTTGCCGATGAACAAGGGTTTGTAGAGTTGTGCAGGCAGGCTGCTTTGCAAGGCCATGCGAACGTTGGGCCAGCGAATCATGGCTTTGGCGGTAGCTTCGCCATCCGGGTGGACGATTTTTACATCCCTGAGAAAAAGTTCCTGGTCCCGCCATGAGAATGAAGCTTCGAGGCTGGTAAGCTTGATGTCTTTGAGGGTGATGGCTTGGCTGCTGACGTGGCCGGTGGTCTCTATCTGAGGTTGATTGTTTTCATCGAAACGGAATTTCCCCTCTGCTTCGAGGATTTGCCGACCGTTAAAATCCACGGCCTTGAGTGAGGGCGTGCCGAGCCAGGCCTTCATCATGTTGGGGAGATTGAGCGAGGAATAGAGGTCGAAGCGGCCCTCCCGGGTGGATGTGTTATAGTCGGCATGGGCATCAATGGAACCGCCTTCGTCATTTGCTTGAAGAGTAGAGAAGGTGAATAGATCACCAGTGAGATCAGCTTCTCCAACGAAGCGGTGGAGGGTATATTGGTTTTTGGTGATG
>Ga0105048_10018465_pt1 | contig 10729 bp, 13 predicted proteins | sample MAT05_FD_78382 | JGI IMG/M metagenome (GOLD analysis project Ga0105048, IMG submission 78382) | Freshwater microbial communities from Lake Fryxell liftoff mats and glacier meltwater in Antarctica - MAT-05 | ecosystem: Environmental > Aquatic > Freshwater > Ice > Liftoff microbial mat | place...
GAACCTCACCTTCGGCCCTGCCGTGATCGCGTCGGCCCGTCGCCACACCACGCTGCCGTTCGAGGCGCACCTCATGGTGTACACACCCGACGTGATGGCCGCCGAGTACATCGCTGCCGGCTGCTCGCGCCTCATCGTCCACGCCGAGGCATGCACCCACCTGCACCGCACGCTCGCCAACATCGGCTCCCTCGGCGCCACCGCGGCCGTAGCCCTCAACCCGGCCACGCCGGCGTCGGCCGTCGCCAACGTGCTCGACCTCGTCGACATGGTGTTGGTGATGACCGTGAACCCTGGTTTCGGCGGGCAGGCCTACATCGCGACCATGGAACCGAAGATCCGCGAGGTGCGCGACATGATCGAACGGGCGGGCCTCGCCGGTTCCGTCGATCTCGAGGTCGACGGTGGCATCGGCCCGAGCACCATCGCCGGCGCGGCCGCTGCCGGCGCGAACGTGCTCATCGCAGGCAGTGCCCTGTTCCGCGACCCGCTCGGCGTTGCGCATGCCGTGGGTGAACTGCGCGAACTGGCCACCGCGGCCTTCACCCGCTGACACCGCGGCCTTCCAGCTGTTCGAGCTGCGCGAGCTGTTCGGCCTGTTCGAGCTGTTCGGCCTGTTCGAGGTGTTCGGCCTGTTCGAGGTGTTCGGCCTGGTCGAGCTGTTCGAGGTGCGCGAGGGCAGTGCGATCCACTCGCCGGCGGCGTCGCAGCAGGCTGGGACGATCGCTCAGCCCGAGGTCGCGCATCGAACGGCCCAACGCGAAGAACAGATGCTTCACGACCACCAGACCGAACAGCACCAGGAACGCCACGCCCACGGGCACCAGCACGGCGCTCAGGATGCGGCGCTCGGCGTCCTTCAACGGCGTGATCACCCCCGTCTCGACGCTCGAGCCGTCGACCAGCACCGTGCGCACCGGCGAATCGACCTGCGGGCAGTCGACATCGGCGTCGTCGATACCTGCGATCTCATTGCCGCCGAAGAGCGGCGCCGGTGATCGAACGGTCGAGGCCAACACCCGCAGCTCGGCGTCGACCGCACCACCCACGATGTAGCGCTGGCCGTCGTCGAGGAAGCGCACCTCGTCGCCGTAGCGCACATCGATCATGCCGTTGACGCTGAACCCGTCGATCGATCCGGACAGCACTTGCTCGACCTCGTATCGTGCGGTGATCGCATCGGCGAGCAGCAGCCTGCCGATGAACACCACCTGCTCGACATCGGGAGCGGCACACCCGGCGGGCACGGGGATGAGCCGAGCACTCGCCGCGTCGGGCTCCTCGATCGGGGGCAGCTCGGGCACCGGGATCGGCTCGGGCAGTCGACCGGCAGCCGACACGGTCACCGGACCGGCGATGACCGCGGCCATGCACAGCGCTGCCGCGACCAGCGGACCTGAGCGCGCGGTGAGCAGTCGGACGACCATCGGCTCGCACGCTAGTGAGCGTTGCCGCCGAGCCGGTGGCAGGCCCTCACGCGGGCAAGGCCCCTCCGGCGGTGGTGACGGCCTACCGGCCCTGGAAGTCGGGGACGCGCTTGTCCATGAACGCCTTGATCGCCTCGGGGGTGTCCTTCGTACCGAAGTTCACCGTCTGCGACAGCCCCTCGTCGTCGAGGGCCTCCTCGAACGTCACGTTCATCGCGTTGTCGAGCATCCGCTTCGACATCGCCACCGCGATCGGCGGGGCTGCGGCGAGCCGTTGGGCCCAGTCGTCGACGAATGCGTCGAGCTCGTCGTCGGCGACCACCCGGTTCACGAGGCCGATCCGCTCGGCTTCGGCAGCGTCGATGATGTCGGCGAAGAACGCGAGTTCCTTCGCACGATGGAGGCCGACCCTGCGCGGTAGCAACCAGCTGCCTCCGAAGTCGAGCGACAGGCCCCGCTTGGAGAAGATCTCCGAGAACCGTGCGTTGGTGCTGGCAACCACCAGGTCGCAGCCGAGGGCCAGGTTGCAGCCGGCACCGACCGCCACCCCGCGTACCTTGGCGATCACTGGTTGCGGGAGACGATGCAGTGCGAGCGCGACGTCGGTGATGTGGCGCATCGCCGACAGTTGGTGCCTCGGTGGACCACCGTCGCTCGGCGCCCAGAGATCGGCCCCCGAGCAGAAGGCACCACCCGCGCCGGTGATCACCACGGCGCGATCGTCGGCCGAACCGGCGATCTCACGGAAGGTGGCCAGCAGCTCTGCCCACATCGTCGCATTCGCCGCGTTCTTCTTCTCAGGACGGTTCAGGGTGATGGTGACGATGCCACCACTGCGCAGGACATCGATGGTTTCCACGAACGACGACGATACTGATGCGATGGGATTCAACCCGAACCGCAGGCGCGTCGCCAGGCCCACCGACATCGTGTTCGTCGTCGCGGCGGTGGTCGCGGTGCTCGCCCTCCTCGCCTGGACCGTGTTCGGCTGAGTGTCTTCGGCTCAACCCGCTCAGAAGGCGAAGGGGATCACCTCCAGCCGGGTGCCGGTGATCGCGACCACGTCGAACCGCATGTCGCCGCGACACTCGGGATGCTCGTCGAGCCATCGTGCAGCCAGCAGGCGCAAGGTCTGCTGCTTGCGCTCGCCCACCGCAGCCGAAGCCGAGCCGTACTGCTCCGAGGCTCGCGTCTTCACCTCGACGAACACGATCGTCGAGGCGATCGCCACCACCAGGTCGAGCTCGCCCCGATCGCATCGCCAGTTCCGATCGAGCACCGTCGCACCCCTTGCTGCGTACCACGCAGCCGCCTGCTCCTCGCCCCAGCGCCCACGCGCTTGACTGCTCACCGTCATGATCGACCTCCTGGGTCGTCGCGTCGCGACCATGGCCGGACGCAGCTGATGATCGGGGGAAGCAGCGACAGTCAACCGGTTCACGGCCCCGCCGCAACCTCAGCAGCCAGCTCACCGCTACCGCATCCGCACGCATCCCACCCGTGAGGTGACGACAGGATGAACGACGACTGAACGCTCGGTGGGCGCGCTCAGAGGCTGAGGTCGGCGGCGGGGAGCTCTTCGACGTTCACGTCCTTGAACGACAGGACCCTCACCTTGGGGACGAACCGGCTCTTGCGGTACATGTCCCACACCCACGCATCGGTGAGCTCGACTTCGATCACCGGCCGCGTCGAGTCACCGGAGAGCGTGACCTTCACGTCGTTGGCGAGGTAGAACCGGCGTTCCGTCTCGACCGCGTACTTGAACATCCGCGCAACGTCCTGGTACTCCTGGGCGAGCTGCAGTTCGCGCTCGGCCTCGAAGTTCTCGAGATCGTCGGAGCTCAACGGAACGATCCGATGCCGGCCACGGTCCTGCGGACCGCAGATTCGATCAGAACTCGCGCTTCTCTTTGATCTTCGCTGCCTTGCCCGTGCGATCGCGCAGGTAGTACAGCTTGGCGCGACGCACATCACCGCGACGGAGGACCTCGATCTTGACGACCGTCGGGGTGTGCACCGGGAAGGTGCGCTCGACGCCGACGCCGTAGCTGACCTTGCGGACGGTGTAGGTCTCTGCCACACCGCTGCCCTGGCGGCGGATCACGTTGCCCTGGAAGATCTGGACACGCTCCTTGTTGCCCTCGACCACCTTCACGTGGACCTTCACCTCGTCACCGGAGCCGAACTTCGGGATATCGGTGCGGAGGTACTGGTTGTCGACGAGATCGGTGGACTTCATGGCGCGAACATCCTGCAGGCCTGGAGAAATGGAACAGCTAAGGATAGGCGACGGAAGGGAACTCTTCCAACAGGCGCCGCTCGACATCACCGAGTCCGCCTCGGGCATCGATGAGGTCCGGGCGGTACCGCAGCGTGCGATGGAGCCGCTGTGCCTGGCGCCAGCGCTCGATCCGACCGTGGTCGCCGCTGCGCAACACGTCAGGGATCGTCCACTCGCGGAACTGGGCGGGTCGCGTGTACTGGGGCTCCTCGAGCAGGCCGGCTGCGCCGAAGCTCTCGGTCACGGGACTCACCGCATTGCCCATCGCGCCAGGCAGCAGACGAGCGACGGCCTCGATGACCACGCATGCCGCCACCTCTCCCCCGCTGAGCACCACATCACCGATGCTCAGCTCGCCGTCGACGAGGTGCTCGCGCACGCGGTGGTCGATGCCCTCGTAACGGCCGCACAGCAGGCTGAATCCTCCGTCGGAGGCATCGGAGGCGTCGGAGGCGTCGGAGGCGTCGGGGGCCAGGTCAGCCAGCTCCTTCGCCATCGCCTGGTCGAAGCGGCGGCCGCCCGGACCGAGCAGGAACAGCGGACGAGGCGGGTCGGAAGCCTCCACCGAGGCGAAGATCGGCTCGGGCTTCATCACCATCCCTGCGCTGCCGCCGAACGGCGAGTCGTCGACGGTGCGGTGCACATCGGTGGTGTGTTCACGCAGGTCGTGCAGGCGCAGGTCGAGCAGACCGTTCGAACGGCACTTGCCGAGCAGGCTCTCGCTGCAGAATCCGTCCACCAGCCCGGGAAAGATGGTGAAGACGTCGATGCGCACGATGGACCAGCCTATGGCGGTCGCGCCGGTCGACCTGCTGCACGATGCAGCATCATGCGCCATGATGCGGACGTGATCTTCCACATCGCCGACCGCGACCGTTGGCAGCGTTCGTTGGCCGCTGGCGACTACACCGCGAGCACGATCGGGATGGAGCTGGCCGACGAGGGCTTCATCCACCTCAGCACCGCCGAGCAGGTTCCCGGCGTCGCCGAACGCTTCTATCGGGGCGTGCCGAACCTGGTGCTGTTGCACGTCGACGAGCGCAAACTCACTGCAGCGCTGGTGATCGAGCAGCTCGACGGAGCGCCGGAACCCTTTCCCCACCTCTACGGGCCCCTGAACGTGGATGCGGTGATCGACGTCACCGACCCGTTCGTCGTCTGAGGCAAGAATCGAGCAACTCGAGCGCCTCGAGCGACTGGAACCGATCCAGTGGGTCGAGTGGGTCGAGTGGGTCGACGCCGACCGGTTTCAGTCGAGGAGGTCGAACAGGCCTTCGGGTGCCTCGACGGTGATGACCCCACCGTCGTGGGGACGTGTCGACGAATCGACCGACACCACGAAGGTCACCGGCACGAGATGGCCGGTGTCGAGCTCGAGCAGATCGTTGGCCGGGTTGTCGATCACGGCGATGCACACGCCACGATCGACGCCCGACTGATCGACCACATGGCCGCCGATCAATTCGTGCACCCACAGGGCCTCGGCATCGGCGAGCGGCTCGGCCGACAGCACACGCCCAGTGAAGCGCTCTGCTGCGTTGCGATCGGACAGGCCCTCGAACAGCACCATCCACTTGTGCTGCGGCAGCGATCGTGAGGTGACCACTGTGAGCCACTGCTGTCCGTCGAACAGCCGCGACTCGGGCTGCACGCGCTCAGTGCGGTCAGACGTGAGTGTGACGACCAGCCCGCCCTTCACGCCGTGAGCGCGACCGATGCGGCCGATCTCGAGGAGACCGTCGGGCGGGGTGTCGGCAGGATCGACCGGCAAGGCCGGGCGATCAGTCTGCGAAGTCGACGTCGACCTCGACGCCGTCACGAACGGCAGCTGCACGCACCAGGGTGCGGATGCTCTGCGCCGTGCGGCCGCGACGGCCGATCACACGACCGAGGTCGCCGGGACCGACACGCACCTCGAGGCGAACACGATTGCGCCCTTCGGCGCCATCGACACGCACGGCATCGGGATCGTCGACGATGGAACGCACGACGTGCTCGAGCACGGCCGTCGCGGTGGGCGCCGGGACGTAGTCGTCGTGGCCGTCATCACCGTCATGGTCGTCATCACCGTCGTGGTCGACGACCGTGGTGTCGTCGCTCACCGGGCAGCCTTGGCTGCGGTGAACGCCTCCCATGCGCCGGAGACCTCGAGCAACTTCCTGACCCGTTCGGTCGGCTGTGCGCCGTCCATGAGCCACTTCACGGCCTTGTCGCTGTCGATGCTGATCGTCGACGGCTCGGTACGCGGGTTGTAGGTGCCGATGATCTGGATGAAACGGCCGTCACGGGCCGCGCGGCTGTCAGCCGCCACGACGCGGTACTGCGGCTGCTTCTTCTTGCCCACGCGGGTGAGGCGAAGCTTGACTGCCATAGAGAACTACTCCTCGGAGAAAACGAACCGGCTGAGGTTACCTATCTCGGGCCGGGAAACCCACTCGGCAGACCCGGCATCCCGGGCATGTTCGGCAGGCCGGGCATGTTTCCGGGCATTCCCGGCATGTTCGGCAGGCCACCAGGGATGTTGGGCATCCCCAACATCGCGCCGCCACGCTTGCCCTTGCTGGCCTTGCCGCCCTTCTGCTTGCCCTTCTTGCCGGGCTTGCCCATGCCCATCGCGCCCATCCGCTTCATCATCTTCTGCATCTCGCCGAACTGCTTCACCAGTTGGGTGACCTGAGTGACCGACGTGCCGCTGCCGATCGCGATCCGGTTGCGGCGGCTGCCGTTGATGATCTCGGGCTTGTGCCGCTCGGCCGGCGTCATCGAGCGGATGATCGCCTCGATGGGCTTCAGTTCGTCGTCGCCGATCTGGGCACCCTTCAGCTCCTTGGGCATGCCGGGCATCATCCCCAGCAGGTTGCCGAGGGGACCCATCTTCTTCAGCTGCTGCATCTGGTCGAGGAAGTCGTCGAGTGTGAACTCCCCCTCGAGCAGCTTCTCGGCCGCGGCCTCGGCCTCGTCGTTCTCGAAGGCCTGTTCGGCCTGCTCGATGAGGGTGAGCATGTCGCCCATGCCGAGGATGCGCCCCGCCATCCGGTCGGGGTGGAACTGCTCGAACTCGTTGAGCTTCTCGCCGGTGGAGGCGAATGCGATCGGGCGGCCGATGACCTCCTTGACCGACAGCGCCGCGCCACCGCGGGCATCGCCGTCGAGCTTCGACATGATCACGCCGTCGATCGCCAACGTCGCGTGGAACGCCTCGGCGACCCCCACTGCGTCCTGACCGGTCATCGCATCGATGACCAGGAAGGTGTAGTCGGGCTGGATGTTGGTGGAGATCTGACGGACCTGCTCCATCATCTCCGCATCGATCGAAAGGCGCCCGGCGGTATCGACGATGAGCACGTCCTTGCCGAGGCGACGGGCCTCGGCAAGACCCCGGGTCGCCGTGGTGACCGGATCGCCGGGCTCGCTGAACACCGGGACGTCGATCTGGCGACCCAACGTGCGCAGCTGCTCGACCGCGGCAGGACGCTGGAGGTCGGCACCGACGAGCAAGGGCTGGCGGCCCTGGCTCTTGAACCACCGGGCGAGCTTGGCCGAGTTGGTGGTCTTGCCCGAGCCCTGGAGGCCCGCCATCAGCACCACGGTGGGCGGACGCGAAGCGTAGGTGATCTTCAGGGTCTCGCCGCCGAGCATCGCAGTGAGCTCCTGGTTGACGATCTTGACCACCTGTTGGCTGGGGTCGAGCGCCTGACTGACGGCCACACCGATGGTCTGCTCGCGGATGCGGGCGACCACGTTGCGCACGACACCGACGTTCACGTCGGCCTCGAGCAGTGCGGTGCGGATCTCCCTCAGGACCTCATCGACGTCGGCCTCGGTGAGACGTCCCTTGCCGCGGATCTTCTTGATGACGCCTTCGAGGCGTGTGGACAGCGAATCGAACATGCGCCGACCACGCTACCGGCCGCTCGCGACCCCACTTCGCCATGGGGTCGGGCGGCGACGAGTGAATGGCGACGAGCGCCATCGGACGCCCGTCGCCATTCGCAGCAGGGATGAATGATCGGTCGGTCAGCCGACCGAGAGCACGTCGGTGACGGTGCCGTTGTCGACGGCGACGTTCAGCCGTGTGTCGACGAAGTCAGCGGTGACGGCGAGGTCGACACCGTCCTCGCGCGCCGTGCGCACCGTCCAGCCGTTCAGCTCGGCGAGTGCCACGGCCTCGTCGAGCGGCAGGCCCACGACGCCGACGGGATCGCGGGTCGACGATGCTCCCGGCTCGCCGACACCATCGGTGGGGGGCACGGCGGTCTCGGCAGGCATCGGCTCGGGCAGGGGCATCGGCTCGCCCACCAGCTCCGGCTCGGCCTGTACGAGGTACTGGTCCTCGACCGCGAGCACCGTGGCGATCATGCCCTCGGCGCCGGTGAAGGCGTATCCGGGCAGGAGCCACACCGTGCCATCGGCAGCCCACACCTGCTCGAGTGAGGCGCCGACGCCCGTGAGGGTGAACACCATCGGTTCGATGTCGATGGGTCCGTCGATCGGCTGGTCGGGGACGCACGACACGGCCGGGTCGGTGCAATCGAAGGTCGGGTCGACCAGCACGTCGTCGACCGGAGGTATCTCGGTCACGGCCGGGTCGGTGGCCGGGTCGGTGGGCGGGTCGGTGATCTCGGTCGGAGCCAGTGTCGCCTCGACGGCGACGCCTTCGGCACGGGTGGCGATCCCTGTGACCGCCGAGCCGTAGCCCGTCATCCACGTCGCAGCTTGATCGTTGAGACGGGCGATGGCTGCCTCGACGCCGATCCGAGGGTAGTCGGCGCCGCGCTGCGGGGTGGCGAGGAATCCGCCGGCCCAGGTGACCGCACCGTTCTCGCCGAACCCGACATTCACCGACAGATTGGTGCGAACGCCATCGAGCAGCAGGAAGCCGCTCACACTGGCGTTCCACTCGTCGGCGTACACCTCGAACTCGTACTGACCCACATCGATGCCGAGCGAGGTCAACAGCTCGCGAGCCGCCTGCTCGGCGTCGGCAGCCGACGGCACGCCCACCGGTGGCTGCGGCTCGCACACCGCGTCGACGGTGCCGCCGGCGACGGTGCCGGCCGGCTCGATGACGTCGTTGCCGAGCGCAACCGGCACACACTCGCTCGGAGCGAAGTCGGTCTGCCAGGCAGGGCTGTACCACCAGCTCTGCATCGCGTCGGTGGCGACGGTGACCGATGGGGCCGTTCCGTCGTTCGGACCGACCGTCCAGCCGCCACCCATGTCGGCAGCAACGGCCACCACGTCACCGCTCACACCGAACGCAGCGGCGAGCGCCTGCACCTGTTCGGTACTCGGCTGCACGCCCGGGGCGAAGAACCACGAGGCCGCTGCCGACGTGAGGTCGACGGATTCGCCGGCCCATTCGTAGGTCACCGACATCGGCACCATCATCTTCGAATCCATCGAATCCGACTCGGCGACACCCATGCCGGCCGGCGACGCGCCACCGGCGGAACCGGCGCCGGCGACCTCGATCACGGCCGGGGCGGGGAGCGAAGTGGGAGACGAGCCCGAACCGCTGTCGGCGCCGCATGCGGAGACGCCGAGCACCACCGCGGCCCCGATGAGCGCCAGACGGCGCGACCGCAGTCGAAGGTGGGAGGGCGGACGAGAACCGTGTGTCAAGGTGTTGTGCATCGCAGTCATGGGCTTTGGACGTCTCCTCCGACCGGGGTGGTTCCCGACGATGCGAACAAATTCCCTGGCGTTCCAGAGACTGGCCGTCACTGCTCTGCGAACAGCGCGTCGATGAAGGATGCGGGGTCGAACGCGACGAGGTCGCCAATGTTCTCGCCGAGACCGACGAGCTTCACCGGGATGCCGAGCTCGGTCTCGATCGCGAACACGATGCCGCCCTTCGCACTGCCGTCGAGCTTGGTGAGCACCACACCCGTCAGACCGACGCCCGTGTCGTCGGTGATGAGCGCATCGCCGAACTGGCGGGCCTGTGTGAGGCCGTTCTGACCGGTGGTTGCGTCGATGACGAGCAGCACCTCGGTGACTCGACCGGCGCCCTTGGCAGCCACCCGACGCACCTTGCGCAGCTCGTCCATCAGGTTGGTCTTGGTGTGGAGCCGCCCGGCGGTGTCGGCGAGCACCAGATCGATCTCGCGCGCTGCGGCTCGTTCGACGCCATCGAAGATCACCGAGCTCGGGTCGCCGCCCTCGGCGCCGCGCACGAACTCGGCGCCGCTGCGCTCGGCCCAGGCTGCGAGCTGTTCGGCAGCCGCTGCACGGAACGTGTCGCCGGCGGCCATGAGCACGGTGCGGCCCTCGCTGCGCTGCAGCGCACCCACCTTGCCGATCGTGGTGGTCTTGCCCACGCCGTTCACCCCGACGAACAGCCACACGTTGGGTGACCCGGCGTCGCCGGGCACGAGATGCAGCTCCCGGTCGGCACCCTGCAGCCGACCGGTCATCTCGACCCGAAGTGCATCGAGTAGTGCGTCGGGCGTGGTGATCTCCTTGGCCTTCACCCGAGCACGCAGACCGCTGAGCAGTTCGTCGGTGACGCGCACACCCACGTCGGCGCGCAGCAGCGCCTCCTCGAGGTCGTCGAACGATTCGTCGGTGATGCCTGCCCGGGTACGGATGCCCACGAATGCGCCGGTGAGTGCACTGCGCGCCTTGCCCATCCGGGAGCGGAAACTCGGGCGTTCGTAGACCTCGGACTCGACGATCTCGGGCTCGACCGCTGCCTCGCTGTCGGGCTCGACGTCTGCGTCGACGGGCTCGCTGCTCGCATGCGGACGCGGTTCGACCACCGGCCGGGGTGGACGCACGATCTCCGAGGTGCGCTCGTCGGCGAGGTCGTGGCTCCGACGACGATTGAGGACGAGCACGCCGAGGCCGAACACCAGCACGAACACGACGAGGGCGAGATAGATCCACTCCATGGTTCGTCAACGCTACCGGCAGGTCATGCGCGAGCCCCGAACAGCGGGGTCAGTCGCCGCTGTCGCTCAGACGCTGGGCCAGCCACGCGAGCGGGATCGACACGATCATCACGAATGTCGCC
>Ga0105048_10018467_pt1 | contig 10728 bp, 8 predicted proteins | sample MAT05_FD_78382 | JGI IMG/M metagenome (GOLD analysis project Ga0105048, IMG submission 78382) | Freshwater microbial communities from Lake Fryxell liftoff mats and glacier meltwater in Antarctica - MAT-05 | ecosystem: Environmental > Aquatic > Freshwater > Ice > Liftoff microbial mat | place...
CCTTCGAGGCGAGGACGTCGTAGCCCGCGCCGAGGTACTTCTTGATGGTCTTCGCCTTGGCCGGCGACTCAACGATAACGAGCGTCTTGGCCATCACGACCTTCTTGGCCCGCGAGCGGGGGCCTTTGAATCAGCTTTTTTGGAGAGCAATATCCGGCTACTTAAAACAGAAACGGCCCCAAAAGGGCCGAAAAAATGGGATTTCCCATCGTGGGGCCGAGCTTCAAGGCCGGCCTGCCTGTCGGAAGAACCCGGCGGGCCCCTCTACTACTACCGTCTGCAATGTCAACATCAAGAGTGCCGCCGTGACCACCCAGGGCGGCTCTCCTGATCGTTCGCAGAGCTCGTCCAGGTGGCGCGCTGTGCCATCCAGCGCAGCGAAAACGGCCTGCTCTGGGCCTTCGAGCCTGAGCGGAGGCGGGACGACATCGGGGCCGGGGAGAATGGGTCCTTCCGACGAGTCTGGCAAGCCTCTCGGCGAACCGCTCGATATCCTTATGTTTTTTTGGCTAAACGGGAGCGGCGGCGCCGCAGGTCGGGGTCGGCGCTTCGCTGGAGCGGGGCGCGGCGGGGGCGCTCCATTCATCGCGGCGATCACCTCGGCGGCGGTGCTGATCGAGCGGGCGCCGAGCGCGAGCTCCAGCGCGCAGCCTCGTCCCACCTCATCCCACGGGGTGTGCGGGACGACGCAGAGGGGGCGCCCGAGCCGCCGCGCCGCGGCCGCCGTGCTCCTCGCCCCGCTCTGGAAGCCCGCCTGGATCACCACCGTCACGGCGCAGAGGGCGGCGAGCAGCTCGTTGCGCAGGAGGAACCCCGCCGGCAGCGGCGGCGCAGCGTCAGGCACCCGGGCGAGCAGCGCGCCGCCGCCTTCGAGGACGCGATCGAACAGCGCCGCGTGCTCCTTCGGGTAGGGACGCCCGAGGCCGCCGCCCATCACCACCACCGTGGGCGCGCCGGCGAGGAGCGCCGCCTCGTGCGCCGCGGCGTCGATCCCCAGGGCGCCGCCGGACCAGATCGCGAGCCCCTCGGCCGCGAGATCGCGCACCAGCGCGCGGGTGAACGCGACCGCCTCTTCGGTGGGGCGCCGCGTGCCGACGACGGCGACACCGCGGGCGCTCGGCAGCGCGCCCCGCAGGTAGAGCGACGGCGGCGTCCCGCCCGGCGCGAGCCCGGCGAGGACCTCGGGGTAGCCCGGATCCGCGGGCGTGATGACGAGTGATCCCATGCCGGAACATCGACGCGAGCGCGCCCCGGGTTGCGCGCTTTCTAAGGATTCGCGTCGCGCGCGTAGATCTGCACGAGGACAGCGCCCGCGCCGCGGCGGAGCACCGCGTGGAGCTCGAGCGCGCTCGGGGCGCCCGTCGGCGCCGAGAGGCAGCCGCGCCGACCGCCGATCACGGCGATCGGTCCGGGCGCGAGCTCGGCCGCGAGGAAGCCCGGGAGCTTCCCCTCCGCCGGCGTCGTGAGGAACAGATCGATCTCGATCACCCCGAGGCCGCCCTGCGCGAGGAACGTCGCGCAGCGGCCGGGCGGCAACGTCACCGGGATCGTCAACCGCTGCCCGGACGTCAGCGTCGCGAACACCGCGGGCCCCAGCGACGTCAGCCCCGCGGTCTCACCGAGCGCGGTGCTGGCGAGCGCGAGCGCAGCCACGCGGGAGGGCGCCCCGCTCGACGGCGGCACCGCGGGCGCGCCCAGATGATCGAGGAAGAAGCGGAGCGCGTCGGGATCCGGGGCCTCGGACGCGACCGTCGGCGGGACCAGATCCGCCGAGGATCGCGGCGCCGCTACCGCCGCTGTCGAAGACGCGCTCTGGGCCGGCGTCGCGATCACCTGCGGGCGCGCGGCCTCTTCCCCGCCGCACCCCAGCACGAGCGCGGCGCGCGCGGCGAGCCCGACCAGCAGCGAGCGAGGACGTACCCGAGCGACTCCCATCAGCGCCGAGGCTACTGCAACAGCGCGAGCAGATCCTCGCGGGTGATCCCCCCGGCTTGATCGGCCTCGCCCAGCGCCGCCTCGGCCAGGTTCCGCTTGCGCTGCTGGAGCGCGAGGATCCCCTCTTCCACCGTGTCCTTGGCGACGAGGCGGTAGACCATCACCGGGCGCTCTTGCCCGATGCGGTGGGCGCGGCCCTCGGCCTGATCTTCCACGGCCGGGTTCCACCACGGATCGAGCAGGAAGACGTGATCGGCGGCGGTCAGGTTCAGCCCCGTGCCGCCGGCCTTGAGCGAGATCAGCATCACCGGCGGGCCGGCCTCGCGCTGGAAATCGGCCACCACCGCGCCGCGATCGCGCGTCGATCCGTCAAGGCGCGTGAAGGCGATCCCGACCTCTTTCAGGTGCGGCTCGATCAGATCGAGCAGCGACGTCCACTGCGAGAACACCAGCGCTTTGTGCCCGTCGGCCGCGGCGCTCTCCAGCGTCTCGATCAGCCGCTCGACCTTCGACGACGTCAGCGCCGTCTGGCCGGGGATCAACGCCGGGTGACACGCGGCCTGGCGCAGACGGAGCAGCGCCTCGAGCGCCGCGAGCACGCTCGATCCTTCGGCGAGGCGAGCGACGACGTCCTTCCGCGCCGCGGCGCGCACCGCCTCGTAGACGTTGCGCTCGCTCTCTTCGAGCTCGCAATAGAGCACCGCGTCCGCGCGGGGCGGCAGCTCGGGCACGACGTCTTTCTTGAGGCGGCGCAGGACGAACGGGCGAATCTTGGCGCGCAGCCCCGCGGCGACGCCGGGCACGCCCGCGTCGATCGGGCGCGACCAGCGCTCCTGGAACGTGCGCAGGCCGCCGAGCACGCCGCGGTTCGTGAAATGGAGCAGGCTCCAGAGCTCGTCGAGGCGGTTCTCCACCGGCGTGCCGCTGAGCGCGACGCGGAGGCCGGCGCGGAGATCGTAGGCCGCGCGCGCGACCTGGCTGTCGGGGTTCTTGATCGCCTGCGCCTCGTCGAGCACCACGGTGTCCCAGGCCTCTTTGGCGAGGATCTCGGCGTCGAGGCGCAGCACCGCGTAGGTCGTCAGCGTCACGTCGGCGGTGCGATCGAGAGCACGCCGCGGCCCGTGGTAGATCGCCGATCGCAGCGCCGGGCGGAAGCGCCGGATCTCGTCGGCCCAGTTGTGGACCACGCTGCGCGGGCAGACGACGAGGGTCCGCCCCGCGACCGCGCAGAGGGTCTGCAGCGTCTTCCCGAGGCCCATGTCGTCGGCGAGCACGGCGCCGAGCCCGGCCTCGCGCAGGAAGACGAGCCAGCTCACCCCGCGGCGCTGGTAGGGGCGCAGCTCGGCCGTGAGATCGGCCGGCAGCGGCGCCTCGGGCAGCGATTCGAAGCCCTCGATCAGCGGCGCGAGCTTCTCGAACGCCGCGGGGCGCGGGTACTGGAGCGCGTCGCAGAGATCGGCCAGCGCCGGGAGGGCCGCCGTCGGCACCTCTTTGTCCTCATCGCGCCGCGCGGCGAGTAGATCGGCGACGCGATCGCCATAACGCGAGAGCCAGTCGTGCGGCAGCGGCGCCCAGCCTCCGCCCTCGAGCGGGACGAGCGGCAGGCCGTCCTGGTAAGCGCGGATCACCGCGGCGGCGTCGGCGCGCTTCGGCGGCGGGCCGCCGGGATCGGGATCGCTGCCGTCGTCGACCTCGAAGACCACGTCGAAGGTCCGATCCTGGATCACGAAGCGCGGCACGAGCGGCAGCTTGCCGAAGAGCTCGCGCCGCGACTCACCGCCGCCGTCCCACGCGTCGAGGCGCTGCGCGAAGCGGATCGCGTCGGCCCCGTCGAAGTCGACGCGGCGGCCGGGGACGAGGTGGAGCTCGTCGCGGAGCTTCTGGAGCAGCCCGCGCTCGGCCGACTCGTCGCGCGTCGGCACGCGACCGCCGATGTGGACGAGGCGCCCATCGACGAGCTTGGCCTCCACCGGATCGCCGTACACCAGCGCCGGTACCACCGAGAGCGTGTGACCCTTCTGCTCCAGCGTCAGCACGATGCGCGGGCGAGCGCGCCCCTGCCCCTTCGGCAGCCGACGCGTGCGCGTCTCGACGGTGATCCGCTTCTCGAGGCCGGGCAGCACCTCGGTCACCAGGCGGCCGAGATCGCCGCGCGCGAAGCCGCGGCGAAAGGGCAGCTTCTCCAGCCGCGGGCCGGTGAGATCGACCTCGCGGATCGCGTGGAGCGTGTCGCCGAGGCGGACCACGCCCGCGACCACGATCTCTTCCACGCGCGGATCGCCGGCGATCGTCAGCGTCACCCCGCCGGCCTCGGCGTCCTCGATCAAGCCGCGCGGCGCGATGGTCTCGCCCGAGGTCTTGATCGACTTCCCGTCAAGAAGCACGTCGCGCGCCCCGGCGAGGGCGCCGAAGATCTCCACCAGGCGATCGGGCGGAAAGTACCCGTACTGCTTGGCGCCGACGTAGCGATCGACGCTGAGATCCTCGTGCGTCGGCGCGAGGGCGGCGATCTTGGCGCGGGCCGCGGCGAGCGAGGAGCGGAGCGGCTCTTCGCGGCCGCCTTCGTGGACCACGGTCCGCTTGAGCGCGAGCGCCCCCGAGGCGCGCTCCAGCCGATAGCGAACGTGGGCCGGGCCGCTCGCGGGCGCCTCGGACGCCGCCGCCATCGAGGGCGAGGGCGCCGGCACCGACGCCGCGCTCTCGATCGGCGGCGCCTGCGCGAGCAGGATCGCCGCCGCGGCCACGTGAGCGCAGGGATCGATCTTGCCGCCGCAATCGCAGGTCCACTCGGTGTCGTCGGGGTAGAGCACCACGGTCGGGGCGACGGGGCGACCGGCCTGGCGAACGCGGGCGGTGACGGTGTCCCCGCGCCGCTCGGCGCCGATCACCGCGCCGTCACGGGCGAGCGCCACGCCTTGCGACCAGAGACCAGGGAGGCAGGCTTTGCGGACGGCAGCGAGAAGAGCTTGCACTGAACGCAGCTCTATACCGCGTCCGGAGCCATTTACCCCTGGGTTATCGGCACATTGCACATTTGACAGGTGATGCCAGGGGGCAGCTTCCATTGCCACCGCCGCGCGCCCCGGTGGGAGTGCGCACGACGGCCGATGGTTGACCGGAGCGCGCGTCCGCACGAGCATCCGCCGCGTGAGAAAGTGGTTCCTTCTTTTCGCCGCCTCGATCCTCACCGTCGTCGCCTGCGGAGCGCGCACCGGGCTCCGGGTCGACGAGCGACACGCCGACGCCGGGCCTGATCCCGTGGACGCCGGCCCCGACGTCGAGGACGCGGCCGACGTGTTCGACGCCCCCGAAGAGCCCGACGTCATCGATCCTTTCCCCGACGTCGCCAACGACTGCATCGACGCAGGGATCACCTACATCTACCTCATCTCCTCGGAGAACGAGCTCCTGCGCTTCTACCCGCCGGATCTCAGCGTCACCACGATTGGCACCATCAACTGCCCCGCGTCCTCGGGCGCGAACCCGTTCTCGATGGCGGTGGACCGGCAAGGCGTCGCCCACGTGCTCTTCTCCAACGGCGAGCTCTTCCGCGTCAGCACGCTCACGGCCTCTTGCAAGTCGACTGGCTTCGTCAGCCAGCAGGGCGGGTTCCCGCTCACGTTCGGCATGGGGTTCTCCTCGAACAAGGACGATCCAGGAGAGACGCTGTTCGTCGCCGGGGCTGACACCGCCGGGGGGTCGAGCGCGATTGGCAGCATCGATCTCACGACGTTCACCCTCTCCACCATCGGGCTCGTCAGCGCTCCGATCGGCAACCCCGAGCTCACCGGCACGGGGGACTCCCGCCTCTTCGGCTTTGGCCCCACCGCGCCCAACGCGCACCTCGCCGAGATTGACAAGGCCACGGCCGCGATCACCAACGATGTGCTCTTGAACCTGGATCAGAGCAATATCGACGCCTGGGCGTTCGCGTTCTGGGGCGGCGATTTCTACTTCTTCACCTCGGAATCCCAGGGCACCTCCATCGTCCACCGCTACACGCCCGGGGGGACGAAGACGCCGCCGGCAGTGGCCGTGATCGACCTGACGATCGTCGGAGCCGGCGTGTCGACCTGCGCGCCCTCGGAGTGAGCCCCGGGGCCGACTACCGATTGCAGGTCGTCATCACCTAGAGCACCGAACAGGTTGAAATGCCCAGATTTCAACGCAAAGGCGCGGAGACGCAAAGGCGCAAAAAAATCGGATTTCTTTTTTGCGTCCCTGCGTCTCTGCGCCTTTGCGTTAAAATCCGGCTCTTTTCGGTCCATTTCAACCCGTTCGGTGCTCTAGGCCCGCCACGTGTCCTCGGCGAAGCTCATGCCGGAGTCGCCGAGCGAGCTCGAGAGGCGGACATTCTTCTGGATGAGGCGGCCGCACGCCCTGCCTTGCGGGTCCCTGTCTACCCCCGGTCCGCGCTCGCCGCTCCGCGGTCCCCCAGGCGAGCGCCTGTCGCCGCGGTCACGCCCCGTCGCTGCTGCTCATCACCCGGAGCGGCACGCTCTTGTCGGCGAGCCGCTGGGTGAGCGCCCGCGGGAGCTTGCAAATCCCCGGCTTGCCGCACCACCACTCGACATAACGGCGGAGCTGTCGGTGGAGCGAGTACGCGTCGAACCGGACATCGTCCCCCTGCGCGTCGTCGAGCAAGGTGAGGAACGCATCCATCTGCACGTGCGCGCGCTCCTCGCAGATCCGATGGGCCCAGTGATCGGCGCGGAGGAGCTGCGCCAGGACGTAGAGCTCGATCAGCGCGGCGCGGGCCCACACCACGAGCTTGGGCGACGGAGCTTGCTTCACGACGTCGTGAGACATGGTGTAGGCCGTGCCCCACCAGTTCTCGAAGCGGTAGGTGGCTTCGCAGGGTTCGGCCTCGAACACCCGCGGATCGAGCACCGCCCCGAGCGAGAGGTACTGCACGGCGCCCCAGGACTGCCTGGCGTCGAGATCGAAGACCTTCTTGTAATGGTACCGCGCGACCTCAAGGTGCCGCCTGGCGTCGCTCGGGAGCGGCTCATTCCACGCTGTCGCGGGACAGACGACCTCGGCAATGCGCCTCTTGGCGCTCGCGAGCACGCCGTGGGCGGTGACCCGATCCGCCGGCGGGGAGCCGTCGTCCGGCATGGCTGCCTCCAGGTGAACGATCGCCCGCTTCAACGCTTCGACGTCAGCGCCCAGCGGCGGGTTCGCGGGGGAGGAAGAGGCCCTGGTGGCCATGAAGGCGCCGTCGGGCGCAGCGGCGTTGCTGATCTGCACGAGAGGCTCGCGCCTCGTGACGGGCTCGCGCTTCGTACACTCCTGTTCGCAGGGGCGAGCGGCGCTGATGAGCGGGCTCACCAGGCTCTTCGTCTCGTTGTCGCGCCGGGCGATCGCGGTGTCGAGCGCCCGGCGCGCCCGCGTTAGCCGCGCCATCCGGATCTGTTGATCGATGTCGACGGGGAGCGCCGCATAGGCGACGATCGACGCCCAGTCATGGTGTCGCTTCGAGGCGACGTAGAGCTTCTTCCGGAGCTCCCAGACCACGACGCGCGGATCGTCGCCGTGGAGAAGGCGCCGGTAGACGTGCTTCGTCATCACCACCGATCCGCGGACCGAGAGCGGGAACTGAGAGCCAATCACCAGCGGGATCCCGGCCTTGTGCAGGTGGTGGGCGAGGCTCGCGCCGGGGACCAGCACCGAGCCTTGATTGCCGCTGTCACAGCTGGCGATCGTCACCACGATCGGCGTCACCGACTGGCCACCCACGAGCCGGCTCGGGTGGCACCAGAGCGCCTCCGCGAGGCGCGCTCCGGTGAGGACATCAATCTTGTCGGCGTTCCCGTCGAGGTGGAGCGCCAGGCCATAGCGCTCCTGCTCGCTCGCCGTCTCGACCAGGGCGCCGTGCGCGAGCACGTGGACGTGGGTATACGGCCGGCGATCCTCGGTGATCGCCCGCCCCAACTCGTCTTCGATCGCGGCCGCCGAGGCGCGCGGGAGCACGGTGACGTGCCGGGCAAACTGCTTTGACTCGTTGGTGGAGAGCCACGGATCGAGCGCGTAGCGGAGCGCGAGGACGTGGGCGCGGAGGGGGATGGGCGGGACCCCGGGCGGCTGCGCCGCGATCAGGAGAATCCGGGGCTTCTCGGGCCAGCGGATCGTGGTGCTGGCGACGCGGCGCGACTCGCGGGTGATGGTGATCGGCGCGGCCGTCTTCCGCGCGAGGTAGCCCGAGGGCGCCGCCGCGAGCTCGAAGGGCAAGAGCGATAGCTCCGACGAAGAGAGGATGAGGCGGAGGTGGACGGCCTCGTGCTGGCCCCGGATCGCCGAGCTCAGCTCCTCCGAGAGGCCGCGGATCGATTCAAAGAATCGAATCATGTCCTCTTCGGCCTCGGCGAGGCTGTCCCGCGCGATGTCGGCGTTCTGCTTGTACTGCAGGTCGCGCAGGCGCCGGAGGAAGCGCGCGTGCTCGAAGCCGACGTTCACCGTCTCGGGAGGGTGGGAGCCGCAGAGCGCCAGATACGGCACCAGCGGCGAGAGGAGCTGGTTGTGGTCGGGCCCATGGCGCAAGAGCTCGAGGGTGATCGTTTGCATGCTCATCGCTTCACCGGGATCTCGGAGGCTCGGCAGACCACCGTCCAGGGGGCCTCGCTCTGCAGGCTCTCGTCCGCATCGAACGCGCTCCGGAGCTCGGACCGGACCATGCGGCGCTCGTTCGCTTCCACCCAGATCGAGACGAACGAACGCCGGTTGACGACGATCTCGCTCTCGTCGATGCGGGCCAGGCTCTCGCCCGGAGGATCTCTTGCGGTGAGCAGGTCGTAGATCGGCTTGAACGCCGCGCGGCTCGCGAGCTTCTTCGGCGGGATCTGCATGAGCCGGATCCAGGTGCCGCTGTTGAAATAGAAGCCCTGGTGAGCGCTCCGGGGGATGCAGCGGTGAAGGTGGGTGTGGCCCGCGACGATGAAGGTCACCCCCGCGGGCGTCTGCTTGTCGATGGCCCGGTAGGTCGCGTCTTCGGTCTGGTAATCAAAGGTCGCGTCGCCCGCGAGGTAGCGCTGGAGCGCGAGCCGGAGCCGCTCGTCCGGGTTGTCCCGCGGCAAGGCGACGCCGAAGAACAGGCTCGCATCGCTCACGAGCCCGAGCCGGACGTCCTCGCCGTCCGGGGGGACGAGCTCCTCCGGCTGCACGCCGTGCTCGAAATCCAAAGCCGCTTGATCGATCCAGGCGAGCCCGCCGCCCGGCCCGCCGAACCCGCCGTGGCCCCCGGCCCGCAGCAGCATTTCGAGCGCCTGCACCTCATCGAGATCGGCTGAGCCCTCGGCCCCGAGGAAGATCGGAGCGCGCTGGAGCTGCGTTTTACCGAGGGTATACAGGGTCTTTGCGAACTCGCTGAGCGGGGGTGAGGGCACGTCCGACAAGGTGTAGAGGATCGCCGGGACGATCACGGTCTCGGGCTTCAAGAGGTCCACCCAGGCATACCTCCGCTTGATCGGGTTCATCACGTCGATGACGAGCCGTGTCCCGGCGTTGGGCGGCAGCTCACCGCGGTTCGCCGGGAGCTCGCGGCTCAGCCGCTCCAGCGCGGCCGGATCGACGAAGTTCCAATCATCCTGCGCGTTCCCGTGCAGGCAGTGGATCGTGTGTCCGCCGACCGTGCACGTGTATCCCTCCCCGCCCATCTCCCAGGTGATCCGGCCGCGCGCCGCCGCGTCAGCGCTGAGGATCCGGAGCAGGAACGCTCTCACCTCGGGCAACGCGAGCTCGACGTCGTGGTTGCCGAGGACCAGCACCAGCCGTTTCTCGGCCTCCCGGGTGAAATCGCGCAGAGCGCTGAAGACCTCGCGGAAGGCGGCCTCCTTGACCATCTTCTTCAGCTTGGCGACCGCGTCACGGACGGCGAAGTAAGAGGGCGGATCGGCCGCGAGGAAATCGACGACATCCCCGTTGAGCACGAGGGCGACGCGGCCCCGGGCGCGCGCGAAGTGCCGGATCAAGCGCGCGAGCGCGGCCCCCTGGTTGAAGATCTGGAAGCCCGGTCCGCCGCCGAGGTGCAGATCCGACACCACGTGAACTTGATCGAAGTCGTCCATCTTCTTCCCCCCTGCGGGGCCCCCGAAGCCCACCGGAAAATCCCGGGAACGTCAAGCAGAACCAGGGCGGGTCGGAGGACGACGGCCCGTCCCACGGCCGCCGCGCCGGGAGGCGCCGGTCGAGAAGTTTGGGAATTTCGACGAGAGTAAACTATGGGTAGGCCTCACCCTCCAAGGAGAACTGCCATGAAGACGATCAAGATCGCGTTTGCCCTGTGCTTCGGCTCGTTCATGCTCCTCACCACCGCCTGCGGGAAGAGCAAGGCTCTGATGGCCGCGGAGGAGTACGAGAAGAGCGCCTGTGCCTGCAAGGATCTGGCCTGCGTGACCGAGAGCACCAAGAAGTTCGGGGAGAACGCCAAGGACATGAGCTCGGCGAGCAGCGGCGAAGCGGAGGCGATCACCAAGGCCTCGACCAACGCCTCGGCGTGCGTCACCAAGATCTCGATGGCGGGCATTCCGGGCATGAAGTAGGCCTGTTCGGAAGCGTCGGGGGTTCGAGGACGGGATTGGGACGAGAGCCCCCTGACGCCGCCGGAGAACAATCCTACTTGCTGCTCTGACTCGTGTTTCGCCCTTTTCGTGTGGAGTTGGACGCCGCCCGCCCGAGCCCTTGGTTAAAACCTCGGGCTCTACGTACAAAGTCCGCCCCGAGGGCGGACTAGCGTCGACATTTCTTTCGATCGATACAGCGCCGACGCGAGTCCCCGAAGGGGACTTCGTACGTGGA
>Ga0105048_10018470_pt1 | contig 10727 bp, 9 predicted proteins | sample MAT05_FD_78382 | JGI IMG/M metagenome (GOLD analysis project Ga0105048, IMG submission 78382) | Freshwater microbial communities from Lake Fryxell liftoff mats and glacier meltwater in Antarctica - MAT-05 | ecosystem: Environmental > Aquatic > Freshwater > Ice > Liftoff microbial mat | place...
GTCCAGTCCGATTGTCGGTTCGTCCAGAAACAAGACGTCCGGTCGGTGGAGCAGGGCGGCAATGAGTTCCATGCGCATGCGCTCCCCCAGCGATAATTCGCGCACGGGCTGTGACATCAGACGCCCCACTTCCAGCAGATCTGTCAACTCGTCCAGTCGGCGGCGATAGTCGGAGGCAGAAATCCGGTAGATTTCCTTGTGCAGCCGGAACGATTCCTGCGCCGGCAAGTCCCACCAGAGCTGTTCTTTCTGTCCGGTCACCAGCGAAAACCGGCGACGATACGCATCTTCACGTTTCCACGGAACATGGCCCAGCACATGTGCGGTGCCCGAGCTCGGCACGACCAGTCCCGACAGCAATTTCAGTGTCGTGGTTTTACCCGCACCGTTCGGGCCGAGAAACGCGACCATCTCACCTTCGTCAATGGTAAAGCTGACGTTGCGCACCGCACTGACGACTTCGTATTCCCGATGAAACAACCCGCGCACGGACGCCCAAACACCTTCCCGCTTTCGGAAGACCTGATACGTCCGACACAATTCCCTGACTTCAATCGCTGCCATTCCGGAAATCGTAGTGCAGACGCCATGCGGCGGCAATCATGATGGGTTTTGGCGATCAGGCAACCACTCTGAAAAATCAGACCACGCAGTAAGCCATCTCAAGCATGGCATCAGGGTCGTGCCGATGACACTCGGCGGGGCTCCTGAGTCCAGAAAACACTTCCCTTCAGCGTTGCGATCTCTCCGGTTCCTTCTGCAGGGACTTGTAGAAGTCATCGGCGTCCGTGGAACGTGGTTTCCACTTCGGAGGGTATTCGAACTTGCGGCTGAGCGGAAGTTGAATGTCGCGCACCTGATCGTTGCTCTTCACTTTGAGCGGAATCGTCTTGCCAGCTTGGGAGAGCAGTTTCCGGATTTCCCAAGCCGAAAGATTGGAAGCGTGGCGGCCATCGATTTGCAGAAGTTGATCGCCCACCTTGATACTTTTTTTTCCGGCCGGGGAATCAGGCACGATTCGACGTACGACTAGACCTTGGTTGGACCTAAAAACGGTTCGCAAACCGCTGGCATCGAGATCGAATTCAACGACAGAGCGAGACGGCGAAAGCACATGGGCAACAGAATTCTCGAAGTCGATCGAAAAATTCAGTTGCCGTATCAATCCGAGACCAATGACGTCTACGGAGGATTCTTCCGCTGGGACATCGAGCATGGTAATTCCAAAGAGTTCGATTTCTCGGATCACGTAAAGATTCTTCTTGCGCACCCCAGACGCATCAAGTGTCGGAATCTGATCCAACAGTATGGCATCATTGGAACGAATCAATTGATTTGCATAATCTCTCGTGACGCCACAGTAGTCTGCACTTCCAGTGTCAAGTAAGAAATCACGGTCCCCAAGAACTGGGAGTCCGACGTTGATGTACGGCAACCCTCTAATCGCCTTCACTGGGTACGCGGTGGATCTTGAGTCAGGTTGGAAATTCGTCCTTTGCCTGAATTCTGGCGTCCCTTTGTCCATGTGAAAAATCAGTGGCTTCAAAAAATCCATACCAAGAAATGCATCAATCCGCATCCCAGTAGCAACAGTAAAGCCAGATAAATCAACGGAAACTGCTGGGCCAATTTGCTGCGGAAAGCCCATGCAGCGTTGTGAGATTCGTTCGTATCGTTCTACTTGAATGATACCGGTGGCAGTTCCGACCTGCGCTTTCCCAACGGACCTCTGAAGTGTTCCAGCAAAGGTATTGTCTAAGACGCAGGTTGTGGAACCTGTATCCAGGATGCAGAATACGTCTTTGTCCATAATCCTCGCGGGAACGGTTATGAAAAGCGAACGCTCGAACCCCCTTTTGAAAACCTCCTGAGGGTCGTCGGCGCGCGGCGCGAACGACGAAGTAATGCAAAAGCCAAGCACAAGCACGGTGCGTTGAATCAAGTGCATTCGCATATCGAGATTCACTCCGTTAGTGCGCGCTCAACAATAAGTTACTGAATTAGAATCACGATTCGTCGTGAAAACACTGGGCACGACTGCATAGTTAGTGGAAAGTTATTGTTGAGCGCGCCCATAATTCAACCAATAGCCAAAATCTGTTAGATCGATTTGATTGCAGAAATGCTCTATTAATCCGCGCGAAAATGTATCTGACTTCAGTGAATTTCACGGGAACACTTTCACACCAAGAGTGACTATTAGGAATAGCCAGCTACTTGATAGCAGCCAAATCTAAATCAGTCAAAGCACTCCGTCTTCCGGACGCATTTGTATCGAACTTAGCGACGTAACTCATCTGCGACGACGAAGTTAGCAGAGCCGCAAATTGACCAAAGCGACCTGCTGATCAATACGAAATGCCCATGCGCCCGACAATTTCGTTCATCTCGCTAAAAACACTACCTTTGTAGTAGTCATGCGAAATGAACAACGTGTCCAGGTTCATGTCGATGGGGGAAGAATTCAGTACTGGAGGTCCGCCCCAGTTGTCACCGTTGTGCCAGGTCGATGATACATCGATGTACGTCGGTGACCAGGGGAAAAAGCGCTTGACCGGCATCTTTGCCCGAATCATACCAAAAGACTCGTTTATCGATTGCCCGTTCGCCGTCCCAGTGGCACTTCCTGCACCCACCTGCAAGTATTTATCCAGAAACCCTTCCCGCTTGTCTAAAAGCGAAAACATGGATGCCACGGCAGTGTAATTTGCGTTGGGACTTGTGACCTGTGTGACGTGTGCAGATGCCTTTGTGTTGCCACTGAGATACTCGATTGAGCCGAAGAGGCGTTCGGTCTGGTACATGCGGCTTTTGGAGAACGACGTAGTGATGTCGCCAAAATTCCCGGAGCCACCGAAGGAATAGTAGTTGGTAACTCCACCTTGCATATCGACAGTCGCATACGTGGTGATTCCGCCGGTAGTTTGCGATGCATAAAACTTCAGTATGTTACCATTAGACGAGCCAGGGTTCACAATTTCTACATGATACGTGACATTTCGGCCCGGTGCATTTTCCGTATAATCGCCCCGCAAAGTGGAATTCATGACTCCACTTGAACGACTGATTGTTCCCTGCAGTTCTAAACGAGACGTCATGACACCCGGAGTTGACGAGGGGACTTCAACAATAAAGTTGGAAGTTCCATAAAAGTCACCGGTCAACATATTGACGTACGTATAACCGCGATTCCCCATCTGCATTCCCGGCATCATCGTCATGGGCATGTGATACACTGTGCCAATACTGAAAGATTCAGGAAACCCGATCACTGGTTTTGAACTCTTGATTGAATTGATCGAAGTATTCACTCGACTTTCGACTGTCCCAAACTTTGTGCTGACGTCCTGGATTGCCGAATCTTCAATTTCAGAGCCGTTGAGTGGAAGCTGATTGAACTTCGCCGCTGCTCCACCCAGAGCACCATTCAGACCTCCGGCAGCACCACTGGAACCGCCATTGAAAAAAGCGTCAATTTGGGTGTTTGATGTTCCAATTGCAAGATTCCACTGGTTATTCATCTCAGTAATTGGATCGTCCGACAGCAGTTGGCGTTTTTCCAGGATCTCGCCAGGCACAAAGCTCTGCCCGTTTCTGCGTCGCCGCGAACCGGGGCGAGGGAAAATTGAAAGCCTATTCCAATCAAATCGTTTTCGGCTGACAACTTTTTCCTGCTGATCTGAATCGGCGGATTCAGTTGCCAACTTGTGAGTCAGGTGGCTGTCAAATGAATCGTCAAGACCATCAATCAGGGTGTTGTGTTGTGTTGTGTTGTGTTGTGCATGATGGGAGATTCCTGAAGTAAACTACTCGCAAGTGGATCGAAAGGAACGGCAGCGTGGAGGTTACCGTCCGCACTGCCAATGTTCAAGTGGGTCCGAACGTAGCTCGACATAAGACTGAATCAAGAATCAAAAAGATTACTGCTCCAGTCCCGCCTTTTTTTTGGGATCTCAGAACAATTCACCAATCACCGCCCCATGATCCACCGCAACCACTGGGCGACCGGAATGATCGAGGAAGTGCTGCGACGGATCGACGCCGAGAACTTTGAAAATCGTGTGGTGAATGTCGCCGGGGCGGAGCGGATGCTCCTTGGGAGCCTCGCCGAGGCGGTCGGTCGAACCGATCAGACGCCCCCCTTGAATGCCGCCGCCTGCCATGAAGCAGGACATGGAACTGCCCCAATGATCGCGACCGGGGGTGCCTTTGCTGAGCGGTGCACCTCCGTTGCCGCCATCGTTCATTCTTGGCGTACGGCTGAATTCCCCGCACAGCACCACGAGAACTCGATCCAGAATGCCGCGATCAGAGAGATCTGTTAAGAGGCCGTAAACCAACTGGTCAATCTTCGGCAGATAGTTTTCATAACCGGACTTCAAATCCCAATGATGGTCCCAACCGCCGAAGTGACAAGACACAAATGTCGTCCCTGCTTCAACCAATCGACGCGCCAACAACGTGCTCTGGCCCCACGAATGACGTCCATAGAGTTCCTTCAATTTGAGATCTTCCTTCGACAAATCAAACGCATCTCGCGTTCTGGCACCGGTCACCATGTCGAATGCCGTGCGATCAAACTTGTCCATCGTTTCAAACATCCCCGTGGCATCCGCTTCCCGACGCAGGCTGTCCATCGATGTTAACAGAGCGCGTCGATCACTCAGACGATCCAGCGTCAGACCCTGTGAAAGACCGACGTTGTGGACCTGATAGTTCTCGGCATTCGGATCACCGTCGGTTTCAAACGGATTGTGATGCACACCAAGATAATTGCCGCCAAAGTAGCCTGGCCGTAAGCCGATGCTCATACCATATGGAACGGCAACGTGAGCCGGCATTCCTGGTTGCCTCGATCCGGTGACTTTTGTAGCAATCGAACCGAAGAACGGATACTTGCCTTTTGTGTTGGCACCGCTAACGCCTTCGCCGCGCCCCGTCAACATCCAGTGCCCACCAGTAAAGTGATCGCCACTGTCGTGATGCAGCGACCGGACAACTGAAAATTTGTCGGCGATCTTTGCCTGCAACGGGAATAGTTCCGTCACTTCCATGCCGGGCACATTGGTTGAAATCGGTTTCCAGATTCCGCGGTACTCAGCCGGAGCTTCCGGCTTCATGTCGTAGGTGTCCATATGTCCTGGACCGCCATCCAGCCATAACAGAATCACAGATGTATCGTGCTTCTTCGAGCCTTGCCCTTCTGCCTGTGCTTTGGCCGCCAGAATCTGCTGCAATCCCAATGAAGCCATTCCCGCAACGCCGATCTGCACGAAACTGCGACGCGAATGCCCGTCACAATACGCCGACGAACGGCCTGCATTGACGCGAAGCATTTGATGATTCCTGATAAGAAAAGGCGGGGTCACGCGGAGGATTGTCGATTGCCGAAACATGTGTTTCGCAGCAACGCATCGGGAAACGATACCTTACGCAACCGACAGGAGTCAAATTTCAACGAATGCAGTAGTCGATTTCGGCAGGTCCTGCTCGCCGAGCACCGTTGCTTTGAAACGCAAGTCCCTTGCGAGCCGCAAGTCGCTAACCGCGGGTTCGTCCACCATGAGCCGCAAGGTGGCAGCAGCCAAAGTAGCCATCACTCTCTGAGTGATGAATGCTGCGACTCGCGAAACGCGGACTGCGTCACTCAGAGAGTGACGTCTACTATGTTGATTTCATTCGCATCGTCTGCAAGCCCCCGCTTCACAGCACCATGAAAGAAACCCACAGAAGAAACCCACAGGGAAAGAACCCCACAGGGACACACCACTTTTCACACTTGCGTCAGAAAATCAAGTGAATTTCGACGGAAACAGATTTGCGAGACGATCGTGATGGGATTCTGCCGGGGGCAGATGGAGCAGGTCTGTCATCAGAAGTCGGGAGTGTGATTTTCCTGATCCTGTGATCGGAGGCGAACAGCCCGGAATTGCAGGAATCCTTTATCGCTGCAACGGTGGCCCAGAGTATGAACGCATGGCCCTGTTTCACTTGATCGTTCCTTCAATTCCATTGGAGACAGTTGACGACTTCCGCTTTGTCCTTTCTCCCCCGTATCCGAGGAGAAGCTGGCCGTCAGGCGGGATGCGGGCGCTTCTGCGTTTTCTGAACACTGAACACTGGAAACTGAACACTTCGACCGAAAGTCGATCACCCGTTTCTGAGTCGACGTGTAATCACTGTCCTCGATCGTCTCTGCAATCGCCGCACGAATCGGATCCAGATCCACATACGCTGCACACGCCAGAATCGCCGTTTCATCCAGCAGCCGAACCGCGCGATAGCGAGCCTGCCAACAGTGGCAGCATCACGCCATCGTGTTCACCACCTGCATCCTCGAAATTCAGGAGGCGGCGAACTTTGCTTCCAATCTATTCCCGTACATCGCAATTCGATCTGAAAAAACGCTTACGCCTCAAAATGCCGAACAGGCAAACTGACTTCTCATTGAGATCCGAGGCGTCATTGCTAATGAAGTTCAGATCAAAAGCCGATCGTTTCGAGATCAACTCAAACAGCCCTGGACACCGGAAGCGTCCCTGTGGCGTGCGACGACACGAAAGTTGTGTTTGTGGTTCTTAGTCTTCTACTTGGAATGTCGTCAAGCTCCTGGGGCTCTCGGTTCCTTGCAGTTGTCTGAGCACGGATTCACTTCCTGTATGCATCGCCCCCGGGGAATCCGCTGGGCTGAAAATCCAACGTCATGGGGAAAAGCAAAATCGCGCATTTTCCGCGTTGCTGTTGACTGACGAGCCGGGTTTCCCCCAATTGCCCATTCGCGTTGAAATCACCAACTGACTCGCAATTCGCAGAGTCAGGGGTGTCGTTCCGATCGTTCGTTTTTCTTTAGCGGAGAATCAGAATGAAAAGATTAATGTCCTGTGTCGTCCGGGTAGTCATTGGCGTCGATCTTGCCGTATTCGGCGTTTTCGCACTCGCCTCGAGCTCGGCAATGGCTATGCCATTTCCAGTACCAGTCTTTGATTGCAATGTAGAGTGCCCTGGCTACGTCGCCGAAACAACAATTGGTGGTCCGGGTGCCGGTCTTTGCCCAAATAACTGTCGGTGCACACCGAGTGGCGGTGCAGCATTTGTTTGCACCGGCGCGTAGTAAAAAACGGGGTTTATCCAGTTGATGGTCGATTTGTTTCGTGATACTCTCCTCCGCAGGTGGCGAGGAGAGTGTTTTTACGTTCGAGCATTGTAAGGCTGAATTCATGCGTCTTCGTAACAACCTCTGGTTGGCTGGATTTTTCCTCCTCGCGATTCAGGACAATGTCCATGCTGAAGTCACGATCGATGACTTGGTTGCAGGCGTCGCGGCAACCAGGAGTTCACTTCGAAACGTGCAGATGGAAATAGCATCAACGTTCGGTACCCCAGCGACGCAGCAAAAAGTCGATAAAATCAGAGTCAGCTGGCTTGGTGAAGACGGGAAGCAGGAAATTCTCGAACGAGAGGTTATTCGCGATAACACCCCCCACGCTGTATCCGAGAACCGAGTCACAGCCATCACCAGCAAGTTTGCATACATCATCGAACGCGAAACAGCTGCGGATGAATGGCGGGTATCTAATACGAAGACGGCTTCGCAGGAACCATTGGCGGTCAGTAGCAGATTTGATCTTATTGACAAATGGCGATTGCTCACGACAACCCTGGAAGGGATTGAAATCGAGGACCTTTTTCGGCGATCGAAAGATGTTCATATCGAAGAATCGCCTGAACTCAGCTCAATGATTGTCTATCTGCAACCACCCGCTGACTTAGGCGGATTTCCACTAACAGCGATGGAACTTCAATTTGCGACTGGTCACATTTTGTTGACCGGGTTTCGGTACGTTTATGCGGCTACAGCACCCGACGGTACGCAATCGCACTATCGCGTGGAGTTCGCAGGCGAAGGAATCAAAGAATGGCAGGCTGGACTTTATTACCCTGAGTTCGTTCGAACATCTTCCGTTCGTGTGGCCGGTCCGAGCCTGGATGCCGAAGTAGTCTCTGATGCTGTCGTGAGCACATCAAAAATCCTGTCAATCGAGTCAGGAGTCGTTACGCCCGAAACGTTTCTACCGTCAGCGCACGGACTACCCAATCACATCGTCGGTCTCGATTCGCCGACCAGCACATGGAATCCGTGGATCGTTGTCTTCGTGGGATTCAATGTCATCGCTTTCGCTGGATGGGTCATGGCGAGACGCCGCAAATTCAGCGGATCGACGTTATGAAGACGCTGTCAGTGAGCACACGTCAAAAACAACAAACGCGATCTCTGAAGATCACTTTCTTGTGTGTCACCAGACAATTTGTTTTTCAACTATTATTTACAGTCGTCGTGTTCTTTTTGGGCTGTCAGCCAGAACATCCAGAGCTTGATCGCCTATCCGTTCGGCCTGTTATCCCTTCGATACAAAGTGTCGATTGCACTCGGGCAGGGGCGGAGCCAATTGGAGAATTTTGAAAGTGGAAGTTGAGGAACACGTGCCCCAAATAGAGACGTTAATGTTTAAAGCAGATCCAGCCCGCTGGAAGTGGAATTGGTTCCCGTCGAGTACCACGCTTTACGCGGTGATCGGGTTGATTGTCATTAATTCCTGCCTGATTGCCTGGATGTTACAGCCCCACGGAATCAGCATGCCCTCGCTGGTTGATTTGGGTGTGGTTGAGAGTGGCGTCGCGATTCTTCACACGATTGAAATCACCAATTCATCGTCGACTCCAATAATCTGCCTTGGAGCAACTGAAGCATGTGGCTATGGCTGTTACAAGTCGTCATCACTTCCGGCAAGAATTGAGCCGGGCGAGAGCATCAATGTGGTAATCGAATATAAGCCGCCTTTCCCTGAGACACTCGCTCGGCTGAACATCCCATCCCAGGACATCAAAGATGACATGACGTTCTACTTTGACGACGCCCGGGAAAGAAATCGAATTCTCCAGATCCATTGCAGACTAAAAGTACAGCAGAATTAAGACTCGCGTCAGCATTCGCAAAACGAATCATCAACAATTGGCCACGCTGAAACACTGCAAATGCGAAGAATCGCAAAAGGGAAGAATCGCAAAAGGGAACATTGTACTTATTGGTTAAAGTAGAATGTCCCTTTTTGACTCCCATGCAACGGGGCTGACCGTGGAGCCTTGTCATCGGTTGATGAATGTCGATTGACAAATGCTCATCACGGTGGAGCGTGATGGCTACTTTGGGTTGGACAAATGATCACGGGGCCCAAATGATCACGGCAAATGATCACGAAATGATCACGGGGCCAGCCGTCTGCTGCACGGTGGATGAGCACTATGTAGAGTTTGCGGAATGTGAGTAATTATCGGTGGCACGCCGTGATTGACGGTTTTTTTGGCGGCGGGCAAATGGCGCGGACAAATCGGCGGGTCGTGTTGGTGGCGGGCGAGATTCAGGTGGTGCATTGCAGCAATCGAGTTTGAATTGAACTCGATTCGCAACGACGCGACAGCCCTGACGGAAAAGCGCGTCCGAATGTCGAGCATTTCCTAGCTCATGCGGTTCCTGTCAGAGCGGGTCGCAAAAGTCGCGAATCAACAAGACCAATGCTCAGGACCGCATTGTGGACTTGAAGACGGCGGAAGAAGTTTCGAGGTCGCGGGAGGCCCCTTCATCCGGCTTGGCGGCCACCTTCTCCCCCGATTCGGGGTAGATCGACGACCAAAACACGCATTTCGCCATAATCGAATTGAGAAAGCATACCCCCGGTAACGGACTTGAGTCAATTTTCGACGCGGAATTGAGAGCGGTACGCAGCAAGCTGTGTGTTGTTCGAGTGGAATGGATCGACCGGAACGCCAAAATTGACGGACTGAGGACTTCGGAATTGCGTATGCAATGCGTACCATAGTGGGCAGAATGGATTTCTGGGGATTGTGTCGTTCAATACCGTCCCGAATGTTGGTCCACGGAATTTCCGGACAATCTGCTTCGAAAATTCATAGCAGCAAAACGTCATGTGGAAACTGATTTTGACGAAATACCATCTGCCGAATCGTGCGCAGCAACCGGAATTGCCTGTCCGACGAGTCTCAACGGTAATCATCGGATTTCTGTTAGCCTGTATGTTGGTTCCGGCATCGGCGTTGGCAGACAAAGCAGGTGACGATTTCAATCTGGGGGTTGGGTTGTATCGCACTCAGCGATACGAACTCGCGGTCGATACGTTCAAACTGTTCCTGAAGGAATTCCCCGCACATCCACGCGCCAATCTGGCTCGTTTATACTGCGCTTTGTCTCTTGATTCGCTGGAGAAATACGCACCAGCTCGCGAGCAGTTCGCCTTGTTTCTGCAAGCCGAACCGGAGGGCACTAATGCTGCAGAAGCGCGATATCGAATTGGCGAATGCAGCTTCTATCTGCGCGACTATCCTGCGGCGATTGAGCAGTTGTCTAGGTACCTGGCAAAACATCCGGAGCACAGTCGCGGTGACTGGGCAAAATTATTTCTCGGCGAATCCTATGTGAGCTCCCAACAGTGGTCAGAGGCTGAAGCGATTCTGAGCCCGCTGGTGAAGACTGAAACAACCAATCCTTCCGTTTTGCCCGATGCAAGATTGAGTCTGGGAATTGTGTTGGAAGCACTCAAGCAGATCCCGGAAGCCTTGCAGCAGTACACCGCGATCGTGGCGGAAAAGAATCCAACAGTGGCTCCGCGGGCCATGATCCGGATCGGGGCGATTCAGTTTAAGGAGGAACAGTA
>Ga0105048_10018471_pt1 | contig 10727 bp, 8 predicted proteins | sample MAT05_FD_78382 | JGI IMG/M metagenome (GOLD analysis project Ga0105048, IMG submission 78382) | Freshwater microbial communities from Lake Fryxell liftoff mats and glacier meltwater in Antarctica - MAT-05 | ecosystem: Environmental > Aquatic > Freshwater > Ice > Liftoff microbial mat | place...
AGCTCTCGACATTGCAGCGGCGGAGGATCGTGGCGATGGGAGTGCGGACCACGGTGAGCACGTCGCCGGTGCCGTACTGGTCTTCGCTGTTGGCCAGGCGGGCAGGGATGGCGGTGGCCAGGCCGGCGGTTCCCAAGCCGGCAGCGCTGAGGCGGTCGGCCAGAAGCCGACCGAAGACCAGGCCCGGCTCGTGCATGGTGACTTCGATGGGCTCGATGGGGGTGGCCCGGACATTCCCAAAGAGCCGGAAGCGCGTGGACGGATCCTGGTCACGGGTCGCCCAGACGCCGGTCTGGCCTTGCGAGACGGTCTGGGCGTTGTTGACGATTTCGAGCCAGGAGGCAGAGGGCTCGGTGCGGGGAGTGGGAGTGGGACCGGGGCGATCGCCGGCCTTGGGGTAAATCTGGAGGATGTTGGCGTGGAAGTTGAGCCCAGAGACCTCGGACGCGTACCAGCGATTGAGCTGATCTTCGGGCCAGGTGGTGTGGATGTATTCACGGTCGAAGATGCGGTCGTCGATAATCACTTCGCGGATACCGGTCATTCCGCTTTTCTGGATGGACGCGGCGATCTGGTCGAGGAAGGCCCCGCTGGAGATGTTCATCTGCTGCAGGAGCGCCGGCTCGCCGAAGGCCGGGTCGCCGGCCCCGATGACGATGATCCGGTCGCGGTCGCGGACGATCCTGGTGCGGAACTCGAAGTCTTTGCCCAGGACCAGCAGGGCGGTGCCGCTGGTGAGGAGCTTGAGGTTGGAGGCGGGCATCATGGCCTGCTTGGCGTTGATCCCGGCCAGCACGTCTCCGCTGCTGACGTCGATGACGCTGACGGCGACCTGGACGCCGGGGAGCTTGCTGGAGTTGAGGATGTCTTTGAGCTGGCGATCAAGGGCCTGGGCGAGCCCGACGGAGGCGGTGGCCAGAACCAGGCAGGTGGCGAGAGCCAACTGGTGCCAGGCTCGGGGTGAACGATGGGCCGTACTTGTCGTCATCCTTACCGCTCCAAGCCCGGTTTCGGGTCAGGGTGGGATCGTGATCCTCGGGAAGGCGGATGGTACTCCGCCGCGGGCGAACCTCGCACCCAGATCATCGTCGCGGGCGGCGTCCGGGCTTCAGACTTGGTGGGATGTCGGGCGGGGTGGGTTGGATCCGGGGAGCGGACTGGCGGGCCGGCCCCCCCAGCCACGCGCCGGGTGGGCGGGCGGACAGAGATACCGGACGGAGTGGCGGTCGGTGTCCTTTCCCCGATAGCATCAGGGCGTGAGCCGAACTGAACCCAACATCCTGGTGGTTGACGATCATGAGCAGAACCTTGAACTCCTTTCGGCGTTCCTGGAGGATCTCCCGGCGGTAATCCGCACGGCGCCCGACGGGCTGGCCGCGTTGCAGGCGGTGCAGGCTCAGCAGCCGGATCTGATCCTGCTCGATGTGATGATGCCGCGGATGAGCGGGTTCCAGTTGTGCAAGAAGCTCAAGTCCGATCCCGCGACGAGGAGCATCGGGATCATCATGGTGACGGCCCTGAACGAGGTCAGCGATATCGACCACGCCAAGGACTGCGGTGCCGACGATTTCCTGACCAAGCCGATTAATAAGGCCGACCTCCTGGCCCGCGTCCAGACCGTGCTGGCCCGGCCCGATCGCTGAACGATCGGCGGACGCTGGCGGTGCCTCGGTGGACCATGCGTGCGAGCCGCGATCAATAGACTTCTGACCTTTGTTCCTGGAGTTGTGCATGCCCCGCAAAGCCGCCGCCGCCATCAAGACCCCCGCCTCATCCAAAACTTCCGGCCGGTCCAAGTCGGCCCCGCCCCGCCCTTCGGCTTCGAGCAACGGACACAGCCATTCGCCCTCGAAGACCGCTGGCCCGACGGGTCCAACGCGAGTCGAGAAGGACACGATGGGCGAGATGACCGTGCCGGCGGCGGTGCTCTACGGGGCGTCAACGCAACGGGCGGTGCTGAACTTTCCGGTCTCGGGTCGGCCGGTGCCGCGATCGATCATCATGGCGTACGCGCAGCTCAAGGCGGCGTGCGCTTCTGTGAACCAAGGGCTCGGGCGGCTCGACAAGGGGCGGGTGCAGGCGATCCGCAAGGCCTGCGCCGACATCGAGAGCGGCCTGCCCGCGCACGCCGGAGCCGCCACGCCCGATCCGATCGCGGCGCACTTCCCGATCGACGTTTTTCAGACCGGCTCGGGGACGTCCACCAACATGAACGTCAATGAGGTGATCGCCAACCTCATCTGCCTGGCCCGCGGCGCGGCCATCGGCTCCTCGAAGGACAAGGAGTATCTGGCCAAAGGCGGCGTGCATCCCAACGACCACGTCAACATGGGTCAGTCGTCCAACGACACTTTCCCGACAGCGATGCACGTTGCGGCCGCCAAGGCGATCCAGAACGAGCTTTTGCCCGCGGTGCGGAAGGTCGCCACCAAGCTCGACCAGCAGGCGGAAGCGTGGGACAAGATAGTGAAGATCGGGCGGACGCACCTTCAGGACGCCACGCCGATCCGGCTTGGGCAGGAGTTTTCGGGCTACGCGGCCCAGATGTATCACGGCGAAGCGCGGCTGGAGCGGGCGCTGGAGACGCTGGCCGAGCTGCCCATCGGCGGCACGGCGGTCGGTACGGGTATCAACGCCCATCAGGACTTTGGCCGACTGGTTTCGGCGGAATTGGCGAAGGTTACGGGGATCGAGTTCCGCGAGGCCGACAATCACTTCGAGGCCCAACACGCCAAGGACGCGTGCGTGGAGGCGTCGGGTCACCTCAAGACGCTGGCGACCAGCCTGACCAAGATCGCCAGCGACATCCGGCTGATGGGCATGGGCCCGCGCTGCGGGATCGGCGAGCTGGTGATCCCGGCGGTGCAGCCGGGGTCGTCGATCATGCCCGGGAAGGTGAACCCGGTGATCTGCGAGAGCCTGATCATGGTCTGTGGGCAGGTGATCGGCAATGACGCGGCCATCACGTTTGGGAACCTGGGTGCGTTGAACTCGACCCTGGACCTGAACGTGGCGATGCCGCTGATCGCCGACAACTTGCTCGAGTCGATCCAGCTCCTGGCCCGCGGCCTGCACATGTTCCACGACAACCTGCTCATAGGCCTCAAGCCCGACGAGGCCCGCTGCCAATCGCTCATCGAGGGCAGCCTGGCGATGTGTACCACGCTCGTCCCGGTCATCGGCTACGACGCCTCGGCGGCGCTTGCGAAGGACGCCTTCAAGCAGGGTAAGACCGTGCGTCAGCTCGCGTATGAAACGGTCGTGGGCACCAAGTCGCAGTCGGGCAAGAAGATCTCTCGCGAGGACATCGATTCGTACCTGAACCCGTGGGAGATGACGCTCCCCGGCGGCGAGGGCAGCGCGGGCGGGTAAGGCCCGTGGTGGTTACTCGCCCGGCTTGACGACCGGGCAGGTCTCGTCGGCGGCCCATTCGCCGAAGGACATCAAGTAGTTCTCCACCGGGCCAAAGCCGGCGCGGACAGCGGCCAGGGCCGCGAACGATGAACGCCCGCCGCCTTGGCAGTGTGCGACGATGCGGTCGCCGGGCTTGAAGCCGGCGGCGGTCAGGATTTCACGGATCTCGACGGCGGAGCGGACGCGGCCCTCGTCGTTAATTAATGCGCCGTGGGGCAGGTTGACGCTGCCGGGCAGGTGGCCGACGCGGGGGTTGTCGCGGGCTTGCTTGCCGGTGTATTCGTCGGCCGAGCGTGCGTCCCAGATGCGTGCCGAGCCCTTGTCGAGCGCCTTGCGCACCTCGGCCTTGTCGGCCCATGCTACGAGCACCTTGCTGGCGGCGGGCTTGAACTGGGCGGGCTTGGGAGCGGGGGTCGGCTCGATCGTGATGAGTTCGGGCTTGACGGCTGGGATGAGCTTCCAGCCGCCGCTGACGACGGCGGCGTCGCGCACGCCGAAGTGCTGCATCACGAACCACGCGGCGGAGGCCATGGTCATGCCGCCGCCGTCGTAGACGAGCACGCGGGTTTCGGGGCCGATGCCCAGCGCGCCCAGGCGCTCAGCCCAACCCGCGGTGTCGGTCGGCCCGCTCGCCTTGGCCGCCTTGAACCAACTGTCGATGTCGACGTTCACCGCGCCAATAACATGGCCCTTGGCGAACTCCTCGGCCTTGCGTACGTCCAAGAGACGCACATCCTTGTGGTCGCGCAACTGGCTGGCCAGGGCCTCGGGCTCCAGCACCGGGTCGGGCGTCGAGATCAACGCGGCCTCGGCCCTTGCGGTGGCAACGCCCGCCAGCAACGAGAGCCCGACAAGCGTCAGTGCGGCGGCGAGTGATGGAATCGTCATGTGGCGTTGTCCAGCGATCAGGGATATTCCCCCCGCGCGGCTCGGGCAATCCGAGCGGCTGACGGGAGCGGGGGGAACGGGGGGCATTCTACGATTTGCCGGACCGGATGGTGCGCTCGGGCAATTTGACGCTGCGGCGTCCTCGGATGTCAATCTTCGGCCAACTCCGACGCCGGCCATTCGGCGTTGGTGAAGACTTTCTTGACATCCTCGTCGTCTTCGAGGGCATCGATGAAAGCCAGCAGGTCCTTGACGGCTGGCCCGCAGACTGGCGCAGCCACCAGCGGCAACATCTCGAAGCCGGACTCCCCAATCTTGAACCCGGCCGCCTCCAGGCCCGAGCGGACGCTGGCCAGGTCGGTGGGCGCCGTGAAGATCTCCCAGGCGTGCTCATCGAAGGGGCGGGCGTCGTCGGCTCCTGCCTCAATGGCGGCGGCCATCACGCGGTCCTCGTCGTGCTCGCCGGCGGCGAGGGTAAGACGCCCCTTCTGCTCGAACTGGTGCGCGACGGCGCCCGAGGTGCCCAGGCGAGCCTCGTGGTCGCTGAAGATCAGGCGGATGTTGCCGGCGGTGCGGGTGCGGTTGTCGGTGAGGGCGTCGATGATGACGGCGGCGCCACCCGGCCCGTAGCCCTCGTAGCGGACGGGCTCGAAGTTGTCGCTCTCGCCGCCGCCGGTGCCTTTTCTGATGGCGCGGTCGATGTTGTCATTGGGGACGTTGTGATAGCGGGCCTCGTCGAGGGCGGCGCGGAGGGCGAAGTTGTACATCGCGTCGGGCCCGCCTTGCCGGGCCGCGGAGATGATGGCGCGCGAGCACATCGTCCACGCCTTGCTGCGGCGTTTGTCGACCACCGCCTTGCGGTGCTTGATCTTGCTCCACTTGTTGTGACCGGCCACGAGATCCTCCGTCGGCGTTCGGCGCTGGTCGCCGCGATATCAGGCCTTGCGTTTGCGGGCGGCCGGGCGGGCCACGGTGGCGGGGGAGCGCTTCTTGGCCGAGACGACCACACGGCTCGCGGCGGGGCGGGGTGCTTTGGCCCGGGTCGAGCGGGTGACCACCACCGTCACGCCCGAGTCGCTCCAGGCTTGCAACAGCGTGTGGGCCTCTTCGGCTCCACCGGCTTTACAGGCTCGCTCCAACTGCGTGGCGGCTTCTTCGAGCGTCGTCTCGGATTCCAGGACGCCGGCGGAAACCAGGCGGACGCGGAGGCGCTCGTCGATCGGGAAGGCGTGGCCGCCGAGGCCCACGACGAACGTCCGCGCGGCCACGAAAGTCGGCGTTCCGGGCAGCTCCGCGAGGTACGTCCACGACTCGCGCTTGGGCTTTAGAGCAAGAGACGAAAGCCGCAGGGCGTGCTCGCGCTTGAAGATTTCGTTGAGGGCGAGTTTGAGCCGGCCCATGCGCTCCTCGCCTTTGCCCGAGCCCGCGCCGAGCACCCCGGCCATTTCCGCGATCAGGCTGACGCGAAACTCGTTGAGGTCGACGAACTCGCTCTCCATGCGCGCGAGCGCCGACGCGGCCCGGGCGGCGGTCGATTCCCACATGAGGAACGAGCGTAGGAACTCGCGCAGAAGAGGATCGCCGGGCCACGGGTTCTCGTCAGTGCCGCGATCCTTGGGCGGCGTCGAGGCGCGCAGCTTGCTCAGCAGCGCGGCGAGTGCTCTGGATCGATCCGTGGCCGTCATCGGGCGTGCTCCTCGGCGTGCCCTGCTTCACCCGCGGGCTTGACGGTCGGATGGTTCTCAACCTGCGCCGCCGCGTCGAGCTTGGCGGCTTCCTTGGCTTCACGCTCCAGCGCCACCTTGTACAGGGCGGCCATCACTTCGGCCTGCTTCTTCAGGCTGGTGTCGAGCACGAACACCAGGTCGGGGATGCGGACGGTTCGGATCTCTTCGCCTGCGAGCCGGCGCAGGTGCCCGGCGGCGTGCTTGAGAGCCGCGATGACCTTGGGCTCGAACTTGGCCGGGAGCACGGAGACTTTGGTGTGGCCAACCTTCATGTCCGGGGAAATTTCCACCCCGGTGATGGTGACGAGGCCTTCCATACGCGGGTCGTTGAGGTCGCGCACCGCCAACTGCAGCACGCGGAGCAGGGTCGATTCGAGATGTTCGCGTCGGTGGGTGGTCATGTCGGGTGGTCGGATCGGAGCGGGAATGACCGCATCCAGAGGACGTTACGCCGGGTCTCGGCGCTCCGCGTCGGTCCATAGCGGCCGACCGGCGTCGTCGGCGGTGGACTCGGGGAGCTGGTCCCCGTGCAGCACTTCGCGGGTGCAGTCGCCCAGCTCGGCGTCGTGGAGCTTGCGGAGCTTGTCGACGATGGTGTCGAGGACCGATTGCAGGTAACGGGCGTCGCGATTGACGAGCGTGAGCGCCATCCCGGCCACGGCGGGGCGGTCAAGATGGGCGACCTCGGCCACGCTCACCTGGTGCTCACGGTGTAGCCGGTCTTTCACACTCCGCACCACGCGGCGCTTGTCTTTGAGCGACTCGGCGCCGCGGATGAGCAGCTCGAACTGGAGGATGCCGACGTGCATGGCGTGCGTCCGCGGCAGCGCCCGCTCAAAGCGTGCGCTTCACCTCGACCTTCTTGTAGCACTCGAGCACATCGCCTTCCTTCACATCGTCGTAGCCGACGATCTTCATGCCGCACTCCATGCCAGCGCGGACGTCCTTGGCGTCGTCCTTGAAGCGCTTGAGCTGTTCGAGCACGCGCTCGTGGACCACCACGACGCCGTTGCGGGTGACGCGGACGAGGGCGTCGCGTTGCACGGAGCCATCGGTGACATAGCAGCCGGCGATGAGGCCGACCTTGGAAACCATGAAGACCTTGCGGACCTCCGCGTGCCCGATCACCTCTTCGCGGATCTCGGGTTCGAGCAAGCCGCTGGCGGCCTTCTTCACGTCGTCGGTAATGTTGTAGATGACTTGGTACGTGCGGATCTCGACGGTCTTCTGCTCCGCCGACTGGCGGGCCTTGTGAGAGGGGATGACGTTGAAGCCGACGATGACGGCCTTGGACGCGTTGGCCAGCAGGACGTCGCCCTCGGTGATCCCGCCCACGGCCCCGTGGAGAACGCGGATCTTGACCTCGTCGGTCGATAGGCGCTCGATCTCGTGCTTGATCACGTCGACCGAGCCCTGCACATCGGCCTTGATGACGATCAGGATTTCCTTGACGCTGGCGTTCTTCATCTGGCTGAAGATCGTGTCGAGCGTCACCTTGGGCTGCTGCAACCCCGCGATGCGGTCGCGATGGCGACGCTGCTCGGCCGCCTCCTGCGCCTTCTTGAGCGATTCATTGACGAAGAACGGGTCGCCGGCGTTGGGCACCTCGTCAAGGCCCGAGATCTGAACCGGCATCGAGGGCAGCGCCGACTTGAGACGTTTGCCCTTGTCGTCGGTCATGTCGCGGATGCGGCCCACGGCCCGGCCCGCGACCACGCAGTCGCCGACCTTGAGCTCGCCTTCCTGAACCAGGATCGTGGCGAGCGGCCCACGGCCTTCGTCCAGCGAGGCCTCGACCACCCGGCCCCGCGCCGGACCCTGGAAGTCGGCCTTGAGCTCGAGAATCTGTGCCTGAAGATCGAGGACTTCCAGCAACTCCTGGATGCCTGTACCTTTGAGAGCGGAGGTCTTGACGACCTCCGTTGTGCCGCCCCAGGCGATGGGGTTGAGGCCCTTCTCGGCGAGCTGGCCCAGGACCTTCTGGATCTGGCTGTCGGTGGCCTGCGGCGAGTCGCACTTGTTGAGCGCCACCACGATGGGCACCTTGGCCGCCCGGGCGTGGTTGAGCGACTCGACGGTCTGCGGCATAACGCCTTCTGGCGCGCCGACCACAAGCACGACGATGTCGGTGATGTTGGCACCGCGGGAGCGCATCTCGGTGAACGCTTCGTGACCCGGCGTATCGAAGAAGACAACGGCCTTCTTCTCGCCGGAGACCTCGACCTCGGTGCGGAATGCGGAGGTCTTCTGGGTGATGCCGCCGGCCTCGCCAGCGGCGACGTTGGCGTTGCGGATCTTGTCGAGGAGCGAGGTCTTGCCGTGGTCGACGTGGCCCATGATCGTGACGACGGGGGCCCGCGGCCGCTCGTCGACCTTCTTGCGGTCCTCGAACTCCGACGAGACAACTTCTTCGGCCGTCTTGGCCGTGGTGATCTCGAGCTCGATGTCGAAATCGATCATGATGTCCGATGCCTTGTCGGGATCGATACCCGAGTTGATCGTCGCCATCACGCCGCCCTGAAGGAAGAGCTTCTTCATGATGTCGGCGGACTTGACGCCCGTGACCTCAGCGAGTTCCTTGATGGTGAAGGGGGCGGAGATGGAGACCTTGCCGCCGGTGTCGCGGGCGGTGAGGGCCCGCTCGCCAGCGGCGTGCTCACGAGCCTTCATCTCGCGGCGGCGCTGCTTGAGATACCCGCCGGCGCGGGCCAGACGGTTTTCGCGTTCGATGAGGTCCTGCTCGCTGATGCCGGTGCCGACGGGGACGTCTTCAGGCGCGCCGGGGCCGCGGCGCCGGGCGGCAGGTGCCGCCTCGGCCGGGCCGGCGCGGCGCTTATTGCGGCGCGACGAGGCATCGTCGGCCGCGCCGCCACCACCACCGCCGCCACCGACTACGCCGCGGCCGCCGCGGGGTGGGCCGCTGCTGGTGCCGGGGCTGCTGGAGGGGCGGCGCGGGGCGCGGACATCGATCTGCTCGGGGGCCTCGACGCGGACGACCTTGGGGCCTGAGAGCTTGACAGGGGTCTTGATCTCGAGCTTCTTGCCCGCCGGCGCGACGATCGTGGGCCGACTGGGGACGTTCATCGGGGCCGGCTTCACCACCGTCCGCGGAGGCGGCGGGGGGAGCGTGGTCGTGCGATGAGGTGCGGGGACGGGCGTGGCCGGCGGGTGCGACCCGACGGCGCTGGGCGAGACCGGCGGCGCGGCGGGCGGCGTGGCCGCAACGTCGGCAACGGGCTCGGCGCTCGGGGCCGAGGCGACTGGTGCGAGGGCCTCATGCTGCGCTGGGACGGCGCGAGCGGGTCCGGTGGGATGGGTGGGCGTGGGCGCCGGGGCGTGAATGACGGATTGGGCGGGGGCGGTTGGGTGGGCCGTGGGGCCGTGGTGAGCCGCGGGCGTCGATGGCATTCGGGCCTTCACGACGGGCACGGGGCCGAGTGGGTGCGGGTGCGCGGGCTCGGTCGAATGGGCAAGGCTCGTTGCTGCGAGGCCGGGCTCGGCGTGGCCCGGTGCGGTGTGATCAGTCCCGTGCTCGCCATTCGTTGCGTCGTCGTGGCCGTCCTCGCCGTGGCCCGGGCGGCGCTTGGGGATGGGGGGCTTGATCTTGAGTTTTTCGATGTCGAGGTGTTCCTTGGTTTCAACGGCCGTGGCAACCGCGCCGCCGCTGAACCATTCACGGATCGAGGCCTCCAGGCCGGCCGAAACCACCGACATGTGCCCCTTGAGCTTGTCGGATGGGATGCCTTCGTCCAGACACTTCTGGATGATGACCTTTGAGGCGATACCCAGTTCTTTGGCGATGTCACTGATGCGCTTTGCGGCCAATCGTTGCTCCGTGGAAACGACCCGGTCCGGTGCCGGGCCTGTACTCGATCAAGGTGTGTTCTAGTGCCCGCTGCCGAGAATGTCGGCGGCACGGGCTTCGTCGTCCATGGTGACGGGCGCGGGGGCTGCTTCCCCCTCCGCCAGAGGCGAGGCACCCGACTCCAGAAGCCGACGAGCGGTTTCCTCGTTGGCTTTCTTCTTCTTCTCGGCTTCTTCCTTCTCTTTAAGCTGCAGTTCAGCCACCAGCTTGGCGCGGACACCTGCGGCTTCCACCATCCGGGCCGCAGTCGCGGCGTCGGCGTTCAACTCGTTCTGCAGAACTTCCGCACCAACCTCCTCGACATCGAACACGCTGACCATGCCCAGGGCCGCAAGCTTGTCGAGCTGTTCGTCGGTGACGCCCTCGATCCCGCGGAGGGTTTCGGACATCGTCTCCAGGCCCTTGTTGAACTCTTCGGGGGTGAGGATGTCGACGTCCCAGCCGGTGAGCCGGGCCGCCAGGCGGACGTTCTGCCCGCGCTTGCCGATGGCCAGCGAGAGCTGGTCGTCGCGCACCACGACGGTCGCCCGGCCCAGCTCGAAGCACAACGAGATCTCGGAGACCTCGGCGGGCTTGAGCGCGTTGCCGATCAGGATCTGCGAGGATTCGTTCCAGCGGACGATATCGATCTTCTCGCCGTTGAGCTCGTCGACGATGTTCTTGATGCGTGAACCGCGGATGCCGACGCAGGCGCCGACCGGATCGACCTTGGAATCGACTGAAGCGACGGCGATCTTGGTGCGGTAGCCGGCCTCGCGAGCCATGGCCTTGATCTCGATGATCTTTTCGGAGACCTCGGGAACCTCGACCTCGAAAAGCCGCTTGATGAAGTC
>Ga0105048_10018474_pt1 | contig 10726 bp, 5 predicted proteins | sample MAT05_FD_78382 | JGI IMG/M metagenome (GOLD analysis project Ga0105048, IMG submission 78382) | Freshwater microbial communities from Lake Fryxell liftoff mats and glacier meltwater in Antarctica - MAT-05 | ecosystem: Environmental > Aquatic > Freshwater > Ice > Liftoff microbial mat | place...
CTTCAGCTACTAAAATAACAGTTAATACCACTTTCTTTCAAACACCCCCAACCGGATTTAACGGCTATAGCAGCGGCGTGTACAAGGGTAATCAAAACCTTGTTTTATTATCTTCAGGTACAACCAATAACACAAGCTCAGCGGTAATGGATTTTTATATGGATTTTACGGGAGTTAATGCTGGTTTATTAAGTTTTGACTGGGCATCTTTAAATAATTCCACTGGAAATCGTAGTAGTTCTTTAAAAATATATGCTACAGTTGATGGGGTTAGTTACATAGAATTACCTGGCACCGAAGTGTTAAATTTTACCAACAATATACCTACGGCAGGCAGTATTGTAAATGTTTTATTGCCAGCTATATTCAACAATTCGGCTACCGCAAGGTTGCGTTTTTATTACTACAATGGTGTTGGAGGTACTTCTGGCAGTCGCCCAAGATTAAGTATTGATAATGTAAAAGTAACTGCTGTACCAACAAATATTTGTATTGTACCAACAGCACAACCAGGCAATTACACAAATGAAGTAGTTATCAATAATAGTATCAGGTTTTCATTTACCCCACCATCCATACCACCACAGCATTACCTGGTAGTAATGAGTACTAACAATACATTGAGTAGCAATCCGGAAAATTTTACTACCTACAATCCAGGAGATAATTTGGGTGAAGGAACGGTAATAGCCATTACCAACAATACTACTGTTACAGCCAATGGATTAACAGCAGCTACTACTTATTATTTCTTTGTATTTGCTGTAAATGATGTTTGCAGCGGCGGCCCTCAATACCTTTTATCAAATCCATTAAATGGCAGCGCTACCACTCTTGCAGGAGCCTTGCCCTGTATGGCACCCTCCATACAGCCTTCCGCCTTACTATTCAATAATATTACTACAAGTAGTATTTCAGCAAGTTTTACTGCTGCTCCCAATACCAATGAATACCTGGTAATTATAAGCAATGCTTCCTCCTTTACAGGAACATTAACCAACGGAACAATTTATAAAGAAAATGATATTGTGGGAAATGGAACTGTAGTTGTGAGAACTACTGGTACTAATTTTATAGCTAACAATTTAAACAACGGCACCAACTATTATTTTTATATTGTTGCATTAAACAATCAAAACTGCACCGGCGGCCCTGTTTATAGTACAGCCCCCGCACTCAATGGGCTGGCTACTACTAAATCTTTAGGGGTATGTACTACAGCAGTAGCACAGCCAACTTTAGTAAGTATTAGTGCCAATAATACTGTTGTAAACGGATTTTTTATTGCAACAGCCTCTGCCGACGGCTACCTGGTACTGCGTTCAGCTTCAACAACATTATCTGCTTTACCTTTAAATAACACAAATTATACAAGAGGTAATATTATTGGTAATGCTGTTGTAATACAAAATAATACTGCTACTTCTTTTATTGACACCGGACTTGTAGCTGCCACTACTTATCATTATTTTATATTCGCCAAAAACAGTAATTGTAACGGCGGCCCACTATATTTATCCATTAATCCTTTAACCGCAACAGCTACTACTACCGCTGTAGCAACGCTTAACTACTACTACGGTAATTTACATGCCCACTCCTCCTATTCAGATGGCAATAAAGACAATAGCTCATTGGTACCATCGGACAATTATGCTTATGCTAAAAATTCTTTGTGCATGGATTTTTTAGGTTTATCAGATCATAACCATTCTACGGCAGGCATGCACATCAGTAACTGGCAACTAGGCTTAAACCAGGCAGCGGCAGCTTCAAATAGCAATTTTTTGGCATTATACGGTATGGAATGGGGCGTTATAAGTAACGGAGGCCATGTTTTAGTTTATGGCAGCAATCAACTTATAGGATGGGAAACCAATAATTATAATATATATGTACCCAAAAGTGACTATACCGGAACGCCGCAAACTACGGGCACAACTGGTTTGTTTAGAACATTAAATAATATGGGCGGAAATTCCTTTGCAACATTTGCCCATCCTGGTTTTAGCGATTTTAATGATCTGGGTAATCTACCCTTAAATGTTATTGCAGACAGTGCAGTAATTGGTAGTGCTGTTGCCAGTGGAAACGCATTTAGCACCAACAATACGTACTCAGACCCACCTGCTGCTTTTGGTTATTTAGATTATTATACCAGGATGCTTGCCAAAGGTTATCATATTGGCCCAATGATGGACCATGATTCGCACAACAGTAATTTTGGAAGAAGCAATAATAATCGCCTTGTGGTAATGGCAGCCTCTTTAAACAGCAACGATTTTTATAGTGCCATGCACCGTATGAACTTTTATGCTTCGGAAGATTGTGATACAAGGGTAGCTTTAACCCTTAATAACCAACCAATGGGTAGCATTATTTTTGGTACAGCAGCACCTGCAATTACCGTTAGCGCTGTTGATCCAACCAACCCATCAAGCGTACCAACCATTAGAATTATGTATGGTATTGCAGGAAGTAATATTGCTCCGGTAAAAATTTATTCAGCATCCGCTAAAATAATTTCCTTTACGGATTTTTCTCTGCCGGCAGGCAGTAATGCTTACTATTATGCCGACATAACCATTAAAGGAAAAAGAACCATAACAGCGCCAATTTGGTACACTGTTTTATCTGTAGTTCCGGTACAATTGCAATCTTTTAACGCTGTGGTTAACAACAAAAAACAAGTTGAACTAAACTGGAGTACAAGCAATGAAATAAACTGCCTGGTATTTATAGCAGAAAAATCTTTTGATGGCAATATTTTTACAACAGTAGATACTATTGTGGCACGTAACAATAATATGCTTAACCGGTACCAGCTTATTGATAAAGCATATCTTGAAAAGCTTACCTACTACCGAATTAAACAAGTAGATAAAAATGGCAAGTTTTCTTTTTCGGATATAAAGGCTGTTAACCCTGCAAGGCTACAGTTGAATACAATTAATATTTACCCTAATCCAATTGTACAATCAGCCAACCTCTCCATTAATTCAACCACCAATTGCAATGGCACAATACAGATTACTGATATTGCCGGAAAATTAATTTTTCAACAAAAAATTGCCATTATAAAAGGTCATCAGCAAACAATAGTAGATTTTAGTAAATTTTCGTCTGGTAATTATCTACTCACATTGCTATGGAATCAACAAATCAAAACAATAAAATTGGTAAAATAGGCTGAAACATTTTTTTGAAAGTAGCCTTACTATATTTTATTCCTTCTTACAATTTACAGGTGTACGAGTAAAATTTGATGGTTTAATTTTCAGTATAACTACAGGTGTAATCAAATACCAAATGCGCCATTAAAATTTATCTGACATACGCACCATTTTATTAAAATTAATTGAATGATGCGTGGTAAAATGTAGAAAGTATTGTAGGCAATATTAGCTAATTTCGACCTTTATAAATCAAAAAATACAATGCAAAAAATATCGTTGGTAATACATGGTGGCGCTGGTACCATATTAAAAGAAGACATGACTCCTGAGCTGGAAAAAGCCTACCAGCAAGGCTTGCAAGGTGCACTTGCTGCTGGCTATGCAGTGTTAGAGCAAGGCGGATCGGCAGCCAATGCAGTAAAAGCTGTAACTGTAATTCTTGAAGATAATATGTTGTTTAACGCAGGACGTGGCTCTGTATTTACAAAAAAAGGTGTTCAGGAAATGGATGCAGCTATTATGGATGGTAAAGATTTATCTGCAGGTGCTGTAGCCGGAATTAGCAATGTTCGCAATCCGATAGAGCTTGCTGTAGAAGTGATGCGCAACAGCAATCATGTTTTTTTAAGCGGCAAAGGTGCAAGCGATTTTGCCATCAAACAAGGTATTAAACTTGAGCCTGACGAATTCTTTTTCTCTCAGTTCAGGTACGATCAATGGAAACAAATAAGAGACAGTGATAATTATTCACTCGATCATACCCATCAGCAGTTGGAAGAACTGATGAAAGATAAAAAATTTGGAACGGTTGGTGCGGCTGCCTGCGATAAAGAGGGCAATATTGCTGCTGCTACAAGTACAGGTGGTATGACAAATAAAAAATATGGTCGTATTGGAGATAGCCCCATTATTGGTGCCGGTACTTATGCCAATAATAATACCTGTGCCATAAGCTGTACCGGGCATGGCGAAGTATTTATAAAAGCGGTAGCCGCTTATGATGTTAGCTGCCTGATGGAATATAAAGGCATGTCGCTTGAAGCAGCTATGACGGAAGTAGTGCACCATAAACTTACTAAAATAGATGGGGAAGGCGGTATGATTGGAGTAGATGCCGCCGGCAATATGGCACTTATTTTTAACAGTGCAGGCATGTACAGAGGAGCTAAAAGTAGCGATGGCACTAACTATGTAAGAATTTATGGAGATTAAATGGTTGATGATAGCCTGATAAAAGGCTTTGGATTAAAGCTGTTTGTTTATGGTGAAACAGGTAAGCAGTTTACAAACCATTTAAACGAAATGGCACAAAAAAACTTTAAAAATTATTACCGAAAAGAGCAAAAAATTTATGAAAAAAAATGCTGTAATTGTGGCTGGAGGTATTGGCTCAAGAATGAATACATCTATACCAAAACAATTTTTATTATTAAATGGTAAACCGATTTTATTTTATACAATTGATACCTTTTTAAAAGCTTACGACGATCTTAATGTGATATTAGTACTGCCAGAAGAATTTATGGCAGCAGGACAGGAGATTATAGATGCATTTTTTGACTATAGCAGGATAAAAATTACAGCAGGAGGCCGAACAAGGTTTCACTCCGTACAAAATGGCCTGCAATTGATTAAAGAAGAAAGCATCATTTTTGTGCATGATGGGGTAAGGTGTTTATTGACTACAGCGTTAATTCATCGTTGCTATGCGGCGGCTGTAGAAAATGGATCTGCCATACCAGTTATTCCATCAAAAGATAGTGTAAGGCTGATAACACAGGCCACCAACGAAGTAATAGACAGAACAAAAATAAGACTGGTACAAACCCCTCAAACATTTCACAGTAAAATATTATTACCAGCTTTTAATATTGATTTTAAAGATAAATTTACAGATGAAGCCTCTGTGGTAGAGGCTTTTGGCATTAAAGTAGATTTGATTGAGGGCGAAGAAATGAATACTAAAATTACCACCCCATTCGATTTACTGGTAGCCGAAAAAATACTTGCTTTGCAAAATGTTGAGTAGAGCATTAAAATAAAAGCCCGGAGTAAATCTCCGGGCTTTTGTATGTAAACGATTACTATTTTTTATTCCGATTATAAATTTTCAACAGTTCAATTTTCGCCTGGCAATCTTTAACCCAGCTTTTGAAGTTGGAAGACGTTATAGATTTTCACATGCAAAATTCGGATTCAAAAACGCCTGGTATTATTTCTTCAACTCGTACACTACAGTTTTATAACTACCCAATTCAAAATCGGTTAAAGCACCGGTAGCTTTGCTAAGCAAATCATAATAGTTTGAAAATCCGTTGGTTCTTTCTTCAAACCTGGCCAGGTTAATTTGTTTGTTTGTTTTTGAAGTGTTCATTACTACCATCACCGTTTGTTTTGCATCATACCTAAAATATACATACACCCCATCTTCCGGTACGTATTGCATCATTTTTCCTGTAGTTAATGCTGAAGAAGTTTTGCGATAATTTGCCAATGCAGCTACATGATTCCAAATGGCATTGTCTTTCTCTGTTCTGCCACTTGATTCAAATTTATTGATAGTATCACCTTGCCATCCACCCGCAAAATCGAGGCGTACATATCCATCGTTAGGACTGGTAAAACCAGTAGTAGCAAGCTCTGAGGCGTAATATAGCTGAGGAATACCCCTGCACGTAAGCAGCCAGCTTAAGGATGATTGATATTTATCAAGGTCCTCTCCTATTACAGAAAAAAACCGGGCTATATCATGATTATCCAAAAACAATACATTTCTTGTAGGGTCTTTGTAAAGGTAGTCTTGAGCTAACGTAGTGTATAATTTATTTACACCATCCGTCCAGCCAAAATCTTTGGTCATAGCATCTTGAATTCCCCAGAGTGTTTGAAAATCTGTAGCACCCTGCAAATTGCTTTTAATGGGCAAATTAATAATATTTTCTGTAAAGTAGGCTTGGTTTGCCACTCCATGAAACCAGGTTTCTCCAAAAATAGTTAATTTGGAATATTCATCTGTTAATGCCTTATTACAACGATTCATAAATGGCAAATCGTTGTAGGCATAGGTATCAACTCTCCAGCCATCAATACCAAATTCTTCAACCGTCCACAGTGCATGCTGAATAAGATAATTTGCAACAAAGGGGTTATTTTGATTCAGATCCGGCATTTGCTGGTTAAACCATCCATCAACCAATTTTTTTTTGTCGATGCTGGCTGCATAAGGATCAAAGGCTACCTGATCTTTGTAGGTTGTATTGGTAAAAGAAGGCCAATTGTGAACCCAATCTCTCATGGGCATATCAAGTATAGTAATATGCTTTTCATCCACATGATTATACACAGCATCCTGAATAATTTTTAACCCTTTTTTGTGGCTTGCATCTATCAAATCCTGGTAAGCTTTTTCACCGCCCAACCGTCTGTCAATAGTATAATGATCGGTAAAGGCATAGCCGTGTTCGGTTCTTTCCGGACGGTCATTTTCTAATACAGGATTAAGCCAAAGTGCAGTAACACCAAGGTTTTGGATGTAATCTAAATGATTTTGAATTCCTTTTAAATCGCCACCATGCCTGTTAAAGACGGTATCCCTGCGCAGGGTTTGGTCTCTCATGCCTGCTACCCTGTCGTTGGTTGGATCTCCATTACTAAACCTGTCTGGCAATATAAGGTAAATAAAATCTTTGCTATTAACGCCCTGTGCATACTTTTCACCTTTCCCTTTTCTACGTGCTTTAAGCTCAAATGAAATGTTTGCATTTTTTAAAAATGGAAAACTGATTTTACCAGGTTTTGCAGATGGTTCAATTACCAAATCAAGAAAAATATAATTTGGATTTTCTACCCGGTTAATTTTTACAAGCTTTACACCCATTGCAAGTTTTACACCTGCAGCCCCCATTTTAATCATAGGAAACTGTCCGGCAATTTTTTCACCATGCACCATCACTTGTACCTTATTCCATTTCATACCAGCCCACCAGTTGCCGGGGTAACAAGTAACTTTAGCTTGTTGGGCTGTGCCTAAAAGAAAGAAAAACAACAGGCAAATACTACAAAAAATTTTATTTTTCATACTAATAATTTAATGCTTAAGATTTAATAACGAATTTAGCAGCTATACCAGCTAAAAGCATAGATACGCCACCAAGGGCAACCATACTGATAGAACTTCCGCCCAAAGTATTTAATATAACACCACCAAGTAAACCAGCAGCAATTTGCGGAATGGTAATAGTGGCATTAAAAATCCCCATATACACACCCGTTTGCTTTGCTGGCAAAGAAGAGGATAAAATGGCATAAGGCAAAGCTAAAATTCCTGCCCATGCTACGCCAACACCAACCATTGGTATAAATAACAAATACTTATCTGTAATATATTTCATTGATATTAACCCTATACCACCGCATAAAAGCGAAAGCATGTAAACATTTTTTCTGCCAAATTTATTGGCAAGTGGCGTTATAACTAATGAAAACAGTGCTGCAAAAATACTGTAGGCTGCAAAAATTACTCCCGTCCAGTTACCAGCTTCATTAAACTCTTTTGATTTGGCATCGGATGTATTCCAAATAGTTTGCGCAATACCATTGGTTGTATAAACCCACATTAAAAACAACGCAAACCACGAGAAAAATTGTGTAACAGCCAGTTGCATCATCGCTTTAGGCGTTTTGGCCAACAAAGTAAGAAAAGGTATTTTTTCTGTTTGCTCGGCTTCTGTTAAGTTATTGTATGCTGCATATTCTTTAGGTGGATATTCTTTGGTGCGGAAACTAGTCCATAATACGCTTAACAACAATGCACCGCCTCCAAAATAAAATGACCAGATTACTGTAGGGGCAACCTTTGCGCCAGGGGAAGGTTCATTTAAAACGCCCCACCAGGTTAATGCAAATGGAAGTAAAGAGCCAATTACAGCGCCTGCATTTATTAAAAAACTCTGTATCGAATAACCAATATTTCTTTGCTCATCCGGCACCATATCACTTACCAATGCCCTAAACGGTTGCATGGTAACATTAAAAGAAGTATCCATTAAAAGTAACATGGTAGCCCCAAAAAAAACAGGCGCAAAAAATGTGGCGAAATGCTCAGAATTAGGCATAAAAAACATGGCTAATGCAGATACAAAACAGCCGCCAAGTATAAATGGAATTCTTCTACCTAGTTTTGTCCAGGTTTTATCGCTTGACATGCCAACGATTGGCTGTACTATAAGCCCGGCTAAAGGTGCCGCCAACCAAAAATAACTTAAGTGCTCGGGGTTTGCTCCAATTGCAGATAAAATACGACTTGTATTGGCATTTTGAAGTGAGTAACCAATTTGTACCCCTAAAAATCCAAAACTCATATTCCAGATTTGCCAAAAATTTAAGAGTGGCTTGGCTTTGCCAGATGTTATAGAAGAAGCAGGTGAGAATGACATAGCAATGTTTTAGTGGTTAATTCGTGTATTAAATACACATTTGATTGTTGGCAAAAATAAACATCCTGTCAGGGATGTTTATGGTATTTTAAATGCTGAATCCGTTTGGCAAAATAGCTCCTTTTTTAATTACAACTATTCCATCTTTTACTGCATATAAAGGATGATCTGTTGGAGGTAAATGAGCTCCTCCGTTTATTCTTACATCGTTACCAATGCGGCAGTTTTTATCAACTATTACATTGCGGAAATAGCACCTGTCTCCTATCCCGATCATAGGAATTCCTTTTTCATTATTTCTTTCAATTTCTGCAAGTGTTTCGTAATAATCATTACCCATAATATAGCAACTTACTACGGTGGTGCCATGTCCAATACGGCTACGGATACCAACCACACTGTTTTCCAGCCTGCTGGCAGAAATGATAGAACCTTCTGCTACAACGGTTCTTTCGAGCGTAGTACCACTTATTTTTGCTGGCGGCAGCATTCTTGCCCTTGTGTAAACTACCTGTTGGTTATCAAATAAATTAAATGGTGGCAGCTCATCCGTTAAAGCCAAATTAGCTTCAAAAAAAGAATAGATATTTCCAATATCTGTCCAGTAACCATCGTATTGATAACTTATAACTTTATACTTTTCTATCGAGGTGGGTATTATTTCTTTTCCAAAATCTGTAGCATCTTTTTTCTCTTCTTCCAGCAAATCGAATAATAGCTTGCGGTTGAATACATAAATACCCATTGAGGCAAGGTATTTTCTACCTTGTTTGTTCATTTCATCGCCTGTATCACTTTCCCAATCAGGTAAAACAGCTTTATCAGGTTTTTCAATAAATGAAGTGATCAAATTTTCTTCATTTGTTTTTAAAATGCCAAATTCAGGGGCTTCTCTATCGCCAACAGGAATGGTAGCAATAGAAATATCAGCACCGCTTGCCTTATGGCTGTCAATCATCTTTTCAAAATCCATTTGGTATAACTGGTCGCCACTTAGTATAAGCACATACTCAAAATTATACGATACAATGTGCCTTAGAGATTGCCTTACTGCATCTGCCGTTCCTTGAAACCAGCCTGAATTATCGGGTGTTTGCTCTGCTGCTACAATATCTACAAAGCCTTTACTAAATAAACTAAACTGGTAAGTGTTTTTAATGTGTTTGTTTAGCGATGCAGAGTTAAACTGCGTAAGCACCAATATTCTGTTGATAGTGCTATTAATACAGTTAGAGATAGGAATATCTACTAAACGATACTTACCTGCAATGGGTACAGCGGGCTTGCTGCGACTAGCTGTTAGCGGGTAAAGCCTGCTACCAGCGCCACCGCCTAAAACGATAGCAATTACTGATTTACTGTCCATAAAAGATTTGAGTTAGAATGTTGATGGTGATGAATTTTTATTTTGGTAAGTTATAGTTCAAAAGTAAGGTATAAAGTTATTTTAAACTACTATACAAATTAATATATTGCCGGGCGCTATTTTCCCAACTGTTATCTATTCCCATTATTTTATTGCGAATGCTTTTCATTTGTTTGGGCGCTTCATATAATTGTAGTGCACGGTGAATACTGTAGGTTATATCCCAAACTTTGGCATCGTTAAATAAAATGCCGTATCCGCCCTCTTCTCCAATATCTTTTACAGTATCTCTTAAACCTCCGGTATTACGTACAACAGGGATGGTACCATAGCGCATGGCATACAGTTGGTTAAGGCCGCAAGGCTCTACCCTGCTGGGCATTAGTAAAAAATCGGCACCGGCATACATTTGATGACTCAACTTTTCATTGTACCCAATTTTTGAATTATAATAGCCGGCCAATGGCAAGTTCATATTAGCTAACTCCCACTCTACATGTGCATCGCCGCTACCTAGTATAAGGAAATTCATTTTACCTTCCATATTGTAAATGGCATCGTAAATAGCTTGTGGCAAAAGATCGGCAGCTTTTTCATATACCAAACGGCCAATAAATACAAAAAGAGGCTTTTCTATAGCAAGATTAAATTCGCTGCATAAAAATTTTTTGTTGGCTAGTTTTCCTGCAGCGGCTGTTTTGGTATTGTATTTATCATCAATATAGGTATCCGTTGCAGGGTTCCAAACC
>Ga0105048_10018477_pt1 | contig 10726 bp, 10 predicted proteins | sample MAT05_FD_78382 | JGI IMG/M metagenome (GOLD analysis project Ga0105048, IMG submission 78382) | Freshwater microbial communities from Lake Fryxell liftoff mats and glacier meltwater in Antarctica - MAT-05 | ecosystem: Environmental > Aquatic > Freshwater > Ice > Liftoff microbial mat | place...
GCCTTGTCGACCAGCGCGATCAGCCGGTAGCCCACCTCCAGGCCCAGCGTGTCCACCGGCTGCAGGTCGTCCCAGCTGGCTTCGGCATTGGCCGCACCGGGCAGCGGTTCGGCGCCCAGCGTGCCGGCCTTGGGTGCATCTATCAGCGCCTGCTGGCGCTTCGATATCTGCCAGGCCAGCAGCGCCATGCCGCCGGCAATCAACAGGAACACCAGGTGCGGCATGCCCGGGATCAACCCCAGCCCGCCGACGATGCCGGCGGTGACGCCCAGCGCGCGCGGCGAGTCGAACACCTGGCCGCGGATCTGCGTGCCGATGTCCTCGTCCTTGCCCACGCGCGACACCACCATCGCCGCGGCCACGCTGATCAGCAGCGCCGGGATCTGCGCCACCAGCGCGTCGCCGACCGCCAGCACGATGTAGCTGCTGGCGGCGTCGCCGGCGCTCATGCCGTGCATCGTCATGCCGATGATGAAACCGCCGACGATGGTGATGAACAGGATCAGCAGGCCCGCCATCGCATCGCCGCGAACGAACTTGCTGGCGCCGTCCATCGAGCCGAAGAAGTCGGCCTCCTCGCCCACCTCGGCGCGGCGGCGACGGGCTTCCTTCTCGTCGATCAGACCGGCGTTGAGGTCGGCATCGATCGCCATCTGCTTGCCCGGCATCGCATCCAATGCAAAGCGCGCGCCGACCTCGGCGATGCGTTCGGCGCCCTTGGTGACGACGACGAAGTTGATGACCACCAGGATCGCGAACACGATCAGGCCGACGGCGAAGTTGCCGCCGATCAGGAAGTGGCCGAAGGCCTCGATCACGGCGCCGGCCGCCCCCGGGCCGGTGTGGCCGTCCATCAGCACGACACGTGTCGAGGCCACGTTGAGCGACAGCCGCATCAGCGTGGTGACCAGCAACACCGTGGGCAGGGCCGCGAAGTCCAGCGGCTTGACCATCTGCGCGCTGACCATCATCACCATCAGCGCCAGCGCGATGTTCACGGTGAACATCACGTCCAGCAGGAAGGGCGGCAATGGCAGCACCATCATCGCCAGCATCATCACGACGAAGGCAGGCAGCAGCAGCGTCTTGACGGCCGCGAACTGCGCCAGTGCGCCGGGCTTGAGGCCCATGCCGCGCTGCAGCGATGCAAGCCAGTCGTTCATGTGCCAGCCCCGCTGTCAGGGGTGCGGTCAGTGCCACCCCCCCCGGTGTCGCCGCTGGCGCCCGCTCGCCCGGCCCTGTCGCGCCGGAAGGCCGGGTCGGCCGGGTCCATGTCGGCCGGCACCACCACCGGCGGCGGCGGCAGGTCCAGACGCTGCCCGCGGGCCACCGCGTCGCGCAGCTGGAAGACCCAGGCCAGCACCTGCGCCACGACGCCGAACAGGCGGGTCGGGATCTCCTGCTCGAGCTCGCAGTGCGCGTACAGCGCCCGCGCCAGGGCCGGGGCCTGCAGCACCGGCACCTTGTGTTCTTGCGCCAGATCGCGGATGCGCAGCGCCACCAGGTCGGCGCCCTTGGCCACCACCCGCGGCGCGCCACTGCCGCTTTGTTCGTACTTCAGCGCCACCGCGTAGTGGGTCGGGTTCATCACCACCAGGTCGGCCTTCGGCACGGCAGCGAACATGCGCCGGTTGGCCATCTCGCGCATGCGCAACTTCTGCTTGCCCTTGACCTCGGCGTTGCCCTCGACGTCCTTCATCTCCTTCTTCACTTCTTCCACGCTCATGCGCAGGCGCTTCAGCAGCATGTGGCGCTGCAGCGGCACGTCCACCAGCGCAAACAGCGCCAGCACCCCGCCCAGCAGCAGCAATCCGCCTTGCAGCATGCCGCCACCTTCGGCCAGCGCCACCGGCAGCGGGCGCAGGCCCAGGGCCAACATGTCGGGCCAGTGCAGGTGCAGGTACACCCCCGCGGTGATGCCCAGCACCAGCGCCAGCAGGCAGGACTTCAGCGTCTGCGTCAGGTTCTCGCCCGAGAACAGGCGCTTCACTCCCGCGAAGGGGTCGATCTTCTCGAACTTCGGCTCCAGCGCCTCGAACGAAAAGTTCCAGCCGCCCGACAGCAGGCCGGCGGCCAGTGCCAGCAGCGCAAACAGCGCGCCCAGCGGCACCAGCACTAGCACCATCTGCAGCACCTGCGCAGCCAGGTGCTCGGTCATGCCTTCGGGGTGCGCCAGCCCGCGCGCGTCGAAGCGCAGGCCGTTGCCGACCAGGTCGGCCAGCCACTGGCTCAGCGCCGGTGCGGCCAGGCCCAGCAGCGCCACGCCCAGGCCCAGCGCCGCAAAGTGCCCGAGATCACGCGAACGCGCAACCTGGCCCTCACGGCGGGCCTTCTCGATCTTGCGTTCGGTGGCGGGTAACTGGCGGTCCTGGGCGTCGTCGGCCATGGCGTGGGGGGCTCTGAAGGGAGCCACGCCATGGTGCCGGTGACGGCCGCCGGCTTGAGCCGGATAAGGGGATCAAAAGGGCGCCGTCTTCGCCTTGCGGCATTCCCGTTGCCCCATGTGCCTTGCGACAGGCGCGGCGCCTGCGTTTTCGCACCCGACCCTTGCGGGCCGGTGAATCCTGGCTGGGACTAGAACCCCAGCGAAGCCAGCAGGTCGTCCACCTCGCCCTGGTTGGCGACCACGTCGGTGCGGCCTTCGGGGTCGACGACGGGGCCGTTCAGCACCGCGGTGTCGACCTTGTCGCGCTGCTCGGGCGGGGCCACCGAGACCAGCAGCTTGAGCAGGCTGTCTTCCAGGTCGGCGGCCAGGTTGACGACCTTGGCCACCACCTGCCCGGTCAGGTCGTGGAAGTCCTGCGCCAGCATGATGTCGGTCAGGTGGCTGTCGATGCGGGCGGTGGACTGCTCCACCTGCTGCACGAAGTTCAGCACCGCGCCACTGGCCACGGCCCTGACCGGGTCGGCCACGATGGCGTGCGCCATGTCGCGGGTGGCCGCGGCGATGCCGGCATGTTCTGCCTTGGCCTGCTCGACCGAGTTCAGCACCTTGTTGGCAGCGTCTGCGGTCTTGTTGGCGATGTAGGTCAGGCGGCTGCGCGCATCGGGCAGACCCTCGGCGGCGATGGCCAGCTTGGGCATCACACCGAGCTGCTGCATGGTGTCGTGCAGCAGCCGGGTGATGGACCCGAGCTGCTGGAACACTTCGGGCGACACCAGCAGCGGTTCGGCCGGCGTGAAGTGCGAGAGATCTTCCATCTTCATGGCGGGTTCCCGTCTCAAGCGGTGGCCGCAAGCTTCTGCATGATCTTCTGCAGCTTCTCTTCCAGCGTGGCCTTGGTGAAGGGCTTGACGATGTAGCCCGCGGCGCCGCTTTGCGCAGCCAGCACGATGTCTTCCTTGCGCGCCTCGGCCGTCACCATCAGCACCGGCAGGTGCTTCAGGCTGTCGTCGGCCTTGATGGCCTTCAGCAGGTCGAAGCCGTTCATGTTGGGCATGTTGATGTCGGAGACGACAAAGTTGTACTTCTGCGCCTTCAGCATGGCCAGCGCGACGGCGCCGTCCTCAGCCTCGTCGACGTTGTTGCAGCCCATCTCCTTGAGCAGGCCGCGCACGATGCGGCGCATGGTGGAGAAGTCGTCGACGACGAGGAATTTCAGGTCGGTGGGCGTGGACATGGACGGGCCTCGGGCGTGTGATGTGGGGGGTTTATCGGGTGGGGCCGGGCGGACTTGAGCGCCCCGGCACGGGCATCTGGAGCGGCGGCACGACGCTGGCCGCGGCCGGCTGCGCGGCAGGGCTGTCGGTCGCCACGTCGCTGCTTGCCGTGGCAGTCTCGGCTTCGGCTTCGGCCTCGGCGCCGGCCGTCGGCAGCGTGGCGCTGAGCACGCGCTGCTCGGCCTCGCGGTTCATGACGATGATGCTGATGCGCCGGTTGGTCGGCAAAGTGGGGTCGAGGCGGTCGAAGGGCTGGCTCGCGGCCAGGCCCTGCACCCGCAACATGCGGTCCTCGGGCAGGCCGCCGGCCACCAGTTCACGCCGCGAGGCGTTGGCGCGGTCGGCCGACAGTTCCCAGTTGCTGTAGGCGCGTTCGCCGGCGCTGAAGGGCAGCGCATCGGTATGCCCTTCCAGGGTCAGCCGGTTCGGCACCTCGCCCAGCACGCTGCCGACCTCGCGCAGCAGCTCGCGCATGTAGGGCTGCACGACGGCGCTGCCGGACGCGAACATGGGCCGCTGGGCCTCGTCCACGATCTGGATGCGCAGACCCTCGTGCGTCATGTCGAGCTTGATCTGCGACGACAACGCCGCCAGGCGCGCGTTGGCTTTGAGCTTGTCCTCGATCTTGCCCTTGAGCTGCTCCAGGCGCGAGACTTCGGCGCGCATCTGCTCGGCCTTGAGCACGCGCAGGTTGAACTTGGCGCGGTCGGACTCGATGTCGCCGCGCTTGACCTGCCCGGTCTGGCGCGTCAGGTCCTGGCCGCCGCCCTTGACGACGTGGGCCGAGTCGCCGGCACCCGAGCCGCTGTTCAGCAGCGCGATCTTCAGCGGACTGCCGAAGTAATCGGCGATGCCCTTCTTGTCGCCCTCGGTGGTGCTGCCCAGCAGCCACATCAGCAGGAAGAAGGCCATCATCGCGGTCACGAAGTCGGCGTAGGCAATCTTCCAGGCGCCGCCGTGCACCGCGTGGCCGCCCTTCTTCACCCGCTTGATGATGATGGGCTGGAGCTTCTTGGTGTCGCCAGCCATCAGATCACCCCGCCCATGGCATCAACGGGGGCGGTCATTTCTTGCCCTTCACGTGGCTTTCCAGCTCGCTGAAGCTGGGGCGGGCCGTGCTCAGCAGCACCTTGCGCCCGAACTCGATGGCGACCTGCGGCGCATAGCCCTGCATGCTGGCCAGCAGCGTGGTCTTGATGCACTGCAGTTCCTTGGCGCTTTCCTCCACCTTCTGCTCCATCAAGCCCGCCAGCGGCTCGGCGAAGGCGTAGGCGGCCAGGATGCCCAGGAAGGTGCCCACCAGGGCCGAGCCGATCATCGCCCCCAGCACCGCCGGCGGCTGCCCCACGCTGCCCATGGTCTTGATCACGCCCAGCACGGCCGCCACGATGCCGAAGGCCGGCAACGCACCAGCCACACGCTGCACGGCGGCCACGGGCGCATGCGCCTCTTGGTGGTGGGTCTCGATCTCGCTGTCCATCAGCGACTCGATCTCGTGTGCGTTCAGGTTGCCGCTGACCATCATGCGCAGGTAGTCGGTGATGAACTCGGTGACGTGGTGGTCATTACCCACGCCCGGGTACTTCTGGAACAGCGGGCTGTTGTGCGGGTCCTCGACGTCCTTCTCGATCGACATCAAGCCTTCCTTGCGCGCCTTCTGCAGGATGTCGTACATCAGCGCCATCAGCTCCATGTAGCGCGCCTTGGTGTACTTGCTGCCCTTGAAGCAGCTGAGCGCGCCGGCGATGGTGCTCTTGATGACCGGCATCTGGTTGTTCACCAGGAAGGCGCCCAGAGTGGCGCCGAAGATCATGGTCATCTCCCAGGGCAAGGCCTTCATGATCGGACCCATGTTGCCGCCGTGCAAGATGAACGTGCCGAAGATGCAAACGAGCACAATGACCCAACCGATGATGACGAACATGGTGGTGCTGTGACAGGAGGTGCTGCACTCCGCGGGCTGCGGCGTGCTGGTGTTGCGGGGTTATCGGCCTGGCACAGCCGCGATTGAGGACGTTCCCGTGCCTGTACCTGTGCCCGTGCCCGTGCCGATGCGGTACACCCACACTGGCCTTGCGCGGCCGTCGCGCAGCACCGCCGCCGGCTTGACGCCAGGGCACTCGAATTCAAGGCTCACGAGCCAGCCGCCATGCGGCATCTCGGCCTGTGCGCGTTGCCAGGCGCGGGCCATGCTCTCGGGGCGCTGGAACAGGTAGACGAGATCGAAGTCGGCCCAGCTGCCGGCCCACATGTCGCCGCGCCGAACTTGCGCCTGCGGCACGCGCCAACGCGCCAGCCAGGCCAGCGGGCGGCTCCACTCGACGCCGTGCAACTGCGTCTGCGGCCACAGGCGCTGCAATTCGGCCAGACCGTGACCGATACCGCAGCCGGCGTCCAGCACGCGGGCCGGCGCGTGGCGCACGACACCGTCCAGCTCGCGCAAGGCGCCGCCGGGGGTGGGGAAAAACGGCGCGTCACGCCAGGCACGCAACGGGTAAAGCAAGGCAAGCGCCAGCAGCGGCAGCAGCCAGACCCAGGCCGGCACCGTGGTGCTGGCGCCGGCCGCCCAGGCCGACAGTGGAAAACCCGCCGCCGCGATGGCGCGGCGCCAGCGCCCGCGGTGCGGCCAGGCCAGCGCCAGCGTGGTGGCCAGCGCCAGGCCCGCCAACAAGGCCCAGAGCTCACCGGCGCCGGCCTGTCGCGCCGCAAGCCACAGCGCCCAGCCCGCCGCCCACGCCACGAGCGCCGGCAAGGGCCAAGGCCACGCGGGCCAGGCAGGGCGGCGGGTGTCAGCAGCTGCGGTGGGGGTCAAAGCGGCGGCGCGGCATCAAGGTGCTGCCAGTGTGGCGACGCGCATGCCCTCCCAGCGCCGGAACAACGGCGGGAAACCAGGCCAGACGACGCCGAACGACGCCGAACGACGCCGAACGAAATGAAACCAGGGGACGAAAAAAAAGCGGGTCCCGAAGGACCCGCTGAAAGCACAGAGATCTGTGCCAGGAGGAGAGGTGCCGTGAAGCTGACCGTGCTATCGGCACTTCAGGGCCTGGACTTGAGCATCGCAGCCCACGACGCTGCCGTGGGCTGCCTGCGCGGCCGGCGGCGTGAAGAATTCAACGCCAGCAGGCAGCGGATGGCGCTGTTCAGTGGGCATGCACCGCGTCATGCCCGTGATCGGCGGCCTCGCACGCCATCGCAGCCAGCATCTCGGCCTCGCTGGCGCGGTGCAGTGCGCCGGCCAACTTGCCCTTGCCGGCCCGCGCCGGGGGGTTGCACAGGCCGCAGACGTAGTGGCGGGCGATCTCGTGTGGGTGCGTGATGAAGTGGCCCCCGCACTTGCTGCAGGCCGTCATCGTCAGCATGCCGTTGTCGACGAACTTGACCAGGCGCCAGGCGCGCGTGACGCTCAAGAGCGGCTCCAGGCCCTGGCTCTGCATCTGTTCCAGGTACAGCTGGTAGGCCTTGATGACGGTGTCGATCTCGTCCATCGCCGCGACCTTGTTCAGGTACTCGTGGATGTTCAGGAACAGACTGGCGTGGATGTTGGGCTGCCAGGTCATGAACCAGTCGGTCGAGAACGGCAGCTGGCCCTTGCTGGGGCTCTTGCCCGCGACTTCCTTGTACAGACGCAGCAGGCGCTCGTAACTGAGGTCGGTCTCGCTTTCCAGCACCTGCAGGCGGGCACCCAGGTGGATCAGCGTCACGGCGCGCTCGATCTGACGGGCTTCGGTAAGGATGCTTTTGACGCGGGCCATGGTGGACTTCTTCCTGAGGTGTGTGGGGTATTGACCAAGGTCTGGCGCGGATCCGGCTCTGCCGGTCCGCTGCCAGCGCCCCCTTGGGGGGCAGCGAGCGGCAGGGAGCGTGGGGGCCCGCGTTATGCGGCTTCGCGGTGGCGGCCGGCCATCAGGATGGACGCGTGCAGGCGGCTCATGCCGTCGTTGGCGGCGCCCTTGCCGTGGTTGGTCAGCAGGCTCCAGACGGCATCGTCGTCCATGCGGAAGCGGCACAGCAGGGTGTTGCCGCCGGCGATCTTCATCATCTGCGCCGGCGTCAGCGCGCCGATCATGGTCGCGGTGTCCTCGCTCACGCCCAGGCGAAACAACGCCTGGTCGCGGTCGGTGCGGATCAGGCTCTGCGCCAGCATCAGGTAGGACAGATTGGCTTCACGGATCTCGGCGAGGACTTGGTCGGTGGTCATGGGGTGGGCTCCGGTCGGGGTGGGGTGCGTGGGGGCGCGGGGGGCGGGGTGGGCGTCGGTATGTGAAGGACTGTAGGGACCGGAACTGGGCGGCAACATCGGTCCAGTTCCGTCGCTGGAGTCCCCGTTCTTCCCGGCCGCGTGTCAGGCAAATTCCTACACCTCGGCGTGCGCGTGACAAGCATCACGGCCGACGGCAGCGCGACGCCGCAGGCGCCATGAAAAACGCGCCCGGGAGGGCGCGTTGCGGATTGGACCGAGACTGGATGAAGGGCGTCAGCCGGCCAGCAAGTGGTCGGGCGCCAGGCCGTCCTGCCAGCGCCGCACCATGCGCAGCAGCAGCTCCTCCAGCTCGTGCGTGTATCGCGGGGTGTCAAACAGCGGCAGCGTCAGCCGGGCCGATTGCAGGTGGGCCTTATAGATTCCGCGCAGTTCGGCGCTTTCGCCCAGGGCCACGAGGGCGCATTCGTAATCGTCGGCCTTTTCGAAGGCCAGCTCGCCCAGGCCGACCGCGTTCAGCACGCTGGCCGCGACGCGCGAGGCATAGCTGTTGCCATACACCGTGACCACCGGCACGCCGGCCCACAGCGCGTCGCTGGCCGTGGTGTGGGCGTTGTAGGGCCAGGTGTCTGCGAACACATCGGCCAGCGCCAGGCGCGAGAAGTGCTGCTCGTACGACACGTTGCGCGCGAACAGGATGCGCTCGGCGCCGACGCCACGCGACGCCGCCTCGCGCAGCACATTGGCGTGCAGCTGCGCGTTGGTCTCCTTCAGCCACAGCACCGACCCCGGCACGCGCCGCAGCACCGAGCACCAGCGGTCGAAGGCCGCGGGCAGGATCTTGTAGGTGTGGTTGAAGGCGCAGATGACGAAGGCGTCGTCGGGCAGGCCGGCCTCGGTGCGCGTCATCGGCTGCGGCATGGGCCGGTCGCGGTTGTTGGGCTGCAAGCAATGGGGCAACTGGGCCAGTTTCTCGCTGTACACCGGCGCCAGGGCCAGAGGCGTCACCAGCGGATCGCCGATCACGTAGTCGATGTAGTCCGCGCCCGTACTGCCCGGGTAGCCCAGGAAGCTCACTTGCAGCGGCGCTGCCCGAAGAGCCAGAATGCCCATCCGGTTGCCGCGCGTCAGGCCCATCAGGTCCACCAGCACGTCGACCCCGTCGGCACGCATGCGCTCAGCCGCGGCCCGGTCGCTCAGCCCGCGCACGTCGATGAAGCGATCAGCCGCGGCAATGACACGATCGCGCAGCGCCGAACGATCGTCAGGCCCGCTGGAATAAAGCAACACCTCGAAGCGGCCGCGGTCCAGCGACTCAAGCACCTCGACCAGCAGTTGCGATACCGGATGCTCACGGAAGTCGTAGGACAGCCAGCCCACACGAACCGGCCCTTTGCGCTGCGGCGCCCGAAGCAGGGTGTCAGTAGACAAGACCTCGGCATCCTTCACCCCGAACCCGAACCCGAGGGCATGAGCGCGAGCCTCGAGCCGGGCGGCAGCGAGGTACAACTCAGGCGCCAGCGGCAGGGACAGCAGACCGAAGGTGGACACCATCTGCGCAGCACCGCCTGCCGCGGCCTCCAGGCGCCGCGTCAGCCCGCGAATCTCTTCATCCAGTTCACTCCAGTCCACCAAGTGCCGCTTCTCGAATGACAGCCGCACCCGCGCCTGCAAGTTATCAGGCTTCAGCGCGATCACGGTCTTTATGCACTCGGCCGCCTCAAGCTTCAAACCACGGTCTCGCAGCGAGTCGGCCAATAGTGCATAGGCGTCGACGCGGTCGGGCTGCAAAGCGACAGCACGCAAAAGCAGCGTCGTCGCCTCGTTATGCCGCAACAAATCCTGCAACCCTTTTGCACGTCTGACCAAGGTGTCCACAGCGAGGTCGCCGGAACCGCTGTGCGCTTCGCTAGCGGCATAAGCATGCGTTGCTTCCGCATAGCGGTGTTGCAAGGCCAGGACATCGCCCAACAGGCGATGGGCCAGCGCCTGCGTCGGGTCGACTGCCAGGCAGCGGCGGGCGGCCTGCTCGGCACGCAAGACGCCGCCCGAACGATGGTGAGCGTTGGCCAAGTTCAGCCAAAATACCGCATCGCCAGGCGCCGCCTGCGTCGCGCGGCTGAAGGCCTGCACCGCCTGCGGCCAGCGCAGTTCGCGCGCCGCCTGCATGCCGCTCTTCCAGTCCTTCCAGCCCGGCGTGGCACGGCGGCCAGACCTTGATGCCGCGCTTGCTGCGGCGGCCGTCATGCCATCACCTCGCTGCCTTGCAGTGCGGTCGTCGCGCCGGCACCGCCGGCATCGCCGCCCTCAATGCCATACAGGTTCAGGCTGATGGGCGTGCCCGCAAACACCATGTCGCTGGTGTCGCGAAAGACGCCGTGGCGCTGCACGCGGCGGACCTCGACAAAGCCCGTGGCGTACAGGTAGCCGGCGAGGAACTCTTCGTACAGGCCGACGATGTGGTGGTCGTGGGGATCGACATGGCCGCCGAAAATCATGCGCATGACATGAAAGCGCTGGTTCACGTCCAGGCGCTCACGCTGCAGCAGCAGTTGCGCCAGCACATCCAGGTCAGGCACCGAAAGGCGCAGCAGGCCACCGGGCGACAGCACGCGATGCCATTCCTTCAGCGCGCCCATCACGCCTTTCTTGCAGTCGAAGTGCTCCAGCACATGCGAGGCATAGATCTCGGCAAAGGTGCCGTCGGCAAAGGTCTTCAAGCTGATGGCGTCGCCGATGTGATCGACATCGGGGCCTGGGTTGATGTTCAGGATCTCCCAGCCGGCGCGTGCCTCGCGCCCACCGATGTGCAGTCTGCGTTCCATGTCCTGGATCTCCGTGCCGGTTGTGGGCGCACGCCTGAAA
>Ga0105048_10018479_pt1 | contig 10725 bp, 11 predicted proteins | sample MAT05_FD_78382 | JGI IMG/M metagenome (GOLD analysis project Ga0105048, IMG submission 78382) | Freshwater microbial communities from Lake Fryxell liftoff mats and glacier meltwater in Antarctica - MAT-05 | ecosystem: Environmental > Aquatic > Freshwater > Ice > Liftoff microbial mat | place...
CTGCAAGGTCCAGAACCCGGAAATGGCCAACTCTCCGCAAGCCTACGCCGACGTGTTGGCCCGGATCGACCGCGCCGCGCAAGCCGCCGGGCGCGATCGCGCCGACGTCACCCTGGTGGCGGTGTCCAAGATGCAGCCCTGGGAGGCGGTGGAGCCGGTGCTGGCGGCCGGCCAGACCGTGTTCGGCGAGAACCGGGTCCAGGAGGCGATGTCCCGCTGGGAAGGCCGCACCAGCGCGCTGACCCTGCACCTGATCGGGCCCCTGCAGACCAACAAGGTCGCCGCCGCTGTGGCGCTGTTCGACGTCATAGAGACGGTGGATCGGCCCAAGCTGGCCCAGGCGCTTGCGGCGGAGAGGGACCGCTCGGGGCGGCGTCCGCGCCTCTATGTGCAGGTGAACACCGGCGAAGAGCCGCAGAAGGCCGGCGTGATCCCGGCCGAGGCGGACGGCCTCATCGCCTACTGCCGAGGCGCCCTGGGCCTGGCCATCGAGGGTCTGATGTGCATTCCGCCTGAGAACGAGCCGCCGGCGATGCACTTCGCGCTTCTGGCCAAGATCGCCGCCCGCAACGCCTTGGCCGGGCTGTCGATGGGCATGAGCGGCGATTTCGAGATCGCCGTGCGCCATGGCGCGACCTCGGTGCGGGTGGGATCGGCCCTGTTCGGCCCCCGCGGCTAAGGCCCCGGCCGCTCAGCTTTGGCCAACCTCCTTTTGCGCCGGGGACTCCCGGAGGCTACAAGGTCGTTCATGGCGCAAACCAAGACCATCCTGATCGTCGACGACGACGCCGATCTGCGCGGGGCCCTGGCCGAGCAGATCAGCCTGCATGAGGAGTTCGTGGTCGCCGAGGCGGAGGCCGGGGCGGAGGGCGCCCGGCTGGCCAAGGAGATCCGGCCGGACCTGGTGCTGCTCGATGTGGACCTGCCCGATATGGACGGCCGCGAGGTCTGCCGGCTCATGCGCAAGGGCGGGGTGACCTGTCCGGTGATCATGCTGACCGCCGCGGTGAGCGATTCGGACACCATTCTCGGCCTCGACGCCGGGGCCAACGACTATGTCACCAAGCCTTTCCGGTTCGCGGTGCTGCTGGCCCGGATCCGCGCCCAGCTGCGCAGCCACGAACAGTCCGAAGACGCGGTGTTCAAGATCGGCCCCTATGCGTTCCGCCCGGCCTCCAAGCTGCTGGTGGACGACAAGGCCCGCAAGGTCCGCCTGACCGAGAAGGAAACCAGCATCCTCAAGTATCTCTACCGCGCCGGGGGCAAGGCGGTGGCGCGCGAGGAACTGCTGGCCGAGGTCTGGGGCTACAACGCCGGGGTGACCACCCACACCCTGGAGACCCACGTCTACCGCCTGCGCCAGAAGATCGAGCCGGACCCCGCCAACGCCCGGCTGCTGCTGACCGAGGCGGGCGGATACCGGCTGGAGGCCTAGGGCCCTACAGGCCGAGGTCCACGCTGACCGGGGCGTGGTCGCTGGGGCGCTCCCACTCGCGCACCGTATCGTGGACCCGCGCCGAGGGGGCGCCGAGGCGCAAGGCCGCCTCGCGCAGGCCTGGGGTCAGCCACAGATGGTCCAGCCTCAGCCCGCGGTTGGACTGGCGGAAGTCGGCGGCGCGGTAGCTCCACCACGAGAACAGCTTCTGCGGATCGGGAATCGCCTCGCGGACGATGTCGATGAAGCCCAGGGATCGGCGCAGGGCCTCCATGGCCTCGGTTTCCTGCGGCGTGTGGCTGACCACCTTGAGCATGTATTTGTGGTTCCAGACGTCGTGCTCGCCGGGGGCGACGTTCAGATCGCCGCAGACGATCAGCGGCGCCTTGGGATCGCGCCGGGCCATGTCGGCGGTGAGCCGCTCATAGAAATCGAGCTTGTGGTCAAACTTGGGGTTTAGCGCCCGGTCGGGAACGTCGCCGCCCGCCGGGATATAGAGGTTGTGAATCTCCACCCCCTCCACCACCCCGGAGACGCAGCGGGCGTGGGCGTGCTTGCACAGGTCCAGCTCGGGGCCCGGCGCCATGGGCAGACGGGAGGCGATGGCGACCCCGTGCCAACCCTTCTGGCCGCGCACATGGATGTGCGGCAGGCCCATGGCGGCGAACGCCTCGGCCGGAAACTCGCCGTTCTGGCACTTGATCTCCTGGAGGCACAAAACGTCGGGGGCGTGCTCGGCGACGAACCGCGCCACCTGTTCGGCGCGCAGGCGGACGGAGTTGACGTTCCAGGTGGTGACGCGAAGACGCATGGATCCAGACAAAAAGTCGCCCGGGCGGAGGGCCGCCCGGGCGCTGAAAAGTTATCTCTCATGCCGCCGCCGGGAGGGGATAGGGTCCGGCACGGGTGCGGCGACGAACACCGTCCATCGCACTGCGTATCATAATTGCCACTTGGCCAGCGAAAAGTCAAGAAAGTTTTCGAAGCAGCTTGCTTGTGGCGAGAATGCCACGCACGCGACTCACTTGGGCGTCGTCGTCCGTCGAGGGCGGGGGTCGCGAAGGACGAACAGCCCGTTGTCCAGCGCCGCGGGCTCCAAGGCCGAGAGGGCGACCCGCGTGGTCTGGCCCTGGGCGTCGGTGAGGGCCCACTCACGCAAGGCCAGGGGCGACTGCGAGAAGGTCAGGACCACTTGGCCCTCGGCCTGGCGGCGGCCGTCGCGCAGGGTGATTGAGAACCCGCCCGGCTGGCGCTGGATGCCCCGGACCATCACCCCCTGATCCAGCCGGATGTGCTTGGCCAGGAACAGGGACAGGGGCGTGCTGCCAAGCGGATAGCGGTCGAAGGTCTTCAACCTCTGGTCCCACATCGAGACGTTGTGCCCGTCCGACACCACCAGCAGGCCGGACGGCGGATCATAGGCGAACCGCGCCTTGCCGGGGCGCTTGATGAACACCTCGCCGCGGGTGACCGACCCGCGCGGGCTGGTCTGAACGAAGCGGCCCTTCACCTGGGCGAGGGCCTGCAGATAGGCGCTGGCCTCCGCCACCAGGGCGCGATCCTCGGCCGTGAGGAGGGCGGGGGCGGGGGCCGCGCGCCGCGTCTGGGCCAGGGCTGGGCCCGCAATGAGGACGGCAGGGAGGGCGGTGAGCAGGGCGCGGCGATCGATCATAGGCGCATCCATAGCAGGGCAAGCTGAACCTGAGTTGTCGATACCGTGGCGATTGTTGGGCGGCCCCTGCTCAGCGGCGCCCTCCTCAGCCGGGCGGAGGGCCTGCGTCAGTGCGTCGGCGGGGGCCCCGCCAGGATGTCGCGCTTGCCGGCGTGGTTGGCTGGCCCCACCACCCCCTCTTGCTCCATGCGCTCGATCAAGCTGGCGGCCCGGTTGTAGCCGATCTGAAGGCGGCGCTGGACGTAGCTGGTGGAGGCCTTGCGGTCGCGGGTAACGACAGCGACCGCCTGGTCGTAGAGGTCGTTGCTCTCCCCTCCGCCCCCCAGGTCGCCGCTGGCGGCCTCGTCCTCGTCGCCCCCGGCGGTGACCTCGTCCAGATACTGCGGCTGGCCCTGGGTCTTGAGGAAGCGGGCAACGTCCTCGACCTCCTGGTCCGAGACGAACGGGCCGTGCAGGCGCGTGACCTTGCCGCCCCCGGCCATGAACAGCATGTCGCCCTGGCCCAGCAGCTGTTCGGCGCCCTGCTCCTGCATGATCGTGCGGCTGTCGATCTTGGAGGTGACCTGGAAGGCGATTCGGGTCGGGAAATTGGCCTTGATGGTGCCAGTGATGACGTCGACGGACGGCCGCTGGGTGGCCATGATCAGGTGGATGCCGGCGGCGCGGGCCATCTGGGCCAGGCGCTGCACGGCGCCTTCGATGTCCTTGCCGGCCACCAGCATCAGGTCGGCGACCTCGTCGATGACGACGACGAGATAGGGCATGGGCTCGGGGCGCAGCTTTTCTTCTTCGTAGATCGGGCGGCCGCCGTCGTCGAAGCCGGTCTGGACGGTGCGTACGAAGTGCTCGCCCTTGGCCACCGCCTCGCGGGCCTTGTCGTTGTAGCCGGCGATGTTGCGCACGCCGATCTTGGACATGCGGCGATAGCGGTCCTCCATCTCGCGCACGGTCCATTTCAGCGCGACGATCGCCTTCTTGGGGTCGGTGACCACCGGCGCCAGAAGGTGCGGGATGCCGTCATAAACGGACAGCTCCAGCATCTTGGGGTCGATCATGATGAAGCGGCACTCGTCCGGCGACAGCCGGTAGAGGATCGAAAGGATCATGGCGTTGACCCCCACCGACTTGCCCGACCCGGTGGTGCCGGCGATCAGCAGGTGGGGCATCTTGGCAAGGTCGGTGACATAGGGCTCGCCGCCGATGGTTTCGCCCAGGGCCATGGGCAGGATCTGAGTCGAGCGTTCGTATTCCGCCGAGGACAGCAGGTCGCGCAGATAGACGGTCTCTCGGCGCAGGTTGGGCAGCTCGATGCCGATGGCGTTCCTGCCCGCGACCACGGCGATGCGGCAGGCGGCGACGCTCATCGAGCGGGCGATGTCGTCCGACAGGGCCACCACCCGGGCGTGCTTCACCCCGGCGGCGGGGACAAGCTCATAGAGGGTGACGACGGGGCCCGGCCGGATCTGGTCGATGGCGCCCTTGACCCCGAACTCGGCCAGGACGCTTTCGAGAAGCCGCGCGTTCTGGCGCAGGGCCCCCTCGTCGAAGGCGGCGGCGCGGGGCTTGGGCTTGGCCAGCATGGCCAGCTCGGGAAGGTGGAAACCCTCCGGCTTGACGAAGGCGAAGGCGCCCTGGTTCTCGCGGGCCTCGCGGGTCGATGGCTTGGGCTTGGACGGCGCCGGGGTGGCCACGGCAATCGGGGTCTGGTCGCCCAGGGCGTCGTACAGGTCCACCGGCTCGCCGCGCACCGGCCGCTTGCGCGGGGCGGCTTGGCGGGAGAGGGCGCCGGGGCTGGGGGCCGCATGGTCGGGATGACCGCCGCGCAGACGGCCGGCGGCGTCGGCCAGGCTGCGGCCAAGGCCGGCGATGTCGCGGCTGCTGAGGCCGATGGCGGCGGCGATGGCGAAGATGGCGCCCAGGGCGAGGACGGCGGCGGCGATCCACACCGCCAGGGGCAGCCGCGCATAGAGGAACACGGCCGCTGTCATGTTCAGGAGGCCGTCGCCCCAGAATCCGCCCAGCCCCTTGGCCAGGGGCCAGACGGCGGGGGGCTGGGGCGCGGCCAGCAGGCCGGCGAGAGCCAGGACCCCGATCGCCCCCAGGCCGGCGCGCATGCGCAGGCGGGCCCGGGAGGCGGCGGGGTTGCGGTCGGCGGCGCGGCCGAGGCCGGACATCACCATCAGCACCGCCCCGGCCCAGGCGGCGAGGCCCAGGGACTGGATGCCGACGTCGGCAAGCTGGGCGCCGAGGCTGCCGAGTATGTTCTTGGGCGCGTCGGGGCTGGCGGCGTTCCAGCTCGGATCAGCGGCGTTGTAGGTGGCGAAGGCCAGGATCAGGGCAGCGCCAAAGGCCGCGGTGATCCCGCCGCGGAAGCGGGCGGCTGTCGGATGGTCCCATCCCCAGCGGGCCAACTGCAGCACCCACGCGCCCTTCTGCCGCGCGACCCTCGCCATAAGCTTCTCCACCAGCCTTCAGCGTCTAACTGCGGTCCAGAGGGTTAAGGGCGGTTTACCTTGCTCAAGAAAAAGGCGGTCCAGACGCGGCTGGACGCCGCGGGCGCGCAGGGCCTATTGGAGCCCATGATCGCGAAACCGGATGCGGATGTCGTCATCGTCGGCGGCGGAATGGTCGGCGCCACCCTGGCGCTTGCCCTGCACAGCGGCGGACTGAATCCGCTGCTGATCGACCGCGAACCCATGGACGCCCAGTTGGCGCCCGCTTTCGACGGCCGCGCCTCGGCGATCGCCTTCTCCAGCTTCCGTCAATGGCGGGCGATCGGAGTGGGCGCCGCCCTGGAGCCCCTGGCCCAGCGTATCGAGCAGATCCTGGTGACGGACGGCCGCTCGCCGGGCGCCGGGTCGGGCGCCGGCCTGCCGTCGTTTCTGCGCTTCGACGCCGCGGAGATCGCCGAGCGCAGCGAGGGCGAGCCGCTCGGCTATATGCTCGAGAACCGCCATACCCGCGCGGCCCTGGGCGCGGCGCTGCATGCGGCCAAGATCCCGGTTCTGGCGCCCGCGCGCGTCACCGCCCTGTCGGTCGAGGGGCCCGCGGCCCATCTCATTCTGGAGGGGGGCCGCACGCTGCGCGCGCCGTTAGTGATCGGCGCCGACGGCAAGGGCTCGTTCGTGCGCCGCGCCGCTGGGATCAACGCGATCGGCTGGCCCTACAAGCAGTCTGGGGTGGTGGCGACCGTGGCCATGGAGCGGCCGCACGGCGGCGTCGCCCACGAACATTTCCTGCCTACCGGCCCCTTCGCCATCCTGCCCCTGACCAGCGATCGCGCCAGCCTGGTGTGGACCGAAAGCCCGGGGTCCGCCGAGGCCCTGGCCGCCGCGGCGCCGGAGCTGTTCGAGGCCCACCTGAACCGCCGTTTCGGGGAATTCCTCGGCGCCGTGCGCTGCGAGGGACCGCGCTTCGTCTATCCGCTGGGCCTCAGCCTCGCCGAGCGCATGACCACGGCGCGGATCGCCCTCATCGGCGACGCCGCCCACAGCATCCATCCGATCGCCGGCCAGGGCCTCAACATGGGCCTCAAGGACATCGCCGCCCTGGCGGAGGTGCTGGTGGACGCCGCCCGCCTGGGCGAAGACATCGGTTCGCCCCTGGTGCTGGAGCGCTATGCCCGCTGGCGCCGGTTCGACAACGTCATGCTGGCGGCGGCGACGGACGCCTTCACGCGGCTGTTCTCCAACGACAGCTCGGGGCTGCGGCTGCTTCGCGGGGCTGGGATTGCGGTGGTCAACCGCATCGGACCGGCGCGGCGGTTCTTCATGCAGGAGGCGGGGGGCGCGACCGGCGACCTGCCCCGCTTGCTGATGGGCGAGGCGCTGTAGAGCGGATCGCTGGCGCGATCCACCCCCTCACCCAACCTCTCCCCAGAGGGGAGAGGAGCGAGCTAACGGCTGAGGCCCTGAGCGGCGAGCTCGGCCAGGTAGGCGGTCCAGTTGCTGTCCTGATCGCGGCCCAGGGCATAGAGGGCGTCCCAGCTGTAGAGCCCGGTGTCGTGGCCGTCGTCAAAGACGATGCGGGCGGCGTAGCGGCCGATGGGGCGCACATCGACGATGCCGACCCCCTGTTTGCCGGCCACGGTCCGCAGGACGCCGCCGTGGCCGCGGTCCTTCGCGCTGGGGGTGTTCACCCGCAGATACTCGGCGGGCAGGCCATAGGCCTCGCCAGTGTCGAAGGCGATCTGCAGGGTCTTGTCCGCGCGCCGGACCCGAAGCTCGACGGGCCACGGGCGAGGGGGGGCGGTCACTCGCCGTCGTCCAGGGTCCGCGCCTCTTCGGGCAGCATCACCGGCGCCCCGCCGCGGACGGGATAGGCCAGGCGGGCGGACCTGCTGATCAACTCGCCGCGCACGTGATCGTAGGTCAGCGGTCCGCGGGTGACCGGACAGACCAGCACCTCCAGCAGGCGCGGATCGGGGACGACGGGGTCGAGGTCGGACGGGCCAGACGGCCCGGAAGGGTGAGGCTCGGACATGACAGCCTTATTGCACGGACGGCGGGGCGTCGTCTCCGGGGTCTGCGCCGCCGATTTCCAGCAAGGCGATCAGGGCCGCGCGGCGGTCGGCGGGGGTCGTCGCTTCGAGCAGGGCCTGTTTCTCCGGAGGATCGAAGGGCAGGGCCATGCACAGGCTGTTGATCAGGGCCTCCTGCGGCGCGGCCTCGGCGGCCGACCAGTCGACCTGAAGGCCGCGGATCTCGAGGTAGGCGCGCAAGGCGCGCTCCAGGCGGCCGCGGTCGAACAGCGGGTCGTCGTCGCCGGCCGTCAGATCGTCCGGATAGGCCGAGAAATCGGCGCGCACCTGCCGGTAGGGCGTCTGGGTCGGCAGTTCGGCGCCGGCGCGGAAGCGGGCGAGGCCGGTCAGGGTGATCAGATAGCGCCCGTCGCCGGTCTCGGCGAAGGCGGTGATGCGCCCTGCGCAGCCCACCTGCACCAGCCGCGGCCGTTCGCGGTCGCCGCCGGCGGCGGTCTGGATCATGCCGATGACGCGGTCGCCCGCCATGGCGTCGTCGCTCATGTTCAAATAGCGCGGCTCGAAGATGTTCAGGGGCAGGGACCCCTGGGGCAGCAGCAGGCCGCCGTCGAGAGGAAAGACCGGGATCACCCCCGGCAGATCGGTGGTCTTCACATAGGTGTTGGGCATGGCCCCGCCCTAGCTGAACAGCAACGACGACATCCGGCGGCGGCCCTGTTTGACCGCGTCGGAGCCCGGCCCGGCCGCTTCGAACACGGTCAGCAGCTGCTTGCGCGCAGCCTCGTCGTTCCAGCCGCGATCGGCCTCGATGATCCGCAGCAGATGGTCGATGGCCTCGGCCATGCGCCCGGCGCCGGCGTGGGCTGCGGCCAGGTCGAACCGGGCCTGGTGGTCGGCGGGATCGGCGGCCAGGCGTTGTTCGAGGCCCGCGGTGTCGGAGGGGGCGTCGGCGGCCAGCTTCAGGGCGGCGCGTACGCTGTCGAGGCCGGCCTCCTTGGCTCCTGGCGGGGCCATGTCGAGAATCTCCTGGGCGCGTTCGGCGTCGCCGCCGCTCAGGTAGCAGCGGGCCAGGCCGGCGAGGGCCTTGAGATTGGCGGGGTCCAGCTCCAGCGCCTCGGCGAAGGCCTGGGCGGCGCCGCCGATGTCCCCCAGGGCCAGGGACTCCGCCGCCAGGGCCAGCAGGTCCGGCCCGCCCTCGGCCGGGGCGCCGGCGACCGCGGGCGCCGCCGCGATCAGCTTGTCGATGAAGGTCTTGAGCTGGCTGTCGGGAACCGCGCCCATGAAGCCGTCCACCGGCTGGCCGTCGACAAAGGCATAGACGGTGGGGATCGACTGCACCCGCAACTGCGCGGCGAAGGCGGGGTTCTTATCCACGTCGATCTTGACCAGCTTGACCTTGCCCCCGGCCGCCGCGACGGCCTTCTCCAGGGCCGGGGTCAGCTGTTTGCAGGGGCCGCACCAGGTCGCCCAGAAGTCGACGATCACCGGCTGGACGCGGGAGGCCTCGATGACGTCGGCGGCGAAGCTCGCGTCCGAGCTGTCCTTGACGTGGTCGCCCGCTGCGCCGGGGGCGGGGGTCTTGGGCGGGGCTTGTCCCAGCATGTCGGGCTCTCCGGTAAGGGCGGGGCGATCGCGCCGCCTAAGATGGTCTCAGCCGCCGGCGCCCGCAATCGGCGGATCCTGCGCAAGAGCGGCGAAATCAACAATCGCCGGCTGCACGTCAAGTTCCCTCAAGAACCGGTGAAGGCCGTCCGGCGAGACCGCCGTGGTGGCGGTGTTGGTCAGGGGGTGGAAGTGGATCAGGTCGTGGGCCAGCAGGGCGGCGTCCAGCACCAGCCGCACCTTGTGCTGCGGGTCGTTGATCAGGGCGAAGACGGTGACCGATCCAGGCCGCACGCCGAGGGCGTCCCACAAGCGGTCCTCCCTGGCGAAGGACAGGCGGGCCGAGCCGATTGCAGCGGGCGCCCGCTTCAGGTCGATCACCGTCTCGCCCAGGGCGCAGATCAGCCACAGCTGGCCTCGGGCGTCTTTCAGGAACAGGTTCTTGCTGTGGCCGCCGGGCAGGGCGGCCTTGAGCGCCGCGCCGTCCTCGACGGTGAAGACGGCCGGGTGCTGGACCGTGCTGTGGACCGCGCCGATGCGGCCGAGAAAGGCGAACAGATCGGCCGGGGCCGCGGGGGCGCGCAGAGGGGGACGCATGGCGCCCCTCTAGACGGTGGGAGGGGCGGGCCGCTAGGGGTAATTGCGCGCGCCGCGCCGGAGTCTGCCCCGTGTCTGTAACGCCGCCGCTCGTTCTGGAATGTTTCCCCACCGCCCAGCGGCCCCCCGAGATCGTACCGGGCCGCCCCCAGCGGGCCTGGATGGACCGCTTCGCCGAGCGCCATCCCTACCGCTGCCTGCCGCTGAGCATGGCCAACACCACCGGCTGGGAGATCCTGTGCCCGGTGGGGTTCACCGCGACCTGGAACGGCGGCACGCACCAGCAGGACATCACCTTCCAGGCCGACCACCCGCACCCGGACTTCGACCAGTTCGTCAAATCCCACTTCAGCCACGGGGTCGTGACCTTTCACGCCGGCTATCTGTTCCGCACCCCGCCGGGCTGGTCGATGTGGGTCACGGGGCCCCCCAACCACATCAAGGACGGCATCCAGCCCCTGACCGGCCTGGTGGAGACCGATTGGCTGCCCTTCCCCTTCACGATGAACTGGCATTTCACCCGCAAGGGGTCGGTGCGGTGGGAAAAGGGCGAGCCGTTCTGTTTCATCACCCTGGTGCAGGACAAGCCCCTGGAGAATTTCCAGGTGGTGCAGCGGTCGTTCGAGAGCGACCCGGAGTTCCGCGGCCAGTACGACGCCTGGCACCGGCAAAGGTCGGACTTCAACAAGCGCATCTTCGCCATGGAGCCGGAGGCCACCAAGGAGGCCTGGCAGAGGTTCTACTTCAAGGGCGAGCTGCCCGAAGACCTCGGCGACGCCCCGCAGCCGCACGTCAACAAGCGCCGCCTGAAGTCCCTCAAGCTGGGGCTCTGAGCCCTTGCCAAGGCGAAGGGCCTCTGCGATACACCGCGCTCTGAAAAACGGGCGCCCGCCACTCACCTCCGGGCGTTCAGGAGCGCGGGCGTAGCTCAGGGGTAGA
>Ga0105048_10018480_pt1 | contig 10725 bp, 6 predicted proteins | sample MAT05_FD_78382 | JGI IMG/M metagenome (GOLD analysis project Ga0105048, IMG submission 78382) | Freshwater microbial communities from Lake Fryxell liftoff mats and glacier meltwater in Antarctica - MAT-05 | ecosystem: Environmental > Aquatic > Freshwater > Ice > Liftoff microbial mat | place...
GGGAGGGAGTGGGGATAGTGGTAGGAGTCATGGAGGCCGTGGAGGTAGCAGCGACTAGGCCAACGGCGAAGAGGAATGGCCATTCCGAGGAGAGATCGTTTCTTCACACCTTTCCGTCTTTCGTTTTTAATAAGGACGCTCTCAGGTCTGCGACTCCGCCCATGCCACGAGGCGGCTGAGGACCAAGATATTTGCGTGTGACACCGCAAAACGGCGTCAAACCATCAGCCCGTCAGCGACTCGCGCCTCCCCCGCGCAGCCACTTGTCTTGTCGCTGCCGGGGCGCGGGCGCAGAGTATTGAATCCGGGTGAGGCGATCACCCCGTCGGCCCGGCCGGACCAAAATCCCATGAACCCCAAGATCGAAAGCACCTATCGACTGGCGCAAGAACGTTACTCGGAGATCGGTGTCGATCCGGAGGTTGCGCTGCGCACGCTCGCGGCCATCCCGGTCTCGCTGCACTGCTGGCAGGGTGATGATGTCGGCGGCTTTGAGCAGGCTGGCGGCGAACTCGGCGGCGGTCTCGCGGCGACCGGGAACTATCCCGGCAAGGCGCGGAACGCTGACGAACTGCGTGACGACTTGGAGAATGCGCTGTCGCTGATTCCGGGCAAGCATCGGCTGAACTTGCACGCGTGCTACGCGGAGCTTGGTGGCAGGAAGGTCGAGCGCAGCGAATACACGATCGAGCAATTCCAGGGTTGGGTGGATTGGTGCAAGGCGCAGGGACTCGGCTTCGATTTCAATCCGTCGTATTTTGCTCACCCGCTCGCCGCGGATGGACTCACGCTTTCGCATCAGGACGAGGCGGTGCGCCGATACTGGATCGAGCACGGCATCGCCTGCCGGCGCATCGCGGCGGAAGCCGGTCGCCAGCTCGGCAAGACGGTCGTGACCAATTTCTGGATTCCCGATGGCAGCAAGGATCAGCCCGCCGATCGCAGAGCCCCGCGCGAGCGCCTCGCAGCCTCGCTCGATGCGATCTTCGCGCCGGAGATCGATCCGCTGCTGAATCTCGATGCGGTGGAGTCGAAGCTCTTCGGCCTCGGCAGCGAAAGTTACGTGGTCGGCTCGCACGAGTTTTACCTCGGCTATGCGATCACCCGGCAGAAGCTCTACTGCCTCGACTCCGGTCACTTTCATCCGACCGAATCGATCGCGGACAAGATCTCAGCCGTGCTGCAATATGTGCCGGCCCTGCTCCTGCACGTCTCGCGCGGGGTACGGTGGGACAGCGACCACGTCGTGCTGCTCGACGACCCGACGCGAGCGATCATGGAAGAAGTGGTGCGCGGCGGTTTCCTCGATCGAACTTCGATCGGGCTCGATTTTTTCGACGCGAGCATCAACCGCATTGCCGCGTGGGTCATCGGCACGCGCAATGCCCTCAAGGCGCTGCTCCTCGCGCTGCTCGAACCGATCGGCGCGCTGCGGGACGCGGAGGTGGCAGGGGACTTCACGGGACGTCTGGCGCTCCAGGAAGAGCTGAAGTCGCTGCCTTTCGGCGCGGTGTGGGACGAACACTGCCGCCGCTCCGGCGTCCCGGTCGGCACCGCGTGGCTGGGTGAAGTGCGCCGTTACGAGAAAGACGTGCTCTCCACCCGCGGATGAATTCCTTCGGCCACGATGCACCCACATCTGCCCCACATTTAGCGACCGAGGAACCCAACCCAATGGAGGGGGAGACAGCGCACGGCATTTGCATTCGCGGCGGAATTCGTAACGAATGTCGGGCGGCGACCGTATTCAGTCCGCACGCTATCCCCATTACATGACCACCAAATCCCACGTCGAAAACCCGGACGTCATCCTCATTGGCAGCGGCATCATGTCGTCCAATCTGGGCGCGATGCTCAAGCGCCTGGAACCGCGCCTTTCCATCCAACTCTATGAAGTAACCGATGGCCTTGCGCAGGAGAGTTCGGATGGCTGGAACAATGCGGGCACGGGCCACGCCGGGATTTGCGAGCTGAGCTATACCCCGAAGCGCGAGGCCGATGGGTCGGTGAACGCGAGCAAGGTCATCGAGATCTTCGAGCAGTTCGAGCACTCGAAGCAGTTCTGGAGCTATGCGGTCGCGAGCGGCATGGCCGAGCGGCCGAAGGAGTTCATCAACCGAGTGCAGCACCTGAGCTTCGTGCATGGGGCGGAGCAGGTGGATTTCCTGAAAGCCCGGCACGCGGCGATGTCGGCGCACCATTTCTTTCGTGAAATGGAGTACACCACCGACCGAGCCACCATCGCGAGTTGGGCCCCGCTGCTTCTCGAAGGACGGGGCGACGTGCCGATCGCGGCGACGAAAATGGACGCCGGGACCGACGTGAACTTCGGCGAAATCTCGCGCGGGTTGCTCGGCTGGCTCGGGCGACAGGAGGGCTGCGGCATTGCGACCGGCCATCGCGTCATCGGCCTGCGAAAGATCAGTACGGGCTGGGAGGTGCGAGCCGTCGATCAGACGAGCGGCGAGGTCCGCGTGAACCGCACGAAGTTCGTCTTTGTGGGCGCGGGTGGGGGCAGCCTGTCGCTGCTGCAAAAGGCGGGCATCCCCGAAGCCAAAGGTCTCGGCGGCTTTCCCATCGGTGGCCAGTGGCTCGTCTGCGACAATCCGGCGATCGTGGCGAAGCATCAGGCGAAGGTGTATGGGCAGGCGCTGGACGCGGCTCCGACGATGGCAGTGCCGCATCTCGATACGCGGATTCTCGATGGAAAGAAGACGCTTCTGTTTGGCCCCTTCGCGGCTTGGACGACGAAGTTTCTCCACAAGAAGGGCAGCTTCACCGATCTGCCATTTTCCGTTCGCCCCGACAATCTCGCCACGCTGATCAACATCGGCATTCACAATCTCGACCTCGTCCGCTACCTCATCCAGCAGGGCACGCAGAGCATGGCGGATCGGATGGAGGTGCTGCACGTCTTTTACCCCGCAGCGCAGGCTGCGGATTGGAAGCTGATCGATGCAGGCATTCGCGTGCAGGCGATCAAAAAGATGGACGGTCAGGCGGGCATCGTCCACTACGGCACGGAGGTCATCACCGACGCGGCCCGCAGCATCTCCGCGCTACTTGGGGCGTCTCCGGGTGCGTCGGTTTCGGTGAATATCGTGTTCGAAGTCATCAAAAAGTGCTTCCCGGATCTGCTCGCGACTCCCGAAGGACATGCGCGGATGAAGGCGATGATCCCGACCTTTGATGAGGACATCAAACAGCCCGCGCATGCCGCTCGCTTCCGCGAGGTGAGCCAACGCGCCGACGAGATCCTGCAGCTATCTTGATGTTATCCACGACGAGGTGGGAAAAGATCACCCTTTCTGGATCGCTCTCGGAGCCGAAGAAAAACGAGCTTGGGGAAATCATGAAGGGTCAACCAATCCGCCGCCGATCAAAGTCGTCGGGCCGGTGGGAGGACGCGGGAAGAAAGAAGTGGAGCCTAGGGGGATCGAACCCCTGACCTCCTGAATGCCATTCAGGCGCTCTACCAACTGAGCTAAGACCCCTTCTTCCAGCGGAGCAGGCTCCGCGTGCGAGGGCGGGAAAATGGCGTGGCTGCCGAGACGTGGCAAGCGCGATTTTCGATCGAATCGCATCGGCCGCGGACGCCCCGCGGATTCGCCGCCGGGGCAATGGAGGTGCGGCGGAGTTCTGGATCGCTGAACGGGCTCAGTCCGTCTCCGTCATCGCCTCTTCCGCCTGGGTGACGCGCACCACTTCCTCCACCGTGGTCTGGCCGCGGAGGACGCGGCGCCAGCCGTCGTCGCGCAGGGTGACCATGCCGTCGGTGACGGCACGGTTTTTCATCGCGCTACCGGTTTCCTTCCGGATCACCATGCGGCGGAGCGCTTCATTGACGATGACAATCTCGTAGATGGCGCTGCGGCCGCGGTATCCGGTCTGGCGGCAGTGGTCGCAGCCGCGGCCTTTGTAAAACTTCATGTCCGCGGGGAAGGGGGCGCCGATTTCCTTGAGGTAGTCGATGGGGTAGCCGGTCTCTTCCTTGCAGTCCGGGCAGATGGTCCGGACGAGACGCTGGGCGAGGAAACAGCGAACGACCGAGGCGAGCAGAAAGGGCTCGATGCCCATGTCGAGCAGACGGGTGATACCGGAGACGGCATCGTTCGTGTGCAGGGTGGAAAAGACGAGGTGGCCGGTCATGGCGGCGCGGATCGCGATTTCGGCGGTCTCGGCATCGCGGATTTCGCCGACCATGACGATGTTTGGGTCCTGACGGAGGATGGCGCGGAGGCCGCTGGCGAAGGTGAGGCCGATGTCGCTTTTCACGTCGATCTGTGAGACGCCGGGCAGGCGGTATTCGACGGGTTCTTCGATCGTGATGATGCGGCGGGTCACCGCATTGATGGAGGTGAGGAAGCTGTAGAGGCTCGTGCTTTTTCCCGAGCCGGTGGGGCCCGTGACGAGGATGATGCCGTTGGGCTGCGCGAGCATCTGCTTCACGAGGCCGACCTGCTTGTCGCTCATGTCGAGCCGGTCGATACCGAAGGCGAGGGTCTCGCTGCGCGAAAGCAAACGCAGGGAAATAGACTCACCGTTCACCGTGGGGATGGTCGAGACGCGCACGTCGATGAAGCCGCTGTTCGTGTTGAGATTGATCCGGCCATCCTGGGGCAGGCGGCGCTCGGCGATGTCCATGTGGGCCATCACTTTGAGGCGCGAGATGATGGCGCTCTGAAGCACGCGGAGCTGCGGCGGCACGGCGACTTCGTGGAGGATGCCGTCGATGCGGTAGCGGATGCGGAGGTCATTCTCCAGAGGCTCGACGTGGATGTCGGTGGCGCGCTCGACGATCGCTTCGCGGATGACCTGGTTGACGAACTTCACGACGCTGGCTTCCGGGTCGTCGCTGGTGATGTCGGTCGTCGTTTCACGGTCGCTATCGTAGGTGCGGGTGGAGGCGAGGATCTCCTCGAAGGTCTCGGCGCCGACGCCGTATAGGGCCTTGATCGTGCGGATGAGCTGGCCGCGAGGGACGATGACCCACTCGAGTTTTTTGCCGCTGAGCTGCTGCTGGGCGAGGCGGCGGGAGACGGGGTTGAAGACGTCGAAGGTGGCCAGCTTCACCGTGGTGTCATTGACCGTGATCGGGAGGACCTGGTGTTTGAAAACGAAGCGGCTCGGCAGGAGCTGGAGGACGCTGCGTTCGACCTTGGTGGCCTCGATGTGTTCGAAGGGCGTCTTGAAGAGTTTCCCGAGCTCGGCGGCGAGCTTGGCTTCGTCCACCTTGCCGGTGTTGAGCACCTCATTCGTCCAGGTGCTGCCGGTGGGCGGCTGGAGCGCGGCGAGCTGCTCGGAGGTTTCGTCGTCCACGCCCGTGGCGCGGAGAGCGTCGATGAGGACTTTGCGGGAGGTCACAGCGGCGGCGCCCAGCTATTCGCGGAAGATGACGCGCTTTTTCGGCGCTGCGGGCTCGCCCCTTTTTGTCGGCGGGAGTTCTGGTGCGGAGCGGGAGCGGTCCGTTTCGGGATATGCCGTGGCTTCGAGGTCGGCGGGCATCCGGTAGAATTCCTGATTCTTCTCGCGGGTGGCGATGTCTTCCTCCTTGGTCCAGCTCACCTCAGGGCGGATGAGGATGACCAGTTCCTGACGCAAGCGCTCCTTGCTCGTATTGCTAAAGAGATAACCGAGCACCGGGATGCTGCTGAGGATCGGGATGCCGCTGCGGGTGCGGTTGGTGCTCGCTTTGATCAAGCCACCGAGGACGAGGGTGGCTTCGTTCGGCACGGTCACGTGGGTCTTCACGTAACGGGTGGCGATGGTCGGGACGTCGTTGTTGTCGATGCGAGTCGAGCCGGAGACCTCGTTGTTCGTGGTGAGAACATCGAGATCCACCTCGCGTTCCGAGTTGATCAGCGGGACGACTTCGAGTTTGAGCGTGACGCTTTTAAACTGGATGTTGGTTTGCTGGGCGAGGGCGCCGTTCGGGCTGACATTAGCGCCGGAATTGACGGTGCTGGTGGGGACGGCGATCTCCTGCCCGGAGGCGATGATCGCCTTCTTCAGATTGCTGGTGAAGACGCTCGGGCGGGAGACGACGCGAAAGCGGTTCGTATTCTCCAGCGCGGTCACGATGGCGTTGAGGGAATTGCCGCCGGCGACGAAGCCAGTGAGACCGCTGCCTCCGCCCGTAGCGATGGCCTTGATCGTGTTTTGGCTGAGCAGGTTGTTGAAGTCGAGGACGCCGCGCCCGTTGGCGACGGAGACGACATTGCCATTGCCCGGGGTGGCGGTTCCCGTGCCTGTGCCGGTGCCGGTTCCTGTGCCCGTGCCGGGGTTGACCACGATCGGACTGAGACCGAGGCCGGCATTACGAATGATGTATTCCACGCCGAATTGCTCCCGGTCGCTCAGGTTCAGTTCGCCGATGACGACGTGAAACATGACCTGAGGCGCACGCTTATCGAGTTCGTCGATGACCTTGAAGAGCTTGTTTTTGATGTCCTCGCTGCCGATCACGATGATCGAATTCGCGCGTTTGTCGGCAATGATACGGGTATTGCCGATCGTCACGGCTTCGGGGGTGGTATCGATGGATTCCGTGGAAAGCTCTTCGGAGACGTTAAGGTTACCACCACCACCACCGCCGCCGCCGCCCTGGCCACCACCGTCCGAATTTCCGTTGTTGCCGAAGAGGCTGCCCTGATTGCCCCCGTTCGTGCGACCGGGTTGGTTCCCGCTGGTTCCGGTGCCGCCACCCGTCCCACCGTCTTCCTTCGCGCCGGGATCGGAGATGGATTTTTGGGCGACCTTCAGGACGTCGGACGCGGAGATGTATTTCAGCGCCCGCACGAACGGGGTGCCGAATTTCACGACGGCGTCGTATTCCTTGATCAGCTTGGCGATGAATTCCATGTTCGCCGGGCGGGTCACGACATGGATGCGGTTGGTCCGCTTGTCGGCGGTGATTTTGATTTTTCCCTGGACCAGGTTGTCCTCGTTCGGGCCGCCGGCGTTGATCTCGATCGTGGTCGCGGTAGCGGCCTCCGCCGGGGTTCCGGCGGGAATGGGCAATCCCTCCGGCGTGGTGGCGATGCGCGGGGCGGGTGCGACGCGGGCGCCCGGGGTGCCGGGGGTGGTGCCGCCTTGTGGCGTCTTGTCGTCCTTGTTCAGCACGTCCTCGAGTTGCTTCTGAATGTCCTCGGCGGTGGCGTTGGAGAGTTCGAAGAAACGGCTGGAGACTTCCGCCGGAGGGATGTCGATCTCCCGGATCACGCGCAGGATCTGGCGGATCATTGCGCTATTTTCCGTGATCAGCAGCGCGCCGGCCTTGGGCAGCGCAGTGATATTGGTGAACTGCGACTGTCCGGCCTGGACGAACGTCCCGAGCGATTGGGCGATCTCCGTTGGGTCCGCATACTTCATCTTGGCGAGGTAGGTGATCACGTGCTCGCCTTCGGGAATGAGCATCTCGTCCGCGATGAGCGGGATCGCTGCGGAGCGCGGATTTTTTCCGATACCGATCACCTTGATGATGTTGGAATTCTCCACCGGCACGAGGGTGAAGCCGTTCAGGAGCAGATTGATCTCGATGATTTTGATCGCGTCTTCCCTCGGCACGGGCTGACTTAGCACGAGATTTACCTGGCCGATGACCTGGTTGTCATAGACGAGCACCTTCCGCGTCAGCCGCTCATAGAAGCCGAGGAGATCCTTAACCTCGGTATTCGGGAACTGCATCGGCACCAGATCCTCCTGCCCGGGGACCGTCGAGGGGGTGGCGGCGAGGCGCGGGGCCGGGAGCAGTGTGGGAGGCTGGGGGGGAATCCCGCCGGGCAGGCTCCCTGGCACGGGGGTGAGCTGCGCGAGCGCCGCTCCACTGACGAGGGTGAAGGTGAGGGCCGTAAGGGTGCGGAGCATGGTGCAGGGTTCGGCGATGGGGACTTTCTTTTTGCGAATCGATCAGGATCGAAGGGAGGTCAAAGAGGAAGGGACCATAAGGTGGTGCCCGCTCATTCTCCAGCACTCATCTTGCGGCAGCGATGGCGGGGGAAAAACTCGTTGACGGTCTCTCCGCAGTGCCGGTAGCTTGCCCGCCCACTTAACCCCGAAAACTTTCCAAAATCACTGCCTGCGTGGGTTTACACGTCCGAAAACCCTGTTTTCGGGCGGTCCGCGCGGGCTCTTTTTATCTATGGCCGAAGAACTCTCCTACGTGCTCGTCACGCCCTACTCGATTCGCAAGTCGCGCACCGGTGGGATCGTCGCGCGGCTCATCTCGCGCACCGGGCTCGATCTCGTGGCGGCGCGCATGTATGCGCCCAGCACGGAGTTGGCGGAGCGTTATGCGGCGGGGATTCCGACGGATCCCGATCCCTCGCACCGCGCCACCCAGGAGCTGATCAAAAAGTACGTCCTCAAGCAGATTACTTCCACCAAGGGCACCAAACCGCGCCTGCTTCTGCTCGTTTTTAAGGGGGAGAGTGCGGTGGCGAAGATCAAGGCGACCGTGGGACATATCGTCAATGAGCGGACGAGTGGCGAAACCATCCGCGACACCTACGGGGACTACCTCGTGGATGCGAATGGAGAGGTGAGCTACTTCGAGCCCGGCGTCCTCGCTCCGCCGGACGTGGAGTCTGCCGAGCGCGACCTGAAGCTTTTTGCCGAATACTCCGACAGCGACGGCGGTCTCCTCGACACCGCGATCCAATTCCCCGCCGGCACGAAGGTTGAAAAAACGCTCGTGCTGATCAAGCCGGACAACTTCCGCTTTCCGAATGCGCGACCCGGCGGCGTGATCGACCTCTTTTCACGCACCGGCCTCTACATCATCGCCTGCAAGGTCCATCGCATGACGGTGGCGCAGGCGGAGGAGTTCTACGGCCCGGTGCTCGAGGTCCTGCAGGACAAGCTGCGCGGCCGCTTCGGCGAAACCGCCAAGCGCCTCGTGGAAGCCGAGACCGGTCTGCAACTCAGCCCGGAAGTGGAGTCCCAGCTCGGCGACATCCTCGGCCCGATCGGCGGGCGGGAAAACTGGGAGCAGATCGTCGCCTTTATGTCCGGCCTGAAGCCCAGCGAATGCCCGGCGGACAAGCGCAACGAACCCGGCTCGGAAAAGTGCATCGCGCTCTGCTACCAGGGCGTGGATGCCGTGCGAAAGATCCGCGAGGTCCTCGGGCCTACGGATCCCAGCAAGGCGCCTCCCGGCACGATCCGCCGCGAGTTCGGCTCCACCATCATGGTCAATGCCGCGCACGCCTCCGACTCCCCGGAGAACGCAGCCCGCGAGATGGGGATCGTCCAAATCTCCGAGAACAACCTGAAGCCTTTGATCGCGAGCTGGTTTGCAAAAAAATAAGCGCCGCCCGCGATCTCAAACCGTAACCCTTAGCTAAAATATCAACCATGGAACTCGCCCAACGCGCCACGATTCTCACCCCTTCGCTCACCCTCAGCATCGACTCCAAGGCCAAAGCCATGAAGGCCGAAGGCCTCGACGTCTGCGGTTTCGGAGCCGGTGAACCGGACTTCGACACGCCCGAGCACATCAAGAACGCCGCCCAGGCTGCGCTCGAAGCCGGCTTCACCAAATATACGCCCAGCTCCGGTACGCCCGAACTACGCCAGGCGCTCAGCGACAAGTTCAAGGCCGACAACGGTCTCGACTACAAGCCCTCGCAGGTCATCGTGAGCAACGGTGCCAAGCATTCCTGTTACAATGCGATCCTCGCCACCTGCCAGCCGGGCGACGAAGTGATCATTCCCGCGCCCTACTGGCTGAGCTATCCGGAGATGGTTCGCCTCGCCGGTGCCGAGCCCGTGTTCGTCCAGACCAAGGAGGCGAACGGCTGGAAGATGACCGCCGAGGAATTTCAGGACGCGATGACGCCGCGCACGAAGATGGTGATCATCAATACGCCCGGCAATCCGACCGGAGCCGTCTATACAAGGGAAGAAATGACCGCGCTGGTCGAGGTCGCGATCGATGAGGAGATCGTGATCCTTTCCGACGAAATCTACGAGAAGCTCACCTACGATGGCGCGGAGCACGTCAGCGTCGCTTCGCTCCCCGGCGCCTACGAATACACGATCACGATCAATGGCTTCTCCAAGGCCTACTCGATGACCGGCTGGCGGCTCGGCTACCTCGCCGCACCCGACGCGATCGCCAAGGCCATCGACGCCATCCAGAGCCACAGCACGTCGAACCCGTGTTCCTTTGCCCAAAAGGGCGGGCTCGCGGCAATCAAGGGCGACCAGCAGCCGGTGGCTGATATGCGTGAGGAATTCAACCTGCGCCGCCAGTACATGGTGGGTCGACTCGCCGCCATGGATCGGGTGAGCGTGGTCAAGCCGCAGGGCGCCTTTTACGTGCTGGTGAACATCAGCAAGCTCGGTCTGAACTCGACCAACTTTGCCGACCGCCTGCTCAGCAAGCACCATGTCGCCGTGGTCCCCGGCGTGGCGTTTGGCAATGACGCGACGATCCGGCTGAGCTACGCGACGAGCATGGACGTGATCAAGAAGGGGCTCGACCGGATCGAAGAGTTCGCGAAGACGCTCTAAACGCGCTGCCCACAAACCGCTTCCACCAACGCGCCATCGGGGAAACCTGGTGGCGCGTTTTGCGTTCGCGGTCGGCCATGCCAGCCTGGCCGGCTGGCGCGGGCAGCTACGCACCCTCGAAATCCACCCAGCGAACCAAAGGTGCGAGGGTCGGCTGGCCATCCTGATGCCAGGTCCAGGACGGGATCTGCATGTGCCCGAGCGCACAGA
>Ga0105048_10018481_pt1 | contig 10724 bp, 10 predicted proteins | sample MAT05_FD_78382 | JGI IMG/M metagenome (GOLD analysis project Ga0105048, IMG submission 78382) | Freshwater microbial communities from Lake Fryxell liftoff mats and glacier meltwater in Antarctica - MAT-05 | ecosystem: Environmental > Aquatic > Freshwater > Ice > Liftoff microbial mat | place...
ACTGTTAAACACTGTTAAACACTGTTGAACACTTTTAAACAAATAACTGAACGGTATTGCGTTTAACCCCGAGCCCGTTTCGACTTCCGCGACCTAAATTTTATCCTTAGCACCATTCCACAAGCCACCATCACCAAAATCGAAGGAATAAAAACCGCCGCCGGTGCACAATACCGATCGATCGGTGGCTCGACCAAAATAACCAACCCCAACTTGCACATGGCGTACCCAATCGCCGTCCAAACGATCATCTGAAACTCCCGTTCGCATTCCAACGCAACGCATCCCCGGCGCGAACTTCCATTTCGCCAGCCCACGGCAAACGCCACCAACAGCATCGGAATCGAAATTGCCACGATCGGATTGCGCAAAGTCAATTCGATCGACGCCCGAATCGCGCGCTTTACCGCCATCCATAGCCAAGTCGCATACGATCGCGGATGCCCAAACAATATCTGGCCAGATAGATTCGCCATTTGACGATTCATGACCCGCGAATCCGATTCGTAAAGTTCCGACGCGGCAGGGACTGCAATCTCCCATACCATCGCGTTGAAGTGCGACTCCATGTTGTCATAGCTCGCATCTTCCGACCAATCTCCTTGCCGATCACGACGTTTTAAAACCTCGTCGGCAAGCGGTTGAACATCGGAAGTTAACTGGTTCGTCCAGTCTGGTTTCAAAAGCTGACCTGCGATGCCGATAATGTTGTAGCCGCCGAACGAAACCAAACCAAAGTGCCCGACCACAAACCAACGCAATGTGCACCATCCCAAAAACGGCACGAGACTGGCCACACTCAACCGCAAACAAACCTTCCACGCATCCCTGTTTTCCGAATGCAACCACCAACGCGCAGTCAAGCCACCAATGGGCACAAAAGCCAAAAGGAACAGGTAGGAAGGCTTTGTCTGGTAGGCAAGAAACACAAAAACAGACAAACCGATGCAGGCCCGGAGACTTCTACCGGTGTGCACGACCATTAACCACAGCGAAACGGCCAAGATCGAAAAGGATTGGGCCAAGAGATCCGGCGTCAAAACGCTGCTATATTCCAACACCATGGGGCTCACGAGAATCGGCGATGCAGCCGCCAAAGCCAACCAAGGATCCCAATCACATCGCAGAAGTGCCGCCAGGAACACACCGACCGCGAATGCGGACGACGCGTATTGAAACCAAGGTAGCAATCGCTCCGATCCATCCGCAATTAGGAACAAGCGCAGCACGCATGGATACACGAAGGTTCGCTTGTCGTTGAGCGCTGTGCTAACACTTTCTAAGGAATAATCGCGATAACTCGACGTGTCAAATTGGGGAGTTGGTTCAAATTTACCAAACCAAGTCAATAAGCCAGCAATCGCTATGACTTGTGATAAAAATAAACACCAAATTCGGAATTGCGAATCCTGCATATCTTGGGCAAGTCAATACGAAAGTGAAATTGGATTGAGGGAGCTAAACCATTCGGAAGCTAAATCCTACACAAAAGCCGCCACAACTCATTAGACTGGTAACATGATTTCGTCGACGAAAAGTACTTTGACGGTCGTGATACCAGCTTTAAACGAAGAGCAAGCCATCGCGGCTACGCTTACCCGCTGCCTCGCGGTGTCGGAGACGCTGCGCCTCAACGTTGGCCTACAAAAAATCGAGTGGATTGTTGTAAGCGATGGCTCGACCGACAAAACCGTCCAAATCGCACGCACCTTTGGAGCCGTAACTGTCGTCGAACTCCCGACCAATCAAGGCTATGGAGCCGCCATCCAACGCGGCTTTGACGAAGGAACAGGTGACTTGCTGGCCTTTCTCGATGCGGACGGAACTTGCGACCCAGCCTGCTTCGAGAGCATGTGTTCCCAGATCCTGGACGATCGAGCGGAAGTCGTTTTGGGGTCCCGGATGGGATCGGATAGCAAGATGCCTCCTATTCGCCGCATTGGCAATTGGCTTTATGCTATTCTTTTGGGGTTCCTAACTGGTAGAAGCGTGACCGATGCGGCCAGTGGCATGCGAGTACTGACCCGCGATGCGTGGCTGCAACTGCAACCATTGCCGTCCGGTCTACATTTCACCCCTGCCATGAGCGCCAAAGCGCTGGTCACTCACATGCGGATCGTCGAAATTCCGATACCCTATGCAACGCGAATAGGCGAAAGCAAACTGAACATCTTCCGAGATGGCTTACGATTTCTTTCGGCCATACTCGGCGGACTACTAAGTGCTCGACCGGATCGATTTCTTGGGATGATTTTCTTAGTCTGCGCCATCTCGACGATCGGGTTGGCTGCGTTTCCAGTCGAACATTATCTGCGCAATGGAAGCCTCGAGGAGTGGATGATCCATCGATTCATCGCATGCCTTGTTTTGAGTTATGCTGGATTCACAACTTTTGCAGCGATTGCAGTCTCACATCGATTGGCGAGTCTCGGTCCCTTAAGAAAACCGACGGACTCATTTTATGCAGCGGCGGCTGCAAATTTTTTTTCGCCGATTCCGCTGCTGATTTGGGGCACCTTTTGCATGTTCTTTAGTTTGTATTTGATCGGTGAAGGCTTGATTGACTACGTCACAAAACGCACAGTGGATTTGCATTGGTCCAGATTGATTGTCGCCGCATACCTGATGTCGGTAGTGTTCCAAGGATTTATAACCGCCATTCTCTTAGGTGTTAACAACCTGTGGGTCGATGCCCAGCGACCTCGACGTCCCACCCAAAAGTGATTCGGCATACTACAATAATTCGTCAATGTTCTTGTCAGCATTCTGCAAAGCGGCAGGAGTTTCTCCGCCTTCATTTTCCCAACGCTGTATCGCTCTTTCATATACTTGTTCGCTGCTGGAAAATGGATTAGCAAAGCGTTCAAGCGGCGCGGAGTTCCATAATTCAATGGCGGGCTGATCGGCACGATCGTGTTCGTAGCAAAGAATGCTCAGCGACGCGGTGTTGAGCAGCAATGGCTGTGCTTGTTCGACTGATAGTCCGATCCAACGCGCTGCCAGGACACGACCTAGATGACTGTGCGAGAACAAAGCGACGTTGCCGTCCAGCTTGATCAATCGTTGGATCAGTCGATCTGCTCGCGCAGAGATTTGATCCGGCATTTCACCATTGGGGCAGCCGTCCAGAAAGAGATTCCACCCTGGTTGCATCGCGTTGATCTCGTGATGAGTTCGACTCTCATAATCGCCGTTGTCCCATTCAATCAAGTCCGCGTCAACTTTCACATTGCGCGACAATCCCGCCAATTCGCATGTTCGCCTCGCACGTTGCAATGGACTGGTTAGAACGTGTTCGAACGAGAAGATGCTGATGCGATCGCCTAGCTGGCGTGCTTCCTCTTCGCCATTCTTGGTAAGCGGAATATCAGCGCGTCCACTATGTTGTCCGGAGATAGACCAAGCGGTTTCGCCGTGTCGCATAAAGTAGAGTCGCAGTGTCATCGTTGACCTCCCACTGGTTCCATAGGTTTTGATTCCATCGATGCGGAGTAATCACCTCGCCTAGCCGCCCGATTGCAATCGGCTCGATGCGCCAAGGCAACTTGTGCTGCTTCGACGTTGGCCTCTTTGCCTGACCAGATCTCCATCGCTGGCTGTTGAATCGCGCGCGCAAAAGAAAACGACAGCGGCCATGGTGCGCACGATGCGAAGCGAATATTCATGGCGTTTAATCGTGCCGAAGCAAGTTCCGATGACTGCCCACCCGACAGAAATGCAATGCCAGCAACTGCAGCAGGAACCGATCGCATCAAGCAATTCACCGTGGCGTCGGCCACTTCGTCGACGGATTGTTGTTCAGGGCAATCCAAGCCTGGCAGTACCATGTTGGGCTTCAACAACATGCCCGCCAATTCGACGCGTTGGATGTAGAGCTGGTGAAACACAGCTCGAAGGACTTCTTCGGTCACTTCACTGCATCGCGCGAGCGAGTGGGTACCCTCCATCAGTCCGTTGTCGCTCACGATCGCCAGTCGTTTGATCTTTTGATGGAAGCGCTCAATGAGCTGCAGATGACTAATTGCGGACTCAAGATTCAACCAACCCGGAAACGCCTTGGCGAAGATCATTACGCCAACTAATGCTTTATGCGTTACGAGATAGGGTTCGATGTCATCAATGACTGCTTCGAAGTCAGCGGTTTCCAGCGGGCCTGAAGGTTCGAGTATGAGGATCCCCTCGGTGGCAAGTAAAGTGTGTTTGAGCATTGGTTGCTTCCTTGGAAAATTGTTAAAATAAGGGCCGCAGGAACAAAATATTGGCGGGGTTTAGCGGTAGCGGAAGTCGGTGGTCTCCTCATAGCCAGCCATTCGTAAATCCCGCGCGTCGTAACCCAGTGACGAGGTATGGGCAACGTCGCATCAGACGCCAGAGCAAGCCCGAGCGGAAGTTCTCACACGCCAAGACGACCGGCCCCAAGTTGATCCCGAAGTGATACGCCGAGGTCCAGCCGGGCTTGCCCTCCGACTTCTGCGGAAAGGTCAAATTAAAGCTACACTTCAAGCAATACTTGCCCGTAATCTCCGGGTAGACCTCTTTGAAATGTCGAATCGACGGCAGCACGATCTCCGGGGCAACGGGCAGCGACGCGACCACGGCCCACGGAGCGACGGTCCCGTCATCCGGGCCATCCGGCACACCGCGGGCCACATAATCAAAGAAGCGGCGTTTGACGCCCGCGACCTGCCGCACCGTCCGACCCGGTCCATCACTCGCGCTCAGCCCCCAGAAGCAAGGGCCGTAGCCGACGAAGGAGTGCGGGTTATGAATTGCATACTGCTGCTGCACGAGGGTCGCTCGCCGGCTGTTCTCGAAGTAGTCACTGCCCTTACCGCGCATGAAGACATCCTGGATCCCTCGGAAGTCGATCCACAAGTGCGAGTATTGATGGATGAAGAGCGAGCCGCCATAGAGGAACTCGTGGCCATAGACCTCCCGCCACTGGTAGGTTGCGGTCCACGCCGCATAGCTGGCCTCTGACAGCGGATACGTGGGCGAACCCAGGCCCAGCGCGTACAGTAGTAGCGCCTCGTCGTAGCCATTCCAGCGGTACTTCAAGAAGCCGCGTTTTGGCTTCCACCCGTGGGTGACCGTCGCGCCCCGGTTTTGCGCCCACTGCCAATCGGCTCGGCGGTAGAGCGCATCGGCCAACGTGCGGATCTCCAGTTCAGCCTCATCATCCTGATCAAAATAGCTCGCGGCTGTGAGCATGCCGGCCAGCAGAAAAGCCGAATCAATTGTGGAAAGCTCACACCTCCCGGCCCGCCGGCCGGTCTGCATGTCGAGAAAGTGGTAGTAGAACCCCTTGTAGCCTGTTGCATCCAGGGCCGTCCCCTGGAGACTCGTCCAGAAGAACCGCAGCACCGCCAGTGTTCGCTCGATCGCTTCGGCACGCGTCATCCACGCGCGCTCGACGCCAACCGGATAAGCTGCCAGGGCAAACCCAACGGCGGCGATGCTAGCGGGGGCGTGCCGTTGAGTCTTGTCGGCCACCAAGCCATTCGCCGAATTGGTTTCGTGCAGGAAGTAGCCGAAGGCATCCCGCTGGAGCGCGTCCAACATCTCTGCGCTGCTGGCTGGTTGATTCGAGCCCTTCGCCCGGTATCTGGGCGCGGTTTGGTGCGCCCCAGTTTCAGCGGCTTCTTCCGGTGCGAATTGTCTCTGGCGTTTGTTATCCACAGCAGGATGCAGACTCGCCCTCGGGCTTTGCACCGGCGGGAGTGGACAGAAACTTTTGCCGACAGTGGTCACTGCAAAAGTAAAACATCTCGCCATCTCGCTCGGCGTGGATCGCGGTGGCTTCGTCCACGGTCATGCCGCAGATGGGGTCTTTGGCTTCGGATTTCGATTCATTCATGGTTATGTTGCGTTGTTGATAGTTGTTAATACTGTTTGTTGATTTCTGTTTTTTCGAGGGCTTGAGATTTTCAGGCAGACGTATCGACTCGCGTCGTGGTCATGGCACCCCATTGATCGGTCAAAATAATTTATCTTCAAGGAGCAGCTCGACCGGACTGTTGCAGCCACAGACGCCCGCCGTCCGCTTCTCGGCTGCGGGCGGACCCCAAGTGCCGGATTCATATTCATGCACGGGCGTTGTCAAACCCAAAATCGGTTGAACGACCGCCCAAGCGGCCTCCACGCCTGCTGGTGTCCCCGCGCCGTTCGAATTTGTCGAAGCTGGTTGCTACACGGTTTGCGAGCACCCGCCCACGGCGAACAGGCCAGCCAGGATTGCCCCGGTTAAAAATGTTTTCATCGTTGGTATCCCTATTTTGTGAAAGTGAGTAAGTGCTGCTGCGGTGATATGCCCCGCCGTCAGGGCGGTCGCTCGAATGTCGAGTCCCATAACCAACCTCTTTCTTCTCTTATGGATTTTTTAATGATGTTTGTAATAGCCGAGTCCGCGAATGTCGTTCCACGAAGTTGTTTGGTGACACTTGAAACACTCAATCACGTCGGCGCTGGGTTGACGAGCCACTTTGGCCGAAATCATCTTGCAGTGCATCTTGTAGCGACTCGGGGGAGCTTGGTGGCACTGCGTGCAATCCGCCGCAACCAGAAAGGCGCGTTTCATGCTCATGCCAGCCACCTCATTCCGAAATAGATTCCGGCCCAGATGTGCAGAACCAGCAGGAAATAAAAGATCAGAGACAGGACGATATGAACAATCAGCGCCCGGCGAAACCAGAGTTTAAAAAACTCGTGCGTGCGAATGGCGTACTCTAGCGATTCCGAATGCCGATCCGATCGCGCTGCCGGCAAAACGCGGCGAACTGTGGATGGTGAAGCCGAGCCAACCGACCAATAGCAGCAAGAGCTCTCCACCTACGACTATTTTTTCGCGTTCTTTCATCGTCAAGCCCCCCACCGTGATGTCGTTTTGCGATTTCGCCTGACACGCGAGAATGATTTCATTGGCTTGGTCCTCGTCGGTCAAAGAGTCCTTAACCGCCTGCTTGACTTCGCCTGATTTCATCCGCACCTTACAAACACCACAAGTTCCCACGCGGCATGAGAATTGGATTGCGACTCCAAGTTCTTCGGAGAGTTCCAACACCGTTTGTTCCGGTGGGCTGTCACGGGACAGACCACTACGCAGTCTGTGTATTTGCAGTCGAAACAAGGTTCAGCGACCACGTGAGTCATTATGTTTCCATCAGGTGGTGCGAGCTGATGGTTCCGCAGCAGCAGCCCGCTTTGTCAACAACGGGTAGACTCGTGGCTTGATGCGTATCGAGCTTGCGCCTCGCTTCTTCAATCGGCTCATCTATGCCGCAGCAGGCAGAGGCTGGGCGCATAATCTCCTTAACCGGGATCTGTGAGGGACGTCGGTCATCAACCCCCACGCCGTGACACACGTCACGTTCCGTCACGACTCCTACCAAGCGGCGATTTTTTTCGTCCTCCACCACCGGAGCGCAACCGCATCCGGACTTGCGCATCGTCTCAGCGGCTTTCTGAACTGTATCTTGCGGTGAGCAGCAAGAATGCATCTCAATCGCCTCCATCTTGTCTTTACAACAATTCATCTCGATGTCTCCTTAGGATTAAATAGACTTACAGGGAACTGGACGATCGGAGACCTCAAAGGTTAGCCAAATCAACCTGACGCCATCCATGCAAGATTGGATGCGGTCTGGGTCATATTCCTTCTCATGCTAAAAACTTTTTTGGCATATTCACAGTAATGGAGTTAGGGAACGCCGCTGCCGCTGTACGTTTGCGAGCCAGGCTGTACCTTTGCGATCCAGTCTGCTTGCTGACTCGCCACACCAAGTTCCAGGAAGTGAACGCTTCCGCTGATTCGACGAGTAAATGCTGCTTAGGACGCTCAGGCGAACCCTCGCTACAGGATTTCCAATAAGCGGCATGAACAATGCGTCCTTGAATTGTGCAACTGGAAGTCCATCTCGACGGATGCATTGAATGCTTGGCCGATCTTGCCGAGTTGCGTCGTCTGCTGCTGGTTATCGATCCAGTGGAATATTGAGACTCCCCATGATGACACGCACCGACATGATCCACCTGCCAACTTCGCTGCACAGTTTAGCACCGATGTTCTGCTGGCCCAGCAACGGCTGATCGCTCAATACTCAGGTCGCAAGATCAAAGCGGATGAAGCATTCGAGCTTGTCGGCTATCGTCCTGCCAATGTGAAGTTACCACCCGCCGATTTAAACTGTGATTCGCTTTACTTGCTTGGCATGCCTTGTTGCAAATGTGTCGAAGCGGTTTGGACACGGGAGGACGGTTCTGGCGTTCTGATCTTTGAACATGTCGCCGCGATAGATGATTGGTTTAAGGGTCATCCTAATGTTCAACTAGCGTGCGCCGGAAAGCCGTGTCAGATCGTCGAATTAGGGAACAAGTTTGCCGCATCATGGCGAAGTGAAGGTAAAACGATTACGGTAGTCGGCCTGCGTGACACGGCAGAGCTGGCTGCGATTATTTCCGCGTTGCTTTGATTGAAAGACTAGGGCGATGCTGACGCGTCGTCCTGCGTCGCCGGACATCAATCACATCCAGTCCGGTCAGCGCCTTTTATAGCTTGGTTCAGGATAGTTTCGCGGCTCGTAAACGCAATGCATTTGCGATCACTGACACGCTACTCAAGCTCATCGCGGCGGCGGCGATCATGGGGCTGAGCAGGATGCCGAAGAATGGATAGAGCAAGCCTGCGGCAACTGGGATTCCAAGTGCGTTATACACGAATGCGAAAAACAAGTTTTGACGGATGTTGCGCATTGTTTTGCGGCTCAAATTGGCGGCTGCCGCGACCCCACGAAGGTCGCCACCCACGAGCGTTACGCCGGCTGATTCGATCGCCACACCAGTCCCCGTTCCCATCGCGATACCTACGTTCGCTTCGGCAAGCGCCGGGGCGTCATTGATCCCGTCGCCAGCCATTGCAACAATCTTTCCTTCACCTTTGAGCTTTTTGATGAAAGTGTGTTTATCCGCCGGTGATACACCGGCATGAAATTCATCAATCCCCAGCTTTGCTGCGACCGCCTTCGCCGTCGGCTCGGCATCTCCGGTGAGCATAACCACTTTGAGTCCCAGTTCGTGAAGCGTTTTCAGAGCCGCAGGGGTGCTTTCTTTGATCGGATCGCTGACCGCCATGATCGCGGCAAGCTGGCCATCGATCCCGATGAAGATGACGGTTGCTCCCTCAGCTTGGTGCTTACCGGCTTGCTTGAGACCGGCATCGACGTTGGACACGTGTTCGTCAATTAGCAATTGACTTTTACCAATCAAGACGTTGTGATTTTCGACTTTTGCTCGCACGCCCCCGCCAGTGATGCTATTGAAATCAGTCGCCGTCGCAATCTTCATTTCATCTTTCCTTGCTCGTCTGAGAACCGCCTGGGCGAGCGGATGTTCGCTTTGCAATTCGACCGATGCGGCGAGTCGTATTATGTCCGCTTCCTTCCAATCGCCGTACGTTTCAATCGCGGTGACTTCAGGTCGGCCTTGGGTGAGCGTGCCTGTCTTGTCGACGACAATCGTGTCTACCTTTTCCATGGTTTCTAAGACCTCGGCATTCTTAATTAACACACCCTCCTTCGCACCTCGACCAACTCCCACCATGATCGACATCGGGGTCGCCAAGCCCAATGCGCAAGGACATGCGATGATTAACACCGCCACGGCGGCGACAAAGGCGTGTGCGAGTCTCGGTTCGGGACCAAGCGTCGCCCAACCTGTGAACGCAAGGATCGAGCACACGATTACAGCCGGGACAAAATAGCGTGCCACCGTGTCGGCCAGCTTTTGAATCGGTGCGCGGCTGCGCTGTGCGGCTGCGACCATTTGCACAATCCGGCTCAGCACGGTATCGCCGCCCACGCCGACCGCTTCCATCACCATCGCACCGGTTTGGTTCAGCGTTCCACCTGTCACTTCATCGCCATCGGACTTCTTGACCGGATTCGGTTCGCCGGTCAACATCGACTCGTCTACACTGCTACTGCCGCTGATAACCTTGCCGTCTACCGGAATCTTTTCGCCTGGGCGCACGCGCAGGCGATCGCCTTTGCTCACAGCATCAAGCGATACATCTTGTTCGCCATCGTCAGTGATTCGGTGTGCGATATCGGGAGCGAGCTGCATCAATTCGCGGATGGCACCGCCGGTTTGCTGTCTGGCTCGCAGTTCCAAAACCTGACCGAGCAAAACCAACGTAATGATCACGGCGGCGGCTTCGAAGTACAGAGGCGGCATGCCATTTTCGAAGAATGCTTGTGGAATCGCATCAGGCAGCAATACGACGAATAGGCTGAACAGATAGGCGGCGATCGAACCCACCGCGATCAGCGAGAACATGTTTAGATTCATGGTCCGAAACGACTTGGCCCCTCGAACTAACAACGGCCAACCGCACCAGAATACAACCGGTGTCGCAAGTGCAAGTTGCAGCCAACCGAGCACTCGGTTGTCAAGCCAATGATGAATCGGAATGCCAATCATCGGTCCCATCGTGAGAGCCAACAAGGGAACAGATAAAACGACGCCAATCCAGAACCGTCGCTTCATGTCAACATATTGTCCATCGTCTTCATGATTGTCGACACTGGCGAACTTGGGTTCCAAATCCATACCACAGATTGGACAATCGCCAGGGCCGACTTGTTCGATCTCGGGGTGCATCGGACAGGTGTAGAGTGCGCCGGGGGCGGCAGGTGACTCGTGCGTCGCATTCGCTTTGTTTGAGTTTTTGC
>Ga0105048_10018484_pt1 | contig 10722 bp, 8 predicted proteins | sample MAT05_FD_78382 | JGI IMG/M metagenome (GOLD analysis project Ga0105048, IMG submission 78382) | Freshwater microbial communities from Lake Fryxell liftoff mats and glacier meltwater in Antarctica - MAT-05 | ecosystem: Environmental > Aquatic > Freshwater > Ice > Liftoff microbial mat | place...
AGGTACACGAGCCTGTCGACGTCGATCACGTCGGGCGTCTGCTCGAGCGCAGCGCGCACCACGTCGAGCTGCTCGGGCGAGGCGTCGTTGTCGACGTAGACGATCAGCTCGACACCGCCCGACCACTGCGACAGCTGGTTGTCGAAGCCGCGCAGCACGAGCAGGGTGAGTCCGAGGATGAACAGTGAGACGGCAGCCGTGATGACGGCCGCAACGGTGAGCGTGAAGTTGCGGCGAAGACTCGCCCACATCTCGCGGAAGGTGTAGCTGAGGCGTGAGAACATCTACTCGTACACACCTCGGGCCTGGTCGCGCACGATGATGCCGCGGTCGAGCTGGATGACGCGCTTGCGCATCATGTTCACGATCCGCTGGTCGTGGGTGGCCATCACCACCGTGGTGCCCGTCTTGTTGATGCGGTCGAGCAGGCGCATGATGCCCTCGCCCGTGGTGGGGTCGAGGTTGCCCGTGGGCTCGTCTGCGAGGAGGATGAGCGGTCGGTTCACGAACGCACGGGCGATCGACACGCGCTGCTGCTCACCACCGCTGAGCTGGTGGGGGAAGCGCTCCTGCTTGCCGGCAAGGCCGACGAGGTCGAGCACGGCGGGCACCTGCTGACGGATCACGTGCTTCGGGCGCCCGATCACCTCGAGTGCGAACGCCACGTTCTCGAACACGGTCTTGTTCGGGAGCAGCTTGTAGTCCTGGAAGATGTTGCCGATGTTGCGCCGAAGGTGCGGCACTTTCGCATCGGGCATGTCGTTGATGTTCCGGCCGGCGACCCACACCTCGCCCTTTTCGGGCTTCTCCTCACGGTTCATCAACCGCAGCAGGGTGCTCTTGCCCGAACCGGAGGGACCGACCAGGAACACGAACTCGGCCTTGGCGACGTCGAAGCTGGCGTCCCGCAACGCCGTCACCTCGGTGCTGTAGCTCTTCGTGACGTTCTCGAGCTTGATCATGCGGGTGCAGAACCTAGTTGGCTCACTCTGCCTCGCGGCGTCGCCAACTCAGGTAGCCCTCCATGAACTCATCGAGATCGCCGTCGAGCACGCCGTCGATCTGGCTGGTCTCGACCTCGGTGCGCAGGTCCTTCACCATCTGGTACGGCTGCACGACGTAACTGCGGATCTGGCTGCCCCAGCCGACCTGCGCCTGCCGTCCGGCGATGCGGGCCATCTCGGCCTCGTGCTCGTCGATCGCCTTCGCCGCCACCATCGCCTTCAGACGGTTGAGCGCCTTCTCACGGTTCTGCAGCTGGCTGCGCTCCTCCTGGCTGGAGGCGACGAGCCCGGTGGGCTTGTGGATGAGGCGAACTGCGGACGAGGTCTTGTTGACGTGCTGACCGCCCGCGCCGCTGGCCCGGAACACCTGCATCTCGATGTCGCTGTCGTTGATCTCGACGTCGGGGGCATCCATCACCGGCCACACCTGCACCGCGGCGAAGCTCGTCTGGCGGCGCCCCTGGTTGTCGAACGGGCTGATCCGCACCAGGCGGTGCGTCCCTCGCTCGCTGGTCATCAGGCCGTACGCGTAGCGACCGGTGAGGGTGAACTCGGCCGACATGATGCCGGCCTCGGTGGCAGGGCTGATCTCGTCGACCTCGAAGCCGAACCCCCGCCGCTCAGCCCAGCGCGAGTACATCCGCAACAGGATCTCGGCCCAGTCCTGGGCGTCGACCCCGCCGTCTTTCGCATTGATCTGGACGATGCAGTCGTACTCGTCGTGGTCGCCGGTGAACAGGCTGCGCATCTCGAGTTGGCGGAGCTGGTCGGCGATCGCCTCGGCACCCGCAGCGATGTCGGACTCCTGGCTCTCATCGTCCATCTCGCGTGCCATCTCGTGCAGCAGCTCGGTGTCGTCGAGCTGCTGGGTCAGCGAGTCGAACCCGTCGATGTCGCCCTTGGTGTTCGAGTATTCGCCGGTGAGCTTCTTCGCCACCTCCTGGTCGTCCCAGAGGTCAGGGCGCGCGACTTCGATCTCGAGCTCTTTCAGCCGCAGCCGGTTGGCCTCGACCTTCAGATACCCCTCCGCCTCGCCGAGACGGCGACGGAGCTCCTTCAGCTCATCGGAGAAGTCACGCATCGGCGCCGTGGCACATCTTGAACTTCTTGCCGCTGCCGCAGGGGCACGGCGCGTTGCGCGGCGTCTTCGACCACTCGTCCTTGACGACGGTCTGCTGCTTCGTGGAGGCCGGGGCTGCGGCAGCTGCGGCTGCCGCCGGTACCGCCTCGGGATCGAGATCGCCAGATGCCATCGCGGCGCGAGCCGCCTCGGTGAAGCCGTTGGCCAGCACGTCGTCGCTCGATGATTGCTGCAGGTTCTGCACCACGGGCGCCGGCGCTTCCTTGCGCACGACCTGGACGTGCATCACGTACTTCACGAAGTCCTGGGCGATGCCCTTCATCATCGCTCCGAACATCTCGTAGCCCTCGCGCTGCCATTCGGTGAGCGGGTCCTTCTGGCCCACCGCGCGGAGGTTGATGCCCTCCTGCAGGCAGTCCATCTCGTCGAGGTGCTCGCGCCAACGCTGGTCGATGATGCGCAGCATCACCTGCCGCTCGACGTCGCGCATGGTGACAGCACCGAGCTCGGCCTCACGCTTTTCGTAGTAGTTCGAGGCGTCGGCCATGATCAGCTCGTACATCTTCTTCGTCGACCCGGTCTTGTCGAGTTGCTCCATCGTGATGTCGCTCGGCCAGAACGTCTTCAGTTCCTTGGCCAGACCGTCGAGGTCCCACTCGTCGTCGGCAGCGCTGGCACAGTGTGTGTCGAGCAGCGCGCCGATGGCGTCGGCGAGATACTCCATCGCCGCCGACTTGAGGTCGGCGCCGGCAAGGATCTGATCGCGGCGCTGGTAGATCACCTTGCGCTGCTCGTTCATCACCTCGTCGTACTTGAGCACGTTCTTGCGGATCTCACCGTTGCGCTGCTCGACGGTGGTCTGCGCTCGCTCGATGGCCTTGGTGACCATCTTCGCCTCGATCGCTTCGTCGTCGGGCAGGGCCCTGCCCATCACCCAACTGAGCGCGCCGGTGGCGAACAAGCGCATCAGCTCGTCGTCGAGACTGAGGTAGAACCGGCTCTCGCCCGGATCGCCCTGGCGGCCCGAACGTCCTCGCAGCTGGTTGTCGATGCGCCGGCTGTCGTGACGTTCGGTGCCCAGCACATACAGACCGCCGAGCTGACGGATCTCGTCGCCCTCGGCCTGGCACCGCTGCTTGTACGTCGCCATCAGCTGGTCGAAGCGGGCCAAGGCCGCGGTGCGCTCGGCCCTGAACTCGTCGGTGAGCTCGCCCGACAGCTCGAAGTCCTCGACGAGCAACTCGGCAGCGATGCCCTCCTTCAGCACTTCCTCGCGGGCCAGACCCTCGGGATTGCCGCCGAGCATGATGTCGACGCCGCGGCCGGCCATGTTGGTGGCCACGGTGACGGCGAACTTGCGCCCGGCCTGGGTGACGATCTGGCCTTCACGCGCATGCTGCTTGGCGTTGAGCACCTCGTGGACGATGCCTCGCTTGTCGAGCATCCGCGACAGGCGTTCGCTCTTTTCGACGCTGATCGTGCCGACGAGCACGGGCTGACCGCGCTCGTACTTCTCGGCGATGTCGTCGACGACGGCTCCGAACTTGCCGTCCTCGCCCTTGTAGATCAGGTCGGCTTGGTCGATGCGGATCATCGGCTTGTTGGTGGGGATCGGCACCACCGCGAGGTTGTACGTGCCCATCAGCTCGGCGGCTTCGGTCTGGGCCGTACCCGTCATGCCGGCGAGCTTGTCGTACATGCGGAAGTAGTTCTGGAGGGTCACCGTCGCGAGCGTCTGGTTCTCCTCCTTGATCTTCACGCCTTCCTTGGCCTCGACGGCCTGGTGGATGCCCTCGCTCCAGCGACGACCCTCGAGGATGCGACCGGTGAATTCGTCGACGATCTTCACCTCGCCGTTGGCGATGATGTAGTCCTTGTCGCGCTTGTAGAGCTCCTTGGCCTTGAGCGCCACCGACAGTTGGTGCACCAGGTTCTGCTGCACCTCGTCATAGAGGTTCTCGATGCCGAGCGCCTGCTCGACCTTTTCGATGCCCGCCTCGAGCGGCACGACCACGCGCTTGTCTTCCTCCACCTCGTAGTCGACGTCGCGTTTCAGCGAGCGCACCACGCTCGCGAACCGGTAGTAGAGCTTGGCGGCGTCGGCCAGCCGACCGCTGATGATCAAGGGGGTGCGGGCCTCGTCGATGAGGATCGAGTCGACCTCGTCGACGATCGCGAAGCTGTGACCGCGCTGCACCTTGTCGTCGGCAGTCGCGGCCATGTTGTCGCGCAGGTAGTCGAAGCCGAACTCGTTGTTCGTGCCGTAGGTGATGTCGCAGGCGTAGCTGGCCCGCTTCTCTGCCGGTGCGGTGCGGAACCCGGGCACCACGAGGCCGACGTCGAGACCGAGCCAGCGATGGATCCGGCCCATGTTGTCGGTGGCGAGCTTGGCCAGGTAGTCGTTCACGGTGACGAGGTGCACACCGTGGCCGCCGAGCGCGTTGAGGTACGCGGGCAGAGTGCTGACGAGGGTCTTGCCCTCACCGGTCTTCATCTCGGCCACCCAGCCGAAGTGCAGCGCGGCGCCACCCATCATCTGGACGTCGAAGTGTCGCTGGCCCGACACCCGCATGCTCGCCTCGCGCATCACGGCGAATGCCTCGGACAGGATGTCGTCGAGGTCTTCTCCTCGCTCGAGGCGACCTCGGAACTCCCCCGTCTTCGCGCGGAGGGCGTCGTCGCTCAACTGCTGGATGCCGGACTCGAGCGTGTTGATGTGCGGGACGAGACCCTGGAGGGCTTTGAGCTTCTTGCCCTCACCGGCGCGGAGGATGCGATCGAGCAGTTTCATGCGGATTCGAGCCTACCGGGGGCCCACTCACCAGCCTTGGCATCGCCCCGCACTGGGGTGGCCGCGACCGCCACGAGTCGCACCTCGCAGATGCCGGCGGCCCGCAGTGCCTTGCCGGCCGCGACCAGCGTGGCACCGGTGGTGACCACGTCGTCGACCACGAGCACCCGCAGTGGACGGCCCGAGCGCACCCGGAACGTGGGCCCCTCGAGCCGCTCGGCCCTGCCCCGACCCGCCTGCGGGGCGCCATGCACACGGAACAGCAACCGCCGGCACGGCACACCCAACTGGAGCGCAACCGCTCTGGCCAGCAGCTCACCCTGGTCATAGCCTCGCTCGACCACGCGACGCCGGCTGGTCGGCGCCCACGTCACCAGGTCGACCTGGTCGACCTGGTCGACCTGGTCGAGGGGGCCCGCACCGGGGACGGCCAGACCCAACCGCCGCACGAGGATCTCGGCGAGTGCCGTGGCCACGGCTCGCCGATTCCCGTACTTCAGCCCGAGGATCGCGCTGCGAGCCACCCCGTCGAACGACAGCGCGGCGGCGATGCCGCCGCCAACGATGCAGGCTGGCGAGGTGACGAGTGCGAATCGGCACTGCCGGCACAGCACGGACCCCCATTCGCGACACGCCGCACATCGATGCGGCAGCACACTCGCGAGCGGATCGCGCCCGCGGGGCGAGGTTGCCTGGGACTGGCTGCTGGCACGGCGCATACGGCGATCCTCGTCAGCCGGTGTGACAGCCTGTGCCTCATGAGCAGTCCGACGGCCGACTGGGTGATCCGACTCACACGTTGCGTCGGCGGTCTGGCCATGTTCGGCCTGGGCATCAGCCTGATCATCGAGGCCCAGCTCGGAGCTGCGCCGTGGGACGTGTTCCACACCGGCGTCAGCGAGCTCACCGGCATCTCGGTCGGCAACGTCATCGTCATCGTCGGCCTGCTGCTCCTGCTGCTGTGGATCCCGCTGCGCCAGCGCCCTGGCATCGGCACGCTGCTCAACGCGGTCGAGATCGGCGTGACCGTCGACCTGATCATGCCGATTCTCCCCGACAGCGACCTGATCGTCGTGCGGGTGATGTTCCTGCTCGCCGGCATGGTGGCGGTCGCGATCGGCTCCGGTCTGTACATCGGCTCGGGCCTCGGGGCCGGCCCGCGCGACGGGTTGATGATCGGCCTCGGGCGCCTCGGCCTCAGCGTGCGCCTGGCCCGCACGGCGATCGAGATCACGGTGTTGGTGATCGGTGTGCTGCTGGGCGGCACCGTCGGTGTCGGCACCGTCGTGTTCACCTTCGGCATCGGCCCACTCGTGCAGATCTTCCTCCCCCGCCTGGCGCTGCCTCCGCGGAAAACGCCGACGACAGGTCGGATCAGTAGCGGTAGTGGTCGCTCTTGAACGGGCCGCTCGGATCGATGCCCAGGTACTCGGCCTGCTCGTCGGAGAGCTTGGTGAGCTTCACGCCGAGCGCGTCGAGGTGCAGCCTCGCGACCTTCTCGTCGAGCTTCTTCGGCAGCACGTACACGCCGAGCGGGTAGTTCCCGAGGTTGTTGAACAGCTCCATCTGAGCGATCACCTGGTTGCTGAACGAACAGCTCATCACGAAGCTCGGGTGGCCGGTGGCGCAGCCGAGGTTCACGAGGCGACCCTCGGCGAGCACGATCACCGAGTGGCCGTCGTCGAAGCTCCACAGGTCGGTGCCCGGCTTGAGCTCGTCACGAGTGGCGCCGCTGCGGGCAAGGCCGGCCATGTCGATCTCGCTGTCGAAGTGGCCGATGTTGCACACGATCGCGTTGTGCTTCATGTTCCCCATGTGCTCGGCGGTGATGATGCCGTCGTTGCCCGTGGCCGACACGAAGATGTCGGCGGAACCGACCACATCTTCCATCGTGGTGACCTGGTAGCCCTCCATCGCGGCCTGTAGGGCGTTGATCGGGTCGACCTCGGTGATGATGACGCGGGCGCCCTGGCCCTTCAGCGCTTGGGCGCAGCCCTTCCCGACGTCGCCGTAGCCGGCAATGACGGCGACCTTGCCGGCGATCATGACGTCGGTGGCCCGACAGATCGCGTCGATCAACGAGTGGCGGCAGCCGTACAGGTTGTCGAACTTGCTCTTGGTGACCGAGTCGTTGACGTTGATCGCCGGGAACAGCAGCTCGCCGCGCTCGTGCATCTTGTAGAGGCGCATCACACCCGTGGTGGTCTCCTCGGTGACGCCCTTGATGCCGGCGGCGAGCGTGGTCCACTTGTTCGGCTCGGTGCGCAGGGAGCGCTGCAGGAGACCGAGCACGATCGCGAACTCGGGGTTGGTGGCCGAACCCGGATCGGGCACCTCGCCGGCGAGCTCGAACTCGCGGCCCTTGTGCACGAGCAGGGTGGCGTCGCCACCGTCGTCGAGGATCATGTTCGGACCGGTGCTGCCGGTGGCGTCAGCAGGCCAGGTCATCATCTGCTCGGTGCACCACCAGTACTCCTCGAGGGTCTCGCCCTTCCAGGCGAACACCGGCACGCCGGCGGGGTGCTCCTCGGTGCCCTCCCGGCCGAGGGCCACCGCAGCTGCCGCGTGATCCTGGGTCGAGAAGATGTTGCAGCTGGCCCAGCGCACCTCGGCGCCGAGCTCGACCAGGGTCTCGATCAGCACCGCGGTCTGGATGGTCATGTGGAGCGAGCCCGAGATCCGAGCACCCGCGAGGGGCTTCAGCGGGCCGTACTCCTTGCGCAGCGCGCGCAGGCCGGGCATCTCGTGCTCGGCGAGGTGGATCTCCTTGCGCCCGAACGGGGCGAGAGAGAGGTCAGCGACGCGGAAATCGCGGCCTCCACCGATGGTCGAGGCGGATGATGACGACATGTGGGTCCTCCAGGGAACGCAGATCGAGGGCTGGAAGAGGGCCGGCGCCAACTGGCGCACGCTCTCGCCCGCCGATGACGGGAGGATCAGCCCACGTGAAGCGGCACGAGTGTACCGTCCGGCGGACGTCGAGACTGTCAGGGATCGTTGCCGAGCACCACGGCGCTGGCGTCGAACAGGTAGTGGTTGAACCCCTGCAGGTTGAACACCCGCACCGTCGACGACGGGCCGTACTTCATGATCGCCAAGTTGGGTACGGGCGCGCCCTCGACCATGTTCAGGTTCGAGGCAACCGGTCGGGTCTGATCGGTCGGGTACACGGTGAGGAAGCTGCTCACCGGCACCGTGGCGACCTGACGCTTCAGCTCGGCCGAGGTGAGGTTGCCGATCACGGCGTCCTGTGGACCGAGCCACGACCCCTCGACGGTGACCGACGTGACGAAATCGTCGAAGCTCCAGTCTTCGGCCTGGCCCGGACCGAGTGCGACCGACTGCCACTGTGCCTGGCGGGTGTCGAACACCCGGTACGGCGCGGCGAGCGGCACCACACGGCCGGCTCGCTCACCGACGTCTTTCGTGGTGAGGTAACCGACCACGTCGACGGCCACGTGTGTCGCACCCGCGTGGTTGAAGAGGCGCACACTGCCGTCAGCGCCGACGGGGACGAACACCATGTTCGGCTTGATCTGGCCGCGGGACAGGTTCACGTTCGAGGTGCTGGGCGCGGTGCCCGGGGCGAGTTCGGGCACCACCGACAGGAAGGTGCCCGTACTGGCAGGCTCCTGGTTGATACCGGTGACGTTGAGCACCACACCGATGAGGTCGGCGCCGGCGTCGAGCCGCTCGCCGGTCGCGAGGGTGGCGCCACGGATGGGCAACGCCCGTTGTTCGCCGGCACCGAAGGCGCCCCCCGCCTCGCGAGTGTCGAGGATCCGGCCGGGAGCGATCGGCACCAAGCGCGCCCCCGGATCGGTGTCGCTGTGGAAGGCGGTCTTCGAGAACCAGCCGAAAACATCCACCACCACATGGGCCGAACCGGATGCACTGGTCGAGAACAGCTTGATCGTGAGGTCACCGTTCGCCCCTGGACGGACGATGCTCAGATTGGGCACCGTCTGGCCCGCCGTGAAGTTGACGATCGAGGCGAGCCCACCCGACTCACCGGCGCCATAGGCGTTCAGCCATCCGGCAGCCGTCGGTTCGGTGACGGTGATGTTCACGACCACGGCGAGCACGTCGGCGTCGTTCACGGGCACTCCACCCACGCCGCGCAGCCTGATGTCGAACGTCGGCTGGGTCGGCGTGGCGGACTTCGGTGCCGGCGCCGGCTCGTTCACGCTCGTCGCGGGCCGAGAGTCGTAGATCCGCGCAGGTGCGAGGGAGTGGTACTCGCCGCCGGCGCCCATCTGGCTGCTGACGTGGTCGGCCGACACCGTCGCCGGCGAGAAGCTCGACACGGCGGGAACGACCGTCACGGCCGACAGCAGCGCTGCGCCGATCATGGTGCGGGCCCACAACGATTGCGTTGACCGCGTGGTTGACCGCGTACTGTGGCGACTCGACCTCATGGAGCGGTGAGTATAGTTGGTCGCCTCCATCCGACGGTCGCGGGGCCCCCGCGAGCCGGCCATCCTCAGCTCACGAACGTGGGCGAAATCGCGTCGCGCTCGATACGCGCCTCGATCTCGGCATGGGTCTCGTCGGACACCGTCTCTGCTTCGTCGATGAGCATCACCGGAATGCCGTCACGCACCAGGTAGCGCTTGTGCAGACGGGGGTTGTAGAGCCCTCCGGTGGCCTCGTCGTCGCCGAGGTAGAACAGCGGACCCTTGTCCTGCGGACAGGCGAGCACGGCGAGCAGTCGTGGATCGAGTGACATTGCGGCTCCAGTTCAGGTGGTGATGAGGGCGAGGACTTCGGCCACGTGCTGATCGCACTCGTTGCGGTCGGGGGCCTCGAGGTTCAGACGCAACAGCGGCCCGGTGTTCGAGGGGCGCAGGTTGAACCACCACGGGCCGAAATCGACGGTGAGGCCGTCGAGGCGGTCGACCTCGGCGTCGGGGTACGCGGCCGCGACCCGCTCGATCACCGCGAGCGGGTCGTCGACGTGAGTGTTGATCTCACCACTTGCCGAGTACCGCTCGAAGGGTTTGCGGACGATCGACAGCGCACTCTGCGACCGGCTCAGCTCGTCGAGCACGAACATGCTCGCGATCAGGCCACTGTCTGCGCGGAAGTTGTCGAGGAAGTAGTAGTGCGCCGAGTGCTCTCCGCCGAACACCGCTCCGGTCTCGGCCATCACCTGCTTGATGAACGAGTGACCGACCTTGGTGCGCACCGGTACGCCACCTGCCTCGCGGATCACCTCGGGCACGGCGCGCGAGCAGATCAGGTTGTGCAGGATCGTCGCCCCCGGGTGTGAGCGCAGGATCGTGCTGGCGAGCATCGCTGTGGTGGTCGACCCGCTGAGCCCGCGGCCGGTCTCGTCGACCACGAACACGCGGTCGGCGTCGCCGTCGAATGCAAGCCCCAGGTCGAACCCGCCGGACACGACGCGGGCCTGGAGGTCGCGCTGGTTCTCGGGTTGCAACGGATCGGCGGGATGGTTCGGGAAGGTGCCGTCGAGCTCGCCGTACAGCATCTCGAGGGTGATCTGCGGAATCCGTTCGAACACCGCAGGCACCACGAGGCCGCCCATGCCGTTCGCCGTGTCGGCCACGACGCGCATCGGACGCAGCGCGGTGGTGTCGACGAACGACACCACATGATCGGCGAAGGCCGACAGGAGGTTGCGCGAGGCACGCGACCCAGCGGTGGCTGCGGGCAGTGGGCCCGAACCGTCGAGCACCTGCTGGGCGAGGATGCGGACGTCTTCGAGGCCCGTGTCGACGCCGACCGGGCGTGCACCCGAGAGGCAGAACTTCACGCCGTTGTACTGCGCCGGGTTGTGTGACGCGGTGAAGATCGCGCCGGGTGCATCGAGCGTGCCCGCGGCG
>Ga0105048_10018485_pt1 | contig 10722 bp, 6 predicted proteins | sample MAT05_FD_78382 | JGI IMG/M metagenome (GOLD analysis project Ga0105048, IMG submission 78382) | Freshwater microbial communities from Lake Fryxell liftoff mats and glacier meltwater in Antarctica - MAT-05 | ecosystem: Environmental > Aquatic > Freshwater > Ice > Liftoff microbial mat | place...
AGGTGCAACTGGGCCACCTTTTCGGCGGCATCGGGATTGTGACTGCCCAAGACCACGCGATCAGGATTCATAAAGTCATAGATCGCCGACCCTTCGCGCGTAAATTCGGGGCAGCTCACAACATCAAAGGGGATGGGGGTTGGTTGGCTGCGGTGAATAATATCGGCCACCCAGTCGCCTGTGCCAACGGGCACGGTGCTTTTGTTGACCACGACCAAATAGCGGTGCATGTTCTGAGCCACAGATTCGGCGGCCATGCGCACATATTGTAGATCCGCTTCGCCATCGACACCGCTGGGCGTACCGACGCAAATAAAAACATAATCTGCATCTGCCAGCGCTTCGGCATAATTCATGGTGAAATGAATGCGACCAGCTTTGATATTGCGTTCGAGCATCTCGGATAACCCTGGCTCGAAAATTGGTACGCGACCTTCGCGCAGCATGTTAATTTTTTCTTCGCTAATATCAATAAAGGTGACTTGATTGCCCATATCGGCAAAACAGGTGCCACAGGATAAGCCAACATACCCCGTGCCGGCTACTGCTAGGTTTTTCATATGTTGCTCCTAAAAACTTTGGACTATCTAAATTTTCTGATCACACAGGATTAAATTTGTAGAAGGCTTTGGGCTTGCTATTTTTCCAAAAGCCGCGTGACTACAAATTAAGTTACTTTGATTAAACCATAAATTGGGCAAGATGGATCAGCTAAATTCTTACCAAAGGCTTACTGATTGCCCGCCTGTGCCTGTGCCTGTGCCCGTGTGAAGTCAGCCCAACGTAATTGCGCACGCCAAAAGTAAAATGCCCCCAGCAGCGTAACGGGTAGCCAGAGCGCGGCGTGAAGTGTGAAGGTATAGCTAGCAGCCAGATTGCGTTCAACCCCAAAGGAGGCCAGGGTTTCAATGCCAGGGGTATCAAAGGTGCCGATGTAGCCGGGTGCCGATGGCAAGGTTGTTGCCAGATTCACCAAACCATTCATGAGCATTAAGACCAAAAAACTAACTTTAAAGCTAAAGGCGTGCATGACAAACCAATATTTTACTGTCTCCATCAGCCAGATCACCACGCTGGTGCCAAAGATCATGAGCACATCACTGCTACTGCTGAGGCTGCGCAAGCCGATCATAAAGCGACTATAGAAGTGGTCGATTGGTGGGCGGAGCTTGGTCGGCAACACGCGATCGGCGATCCACGTATAACACTGCTCCATAAAGCGCGGTTGGGTTGCCATCCAGACAAAGATGACCGTCGCCAAGAACAAGGCGGCGGTCAAGAGTATAACCAGGCTGCGATAGGTTGGTGGTAAAGCGGGGGCAAAGGGCAGCGCCAGAAAGACAAAGAGCAACATGACCAAGCCATCAAACACGCGCTCAATCAAGACCGTAGCCAGGCTGGACGTAATGGCAATGTCTTCCTGCTGTTTCAGGACATACGAGCGAATCACCTCGCCAGCGCGAAAAGGATAGACATTGTTGCCAAAGTAGCCAATACAGACGAGCGGAAATAGGCGTGCCAACGGAATGACTTTCAGGTGGCGCAAGGTATAGTGCCAACGCCAACTGCGCGCCCATAATCCAACAAAATAGACCGCGACACCCGGTAAAATCCACCAATAATTTGCCGTGCGCAACGTCTCCAGCACTTCGGAGAAATGCAGACCCGGCAAAGCGATATAAATGAAAAAAGCGCTGATAAGGATTCCTATCAGCAGCTGCCAGAAACGTTTCAAAGTATCGATGCCATCCTTCCCTGCTCCTTTGTGGATCTCCTTTATGGACAGGATATCATAGCCGTAGGGATAAGCACAAAAGCAGTTTATCAAAAACGGTTGCTTATCGTAATGTTGGTTTGCGAAGAAGTTTGATGCCTGTTTGCGGCGGAGTATCAGTGCTGCGTAATGCGGCTTACGCAGCACTGATATAAATTATGCGGCTAGCGGAGAAAACACCAATTTGTCCGGTTGCGGATAGTGTAGCAGGCTTGCCTACAACGAAGGCGCATACATCATGGCGGGCTCGACGCTTTCGCCGAGAATTTCCTCAATTGCCATCACATGAGCGCAGACGCTGCGCATGACAAACTCTTCACAATCGCATGCCCAACTGCCCTCCTCGTAGTTGACCAAATGATTGGAATTTTCGCCCTGTAACTCAATCTCAAAATTATGCACCTTAATACGCTGGTCACGTTCTTCGGCGTACTGTTGAGCTTTTAAGAGTCTGCTTGCTGTTGAATCCATTGTCTCACCTTTCCTCGTTGTTGCACTTGTGGCTGCTCGGGGCAAAGCTAGCGATGTCTTTGCTCTTACACAAAACCCAGGGTAAAAAAGAGTTCGGTAGATCGGAATGCAGGCGGCAGATGCGCCAAACAAAAAACACCCAGGCACATACTGGCCCTAGGTGTTTTTTATCGTGATATTGACCGCGCTTGCCCAACTAGATTGCCCAGGGCAGGCACGGTTGCTGAAAGAATACAGCCGAAATAGCATCTGATACAGTAACCCTGTATCACCGCGATTCGCATCATGTATACAAGACAAAGACATAGTGGCACTTGTCCCATTCACTCTAACGATGAATCTAACATGTGTCGCTTACCAGCCCGTTAATCTGCTGGTAAGCCCAGTATAATATGAAATGGCCGGAATGTCAACCGCGTTTTTCGGGCCCCATGGCAAGCAATTGTCGTCTACCAGCGTGACGTGCGAGATCGTAGCGCGCCTGCTTGCCTATCTAACGACAAGGCCAATTGTTCTCGCAATCTTTCCGCAGATGGAATAACCGCAGGACACAACTGGCCAAATAGAAAATCCGGCATGCGCGTGCGGATTTTTGTTTAGCGAATAAGCTACCATATTGTGTAACGCGCCCACCCTTTGCCCACTCAGTTTGTCGGCGGGCAGTTGCCTCTCACCTCAAGTCGGGTATAATCGGGTATAATAGGTTGGGCATAGGGATGGCACATGATTCACCCCACTAGATGAACTCATTATGATGGAAAAGGATACACTTGATGGCAGAAGAACAATGTGATGCCAAGGCCGCTGCCGACGCAGCTTCGACCGTCGCGCGCAGCCAGACTTTTTTTGGCGAGCCGCTGGTTGCGGGCTTTACCCATCGTGCATTTACCAAAACCATGGGCTTTGACGATGAAGATTTACAGCGCCCGGTGATTGGCATCTGTAACACCTATAGCGAGCTGAATAACTGTAATAGCAATTTGCGCGAGGTAGCCGAGGCGGTCAAGCGCGGCATTTGGCAGGCCGGCGGCTTTCCGCTGGAATTTCCCACGATCTCGCTTGGCGAAATTTTTCTGAGTCCCACTTCCATGCTCTACCGCAACTTGGCGGCTATGGACACCGAAGAGATGATTCGCGGCCAAGCCATCAATGGCGTGGTCTTGTTGACCAATTGTGACAAGACCACGCCCGCCGCACTGATGGGCGCGGCCAGCGCCGATCTGCCGGCGATTATGCTTTCGGGCGGGCCTATGCTCAATGGCAATTATCGGGGCCAGATGTTGGGCGCGTGTACCGACTGTCGGCGCTTTAGCGATGAATTTCGCGCCGGGACCATGAGCGCCGAGGAATATCGCGAAGTCGAAAATGGCGTTGTGCGGAGCAAGGGCCATTGTATGGTCATGGGCACCGCCTCGACTATGAATTCGCTGATGGAGGCGTTGGGTATGGCTTTCCCCGGTAACGGGGCAATTCCTGCCGTCGATTCGCGGCGTTTGCAACTGGCCGAACGGGTGGGGCGGCGGATCGTTGGATTGGCCCAGGCAGGCATTCGTCCCTCCCAGATTATCACCCGGCAGGCGATTGAGAATGCGATTACCTTGCTCTGTGCCGTGGGCGGCAGCACGAATGCTGTAGTCCACCTGCCCGCGATTGCGGGTCGTCTGGGCATTGATTTGCCACTCGATCTCTTCAGTGAAATCAGCCAACGCACGCCATTGATCGCCAACATGCGGCCCAGTGGCAAATATCAAATGGAAGATCTCTATTACGCCGGGGGGATTCCGGCCATTCTCAAGGAATTGTTGCCACTGCTGCATGGTGACGTGCTGACCGTGACAGGGCATACACTGGCCGAAAATGTGGCTAACGCCGAAGTCTATAATCGCGACATTATTCGCCCCCTGGCCGCGCCACTACAACCCGAAGGAGGACTAACCATCTTGCGCGGGAATCTGGCCCCGGATGGTGCAGTGATCAAACATGCTGCGGCCACACCGGCCCTGCTGCAACACCGGGGACGCGCGGTTGTCTTTAAGAGCATTCAGGATCTCAAGGCGCGCGTCAATGATCCGGATCTCGATGTGCAGGCAGCGGATATCTTGGTGCTACAGAACGCCGGACCGATTGGCGGGCCAGGCATGCCAGAGGTGGGTAACCTGCCGATCCCGGAGAAGCTGTTGAAACAGGGGATACGCGATATGGTGCGCATCTCGGATGCGCGTATGAGTGGCACAGCCTATGGCACCATTGTGCTGCATGTCGCGCCCGAGAGCGCGGTGGGCGGGCCGCTGGCATTGGTGCAGGATGGTGACGAGATTGAGCTGGATCATGCCAATCATCGCATCACGCTCCATGTAAGCGATGCAGAACTGGCGCGACGACGTGCTGGTTGGCAAGCGCCGCGCCAATCGTTTGGCCGTGGCTATGGGCGGCTCTATCTAGAGCATGTACTGCAAGCGCCCCAGGGTGTTGACTTTGACTTTTTACAAGGCAATGATCCGGTCGGTGTCAACTTTCAACCCAAGTTTTAGTTCAGCGTGCAGACAGGGAGACAAGGAGACCATATCGCGTGTCTCCTTGTCTGCTTTGGCTACAGGCGACTCCACCAGACGCGTACCGAGGCCGCGCCCCCTTCTTCGTAGTATTCGACGCGCAACGAATGGTTGCCTTCGCCCAGGTAGATATCGCCAAAATAGCTGGTTGCGGGCTGTTCGCGCCAGGAATCAATGATCAAATGACCATCCACATAGACGCGAATGCCATCGTCCACCGTGGCATAGAAGCGATAGGTGCCCGCTTGGAAGTAGGCCGTGCGGGTCCAGGCTGCGCTAAATTGATCATTGCCCACGCCATTGCCAGGGCCGCCGCCAGCCCAGTCAAAGTTGATACTGCCATCTTGCCGCGTAAAGGCCGGCGCGCCTTCTAGATACTTGTTGTTGAAATAGACACCGTTCCAACTGTCTACGGGTGGTTCCGGCTTGGGTGGCGGTGGCTGCTGGGGGCCACCACAGTTTTGGCCTGGTACATACAACACCTGACCCACATAGAGTTGATTGACATTATACAGGTTGTTGAGATAGACCAAGTTGTTTACCGTCGTGCCATACCAATAGGCGATCTTGGCCAGCGTGTCTCCTGCTTGCACAATATAGGTGCAAGCGGATGGCTGTGGCTGCGGTTTGGGCGGGGGTGGCGGCTGTGGCTTGGGCGGGGGCGGTGGTTGATAGCCGCCAGGGATACACAGTTGTTGTCCCGCATAGACATGATTCACATTGTAGATCGCATTGATCTGGGCCAGGGTGTAGACGTTCACCCCATAATAATAGGCAATCGCGTCTAAGGTCTGACCATATTGCACCGTGTGATAAAAGGCGCATTTAGGGCCGCCTTGCGGTGGTGGATAGCCCCCCCCTGGATGACCACCCTGGTGACCACCCTGGGGAATATAGAGTTTCTGCCCCACATAAATATGGTCAGGATTGCTGATACCGTTGGCATACATCAACGCGCGGACTGTGGTGCCATGCCAAGCGGCAATTTCGCTAAGGGTATCCCCGCGCTGCACCCAGTAGTAGACGCCGCCATAGCCATTTTCCAGCGGTGCTGCGGCTGGTGCGGCAAAGACGGTGACGGGCATTGCGCCCAGTAGTAATGCAAGAATAAGAACAACCGACAGCGTCCAACGTCGCTGTACCCAAGGTCGTTGGGGATAAGCAAGTTGGGCAGAGATAATCGGGACCTTCTGATGCATACAAGGCTCCTTTTCGATAGGAAATAGAATAATAAGTAATATTACACTGATTTAGACGTCTTGAACTGCAGAGAAGTTTCGGTTACTTACGCAAGTACACAATATTTATGTGGTCAACGAGCGAAAGCATGGGGCTCTCTACCTTACAATCGCTGCGGCTTGAGCGCCTACTTCAACTCGTTGCGAACACTCAAAAGGAAAACTGTTGGCCACGCGTCGGTGTTGTAATATGACGCATCCCCGTTGCTTGCAATTTGCCCTGCAATACCATCATCGGTTCTGGCTCCCCGTGGACGAGGAAACAATTGGCCAGCCTTTCGCGGGGAAAGGCGCTGGCCCAATCCACCAACCCGGCTTGATCGGCATGGGCACTGTAGCCTTGGATCGACTCGATGTGCGCCCGCACGCGATATTCGTCGCCAAAAATGCGCACCGGATTGGTGCCATCTTGCAGATGACGTCCCAGCGTATTCACCGCTTGAAAGCTGACGATCAGCACTGTATTCGCCGGATCTTCAATATTGTTTTTGAGATGATGCAAAATCCGGCCACTTTCGGCCATGCCACTGGCGCTGATAATAATTGCCGGTTCGCTGAGTGTATTGAGTTGTTTACTGCGCCGGACATCGCGCACATATTCCAGATTGCTATAATCAAACGGTGCCCGCTGCCCGCCATCGTTCAGGAAGGTCTGTAACGCTGGGTTCCAATCCTCGGGGTGCATCCGAAACACGTCGGTGGCATTTACCGCCAAGGGACTATCCACAAAGACAGGCAATTCGGGAATATCGCCGGTGGCATCCAATTGGTTCAACGCATAGACAATCTCTTGCGTGCGACCAACTGCAAAGGAGGGAATGATCACTTTGCCGCGCCGCCGAGCCGTGGCGTTGACGACATCGCGCAGATGTTTGCGTGCCGACGCATACGGCTCATGCAGGCGGTCGCCATAGGTGCTTTCCAGGATCACAATGTCGGCTGGCGGCGGCGCGACTGGAGGATTCAGTATCTCATTTTCGGCACGGCCCAGATCGCCACTGAAGACAATCCGCCACGTTTTGTTGCCCGTGTGTTCCCGAATATCGAGCTGGACAAAGGCTGCGCCCAGAATATGGCCCGCGTTGTGCAGCGTAAGCGTCACGCCGTCGGCAATTGGAATTGGCCGCGCCAAGCCAATGCCGATAAATTGCTTCAAACAGGCCCGCACATCATGCTGCGTATAGAGCGGCTCGACAGGTGGTTCGCCTTTGCGCGCGCGGCGTTTGTTGACATACTCCACATCTCTTTCCATAATGTGGCCGCTGTCCATTAACATGTAGGTAGCGAGATTGCGCGTGGCCTGGGTACACCAAATGTTCCCGCGGAAGCCTTTTTTGACGAGATTGGGAATGTTGCCCGAGTGATCAATATGGGCATGACTCAACACAAGGGTATCGATCGTCGCAGGATCGAAGGGAAAATTAAGATTGCGCTCGTATGTTTCATCGCGCCGCCCTTGGTACGAGCCACAGTCGAGCAGAATGCGCTGTTGGTTGACTTCGAGCAGGTGCATAGACCCTGTGACCTCTTGCGCCGCGCCGTAGAACGAAATCTCCATACACTGGGTACTCCGATTTTTGTGATGAAGCGTGCCGATCGCTGTTGTGCCGTTGCGAACTGTGGCTCGGTCTATTGCACGCTATTTTGGCTGATTGTGCAATCACTGAAATCTTGCCGTTAACGCATACTCTCCTTTCTTTTGTCTTCGACGATCGAGCAGAGGCTTCATCGCAATAGCCAAGCCACCAAACAAAGAAACAGAATAGAAAATTTCCGTAGCGACAAAGGTGAAGCCGGCGAACAGAATGCCCGTCACCGCCACCAGGCTAACCCCAGTGGTAAAGCGGACATTTTGTTTGAGGTTGCGCTCATATTCTCCAGCAAGCTGGAAAAGATGGAGCAACTGGTTGAGATTGCCCTGCATGAGGATGATCTGCGCCGTGTCGGTCGCGACGGTGGTAGCCCCACGCAACGAGATGGATGCCTGTGCTTGACGCATGGCAATGGCATCGTTGATGCCGTCGCCGATGAAGCAAACTTGCCGCGCTTCCGCTTGCAACTGGGCGACCAGATCGGCTTTGGCTTCGGGTAGGGTGTTTGCAAAATAACCCGTCATCCCCAAATCTTGGGCCAGTTTACGGGTGGGGGCTTCCTGATCACCAGAGATGATATAGAGGTCCAGGCCACGCGCCCGCAATCCCTGAATGATCTGTTGCGCTTCTGGTCGCACTGTGGGCTGCAATTCAATACAGCCGACCAGTTCGTCATCTACCGCCACCATTACCAGCGAGTGGCCTTGCGCCTGACACGCTTCTGTCAGCGTATGGATCCGCTCCGGCAAAGTAATCCTTTCCATCGTCATAAAATGTTCGCTACCCACGCGGATGAGGGGATGACAAGGTGAAGAGGTAGGGCCAGGGGTCTCCCCGTGAAGGGGGGACTGTATGCCATTTGACACCAGTCGCACCTTGAGACCATACCCCACTTCATAATGCGCTTGATCAATGGCGGGTAGCTGCATATCAAGCTCGGCTGCCGCATCCAGAATAGCGCGGGCAATGGGATGTGTTTGGCGTGCTTCGGCGGCAGCGGCAAAGAACAATACTTGTTCTGCGGGCATATCATTTAGGGTATGAATTTGCGCAATAGTGGGCCTCTCCAAGGTTAGGGTGCCGGTCTTGTCAAAGACAATAGTGTCCACACTGCTTAGTTGTTCCAATGCGCCGGCATCTTTGACCAGAATGCCACTTCTGGCCGCCAGGTTGAGAAAATTCAACATAGCCAGCGAACCTGATAGATAGCTTGTATACATCGAATTGGCACCAATCACGCTAATTGCACCCGCTGGACCAATGAAGGGCAAACTCATGAGACTCAGCGCCAACGTCGGCATGACTAAATGGTCGGCCGTTGCTACACCTTTTGCGGCTGTTGGCTTACTATCCTGCGCGGTACGATTGAGAATCGCGACAATCTGCCCCGCTGTCGTCTCGGCGCTTGTCTTTTCAACAGCGACATCAACCTGGCCGGAGATGACCAACGTAGAGGCGAGCACGCCATCCCCAGCTTTCTTTTCGACAGGCTGCGCTTCGCCGGTTAACATATGTTGATCCACCGTGGCCACACCCGTAATAATCGTGCCGTCCACAGGCACAATCTGCCCCGCATGTAAAACTAAAGTGTCGCCGATCTGTAGCTGTTCAAAGGGAATTTCGATCTCGTTGCCATTGCTGCGCACCCAGACCTTAGCGGGCTGGAGTTGAAACATACTGACCAAGTTGTTACGCGACTGATTTTCGCTAACCGCTTTGACCTTCAGCATTAGGCCAAATAAGACCGACCCCACTGCACCAGCCGCGGCATAGCCACCCAACCACAGATAGAGGCTGTAGACACAGAGTAGATGAATGGCCCCCAGCCGCTTGGTTTCCTGCCACTGGCGATAGGCATAGGGATACTTGGCGCTCGACGTCAAGATGCCGACCACAATGGCCAGCGGCATCAGCGGTGTAAAGACCCACTGCCCCAAGAGCGCGAGACTCAGGGCGAGCAGACCCATGCCAAAACGTCGGTTGGCCATCCGTTCATCCCGGTGCAAAGCAAACGATTCTTCACGCAGCATATCCTGCAATTGGGCGTGACGCGTTTGGCCCAGGAGCGGGTCGATATAGACTTGCACAAACCGCTGATACCGCTCATCGGCTTCCTCTAGCAGGGTCGTGATTTCTTGTTTCAGCTGTTGCGGTCCGCTTTGGATGGGGTGATTGTCGTATGGGAGTGGTTTGTCGGCGAACAACGCAGCTAAGCCCATAGGTTTGCGCTTCTTACGGAATACAAAGCCTGTGCCTAGAATCCCACCAGCGACGACAACAGGAAATAGGGAAAACATGGATACTCCTTAAAGCTTACTAAACTATTCGCGATACCACTCTTCGACGTTCCACATCTGGGAATCCCAGCCACCATTCATGCGCACACCTTGCAGGCTGTTCGCCCTGGCAGAGACGCTGCCCCGGTGGACCAGCGGAATATGGTAGTATTCCTGCACAATGATGTCGTTCAATTGCTTGACGATCGTATCCCGTTCAGGACCGACTGGCGCGGTGGTCAGCTTGGCAAAGAGGGCATCAAATTCCTCACTGCAACCGCGCCAATGGTTGGAGCCGGACCAGTTGTTTTCCTTGCTGGCGATGAATTTACACTGCATTTGGGCGAGGTAGGCTTGCGGATCCACTTCGGCACCGTTATTGTACATCTCCACATCGGCGTAGAACTTCTGCATGGTGTCCGGGCTGCTGGGATCGCCGCCGAAGTAGACAGCGGGGTCTACATTCTTCAACTCGGTCTCGATGCCGATCTCGCTCCACCACTGCTTGACGAGCGCCTGAATCTTCTGGCGCACACCGTTGGTGGAGGTCTGGTAGAGTACCTTCAACGGCACACCTTGATATTCGCGAATGCCGTCGCCGTCGGTATCGACTACGCCGTTCTGCTCCAACAAGGCGATGGCGCCTGCGATATCCTGTACCAGACAACTGTCATTGGCAGTAGAAACATAGTTCGGCGGATTGGGAACGAGGGTACAGGTGGGGGCAGCCGCCGGCCCAAAAAGTTGCTCAGCGATCACCGTACGGTCAATTGCCATGGACATCGCCTGCGGAATCGGTTTGAAGGTCAGGAACGGGTG
>Ga0105048_10018486_pt1 | contig 10722 bp, 5 predicted proteins | sample MAT05_FD_78382 | JGI IMG/M metagenome (GOLD analysis project Ga0105048, IMG submission 78382) | Freshwater microbial communities from Lake Fryxell liftoff mats and glacier meltwater in Antarctica - MAT-05 | ecosystem: Environmental > Aquatic > Freshwater > Ice > Liftoff microbial mat | place...
CCATCGCCTGGCGGCTCAGGGTGCGATCACGGACGGCCGCGAGGAGGTCGAGCGACCGAGCTCGCAGCTGCTCGGCCTGTGGACCGGCGGCCAGGTCTGCTGTGAAGCCCTTGTCCTTGACTCCTGCGAGGTAGCGATCGGTTACCCAGCGGAACAGCGCGCGGCGGGACACGTCGGGAACCATGCGGACGTAGGGCCGCAGCACCGCAGCGCCCCACGACAGCGCGACCGCATCGGCATGGGGTGACGCGAGCAGCGACGACACGATCGACAGCGTCCTGCTCGAATCGAGCGTGCGCGTGATCTCGCCGAGGATCGCGGTGCGCTCGAGCGGAGTGAGCAACGGCCAGCCGGTGTTGATGAGGCCGTCGACGATTCCTGGGTTCCACTGCGTGGAGTACAGGCCTCGACCGCCCGCGTTCGGCAACACCCAGCGTGGACACGTCCCGGTTGGAAGTGCCAGCATCTGCGCGGTGCCGGCGACGATGAGACACTGATCGACGCGGGTGCCAGCGTCGTCGTAAGCGATGCACACGGGCACCGACCCGTTGGAGCCGAAGCGCGTGATCTCGATCCGGGAACGGTCGCGCTCGCAGTACACCGCGACGGTGATGTCAGGCGCGCCCGGTTGATCGAGATAGCTCGCGAGGATCGGGCTCAGCGGCTTGCCGGATACCGCATCGAGTGAGGCGCTGAAGTCCGCCGTGGTGACGGTGCCGTGTGCGTGCGCGCGGACATAGTCGCGCACCGCCCGCTGGAACCCCTCGGGACCGACGAACGCTTCGAACATCGCGAGCACGTGTGCCCCGCGGCGACCGCCGAAGTAGCGAGCGAGGCGGCTCGGCTCGTCGAGGTCGCTTGGCGGAACGCGCACGGTCGCGGCGTCGTAGCCGTTGTTGCTGATCGTCAGCTCGTTCACGCGTTCGGTGCCGTAGCCCGGATCCGCGTTCCTCGAGAGCTGCACGGTCAGCTTCGCCGTCAACCACACGGCGAAGCTCTCGTTGAGCCAGATGTCGTCCCACCACGCGGGCGTGACGAGGTTGCCGAACCACTGGTGCACGAGCTCGTGGACGACGACGTACCGCCATTCGTCGCCGTGGGCGTCGTCCGTCGCGTCGCGCAGCGTCGAGCCGAGAACCGTCACGAGGCCCGGATTCTCCATCGCGACCCAGCGCGGACCGGTGACGGGCACGGCGACCAGATCGAGCTTGCGGTAGGCGAGGGGAATCCCGAACCACGCCTCGGTAGCGTCGACGATCGGTGCGGTCGCGTCCTTCGCCCACGACGCGAGCAGCCTCTCGTTTCGCTGCGTCAAGATCCGGATCGGGATGCCGCTTGCCGAGGTGCCAGCATCGACCACGGCGAATGGACCGACAGCGAACGCGATCAGATAGCTCGGCAGCGGCAACGTCGGTGCGAACTCGACGCGCTTGCGCCCCCCGGGCTTGAAGGTCTCTCGCACGATATGGGTGTTGCTTGCTGCGACGTAGGTCTCGCGCACGTCGAGCGTGAGCTGCCACGGCACCTTGCGATCGGGCTCGTCGATGCACGGGAAGATCCGACGTGCATCCATCGGCTCGGACATGGTGAACAGGTACGGCTCCCCGTCGACCCACTCGCGGAACGCACCGGCAGCGACCGCACTCATGCGCAGCTTTTCGCGGTCCGCCTGATCTTCGGGCATCTTGCCCTTGTCATCGATCTTCGCGCGATACGCGATCGTCACGACCCAGCGGCCCGCGGCGAGCGGCGCATCGGCGCTCAGGGTGAGGAAACGGCCCGCTCCGTCGCCACGCCCTGTGGCCCGCGCTTCGAGCTCGATGGTGGTGTCCGCGTGCGTGGCAATCGCGGACTCGATCTCGAGGTCCGAGCCGTGAAGCCAGATCACGTCGGTCGGCATCGTGATGTCACCGGTGATCACCATGGTGCCGGTGAGGAACGTGCCGTCCCCAACGGTGAGCTCCGCAGCATAGTGCGCGGGGACGAACGTGCGTGGGACGCGTGCGCCGATGGCAATCGGGAGCGGCCGCGGCGACAGCGCCACCACGGGCGCTTCGAGCACTTCGCCGCCGCGCCTCGGCGGGCACCCGACGAGGAGGACGACGATCAGGAGCGCCGGGCCAAGGCGCCGCATCCGGTAGATCAGAACTTCCAGCGCGTGCTCATGGTCATGCCGCCCGTGGTCGGCGCGACCTCGACCTTGGGGAGGATGCGCTGCGGGCGGTTCATGATCGTCATGACGATGCCGCCGACGGCGACCGCGCTGCCGGTGACCATCATCGTGATGCCGATCGTTCCCTTGAGCTCGGCGCCGTCCCGCACGTCGCGAAGGAGCGGGCGATCCGAGAGATCCTTCATGCAGCCCATCGGACAGTCGCGCGCGAACGCGGCCTCGAAGTCGGTCATCTGGCCGCGACCGAGCAACCACACGCCGAGACCGCCGAGTCCGACCGCGAGGCCGACCGCCGTGACCGTGTACGGGATCCAGCGGCGGTAGGGATACTTGAGGATGACGGCGCTCTCCAGCGGGACGAGCTTGACCCGCTCGGTGACGGTGCCGCCGCCGGGGACGATGATGTGCTGCGAGCTGGTGAGGTAGTTGGAGAGCTCGCCGACGAGGGCGTGCTCACCCGCGAGCACGCGCATCCTCTGCGTGCCGGGGCAGGAAAACCACGGCTTGCCGTCGATCAGCACGCTCGCGCCTGCCTGATCGCAGCTCGCCTCGACGTAGCCGACGCGGCCCTTGAGCAGCGACTGGTAGTCGAGCGCCTGCGAGTAGAGCTCCTTCTTGAACGGCGTCTCGCCGAACCGCAGCGCGCGCTCGAGCTCGTCGGCTGCGTCCAGATGACGGTCGAGTCGGATCAGCGTGACCGCGATGTTGAAGCGGATCAGCGGGTGGTCCCAGAGGGCGATCGCCTCGCGATACTTCTCGAGCGCCGGTGCGTGAGCCTCGCGCGCGAACAGCTGGTTGCCCTCCTCGAACAGGGCGTTCGCCTTGTCCTGCGTCGCAACGGGAACACCCTGCGACCACGGCGTCGTCTCGGCCTGAGCCGGACGCGTGGCACCGAGCGCGGAGACGAGCAGAACGCCGACCATCACAAGCTGCTTCATTGGAGCCTCTCCCTGGCGATCATACTCATCTCGGCCTCGAGCTTGCGCACGTTCGCCTTCTCTTTCTCGACAGCGGCCTTGAGTTGCGCGCTCGATGCCTTCTCGGCGTCGGTCGCGCGGCGCGCCTGCTCGGCATTGATCGCAGCGTCCTTGGCGGCGCGCTCCGCTCGGGACTGCGCCGATCGCGCTTCGGCGATCGCACTCTCGAGCTCGGCGTTCTTCTTCTTGAGCTCGTCCTGCGAGAGGTCGAGGCTCTTCGACGCCGTCGCGGCGGCGAGCTCCTTCTCGGCAGCCGTCTTCTCGGCGACGGTCATCTTCTCCTCGGCGGTCCGCACCGCGTCGAGCTGCGCCTGGACCTTGGCCTCGGCCTCCTTGGCCTTGGTGGTCTCGATCTCGGCGTCCTTCGCCTTCTGGCTCGCGACCTTCTCGGCCTTGGAGATCCGGATCACCGCGATCGTGCCGCCGCCGATGACGAGCCCCAGCACGACGAACACGGCCGTGAAGCCGAACACCTTGCGGCGGCGCCCACGCGCGATCTGCGTGCGCACGGCCGCGAGGAAGTCGCGCTCGGCGGCCGACAGGTCGAGCAAATGGCGGCGGGAGATCGAGAGCGCCTCCTGCGCCGTCTGGCCGCGCCACACGAGATCCGCCGGGCGACCGCGCGCCGTCCACTGGCGCGCTGCCTGTTGCAACTCGTGGGTGAACCCGCGCAGCGCGTGGCTGTCCTCGAGCCAGCGCTTGAGCGTCGGCCACTCGGTGATCAGCACCTCGTGAACGATCTCGACGGTCGCGCCCTGCGTCGGATCCGTATGCAAGTGGATCAGGCGGGCGCGCACCAGGTGATCGATGATCTGCTGGACGTCGGCGTGGTCGGGCGCGAGGCTGAGCAGCTCGTTGTGATCGACGACGGCGCGCGTGCCCTCGGGTGTCACGAGCCGTGTCATCACCGCGCGGAGCAGCGTCTGCGCCTGGAGCGGGACCGACTGCGCAACCTCGTCGGCGTGCCGCGCAAATGCGCCACCGACGCCGCCCATCGAGTTGTACGCGGCGACCGTCAAGAGCTTGCGGTTGCGGTCGCGTGCGTCCCACAGCCGCGTCGCTGCGAACTGCAGGAGGGGCAGGGCGCCGCGCGCCGATGCGGTCTGCAGCATGTCGTTGACGATGTCGGTGCTCTCGAACGCGTAGCCCGCGATCTCGGCGGGGCGCAGCAGCGTCTCGCGCAGGTTCTCGACGTCGGGCGCCGAGAGGAAGAACAGACCGCGCGACAGCTCGGAGAGAAATAGCTTGTGACCTGCGAGGCGATCGAGGAAGTCGGCGCGCATCGACAGCACGACGCGGACCGGCGCGCTCGGATCATCGGCGGCGGCGAGCAGCGCGGCGAGGAACGTGCGACGTGCCTCGTCGTCGTCGGAAAGCGTGAAAAGCTCCTCGAGCTGATCGACGACGATCAGCACGCGATGCTTCTTGCGAACGGCCTCGTTGCGCAGCGCCTCGCCGAACTGGCCGGGCGACTCGCGCAGCATCACCATCACCTCGGTGATCCGGCCCGGATCGACATCGCCGATCGCGTTCGCGAGAGCGGCGACCGGTGAGCGACCGGGGCGCAGGATGCGGACGTCCCAGTTGCCGCCGGTAGTGCGCACCGCGGGCACGAGACCGGCGTGGACGAACGACGACTTGCCGACGCCAGACGGACCGATCACCGCGAGGAGCGGCCAGACCTCGAGCTGCGACAGCGCGGTCCGGATCTCGTTGCTGCGACCGAAGAAGAACTTCGCGTCGCCCTCGCCGAACGCCGCGAGACCGCGGTACGGCGAGTCGTCATTGTCGCGGCCGGTGCGCGGCTGCATGACGGCCATCAGATCCGCGAGCAGTGCGCTCGCCGACGGATAACGAGCCGCCTTGGACTTGGCGAGGCAGCGATCTACGATCGCCGCGATCTCGGGCGGGACGCTCGGATCGCGCGACGCGATGCTCGGCAGCGGCGTATGCAGATCCGTGAGCCGCGCGCGCAGCTTGTCGGGCGTCATCGTGCCTGCGGGGTGCACCCCAATCAGCGCGCGCCAGAACATGATGCCGACGGCCCAGATGTCCGACGCGTGGTCGACGGTGTCGGCGCCCCACTGCTCGGGGGACATGTACGGCAGCGTGCCGACGAGCGAACCGCCGCCGGAGAACGTCACGTACGTGACCTCGGGCTCGACGGCATCCATCATCCGCGTCTCGGCGACCGGCGCCGCGATCCGATCGAGATCCGCGCCCTTCGGTCCGTCGAAACACTTGGCGACGCCGAAATCGAGGACCTTCACCGAGCCACGGTCGGTGACGAAGATGTTGCTGGGCTTGAGGTCGCGGTGAACGATGCCGTGTTCGTGCGCGCGCTCGAGAGCACGCACGACAGGAATCATCAGCTCGACGAACGGCTTCACGCCCATCCGGTTTTCGAGGAGCTGCGAGAGTGTCTTGCCCTCGAGGTACTCGAGCACCATGAACGGCAGGCCACCGTGCTCGCCGACCTCGAAGATCGTGACGATGTTCTCGTGCGTGCAGCGCGCCGTCGCGCGGGCCTCGATCACGAAGCGGGAGACGAAGTTCGGATCGTCGTGCAGGAGGAACTTGATCGCGACCTTGCGGCCGAGCTTGGTATCGCGGGCGAGGAACACCTGGCCCATGCCGCCGCGCGCGAGCTCGCGGATCAGACCGAAGCGGCCGATCTGCTGCGCCTCGGCGAACTCGAGCGGCTGACGCGAGTCTCCCTTCTTTCGGCCACCTTCACTGCGCGGCTCGGGCGCGCGCGCGAATGGCATGTTCGGCGCCAGTACCGACGTCGCTCCAACGGGCGCTCGCGCCGACGGTGGCTTACCGACGTTCACGCCGGGCGACAGGATCGCCGTCTGCATTCCCGACTTGCGCGGCTGCGTGCCGGGGATTGGCTGCTCCGGCACAGGCCTCAACGGTTGAGGCGGTGGTGGCGCTTGATGTTGCAGCGGATGTTGCGGCACCGGAGCCGCGCCGATGTGCGTAGCGTTCCGCACCGGCGGAGCACCTGCTTGCTGCGCGGTGATGCGCGCTGGTCGCTGCGCCCCGGGCTGTTTCGGCTCCCCCACGAATCGTCATTGTACAACGTGCCGCCTGGCGCTGGGATGTAGGCCGGCGGCTCACATCTCGGCGTCGACGATCGCACGCAATCGGTCGACGGCCTGCGCATGGAGTCGACTCGCCCACGACTTCGAGATCCCGAGCTCCTCACCCGCCTCGAGGAGGTTCTTGCCCTCCCAGTAATGCTTGGTCATCAGCGCGCGCTCCTTGTCGGGCAGCGCGGCGATCGCGGTGCGGAGACGCGCCGACATCCGACCCGCGTGAATCTTGTCGGTGGGATCGACCTTCTCCTGCGCCGGATCGAAGCCGCCTTCCTGCAGCGTCTCGAGCGACGTCATGTACATCGTCTTGATCGCGGCGATCGCGGACTTCGCGGCGGCGAGTGCATCGGCACCACTCGGTGGCGCGACGCCGGTCTTCGCCGCGCCCGCATCGCGCTCTCCGCGATGCTCGAGGTATTCGCTCGTGGCGCGTAGTGCGACGAGCTGTGCCCAGACGCGCGAGGGCAGGGTCGTCGCCTTGCGCAGACCGTCGACGATCGCACCCTGCACGCGATACCAGGCGAACGCGCCGAACGGGACGCCGCGCGTCGGATCGAATCGCGACGCGGCTTCGGCGAGCCCGGTGTTGCCGAGCGCGACCAGCTCGTCGTGCTCGATGTACTGGCGCACGCGCGGGAAGATCATGCGCGCCGCTTTCTGCGCAAGCTCGAGGTGAGACTCGACCAGTCGCCCGCGCTCCGCCGGATCCACGAGGCGAACGTACCGCAGTTTCCTGCTAGCGTCGGTCCGTGGGCGTCTTCACGCAGCTCGGAGTTGCCGAGCTGGCCGACGTCGCGGCCACGTTCGATCTCGGTACCGTCACGGCGCACGAGACGATCGCCGCCGGGACGATCAACTCGAACTTCCTGGTCGAGACCGACCGAGCCCGCTGGTTCGTGCGCGTCAACGAGGGCAAGGCCGAAGCGGATGTCGCGTGGGAAGCGCGTCTCGTCGCCGCGCTCGCCGACGGTGGCGTCACGACTCCGCCGCCCGTGCGCGCCAACGACGGTCGCCCTTACGCGCCGCTCGGCGCCAAGTTCGTCAGCGTGTTCCCGTGGCGCGGTGGTCATCACCTCGCTCCGACCGCCGTCACGCCGGCGCTCGCGTCCCGGCTCGGCGCCGCACTCGCGCAGCTCCACCTGACCGGGCTCGCGCTGCCGGCCGACTGGCGGCGGACGAGCATCTACGACCACGACCACCTGGTCGCGCGGTTCGCGGGCTTCTCCGCCAGCGCCGATCCGCAGCTCGCGCATGCGATCGCGATCCTCGGCGACGAGCTCGCGATCGCGGCCGCGGCGGCGCCGATCCGTCAGCGCGCGACGAACGGGATCATCCACGGCGATCTGTTCCGCGACAACGTGCTGTGGGACGCCGGCGAGCTCACGGCCATCCTCGACTTCGAGCAGGCGTCGGGTGGGAGCCTTGTATTCGATCTTGGCGTCTGCATCAACGACTGGTGCTGGACGGGCGCGCCGGACCTTGACCTCGTCCGCGCGCTCCTCACCGGCTACAGCTCCGTCCGCACGCTCACCGACGGAGATCGCGAGGCGCTACCTATAGAAGTCCGCGCCGCCGCCGCTCGATTCACCATCACGCGCGTCACGGATGTCTATTTGGCAAGGGTGTCGAACCCCGAGAAGGACTTCCGTGCCTTTCTGGCGCGTAGTGAAGCTTGGCGAGGTCCCGTACTTGGCGGAATTTCCTCGCTGTTGTAGCGTCCCCCTTCGCTGGCTTGGTTATTGAAACAGCTAGCAGCACGAACGCAATGAACCGGTTGTTCCTCATCGCTGCACTCCTGTCGGCCTCGGCCTGCGCCAAGAAGCAGACGTTCATCGGCGGGACACGTGTCCCGTACTCGTCGAACAACAAGTCGGTCCTTGACGCGGTCGAGCAATATCGACTCGCTGTCGAGAAGGCCGACTCCGAATCCCTGATGACGATGGCGCACAAGCAGTACTGGGAGGACAGCGGCACGCCCTCCGGTAGCGACGACTACGGCTATGACGGCCTCAAGCTGGTCCTCGCATCGCGCCTCAAGATGGCGAGCGAGATCCGCTACACGATGCGCTACATGGGCGTCTCGCAGGAGTGCAAGGGCGACCTCGCCGCCGGCTGCAAGGCCACCGTCGACGTCCTGATCGACGCGAGCTTCACGATCCAGAATGCGCTCGGCAAGGCGAGCCGTCCTGACAAGCGCGACCAGAACCAGCTCCTCCTCGAGTGGGACGGTTCGCGCTGGATGTTCCTCTCGGGAATGTAGTCAGCGGCTCGCGTCGAACGCGAGACGTGCGGCCCAGTCCCCGGCGAGCAGTCGATCCGACGCGCTCATGTCACTGCGCGACAGCACGGTGATCGCGACGTTGACCTGGTGCGGGCTGTTCGAGCGATACGCCGCGACCGCGAGCCGGCGCGCTGCGTTCTTCACGAACAACAGGCCGGGCAGTCCGCGCGCGAGGCCGCGCTCGAGCGACGCCGACGCCTCGACGAGCTCGCCGCGCCCGTATTTCTGCAAGCCGTAGAGGTAGTGGGGAAAGCCCATCGTCGGCTCCGCGAGCGTCGCGAGCAGGGCCCACGTCGGTGCATCGATGCCCGGCACATTGCCGTAGAAGTAGCCGCGCAGCGCCGGCCCGGCGGGACCCTCGTACGCGAGGGCAAACGCCAGCGCCTCGAGTTGCCGCCGATCGTCGTCGGCGACGGGGAGCTTGTTCGCCTCGGCGATCAGTCGCTTCACTTCGACGAAGTCGCCACGCGCCGCCGCCACGCGCGACAGCTTTTCGAGCGCCTCGGACCGCAGGGTCGACGTCACGCCCTCGGGATCGAGCGACATCGCCATCCACAGCGCGACCGCCTCGAGCTTCTCGTGCGGTTCGCCGATCGACAGCAGCTCCGCGAGATCGAGCCGATACCGCGGCTCCTCGGGCGCGTCGGTACAGACGTCGCGCATCAGCGCGAGTGACTTCAAGCGATCACCGTCGGCGAGCGCGATCTGCGCCTTCTCGCGGCGCGCGGCGATCGCGTGCGGGCACGGCCGCGAGAACACGCCCGTTCCACGGAACCGCTCGCGCGACGCATCGACCGCCGCCTTGGGCAGCACGATCTTCGACGTCATCGCGAGCCACTCGCGCTCGAGTACGGCGAGTGGCTTGCCATACGCCGCCTCGAAGTCGCCGGCGCTCTCGTACACCGCGCGTAGCGGCGGCGCACCGTACGTATCGAGCAAGAACTTGAGGAACGAGCCGGCGGTCGTATAGCCCTGCGCCGACGACACGCTGAAGAACTGCAGCGACAGCAGCTGTCGGATCGAGGGTTGCTTGCCCATCTGCTGCAGCGCGCGCACGGACTCGTGCGGAGTCATCCGATCGTAGCGACCGGGCCAGTCGATCGCGACGGCGAGCCCCTCGATCAGCCCCGGGTTCGCGAGCAGCGGTATGCCTGCCTTGCCCGGCAAGGGAAGCACCGGACCTGCAGCGACGTCGAACGGCCACGTGCCGAACTCCGCCGCGACCGCGTGCGCGATCTCGTGGCGCAGCGAGCCGTGCGGGAAGGCGCGGTGCTCGAGATAGATCTCGCGACGCCATGGCTTCGCCATCTCGACGTCGCGCGCGCCCATCCAGCGCTCCTTCTGATCGCGACTCGAGAAGTAGTACGACCCGATCTTGTGCGCGCTCTGCACGCCGAGCTGCGCCGTCACCTGCGCGTAGCGGAACTCGTGATCCGCGGCGACGAGCCCGATCACCTCGCGGATCTCCGGCGTGTCCGAGTAGTAGATGATGAAGTGCGGCGTCTCGAGGCGACCACCGAGCGCCTCCTGGATGTCCTCGGCGTCGATCGCGTAGCCGAGGTGTCCACCCTCGACGCGCAGCCGGACCGCGGCGCCCATGCACACGAACGCGATCACCAGCGACGTCCAGCGAACGCCGGCGGGGCGGGGCGCCCACCGGAACCGGTAGTGCGGAACATCGAAGTTCCATGACACGAGCGCGATGAGCCCGATCACCCACAGCACCTGCTCGAGGCGCGACCACGCGAGCGCAGCCGTCAGCTTCACGTTCTCGTCGTAGAGATTGCCCGGGAAGTAGCCGAGCACCGGGTTGTACGTGAACACCGGCGGCGCGGCATAGAACCGCCACAGCGCGAACAGCGCGAAGACGAGCAACACGAGCTGCGCGAGGGTCGCGCCGAGATATCTCCGGGGTCCCGCGATCACACCGACGACGTGACCGACCGCGCCTGCGAGCACCGCCGTGATCATCGGCAGCCACAGGTACGCCTCGATGCCGAACCACCAGTCGCAGGTCGGTAGCCAGATCCCGCGAACCGCCGAGATCACCGCCGGGATCAGCGCGATCGCCGCGGGCAATCCCGCCGCGATCAACGTCGAGCGTGCGAGCGTCCGACCCGCGAACGTCGCCCGCGTGAGCCCGGGTGCCGCTGCCCGCTGGCGCTCGCGCGCCAGGGCGCTGCCCAGATC
>Ga0105048_10018488_pt1 | contig 10720 bp, 6 predicted proteins | sample MAT05_FD_78382 | JGI IMG/M metagenome (GOLD analysis project Ga0105048, IMG submission 78382) | Freshwater microbial communities from Lake Fryxell liftoff mats and glacier meltwater in Antarctica - MAT-05 | ecosystem: Environmental > Aquatic > Freshwater > Ice > Liftoff microbial mat | place...
TCGACTACGAGATCGGAAACCCCTTCAACAAGTTCATATCCATCGGGCAGAGTCACTTCAACCACGTAATTGCCTGCCGGAAGCGTGTCGAACTCGATCGCACCATCGAATGAATCGACATCGCTCTCATCGTTATCGCAAATCGAGAACTCGATCGGACCGCGCAGGATGAGACAGACACCAGGAACCAGCGAGACGTCATCATCAAGCGTCGATTGCACAACCAGCACACCCGTCGGCGACGCCTCGGTGGTCGGTTCCACGGTCGCGAACGGGCGGAAAAGAAGCGAAAGCGTGGCGACGGCACCTTCGTCGACCGTGATCGACGGTGGGTCGCCAACGAACTCCAGGGCTTCAGGAGCGGTCACCTGAACGGAATAATCGCCGATCGGCACGGTGTCGAGCTCGATTACACCGTCAGTCGGTTCCACCTCATCACCTGTGTTGTCGCAGACCTCAATCGACACGTCGCCATTGAGTGTCAAACAAACTTCGCCAACGAGTGTTGTCCCATCCTCCAATGTCGATTGGACAAGCAGTACACCGGAGGCGGGCTGTTCCGCGGTCGCAATCGGCCGCAGTGTGACGGTGATCGCGGTCACCGCGTCGGAATCGACCGCCGTCTCTACAACAGGCTCGGCGATTTCAAATCCATCGACCGGGGCCACCTGAATCGAGTAGGTCCCTGCTGGCACCGCGTCCAGTTCGATAGCACCATCGGACAGATCGGCATCGCCAAGCCCGTTGTCACAGACGTTAAGCGCCACTGGCCCATTCAGCATCAAACAAACCCCACCAAACGGAGTCACCCCATCCTCAGCCAAAATCTGGATGAAGACGACTCCGACTGGTTGAGTGGTTGGCGTTTCAGTTGATGTTGCCGTTGAAGTGGCTGTGGGCAGTTCCGTCGGAGTTGATGTCGAGGTCGCCGTCGGTGTTGATGTCACCGTAGCCGTGGATGTCGATGTCGCGGTCGGAGTCGCCGTTTGGGTCGCGGTCGGAGTCGCTGTCGCAGTCTCTGTGGGAGTAGCAGTCGGTGTTGCCGTTACCGTCGAGGTCGGACTCGCTGTCGCAGTCTCTGTGGACGTAGCAGTCGGCGTCGCCGTTGCTGTCGAGGTTGGACTCGCAGTCGCAGTTGATGTAGCGGTCGCCGTCGAAGTTGGACTGGAGGTTGGCCTTGTTGTTGCGGTCGACGACGCAGTACTGGTCGTCGTTCCGGTCGCCGTGCTGGTGCTGGTAGCAATTGCAGTTGGACTTGAAGTCGGCGTGGTAGTCGCTGTCGCGGATGAGGTACGTGTCGGCGTCGATGTCTGCGTCCATGTTGGGGAATCTGTGGCGGTGAATGTCGGGGTGGCACTCGGACTTGCCGTGGTAGTCCTGGTCGGCGTTCCGGTCGCTGTTTTGGACGAGGTTGGTGTTGAACTCGGTGTTCGCGTCGCCAACGCGGCGGGGTCAACAGCTCGCGTCTGTGTTGGCGTCACCGAGGGTGTTCTGGTCGCCGTGCCGCGACTTGTTGCGCTCTTCGTGGGGGTGACAGTCGATGTCCGTGTTTTCGCAGGAGTAGTGGAGGGCCTGAGCGTCGGTACGGCGGTCGATGTGCGGGTCGGGCTGGGCGATGCGTTCATCATGGGAACGGTGGTTTTCGTTCCGGTCGGACTCGCAGATGCTTTCGCCGTGGGCACCACCGTTTTCGTTCGCGTCGCACTGGATTGGGGCGTGGCCGTTCTCGTCGCGCTGGCGGACGATTTCGGAGTCGGAACTGCAGTGGTCGCCAATTTCGTCGCAGCCGGCTGTGCAGTGCTGATTCTTGTTCCAGTTGATCCTGAAGCAGGTGTCAAAACGGCATTCGCCGTTGCCACAGGGGTGGTGGCCGGCTTCACGCCGCCCGCGGTTGGAGTCTTGGTGCCAGCCCGAATGGTCGCGCTCCCGCCCGACGAAGGAGATCCTTTTGAAACCGTCGGAAGTTTGATAACGGTTCGTACTGGAGTCGGTGTCTTGGCCGGGAGAACCGGGGATGAAACAGATGTCTCAGTGGGTAAACTCTGGAGGAGACTCGCCTGTGAAGGCTGACTCTCGGGCGATCCCCCGGAACCACCGGCACCACCCGCGCTATTCCCGTCAGCAGCTTTGGTGACAGCAGGTTGCTGGGCGGCACTCGTTACCGCGTTCTTCGGCACATCCTGCACACTGGTGTCTTCGGGAACAGCCGCTTGCTGATAACACCCTGCCAGGAGGATCGGCAGAGCGATCAGCACGATCGCCCGGAGAATGAAGCCCTGCAGCGCAACCGACCAACGGGTTCCCTCGAGTCCCTCATTGGAAAGGGAGCGTCGTTCGCCAATGCCTGTGAACTTCCGCGACATCAGCTAACTCCCCGGCTTGCCTTGGAGGTTCAACACCGTTGTGACCGTGTGCCACCCTATCTCGATTCACCTGTACGTGACACACGCTAACCTACAGGGCTTGTCCCGTCACGGCAAGTCCCCACACGAGACTCGAACAGGTAGTTTGAGAATCCTTCACAACGTGGACATCGCGCTTGAACGAGACGAATCCTTATTGCGGTGTGAAGGGATCTGTCCCCTGGCTGATCTCCACGCCATCTGGAACGCTATCACCATCGGTATCGAAGTTCAGAACGTCGGTGAAGTAGGTGTAAACCTCTTGCCCATCTGTCAGACCATCGTCATCGGTATCCGGGAACGCGGGACTGGTGAAATACACCTGAACCTCGTTCCCATCCTGAATTCCGTCACCATCGCTATCGGGGTTGAGCGGATCGACCCCGTAAAACGCCTCGTCACCGTCGTTCAACCCATCGAAGTCGCTGTCGAGACTGTTGGTGTCCCCTGGGAAACTCGCCGGATCGGTGGGATCTGATCCGGCGTTGAGTTCATCGTGATCACTGAAACCGTCACCATCCGTATCGGCCAGAGATGGATTGGTCCCATGTTGCATCACCTCGTTGTAATCGGGAAGCAGATCACCATCCCCGTCATAGTTGAGCGGGTTCGAGCCGTAGACGTTGACCTCTTCACCATCGAGCAATCCGTCGTCGTCCGAGTCCGGCCGTAGTGGATCGGTCCCGGCCTGGAGCACCTCAGGACCATCCATCAGTCCATCGCCATCGGTATCCGGGTTGTTCGGATCGGTCAGGCTTGTGATCTCATCTTCGTCTGGCAGACCGTCCATATCCATGTCCGGCCTGGGCGTTGGAGTCGGGATTTCGGTTGGAGCCGCTGGTTGTCGGGTGCCTCCAGCGACTGGCGACGCGAATTGAGGTGCTGAGACGCCGTCGAGCGGAACCCGGGGGTCAATGATCCTCCAACCTGAATCCGTCGATCCGTCACGCACCCGGTATTCGACGTGAACGTGATCACCGTTGAACCCGCCAGAGATTCCGATCTGGGTGCCGGCCTTAACCGTCGCTCCAGGTTTCACCAGCGACTCGTTGACATGCCCATAGATCAGCATGTCCCCGTTCGGGAGCTTCAGCTGCAGTCTGCCCGAAGTCGGACCGCCGTATGCAGAGAGGAATGCGGAACAGCTATCCTCGCCATCACCATTATCGGTTCCGGCGCACACGACTGTCGCGTCCATCGGAGCGAAGAGTGGAGTGCCGGCCGGGATGGCCACATCGAGTCCGGTGTGACCGGGTTCAGTGAATCCATACTGAAGTGAGTAGCTGTACCACTCGGGATGCGTGAAGCGACTGAAATCGGTCGGCCCGAAGTCCTGAGAGAGCGGCGGCGCCTGGCCACCGAACTGCATGCCTCCCCACAATGACGCGACCCCGACGATCGAAGTCGTCGAGCAGGCGCGACTTCCCGGGTTGAAAATCTCGAGCTCGCCGAAGAACTGTTTGAACCGATCCTGGTATGCAAAGTCATCGCTAAACTGATCTCGAGCTCCGGTAGGCACATAGTGTCCGGAGAAATACCCGACGACGACGTTTTCCCACGGGAGGCTGCCCGAATCGATGTAGCGCAGCGCGAGTTCCTTCGTTCCCGCGTAGATGCCGTAATTCGGCTCAACGGTCACCCTGTTCAGGTCATAGGTTCCAATCGCCCCGGCAGTGACCTGAAGCAAACCGTATGCGGGACCCGCGGCCGGATCTCCACCTGACTCGATCTTCATAACTGACTTCACGACATTCGACGGAACGAGCACTCCGACTTCCTGGTAAACCTGCTGCGCCGCCTGATCAACAGCCGAATCCCACTGATTGACCGGATCCCAGGAGACATCGAGCCCGGTTGATGAGGTGCTGCAACTCGCCGCCGGCATGTCGGAACCACTCGCGGTTCCCACCTCGCCCTGCGCCTGCCCGACCGCTTCCGGCAGTTGGATGACAACGACATCGCCGACCTTTACCGTTACGACCGATTCCTCTGCCGGCACATTGCCCCAGTTGGCAAATTGCTGATCGGCGACCTGGGGATCTTCGACACAGGAGCCGTTTTGCGCTGTTCCCGGCAGTTCTCCCCAGTTTGGTGCGGTCTCTTCGGACGACCCGTCAGACGGGCAAAGCTGAAACGCACTCACCAGTCGAGCAGATCGATCGACAGTCGCAACCGAAGAGAGCGCGATCGACCCGAATAGCAGCGTTACGACAAGCGCGTTCGACGCGCGCATGCCCGTCCGCAGAAAGACGCGAAAAAGAAAAACTCGATGGAAAGGTCGCTTCACCTGACGGCACCTCACCTTGACTGCGACAGTGAATTGAATCTGCGTTCACGACCGAGACCGGGATGGACAATGTTCGATAGGGACGATCATAGGTCAATTTAAACCCAGGCGCATCAGGAAAATTACTCAAATTTGTGGAAATTCGAGAACATCACCGTTCGGTTGGTGGTTTGGAACAGGAGTGGAGAGAACATGAGCGTTCTGATTTGAATTCAAGAAAAGAGGGTCATGCTCCGCCAATTGGAGTAGCTACCTATAGAGGCGGCTCATGTTGTCGACACAGACGCGGATCAGACACGAGTTCCATGATCACCGTTATTTAAGTGTAGTCATCACGAGTGCGAAGTATTTCCCGAAATGTCACCGTTCCGGTGGTGCTCCGGATTGAACCCAGTTTCGTTTCGGAGCGGATACGATAGCCGAAGAAGGTGAGATCGGCGATGACATTGCAGAATTGGGGTGCACATGAAGATTGCAATCATAGGATCAGGTTCGATTGCCGGAGAGCACGCGTTAGCAATCCAGGAATTGAAAACCCAACCAGAATGGAGTCACCTGCGACTTGATTCAGTTGTCGGGCGACGGATCGAAGAAGCGGAGGCGTTCGCGAAAACATGGGGAATGCGTCTGGGCACGACGGATCTCGATAGTGTGCTTGCCAATCCGGAAATCGATGCGGTGATCGTGACATCGCCCACCGATCTTCATGCCGATCAAACAGCCAGGGCACTGCGAGCCGGCAAACACGTGCTTTGCGAAATTCCGTTGGCGACTTCGCTGAAAGAAACCGATAGCCTGATCGAACTTTGCGATGCGGCCGAACTACGCCTGATGGTGTGTCAGACACAGCGATACCACCGCGCATTGATCGAGGCGAAACGACAGATCTTGCATGGCGAAATCGCCCTGACCTCAATCGTCTCACGCTATCTCTTCAACCGTCGGAACAACGTCAACTGGAAGGGCCGAGACCGGAGCTGGACAGACAATCTTCTGTGGCATCACACTTGCCACGCGGTCGACGCAACTCTGTGGTTGCTCGGCGAAGAGGCCGAAGAGATAGCATCGCAGATCGGCGCTCCTGATCCTGAAACCGGAATTCCGATGAATGTAAGTATCATCATAAGAACTGCCAGCGGAACGATCGGAACCGTGGTGACTTCTTATCATGCAATCATTCCGCAGCACGACTACCTCATGATCGGTCGTGAGACGTCACTCAATTTCGTCAATGGTGAGCTGTACTCGCCGGAGGGGCTTCTCGTTACCCGCACCGGCTTTGATCCGCTCCCGGATTCTATGCCACGTCAAAATGAGGAATTCTTCCGCTCCATCCAGGAACGACGGGAACCGGCCATTTCCGCTCGCTCGGTACGACCGGCAATGGCAGTGCTGCAGCAAGTCCAAGACCAGTTGGACAGAAGACAATAACCCTGAAAGACATCAGACGGTCGATCCGCTGCGCCAATTCGCTTTGGAGAAATCATGGGTATTTTTCGTCGACTGATTCTATTCGTCCTCGGGCTCCTGCTCCTGGTATTGATTCCACTTTCAGTGCTGAGTTTCTGGTCGAGGGAGACGCTACTGGATACGGATCACTACGTCGACGCCGTAGGTCCGTTGGCGTCCGATAACGCGATCCAGGCCCAGATCTCACTCAGTCTGATGTCGTTTCTCGATGATCTGGCGAGCGGTGCGGGCGGAAGTTCAACCATGCGCCAGCAGCTGATCGACAACCAATACTCGACACTCCGGCCGACAATCGAATCCTCAGTCACCCAACTTCTCGATACGCAAACGTTCCGACTGGTGTGGGAGGGCGTCAATCGCGAGGCCCATCAATCACTTGTCCTTCTCCTGAGAGGCAAAACGCCGACCGATGACCAGGGGCGAGTCACCCTCAATCTGAGTCCGGTTTATGAGGATCTTCAAGCCGCGCTTCTCGAGAATGGAGTCACCATTCTCGAAGGTGTCGAACCCTCCGCCGACTCGCTGACAATGCCGCTCTTTCAGTCGAGCGAACTGACCGAAGTCAAGTCATATGTCAGACTCTTCGATCGCGTGGCAGGAATTCTGCCGGTCATTACCATCCTGCTCGCTTTGCTCTTTCTTCTTCTCTCTCCGCACAAATTCCGGGGCCTCTTCTGGCTCGGTCTTCTGACCGCGATCGGCATGGGCCTGTTGATACTCGGACGGTCGATAGGACACGACGCACCTACCGGCAGTGTCTCCGAGCAGACGACGAAAGACGCACTCGGGGCGATTTACGACGAGACCACGACCTCACTAAACGAGCGAGTCCTGCAAATTGCGATCGTCAGCATTGTCGTTCTGATCGTCGCATTCGTAGGCGGTCGCCAGACGCGCCAGCGGCGCTACTGATGAGAAAGAACGGCGGAGTAGGGCGCCCCTCGCTACTAACAATGGATGGCCTGTTTAGGGTTGGGTTCCCGAAACAGGCTCCGAACTGAGGGTCGACAGGCTCCCCACCGAATGCCGATTGCTCTTAGAGCAACCAGCATTGGGCAAGTTCATCTGGATAGCAATACGCTCTGATTGTCATGTCGAAGACCGAAACTTCTTCCCGGTAAGGCGTTTCTGCCTCGAAAAATGTACGTTTTGAGCAACCGACGCCCATCGGGAGACCCTTCGTCTCTCAGGGTGACGAGTTCGGTCGCGAGCGATCTCACCTGTTTCCGGTCGCTCTTAGTCGACAGGGACGACCGTCAGTCTGGCCGTCATCTCTGGATGAAACTGGCAGGCGTACGCGAGTGTGCCCGGTTCGGTAACCACGAAGACGAATGAATCTCCCGGCGGGATAAGTCCGGAGTCGCCGAACGATCCCGTGACCGTGTGCGGAGCCACTCCTTGATTTGTCCAGGTGATCTCGGTTCCAACCGCGATCTCAATATGGGGCTCTTCAAAGGCATAGTCGACGATATCGACTGAAACTCGGCCGGAAATCGCAGCCAGATCACCTGCAACCGGAGGTGCCGCAACAGGGGTCGCGTCACTTTCAACGGTCAACGTACCGAGCATTTCCGGATGATATTGGCAGGTGAATGGAGCCGAGCCCCCTTTGGTGAGTTTGACTGTTTTCCATCCGCCCGGGGAAATCGTTCCTATATCGAATCCGATTCCTGTTGCGGTGTGATTATCGTCACCCAGATTGATGAAGGTGACCGCTTCACCGGCCTTCAAAGCCGCCCTGGCGGGCACAAAATGCTCGTCGATGATCTCGCACACGACAACGCCGAGCTACTTCGCAGGAATCTGAGGTCGCGCATAGTCGCCGCCACTATCGTGGTCGTCATGTTCGCTTGCGTGACCCGAAGAATCGTCACCGTCGCCAAGATCGGATGAATCATCATCATCGGAATCGTCAGCACGGCCGTCTTTGAGCAGACGCATCCACCGTCTGTGGAACCGGTGTCCGGACCGGCAAACGCGACTTGAGCGGCGATCGCACCTGCTGTGGCAATCAACACCATGCAAGCAACCAACAAAGCGAGCACCTTACGCCGAGCAACCTTGTTCACGAACTTCCCGCGATTGCGAATACACCACCGCCGCTCGTTCACGCGGGTAGTTCAAGAGAGAGCCAGTTGCGCACCGATGATACAAATCGAGCAAACCAGGGCGAAATCTTCACCGCTGCCGAATAACTGGTCAGGCGATCTCGGGCACGTCCACACGGGATTGGCAGGCCTCTTCGAGCGCTCTCAATTGTTCTGCCGTTCCAACAGCGGCGATCACATCCTCCGCTTGAAACTGGTGCTCGATCGGCGGCGGCGCAAGCACCCTTCCGTCTCGTTTGACTGCCAGGAAAACCGCGCCTTTCGCAAGTTGGCGTCGTGCATCGCTGCTTGGCATCCCGACGATCAGCGATCCACGCTCGATCCGCACATCTTCAAGGATCAGATCGACATCGATACCACCGAGCAACGTCTCCACGAAGTTCACCGTTGCCGGTCGTGCTGCCAGAAGGGCCATCTGCTGCCCCGCCATTGCATATGGTGATACGACCTGGGTTGCTCCCGCTCGCCGGAGTTTCGGAATGACATCGTCATGGTTAGCACGCGCCACGATTGGCATGCCCGGTCTGAGCGCCCGGGCAGAGAGTGTCACGAATACGTTGTCAGCATCGGTGGCAACCGCAGTAATGAGACCACCTGCCCGCTCGATTCCGGCCCGGGCGAGCGTCGCGTCCTCGGTGGCATTGCCCACTACAAGCAAAGGATGATCGATCAGGACGGATTCGATCACGGTCGGATCGATGTCGACGATCACAAAGGGTTGCTTCTGCCGGACAAGCGTCTCGGCCACCTGTTGTCCGACCCGTCCGAATCCGCAAATGATGTAATGCCCATCCAGAGAATCGATTCGCTTTTCCATACGGCGGTGCTCCCAGCGACGATTGAGATGCCCTTCGAAAATAAGACCAACACCAGTTCCGAAGAGGTAATAGATGCTGCCCAATCCAACAAAAATCAACCCGATTGAAAAGATTCTCCCAACGGCCGAAAGCGGGTGAACCTCCCCATACCCAACAGTGGTGATCGATGTCGCCATCATGAAGAGCGAATCGGTAAACGACCACCCCTCGATCACCATGTATCCGATCACTCCGATGACCATCGTCACCAGAAGAAGGATCAATGGACCAAAAAATCGCCGTAGCGAGTTGTCACGTGCGATCACTATCGTTCAACTTCCAGTACTATTCTCAGAATCAATGACGTCCGACGCGAAGGCTGTTTTGATCATAGTCAACAGGCCGCCCGGAAGAGTCGTGTTCAGACCGGAAATGCAACATCTATGTGACAACGTGTTGCAATTGCAATGTCAAAATCTGGAACGGGCGTATCGCCACGCGCGCGCTGAGATCTCCCATTCGCTCCACTTCGATCGAGTTGTCCTGTTCTTCCAGCAGATTGACTGCCTGAATACTCGCGTAATCCTGATCGAAGTGAATGGTTGCGAACCCGCGCGCTCCGTTCGGTTCGTGCAGGCGGAGAATCACGCCATCTCCATCCTCCGTCGGCTTCAGGGCGCCGAGCTGCAATTCGACACCTTCCACCCGCACGAACTGCCGACTCTCCACATCAGGAATGATTGCCGCGACGGCAATCAACGGGCTGTTGAGCGTGAACGCTTCAGCCGAGACTCCCGAAACTGTCCAATCTCCGGTATGCGGAAAGAGACTGTACGTGAAGGCATGTTTGCCCTCATCGGCAAAGGGGTCGGGATAGAGTGGACCTCGAACCAGACTGACCGTAAGGTCATTGCCATTCGCGCTAAAACCGTACTTGCCATCGTTGAGGAGAGAGACTCCATAGCCGGGTTCGGACAAATCCACGAAACGATGGCCGGAGACCTCGAATTTCGCCGCATCCCAGCTCGTGTTGCGATGAGTTGGCCTGCGAACCGATCCGTACATCGTTTCGTAGGTCGCCTCATGTGTGTGCACGGCCAGCGGAAAGTGCGCCTTCACCAGTCGCTCCCGTTCGTGCCAATCGATTTCGGTTTCGATATCCAGCCGACGCGATCCCGCCAGCAGGCGATACGTCTGTGTGACCCGGGAATCGCGCCAACGCCGCTCGACTTGCACCGATACCCGCAACGGTCCAGTCTCAGTGATCACGGGAGGAACGACCGCGACGATCTCCTCACCGGCGGATTCGTGTGATTCATCGATATCCCAGGCGTCGAACTGTCGCGGTTTGTCCAGATAGACATGAAGGCGATTCGCGCGGTCCGCGATCGCAGAACGACCGGCAACCAGATCGAAAATTTCGGTGACGGTGCCATCGACTCCGATCGTCACACGCAACTGGCCATTGGTGATCGTGATCCCGCTGGGCAGTTGCTCAACCCGCACGGAATCTTCCAGGGGTAGTGCAGCAGCAGATTCGGAACCGGCGCGAACCGTGGTCCAACCGGTCCCCGGTACCAGACTCCGCGTGCTGTGCAGCAAGACGCCGTCTTCAACGACCTGTGTCGGAATGCTCATCCCACGAGTATCGACAAA
>Ga0105048_10018491_pt1 | contig 10719 bp, 9 predicted proteins | sample MAT05_FD_78382 | JGI IMG/M metagenome (GOLD analysis project Ga0105048, IMG submission 78382) | Freshwater microbial communities from Lake Fryxell liftoff mats and glacier meltwater in Antarctica - MAT-05 | ecosystem: Environmental > Aquatic > Freshwater > Ice > Liftoff microbial mat | place...
CGACGGCGGTCGCCGCCGCCGAGAACCACGTCTTGAGCTCGGCCATGCCCGCTGCGTCCGCGGTGTCGACGGCGAAGAACGCCTGGCCGTCGTGCTCGAACAGTCGCCCCTGCAGACCGTTACCCGCGACCATCCCTTCGCCGGGACGGACGTAGTACTCGTCGATCGTCTCCGGTGTCTCTTGGGGGATGCAGTTGCTCTCGCTGTGGCTGCCGCCGAGCGCGAAGCCGGAGGTCGTGATGCCGACGTGCAGGTCGGTGCCCGACGGCAGCGCGTTCGCCATCGCATCGACGAAGCCCGGGAACGCGGCCGCGAGGTTCTCCTGCTTGAGACACATCGATCCCGAGTTATCGATCACGAACAGCACGTCGACCGCGGTGCATCCACAGTCTTGGCCCTCGACGCAGTCGCCGAGCGTGTCCATGCCGGCACCGACGTCGAGGACCGGACCGTCGGCGGAGGCGTCGGTGCTGTCGGCGACCGTCGTCGGCGTGTCGGAGGATCCGGCGGTCGCCTCCGCGTCGTCGGTCGCCCCGTTGCTGGATGCCGAGAGCGTCGCCGAAGCCGTGGCCGACATGCCGCCCGTGGTATCGCCGACGTCGAAGACGCCGACGGATCGCGGGTCGGCCCCGCAGCCGAGCATCGCGAGCACGACGGCGTGCACGACCAGGCGAGAGTCGCGTCGCGTACCCACGCTGCCTTGTTGGCCGCCCATCGGCTCGATTGTGTGCCGATTGCATCGCTCGGTTGTGCGCCCCGGCGTAGCATCGCCGAACCGATGCTCGCGGGTGGGTTCGTGGGCTCCTGGCTGTTGCTCGTGCTCGCCACACCGGCAGGGACGCGCGCGCCCGACGACGCCTTGGTCGAGCTGGAGTGGCGGGCGCCGCAGGAGTGTCCGGCGGGCGCGAGCGTTCGCGATCAGATCACGAAGTTCGTCGCCGACGGGGCGCAGACCGGCACGCTCGATCGCGTGAAGGTCGACGCCGTGATCGTGCGCAGCGGCGATCACTACGTGCTCGAGCTCGATCTACAGCTACCGACCGGTGCGTTGCACAAGCGCATCGAGGCCGACGAGTGTGCCGTGCTCGCTTCGGCGACGGCGCTCGTGATGGCGGTGATGTTGGATCCGACCGCCGTCGTCGAGACCGTCGAGCGGCCTGCCGAGCCCACGCTCGTGCCGGTCGTCGTCGCGCCCGTGCCGATGCCGACGCCGACGCCGACGCCGACGCCGACGTCACCACTACCCGCGCGGCCGCGTCGCGTGCAAGGGCTCGTGCGCGTGCTCGCAGCGGGATCGTTCGGCGCGCTGCCACAATTCGGCGGCGCGTTCGGTGGATCGATCGGCGCACGCATCGGTCGCGCACGCATCGAGGCGACCGCGTTCGGCGAGCTCCCGCAGCGACGCACGCAGGCGCAGCAGCGCGATGCGGGTGCGCAGCTCGATCTGTGGACCGTCGGTGCGCGCGGATGCTTCGCGCCCGCCGTGAAATCGGTCGACTTCCCGCTGTGCGCCGGCATCGAAGGCGGGCAGATGCGCGCGCGCGGCTTCGGCCTGCAGCTCCGGCGTCGCGCCGCGGCGCCGTGGCTCGCGTTCCCGTTCGGCGCGGCGGTGATGTGGGCACCTGTGCCCGTGTTCGCGTTCGGCGGCGGCATCGATGGCTGGATCGCGGCCACCCAGCCCGCGTTTGAAATCGAGGACTTGGGCCCGCTCCACACCGCGCGCCGCGCGGGAGTGCGCATCCACGCAGGTGTCGAAGTGCGATTCCCATGAGCCGCGTGGCAAGCTCGAACGATCCGGCCGGTGCGCGGCCAATGCAGGATCGAACATGACGGTGAACGCGCCTACGCCGGCGGCAGCGACCGACCCGAGCCCGACGCACGGGCGGGGAGGCACGATGGATCTCGCCGACGTGTACCGCGATCAATTCGCGTTCGTGTACCGCACGCTGTTGCGCCTCGGCATCCCGCGCAGCTCCGTCGAGGACGTCGCGCAAGATGTGTTCTTGGTCGTGCGTCGTCGACTCGGCGACTACGACGCATCGCGATCGATGCCGGCGTGGCTCTTCGGGATCGCGCGTCGCGTCGCGAGCGACTGGCGACGCAGCACCGGTCGCGCGCAACGTCGGCTCGATCTGCTGCCGCCGCCGCCCGAAGGCGAGACCGCTGCACGCAGCGCGGAGCTCGGTGAGGCCGCCGAGCTCGTGCGCAGGTTCCTCGCCGATCTCGACGAGGATCATCGCTTGGTGTTCGTGCTGTCGGAGATCGAGGGCCTGTCGGGCACCGAGATCTCCGAGGCGCTCGCGACCAATCGCAACACTGTCTACACCCGGCTGCGCAAGGTCCGTGCGCGCTTCGAAGATGCAATCGCTCGCGTGAGCTCGGAGGTTACGACATGAAGGGAATCTCGCCGCAGGCCCAGCGCTACCTCGACGCGCTGCGCACGGTCGATGCACCGGTCGCGGGTGCGAGCACGCGGGTGTGGGACGGCGTGCAGACGCGCGCCGCCGCCGGTGAGCTGGGACCGGATCTGTCGAGTGAGCCGACCGGCCTCGCGTCGGCCGGTGGTGCGACGTCGATCAAGTCGATCGTGCTCGGTGTCCTCGTCGGCACCGGCGTCGCGATCGGTGGTGCGGCGGCGATCGTCGGTAGCGCGTCGGAGGATCCGCCGACGATCGCAGCGGCACCCGAGGTCGCCGTCGTCGATGCACCGATTCCCGACGAGGCCCCCGCACCCGCGCCGACGCCGACCGTGCCTCCGCCGCCACCGGAGATCGACGACGAGCTGAGGATCGAGATCGAGGCGGAGCCTGCCGACACGTCGCCGGTCGACTCGCGGCCGCGAGCAAAGGGCACTCGCCCGCGCGGCGATGCGAGCCCGGACCCCGCACCGAGCGTCGATCCCGTCGCCGAGGAGGTCGCGCTGCTCGCCGACGCCCGCGGTGCGCTCGGGGCCGGCGAAGCCTCGCGGGCGATCGCGGTGCTCGCTCGCCACCGCAAGCGCTTTCCCGAGGGACTGCTCGCCCGCGAACGCGACGTCTCGTGGATTACCGCGCTGTGCGTGCTCGGTCGCGTCGACGAGGCGAAGACCCGCGCGAAGTCGTTCCTGCGCGCGCACGGTTCGTCCCCGCATGCCGCGAAGGTACGTGCGAGCTGCGGCGGCAAAGACGAGTGATCTGATCGTGGTCGCAACGATCCGGCGCCGCGGTGGCCAAGGCACCGACGATGGCTCGAGGACGACTCGCGTATGTGCTCGCGATCGTGGTGCCCGCGTGCGCGGGTGACTCACGTTCCGAGGATCTGTTCGGCAGCGAGGGCATCGGCGAGGCGGGCGAAGGTCCGGGCTCGACGGCGCGACATCGGACCCGAGGGCTGAAGGACGAACGACCATGCGATGGCAACACGCGAGTGCGATGGGATTCGGGTTCGGGCTCGTTCCGGTTTGGGCCTGCGGCGGCGACACGCGCGGTGACGATGGATTGTTCGGCGACGGCGGTGCGGACTCGAGCAGCATCTCGACCTCGCCGTCGGGCGACCCGACCGGATCGTCCGCGGACGGCACCGGCTCGGTCGACAGTGCCGACAGCAGCGACGAAGGTGCCGACGACGTGAAGTTCGATACGCCGGGCGAGGGCGGCTCGGCGGACGACGGCGGCCCGAGCGATTGCGGCTGCGGCAACGAGGATTGGAGCTACGTCTTCATCGCGAACAGTCAGGAGGGGACGGTCTCGAAGATCAACACGCGCACGTTGATCGAAGAGGGTCGCTACATGACGCGGCCCGACGGGGGAGGCAGCCCGTCGCGCACGTCCGTGAGCATCGACGGCCGCGCGGTCGCGGTCGCGAATCGCCACACCGGCATCACGAAGATCTGGACGCGCCAGGAGTTCTGCGTCGACACCAACGGCACGCCGGGCATCCAGACCTCGTCGGGTGGCAACGACGTGCTCGCGTGGGGCGAGGACGATTGCATCGCGTGGCACACCGACTTCCCCGACATGACGGTGCAGCGCCCTGTGCAGTGGACCGGCGGCACCGGTGAGTGCCACGAGGACCAGAAGATCTGGACCACGACCGGCGCGCTGGGCAGCGGCCCCGGGCAGTGTGGCCAGTCGGGCGTGTGGGTCCATCGTCTCGACGGCGAGACCGGCGTCGTCGAGGACACGATTCATCTGACCGAAGCCGAGTTCAACTGCGATCACACGGGTACGACACTCGGCCTCGGGCTCGGACCGTACGGAGGTGCGGTCGACTACGAGGGCAACTTCTGGTTCCACGGGTGGGGCAACGGCAAGCTCGCGCGCATCGACTTCGCTTCGCTCGACGTGGAGATCTTCCAAGGTGGCGGCTACGGCATCACCGTCGATACCGAGGCCCGGGTGTGGCTGTCGTCGAGCATCTCGCGCTTCGATTACACGACTGGCGAGCGCGTGAGCGCGAACGTGTCGACCAGCGGCGGCATCTCGCAGGATCTGCAGGGTCGCATCTGGGCCGCCGGCACCAACGGCGTGGTGTGGGTCGACATGGAGACGCTCGCGATCGGGGAAGAAGTCGTGCTGCCCGGCATGGGTCAGGTGAAGGGCGTGAGCGTCGACGTCGATGGCTACATCTGGGCGGTGCGACAGGACGATCCGTCCGCGTACAAGATCGATCCGGACGACTACACGATCGAGACGTTCACAGGGCTAAATGGGCCGTACACGTACTCGGACATGACCGGCGGATCGCTCGCGAACATCACGTGCAATCCGCCCCAGGGGTGAGGAGCACTTCAGCGTGATGCCGCGGACGTGCGAAGAGTTCGTGCCGGCGGGGTGATCCGATAGACTCGCGCGAGTGCTGTTTCACACCCTGACGTTCGCGGCGTTCTTGCCGGTCGTGTGGGTGTTGTACTGGGCGACGTTCCGAGTGCGTCGCCTGCGACTCGGCGTCGTGCTCGTCGCGTCGTGGACGTTCTATGCCGCGTGGGATCTGCGGTTTTTGTCGCTACTCGTCGGGAGCACTGCGCTGGACTACGGCTGCGGTCTCGCGCTCGCGCGCACCCAAGACGATCGCAAGCGTCGCCGCATCCTCGCGCTGTCGATCGCCGGCAACCTCGGCGTGCTCGGCATGTTCAAGTACTACGACTTCTTCGCGACGAGCTTCGCGGAGCTCGTCGGTGGGTTCGGACTGCAGGCGTCACCGTGGACGCTCGGACTTCTGCTGCCCGTCGGCATCTCGTTTTACACGTTCCAGACGCTCGGCACGACGATCGATGTGTATCGCCGACGCATCGAGCCCGAGCGCGATCCGATCGCCTACGCGGCATACGTCGCGTTCTTTCCGCAGCTCGTCGCCGGGCCGATCGAACGTGCCGAGCGCCTGCTGCCGCAGCTCCGCGAGCCGCGGGTATTCGCGTGGCGTGATCAGCTCGACGGCATCTGCATCTTCGCGGTCGGCCTCGCGCAGAAGGTGGTGATCGCCGACCGGCTCGCGCCGCTCGTCGATCAGACATTCGCTGCCGAGCGCGGCGAGCTCGTCGCGGCAGATGTCGCGATCGGTGCGTGGGCGTTCGCGTTCCAGATCTTCGGCGACTTCTCCGGCTACACCGACATGGCGATCGGCATCGCGTTGATGTTCGGCGTGCAGCTCTCGGACAACTCGTGATCCACTCCGGCAGCTCGCTCGGCACGCCGAGCAGCACGCCGACGCGGCCGTGCTCGTTGCGCAACTCCGCAGGAAACGGCCGCCCTGCGATCTCGATCGAGATTGGGCCCAGATCGTCGAGCAGCGTGCGCACGCCCGCGTGACCGCTCGCGGTGAAGCACACGTCGTGGATCGCGGCCATCGCCCAGCTCCCGATCACGATCGGAATCTTGCTGTCGGTCTCGATCCAGAACTCGAGACCGAAGCCGATGCCGAATTCTGCCCGTAGAATTCGCGGCGCGCCGCCTTCGCAGCGTGCACGCGAGCGTCGTGACCCCCGAGGTCCGTCACCGACAGTGACGCTAACCCAGCGTTGCGCAGCTTGCCCAATCGCGGCGCCGATCCGCGCGACTTGCCCAGCTCCTGGGACGCAGGATCAACGCCGATCGCTTGGCACATCTCGTGCTCTTCCCCCGCGCGCATGCGGCACGTGCTCTTCGGTTCCTTGGCTGTGGTTCTTTGCGTTGGCTGCGGGGGCGCTCGCGAGTCGCACGGCGCGTGGGTCGGCATGTCGCACAGCGGCGACGGCGAGGACGGCGAGGCAGAGACCGCCGATCTCGAAGGCAGCGGCGAGACCATCAACGCGACGGTGGCCGACGACGACGCGGGCGACGACGACGCGGGCGACGACGGCGACACGGGTAACACCGGAATCACCGGCATGAGCGACGACGCGGGCGACGACGACCCGAGCGCGGGCGACGACGACCCGAGCGCGGGCGACGGCACCGCTGGTGTCGAGTGCCCGGAGAACTGCTACTGCGAGCCGATCGATCCCGAGGCATCGCTCGACGATCTCGAGGCGAGCTACTCGTCGGGCGATTGGGCGAACACGATCTTCGAGGTGCTCGGTCGTCGCTGGCCCGCGGGTCGCGACCTGCTCGTCGACGAGCAAGACGATCCGTACTTCGGCGCGTTCAGCGACACGTCGAGCTTCACGGCGCTGATGGATGGGCTGATGACCGAGGCGCACGAGGGCACGCACGGCTGGGACTACGGTCATGCGGGCGTCGACCACTTCGCGTACTTCTTGCGCGCGGATCTGCAGTTCTTCCCGCCCAAACTCCATGGCTTCGATCGCGGTGAAATCTACGGGATGGTCGAGGGCACCGCGACCGACCTCTACAAGGGCACCTACCTCACGGGTACGCAGGGAACCTATGGGTTCTACGAGCTACTCGACGAGATGAACTGCTACATCAATGGCATGGCCGCGATCGGCGTCACCGGGGAGTACATCCCCTATGGTATCTCCGGTCGTGATGGTGCCGTCGCGTTCATGTACTACCTCGAGCTGTACCTCAAGCTCGCACGGACGCAGTACCCCGACGTCTACGCGCAGATCCAAGGGGATCCCGACTTCGTCGAGATGATCAAGATCCAGTGGCTGCGGCTGCACTTTCTCAAGATCTACGCGGCCGACCTGCATCCACACATCGGGTTGTACGACGGCGAGATCGAGGAGCTGATGTACGCGGACGAAAACCAGTCCGAGATCGAGATGCTGATCGGCCAGGAACTCGACGCATCGAACTGTCTGCCGTGAGTGTAGACTGCCCGTATGCGTGCACGCGGGGGGATTGCGGCAGGTTATTGGGTGCTTCTCGTCGGCTGCGGCGAGCCCGAGCCGAGCGGTGGTGGATCGTCGGGCGAGTCGGGCACGAGCTCGATCTCGTCGACGACGAGCAGCGCGACGACGTCGGCGGAGGTCACGACAATGGATCCGACCGCGTCCACGTCCGCGAACACGACGACCAGCACGACCGCCGATCCCGATACGGGTGAGGTCACCTCGAGCGACGCCGAGACCGGATCGCCCCTCGGGTGCGAAGCGTCGCTGCCGGCGGGTGATCACGAGCGGATGATCGACTACGACGGCGCCCTTCGGCGCTACGTGCTGCACGTGCCCGACGGGCTCGATGCGACCGCGGCTGCGCCGCTCATCGTGAACATGCACGGCCTGCTGTCGAACCCCGAGCAACAGATCCCGTGGTCGGACATGAACGCGTCCGCGGATCCGCGGGGCTACGTCGGCGCGTATCCGGCGGGTCTGTCGAATTCGTGGAACGCGGGCACGTGCTGCGGCACCGCGCAGTCGAGCGGCGTGGACGACATCGGGTTCATTCGCGCGGTGGTGGCCGACATCGAGTCGGCGATCTGCATCGATCCGCGGCGTGTGTACGCGACTGGCATGTCGAACGGCGGCCACATGTCGTATGCGCTCTCGTGCGAGGCCGCGGATCTGTTTGCCGCCGTCGCGCCGGTGGCCGGCGCGAATCGCTGGACCAGCTGCGCGCCGAGCCGCCCGGTCCCGACGTTCGCGTTCCATGGCGTGCAGGATCTGATCGTGCCGTACGTCGACGACGTCGCGTCGGTCGCCGAGCGCGTGGCCGCGAACGGCTGCGATCCCGAGCCGGTGCAGGAGGACTTCGCGGGCGGTAACTGCCGCACGTGGTCGGGCTGCGACGGCGACGCGACCGTCGGGCTGTGCACGCTCGATCCCATGGGCCACTGCTGGCCGGGTGGGAGCGAGGCGCTGTGCTTCGAGGCGATCCTCGGCGCGTACAGCGATGCGATGGACGCGAACGCAGCGATCCTGGATTTCTTCGATCAGCATCTGTTGTCGGAGTGAAGCCTGCTTGACAGGGCTGACGTCCCGCTGTATCACTTCATCGATACAGCGGGACGTATCATGTTCGTCATCGAAAAACACCGCGGCAACCCGGTCTATCTCCAGATCCAGAGCCAGCTCGAGCGGCTCATCGCGTCGGGGTCGCTCGCACCGGGGGGCACGCTGCCGTCGGTGCGTACGCTCGCGGCGCAGCTCCGGATCAATCCGAACACAGTCGTGCGCGCGTATCGAGAGCTCGAGATCCTCGGGCTCGTCGAGACGCGGCACGGTGAGGGGTCGTTCGTCACCGCGGATGCAGCCGACCTCGCGCGGGCGAGTGCGCTGATCGAGAAGCGCGCGCACGACTATGTTCGGGATGCGCGGCAGCTCGGGCTCAAGCAGACCGAGGCGATCGCGGCGATCAAGGCGGCGTGGCGACGCATCGAAGCCGCGGAGGTAGGGCGATGCTAGCCAACGACTCGACCATCGAGCCGACGCTCGCGTTCACCGGCGTGCGGTTCGGCTACGGCCGCGAGCCCGTGCTCGACGGCTTCGACCTCGCGTTACGCCCAGGAGAGATCACGCTGCTCGCAGCGCCGAACGGCACCGGCAAGACCACCGCGCTGTGGATCGCGGCGGGGCTTCTACGACCGCAACGCGGCACCGTGCGCGTGTTCGGCCGCGATCCGTTTCGCGACCGCGGCGTGCTCGACCGCGTCGGGTTCGTTGCCGAAGGCGCCCCGCTGCCCGACTCGTGGAGCGCCGATGCCGTGCTCGCGTTCCAGCGCGACAGCTTCTCGAAGTGGGACGAGGACGAGTGCAATCGGCTCGTTCGCTCGTTTCGCCTCGATACGCGCAAGCGCGTCCGCGAGCTCAGTCGTGGACAGCGAGGCAAGCTGGCGCTCGCGGCCGTGCTCGCGAGTCGGCCCGAGCTGCTGCTGCTCGACGAGCCGACGCTGGGTCTCGACGTCGCGACGCGTCGCGTGCTGCTCTCGGAGCTGCTCGCCGGCGTCGCGGAGCACGGCTGTCCGATCTTGCTGACGGGTCACGAGATCGCGGAGGCCGAGGCGGTCGTCGAGCGCATCGTGCTCGTCGATCACGGCAAGGTGATTCACGACGAGCGCGTCGACGATCTGCTGTCGCGCTATCGGATCTTGGCATGGGAGCAGCCGACGCCGGTGCCGCCGGCGGATCTGGATCTCGTGTATCTGCCGTGGGCGCTCGGGCGTCGGGCGCTCGCGCAGGACTGGAACGAGGATGTCGCCCGCCTGTGGCTCGCGCAGGGCGGCCGTGTCGAGCGCGCCGATCTCGAGACGGTCTATCTCGCACTCACGGGAGAGCTCGCCTATGCGTGACGGCAGCGCGATGCGTCGTGTCGCCTGGCGCGAGGTCTGGCCCGCGTCGGTGCTCCTGCTCGTGTCGGCGTGCGTCGTCGCGGTCGCGGCCAGTGATGGTCCACGCGCGTCGTCACCATGGCTCGCGCTCGGGCTGCTCCCGGCAGCGCTGTTCACCGGCCTTGCGGTCGGGCGGAGCACCCCGCGGACACTGGCGTTCCTCCTCGCGCGACCATGCCGACGCGAGCAGCTGCTCCTCGCGCGCTTCACGGTCGCAATGGTGTCGCTGGGCATCGCGTGGACGATTGCGATGGCCGCGATCCTCGCGCGAGACTTCGACGCAGCGCGGCTCCTCGATGGGGGGTTCTTTGCGGGCGTGCTCGTGCTCGCCATCGTGTGCGGTGCACTAGGGTCGACGGTGACGGATCGCGAGTCCCTCGGCTTCGGGATCGGGACGCTCGTGTTCTTCACCGTGCCCCTCGTCCCGCTGCTCGCTACGGAGGGGCTGGACATGACGCTCGGACGGGCGATCGCCGCGCATCCGCTCGCGTTGGCGTTGCTACTCGCCGCATGCGCTGTCGGCTTCGGCCGTGCGGTGTTTCTCGCTTGGCGCGAGCGGCTTCCGATGCGCGATCGCTGGACGGCACGGGCGATGGTCACGCGGTGCGCCGCTGCATGGGCGATGACGGAGTCGTTGTGCATCGCCGTGGTGTGGAGCAGCGCATCGCCTGCCGGAGCGACGCCACTCGTCGTCGTCGGTGCCACCGAGCGCGGTCCGATCGTACTGGGCGGTAGTCCGGCGAGCTTCGACGGCGTGATAGGCCCGCGCATCGACAGCATGCTGGTCGGCCTCGACCCGGAGCTCGTCATGCTCGACACCACGCGGCGTGGCGCGTTGCTCGGGGGTCTACCGGCAGGAGACGTCACGCGTGCGGTGGTTGCTGGCGGGCGAGTCGCCGTCACGGTAGCGGCGCGCGAAACCGGGGACTGTCGGGTCGTGGTCATCGAAGCCGACGGTGGGGCTCTACCGATCGACGCCGAGTGCGGGTCGTTGTCGCTCTCCCCGTCGGGCAATAGTCTCGCGATCGAGGC
>Ga0105048_10018493_pt1 | contig 10717 bp, 11 predicted proteins | sample MAT05_FD_78382 | JGI IMG/M metagenome (GOLD analysis project Ga0105048, IMG submission 78382) | Freshwater microbial communities from Lake Fryxell liftoff mats and glacier meltwater in Antarctica - MAT-05 | ecosystem: Environmental > Aquatic > Freshwater > Ice > Liftoff microbial mat | place...
AGCTAAGATTGCATTGGGCATGCAGGATAAATTGTACCTAGGCAACCTGGATGCGCAACGCGACTGGGGCCATGCAAAAGATTATGTGGAGGCCATGTGGCTGATGCTGCAGCAAGAAAAACCTGAAGACTTTGTGATTGCCACTGGAATAACCACACATGTAAGGGAGTTTGTTAAAAAAGCCTTTGCCGAAGTTGGCATTGATCTTTCATTTTCAGGATCAGGATCAGAGGAAATAGCAACTGTTGAGTCTTGTAACTATCCCGATTTTCAACTTCCTACAGGAAAAGAAGTGGTAGCCATTGATCCCTGTTATTACAGGCCTACCGAGGTGGACCTGCTTATTGGCGATGCTACAAAAGCAAAGGAAAAATTGGGTTGGACTCCAAAACATAATCTGGCCAGCCTCATCAGGGAAATGATTCAAAGCGATTTGGATATTTTCAAAAAAGAAAAGCTTTTGCAAGAACATGGTTTCGATATCCTCAACCAATACGAATAAACAGCTCTCATTTTTATAATCAGGAATCATATCAAATGGAAAAAAATACCAAAATCTATATAGCTGGTCATCGAGGGATGGTAGGCTCTGCTATTTATCGACGCTTACAGACAGAAGGATATCAGAATATTGTGTTTAGGACCTCTGCTGAACTGGATTTACGCAATCAACAGGCCGTTTTAAATTTTTTTGAAAACGAAAAACCCGATTACGTTTTTCTGGCGGCTGCCAAAGTGGGGGGTATCCTGAGCAATAATACCTATCGGGCAGAATTTTTGTACGAAAACCTGATGATTGAATCGAACATCATTCATTCCTCTTATATATATGGTGTAAAAAAATTGCTTTTTCTGGGTTCTTCCTGTATTTATCCAAAATTAGCAGAACAGCCTTTAAAGGAGGAATCGTTGCTAACCGGATTGCTGGAGACTACCAACGAACCTTATGCCGTTGCCAAAATTGCAGGGATAAAACTTTGTGATGCCTACCGGGCTCAGTATGGCTGCTCTTACATATCGGCTATGCCTACCAATTTATATGGTCCCAACGATAATTACGATCTTCACAACAGCCATGTTTTGCCTGCACTGATACGTAAATTTTTTGAAGCTAAAAGTAATGGCTCCCCCGAAGTTGTGATATGGGGAACCGGCAGCCCTAAGCGTGAATTCTTGCATGTAGATGACCTTGCCGAGGCCTGCCTTTTCCTGATGCGAAATTTTGATGAACCTGGTCCGATTAATGTAGGCGTAGGTAACGACCTCAGCATTCTTGATTTGGCTATTTTGGTACAAAAAGAGATTGAATACACAGGAAACATTGTACACGACCTCACAAAACCCGATGGAACACCCCGGAAGCTTTTGGATGTTAACAAACTCAGTCAGTTGGGTTGGCAGGCAAAAATATCACTGGAAGATGGCATTCGAAGGGTTTGTGAAGAGTACAGCCAACGGGAAACTGCTATACTACCTCAATAACCCAATTAAGCTGCCTAAATTTGCTGCGCTCATCAAGATCAACATCACATGCATGCACTTGTCACAGGCACCGCCGGATTTATTGGTTTCCATTTGGTAAATCGTTTGCTTAAAGAAGGCTACTCGGTTACCGGCATAGATTCTATTAATGAATATTATGATCCCAAATTGAAATATAGCCGGTTGAAAGCAGCAGGAATTAATCAGGAAGCTGTGCAATACAATCAGCCAGTTGCAAGCTCCCTAAACCCAGATTACCGTTTTATACAGCTAAAGCTAGACGATCGGGAGGGCATGGAAAATCTTTTCAAAAACAGTCCTCACTTTGATGTAGTAGTTAACCTTGCTGCACAGGCAGGGGTACGCTATAGCCTTAGCAATCCGCATGTGTATGCCGAAAGCAACATCATGGGGTTTGTAAACCTGCTGGAATGTTGCCGGCATTATAACATCCACCACCTTGTGTATGCCAGCAGCAGCAGCGTATATGGACTCAATGAAACCATTCCTTTTTCAGAAAAGCAATCAACCAACCACCCCATCAGCTTATATGCCGCCAGCAAAAAAAGCAATGAATTGATGGCGCATACCTATAGCCACCTTTTTGGCTTGCCTACCACCGGGTTGCGTTTTTTTACCGTTTATGGCCCGTGGGGCCGACCAGACATGGCTCTTTTTCTTTTTACAAAAGCTATCCTCGAAGGCAAACCCATTCAGGTTTTCAACCAGGGCGATATGCAAAGAGATTTTACTTATGTTGACGATATTGTAGAAGGCGTATTCCTTGCCATTAGTAACCCGGCAAAACCCAACCCGGATTGGGATGGTAATCAACCCGAAGCGGATAGTAGCAAAGCTCCTTACCGCATTTACAATATTGGCAATAGTAAACCAGTGAAACTGCTAGATTTTATTGAAGCCATTGAGGAAAAAACAGGTAAAACAGCAGAAAAAATAATGTTGCCTATGCAGCCGGGAGATGTACCGGCAACTTATGCCGATGTAACCACGCTAAGCCAGCAAATGGGATACAACCCAACTACTACTGTGCGGGAAGGGGTAGGAAAATTTGTAGATTGGTACCGCAAATTTTACAATATGTAATATGCTAACCACGAAAAGATGAGGTAAAGGGCGAAGTGGCTATGACCAATACATGAAGATATTTACAAAATTTTAATTTTGTGTTTTGCAACAATTTCTTTAAACACTATGTTTTATACTGGTGACCTATTTTGGATCGCCATTATACGTGTAAAAGTCTTTAACTGTTAAAAAATAAAAATCAGTAATTTCTTTTGCTTTCAACATTTTAATTATGAATGCCTTCACTATTAAAGATTTGGAGAACCTCTCGGGCATTAAAGCGCATACCATAAGGATATGGGAACAACGCTACTCCTTTTTAAATCCTCAGCGTACTGATACCAATATTCGGTTTTATAATAACGAAGAATTAAAAACCATCCTGAATGTTGCCCTTTTAAATAAATACGGTTTTAAAATCTCCCACATTGACAAAATGAAAGATGTAGAAATTAAAGATCGCATTTTATCGCTTTCACAAGTTCAGGCTCAGCAAGAGCGCATCATTAATGAATTGATTCAGTGCATGGTGGATCTTGATATAGAGCAGTTTGAATCTATCCTTGATAATTACATTATGGCTCGCGGCATTGAACGTAGCATTACTCAGATTATCTTTCCCTTTCTGGAAAAAATAGGGATTCTATGGGCTACCAATCATGTAAACCCCGCTCAGGAGCATTTGGTTACCAATATTATTCGCCAAAAATTGATAGTAGGAATTGAAAGCAGCAATACCCGAATTCAAATAGATAAGTCTATTTTACTGTTTCTGCCCGAAGGAGAACATCATGAACTTGGCTTATTGTTTATCTACTATTTATTGCGCAGCAGAGGGCTTAAAGTTTACTATCTTGGTGCCAATGTTCCGGTAAATGATGTGGAATTTGTAGTAAATGTTAAAAAACCTGATTTCGCCTATGCTCACCTCACCTCACTTGCACACAACTTTAATTTCGACAAGTTTTTAAATAATATATCTACCAAAATAAAAACGACCCCTGTCATTATTTCTGGACAGGTAACGCAGAATTACAAGAAGAAAGCACCAAATGGTGTTCATTTTAAAAAGAGCCTCAATGAGGTAATGGAATATATTTCATCTTTATAGCAATTGTCAGAGAAAATTTTTACACAGGCCGGAAACTTAAAATTTCCGGCCATTTTTATAATAGTATAATTTCAATCTGATTATTCTTATTGCCATCTCCTTTACGTTTGCTCTTTCCTGCATTTTAAGTCGGGTTTGCAACCTTTATTCTGAAAAAAATGATGTTACCTTAATGGGCTACATTGTGATAAGGCTATATATTATAAGCTAAAGGCAGGTGGAGCCAAAAGCTCCACTTTTGTATGCAAAGGGTTGATAAAGCATACCATATTTTAAACAAATTATAATGAATGACTACTTGAATATTTTTTAAAACCGCCTGCATAAAGTTAATTCTGACAGGGAAATGTATAGGCTTTGTGCCTAAATTACCCGTAAATCAAGATAAAACAACCCGGAGTTTGTTCACCGCTTATTAAAATAAAAGTTCTATAAAAAGCCGTCAAAAAAACCTGGATTCGTCGTTTATCAGGGGCAAATCCCAATTAAAGACCTGTTTAAATAAATCTCGTAGAGGATAAAATTTGTATGATTTTTGCTTTTTACGCAAAAAAACTATGGATTTCAAAAATTTTTCTTTATTTTTCATTTTGCATAAAAGATTAAAAAACAATGCATTAGATCATAAAATATTTTGTTTATCATTTCATTAAAGACTATTAAACAAATTATTTGCCATTTATAAATAGTTTTGTTTAGCTTTACTTTATCATCATTTAAACAGAATTATTTATGTCAACCATAGATTTCGACAAAATGCTCCTTGAGAATACTGATTTCTTAAAGCCATTCGCTATTACTCTCACCAGAGATCAGGAGTCGGCTAAGGATTTGATGCAAGAAACCATATTCAGAGCACTTGCTAATAGGGAAAAGTACAATGTAGGTACCAATGTAAAAGCCTGGCTTTACACCATTATGCGCAATATTTTTATCAATAATTATCGTCGCAAGTCCAAGCAAAATACAATATTTGATAAAACACCCAACGAGTTTTTAATTAATTACAATCAAACTACTATTGATAATGCGGCAGAAGGTCAGATAAAGATGAAAGAAATACAAGCCGCCCTTGAGGAATTGCCCCTCATCTTTAAAAAACCATTCGTACTTTATTTTGAAGGATATAAGTATCATGAAATAGCCGATATGCTGGAGGAGCCATTAGGTACTATTAAAAGTCGTATTCACTTTGCCCGCAAGCTGTTAAAAGCGCAAATTGAAAGAAGATAATTACAACTAATTTAAAGTTTTTCTGTAGTATTGAATCCCGTAAATTTTTATTTTCGGGATTTTTTTTGTAAAAATTAAAATCTTTTATACGCTTGTTGAAGAAAGCAATAGTAATTGGGAGTGGATTTGCGGGCTTATCAGCGGCAAGTTTTCTGGCTAAGGCAGGCTGGTCTGTGTCTGTTTTTGAGAAACATGAGCAACCCGGTGGCCGAGCCCGACGGTTAAAAGCCAATGGATTTACATTCGATATGGGTCCAAGCTGGTATTGGATGCCCGATGTGTTTGAAAGATACTTTGCACAGTTTGGCAAAAAAGTAACTGATTACTATACCCTGAACCGCCTGGATCCTTCATACAGAGTGTATTGGCCAAACGATTATTGGGATATTCCCGCTAACTACGAAAGTTACAAAGCACTTCTTGAAAAAATAGAACCCGGTGCAGCCGCCGCATTGGATAAGGTAATGGAGGAAGCCTCTTACAAATACGAGGTAGGTATCAATAATCTTGTGCATAAACCCGGGCAATCCCTTAAAGAATTTTTAGACCCGGCACTGATCTCAGGTATATTTCGGTTAGACGTGTTTACCAGCATCAAAAAGCATTTTGGCAAACACTTCAAAAACCCTAAAATAAGGGAGCTTATGGAGTTTCCGGTGCTTTTTTTAGGGGCACTTGCCGAGGATACGCCTGCTTTGTACAGCCTCATGAATTATGCCGACATTAAAGGTGGTACCTGGTTTCCGCAGGGTGGCATGTACCAGATTGTTGACGGTATGCATCGGTTGGCTAACTCTCTTGGAGTAGCCTTTCATTTTAATGCGGCTGTACAAAAAATTATTATAAGCAATGGTAAAGCCACCGGAATACAAACAGAAAATGGCAGTTTCCATGCCGATGTTATCATTAGCGGTGCAGATTATCATTTTACAGAGACCAAATTATTGCCTCCTGAGTATCGCAGTTATACTGACAAATACTGGGACAAGCGGGTAATGGCACCAAGTTGCTTACTTTATTATGTTGGTATTAATAAAAAGCTTACAGGCGTAGAACACCATAGTCTTTTCTTTGATGTACCGTTTGCCCCTCATGCCCGTGATATTTACACAACTCCTCAGTGGCCGGAAGATCCGCTGTTTTATGTAAGTGTAACATCGGCAACCGATCTATCACAAGCTCCCGAAGGCTGCGAAAATCTTTTCTTTCTGGTCCCGGTAGCCACCGGGCTTACCGGGGACGATGAAACCCTGCGAAATGCTTATTTTCATAAGATTATGAAACGTTTTGAGCAACGCATCGGACAATCTGTTGCAGACCATATTATTTTCTATAAATCGTATGCACAGTCGGAATTTATAGAAGATTATAATGCCTTTAAGGGAAATGCTTATGGGCTTGCGAACACTTTGCTGCAAACCGCTGTTTTAAAGCCATCCTGCAAAAGTAAAAAGCTGGAAAATCTCTACTATACCGGGCAGCTAACGATTCCCGGACCTGGAGTGCCTCCAAGCCTTATAAGCGGCGAAGTGGTTGCAGGATTAATTGATTCGACATATTAGCCTTTTTTTTGTATTTTTATTCTTATGATGCAGTTATTTCATACCATTAGTGCCCTCTGTAGCAAGCAAACAACCGAGCTATACAGCACTTCCTTCAGCAGCGCTATCCGCATGTTGCATCATGAGATGCGGGAGCCTATCCATAACATTTATGGATTTGTGCGCTTTGCGGATGAGGTAGTAGATACTTTTCACAATTACGATAAGGAACAATTGCTGTTGGAGTTTAAAAGAGATACTTATCAGGCTATTGAAAGGGGGATAAGCCTGAATCCTATTCTTCACAGTTTTCAGCGTACCGTTAATGATTATAGTATTGACCGCCACCTGATTGATGCTTTTTTTAAAAGTATGGAATTTGACCTGCAGCAAAAAGAATATGATCAGCAAGGGTACGAAGAATATATATATGGTAGTGCCGAAGTAGTGGGGCTGATGTGCCTTTATGTGTTTTGCGAAGGAGATCAATCCCTTTTTAATAGCCTCAAAGCGCCGGCAAGCAGTCTCGGTGCTGCTTTCCAAAAAGTGAATTTTCTTAGAGATATCAAGGCTGATTTTGTAGGAATGGAGCGCATGTATTTCCCTGGATGCGATTTCAAGAATTTTTCGGAAGAAGCAAAACAATCTATAGAGCAGGATATACAACGGGATTTTGATAACGCTTACATAGGTATATTAAGGCTTCCGCTCAAAAGCCGGTTTGGGGTATATGTAGCCTATAAATATTATCTTTCTCTTTTTAAAAAGATAAAAAAGTTACATCCAGAGCGTATTCTCGAAGAAAGAATCCGTATCCCCAAATATGGCAAACTCGTAATTGTTGCCAAGGCAGGTTTACGAAGTCAATTGAATATTTTGTAAGAAAAATATTCCCGTTAAACCTATTTTTTTTAAAGCAGAATTGACCATGGAAACATACGTAGTGCTTGTAAATGAAAGCGATGAAGCCATTGGCTCTATGGAAAAAATGGCTGCACACCGTAAACCACATTTACACCGTGCCTTTAGTATTTTTTTATTTAACAAACAAGGTGAAATGCTGCTACAACGGCGGGCACTCTGCAAATATCATAGTGGCGGGCTTTGGACGAATGCTTGCTGTAGTCACCCTTTTCCCGATGAAAAAACAGATATGGCGGCTAGTCGCCGACTGATAGAAGAACTTGGCATACACACCCCCATTAAAAAAGCTTTTCATTTTACCTATCAGGCCTCCTTTGAAAACGGATTGTATGAATATGAATTCGATCATGTATTCATAGGCAGTTATAGCGGCTCTTTACAACCAAACCCGGCAGAAGTATCTGATTATTGCTATAAATCGCTGGCCGAAATAAAAGAAGATCTCAACCGTCAGCCGGGTGCTTATACCCCTTGGTTTAAAATTGCATTGCCGTACCTCGAAGAATATTTACAAAACGAGCATAGCCCTGGGGCAGAAATGCTACAGGAAGGTTAGAGATACTTTTGAAAGCTATACAGTTATGAAAAAAGAGGCCATTGTAATTGGGGCGGGTGTGGCAGGACTTGCAGCAAGTATCCGACTTGCTTGGCAGGGCTTTACTGTTCAGGTTTTTGAAAAAAACAGCTACCCCGGTGGAAAACTAAGCGATTTTAGCCAAAATGGTTATCACTTTGATGCCGGTCCTTCTCTTTTTACCCAGCCACAACATATTGAGGAACTTTTTGACCTTGCAGGAAAAAATATTGCCGATTATTTTAGTTATCAGCAGGTACCCATAGCTTGTCATTACTTTTTTGCCAATGGTAAAAAAGTAAAAGCATGGGCAGATACAAATCGGTTTGCTGGCGAAATGGAGCAAGCTTTAGGAGAAGACCCAAAGGCTATAGCAGACTATCTGCAACATTCCAAAGAACTGTATAATCAGGTAGGATCGCTTTTTTTAAAACATTCTTTACATCGGCCGGCCGATTTCCATTTTAGTGAAATAACCAATGCCTTGCGTGCTGTAAAGCCTGCATATTTATTTACCTCTCTCCATAAGTACAACAAAGGGCAGTTTAAAACTGCAGAAGCTACTCAGCTTTTTAACCGCTATGCTACTTACAACGGCAGCAATCCATACAAGGCTCCTGCCATGTTGAGCCTGATTCCGCATCTCGAAATGAATGAAGGGACTTTTTATCCAAAAGGAGGCATGATCAGCATTACCAACGCCTTGCACAAATTAGCTCTGCATTGTGGGGTAACCTTCCATTTCAACTGCCCCGTTAGCCGCATTTTAACCGAAGGCAAAAAAGTAACAGGCATTCAATTGGGGCAAGAAACTTACAGTGCCAACATAGTCGTCAGTAATCAGGATGTATATTTTACCTACAAACACCTGCTACAGCAGGAAAGTCAGGCTCAAAAAGTTTTAAAACAGGAGCGCAGCAGCAGTGCTTTGATTTTTTACTGGGGCATAGGGCGTAGTTTCGAAGAGCTGGGTTTGCACAACATCTTTTTTTCGGGGGACTATCAAGGCGAATTTGAGCATATTTTCAAATCGGGTACTTTGCATCCCGATCCAACTGTTTATATCAACATTACCTCAAAAATGGAGGCTGGGCTGGCACCCGATGGTAAGGAAAACTGGTTTGTAATGGTAAATGTACCCGCCAATAAGGGGCAGGACTGGGAAGTACTGAAAAAGGAAGCCAAAAAAGCTGTTTTACACCGTATCAGCAAAGCCTTAGGAACTGATATTGAACCGCTGATAGAAACAGAAGCCACACTGGATCCTGTTATCATCGAAAGCAAAACGATGAGTTATATGGGCAGTCTTTATGGCACAAGCTCCAACTCTAAACTTGCCGCCTTTTTCCGCCATCCCAATTTTAGCAAACAGTACAAAGACCTGTATTTTGTAGGCGGCAGTGTACACCCCGGTGGAGGCATACCACTATGTTTAAGAAGTGCTGCCATTATGAGTGAAATTGTAGCTAAATCAGGATAAACCTTTTAAAATATTCTCATAAGCAGCATCTTTGCACAGCAGGTATCCTCCTCTCCGGAAAATGAATCAAACGCAACAAAAAATAGCATTCCTCGTAGCGCTGGCTTTTCATATTTCGGGTTTTATAGCCATGGGGATTTATCATTCAGCTTCTTTTGTAGAGCTTACACCCCTGAATTTTATGGTTTGTGCCTTTCTGCTGTACTGGACTCAAGAACCAGTAAACAAGGCATTTATAATTTTTTGTGGGGCTTCTTTCCTTATTGGTTTCTTTTCGGAAGTAATTGGGATAAATACCGGAATCATTTTTGGGGACTATGTTTATGGTACCGTCCTGGGCCCCAAATGGATGGGGGTTCCTTTTACAATCGGGCTGCAGTGGATTGTGGTTACCTATTGTTCAGGTATCAGTATGCACATGCTTTACCAAAAGGCTAAACAGGTAAACCGGCTACCTGCTATCCTGAATAGCAAAACCGGCGCATTTGTTTGGATAGTAGCAGGCGGATCTCTTTTGGCAGTTCTATTTGACTGGATATTGGAGCCTATGGCAATTGGATTGGATTACTGGAAATGGCAGACTGCTGACATTCCTTTACTCAATTACACTACCTGGGCAATGGTCAGCCTTTTAATTTTAAGTTTATTTTATTTTTTACCATTTAAAAAGCAGAACCTCTTTGCGGTTCGGCTGTTTATCATTCAGATCCTATTTTTCATAGCCATGCGTTTGGTTTCCTAAGCAGGGAAAGCAAACTCATTTCATATTGAACAATAATTATCACGTATATTTAGTCAACTGGAATTTTTTAAGAATATGTTTTTACTCTGGATTTTTATTACACTGGCCACTTTTACCCTTATGGAAGGCATTACCTGGGCTACACATAAATACGTTATGCATGGTTTTTTATGGTACCTGCACGAAGATCACCATAAACCAAGAGGTCATGTTTTCGAAAAAAATGATGCTTTCTTTTTGATATTTGCCATCCCAAGCTGGCTATGTATTATGCTGGGTTTGCAGCATGGCGTATATTGGGTAGCAAGCATTGGTTTTGGAATAGCCCTTTATGGACTTGCGTACTTTTTGGTACACGATGTGATTATTCATCAGCGCTTTAAATGGTTTAGCCGTAGCAATAATGTGTATGTACGCACCATTCGTTGGGCGCATAAAATGCACCATAAGCATATGGATAAGCACGAAGGCGAAAGTTTTGGTATGCTGGTAGTGGCTAAAAAATATTGGGAAAAAGTTCAAATGGATAAAAAACGGGCTGCCG
>Ga0105048_10018494_pt1 | contig 10717 bp, 8 predicted proteins | sample MAT05_FD_78382 | JGI IMG/M metagenome (GOLD analysis project Ga0105048, IMG submission 78382) | Freshwater microbial communities from Lake Fryxell liftoff mats and glacier meltwater in Antarctica - MAT-05 | ecosystem: Environmental > Aquatic > Freshwater > Ice > Liftoff microbial mat | place...
CCAAGGCCCTCGACGAGATCGCCCGCCGCCAGGCGGACGCCCCGGACTACTTCATCAACTACTTCGCCGGCCAGCGTCCCGAACTCGATCAGGCCTACATCGCCAATGTCATGGAAGCCGAATACGGCCGCAAAATCGACCGCAACAAAAACTACAAACGCATCATCTGGGACAGCGTCGATGCCACCCTCGCCCGCCTGGGCACCGACCATCTCGACATCCTCATGTGCCCGCACGGCGCCTCTACCTCCGTCGAACTCCTCGCCTATCCCGAAATCTTCGAGGCGTTCGAAGTGCTCAAGAAAACGGGGAAAGTCCGCCATCTCGGCGTCAGCGCCCACACCGACCCTGCCGGCATTCTGGAAGCCGCGACCAAGTCAAAGATCTATTCCGTCGCCATGGTTGCCTACAATGTCGTCAACCACCCCTACGTCGACAAGGCCCTCGCCGCCGCCCACAAAAAGGGCCTCGGCGTCATCGCCATGAAGGTCGCCCGGCCCGTCTTCAGCGGTCGCCCCAACGGCCCGGACACCCCTGCCCGCGCCGCCAAAATCGATGCCGCCGTTCCCGGTGGCCTCAAACGCCCGCTCAAAGCCTACTCCTGGGCCCTCCGCAGCCCTCACCTTAGCGCCGTCATCAGCGAGATGGTCAACCGCTCCATGGTTGACGAAAATCTGCCGTTGGCCGCCTCCAAGCGCAAAACCTAAAGCTTCACCGCCGTCTGCGTCAGCTTCATCGCCACCTCGTAGAACGCGTAGATCGTCGCTCCCAGGGCTACAATCGAAGCCAAGCTCCAAAGCTTCTCGCGCGCATCATCAAACGGCCGCGGAAAGCCCGCCAACCAAGCCGAGGCGAAACCACCCACTAGACCACCTAAATGCGCCGCGTTATCAATCGGGAACATCGGCAGGCTCCCGATGATGAAGCCAATCCCCGCGTTGATCATCAGTTGCTTTTGCAGATCTTTCGCGTAAGGGTGCTTGCTCATTACGCCCACGGCAATCAACGCCCCCATCAAACCAAAAATTCCCGCGCTCGCCCCCAGCGACGGAGCCTTCGTCCAAATCGCACTCAGCAAAAATCCGCACACCGTAGAAATTGTCCAAATCGTAAAAATTCGCCGCGTGCCGAAAATATCCTCCGCGATCGGACCGATATTGTACAAACTCATCATGTTCATGATGATATGGATCGGATAGATGTGCAGATAACCAGCCGTAATCAGCCGCCACCACTCCCCCGCCGCTAACCCCGGCAGCGTCTTCGCCGCATAGAACGGAAAGGCGTCGTTGTTGCCCAAAAGTACCGCCAGGAAGATCGAACTGTTCACGAGCAACAGCAGGCCCGTTGCCATACGATCCGGCGCCATTAGCGCGGATAAACCAGATTGTTGATATGCCACTGCCCTCATTGTAGCGACGCTGGTACACTTGTTGGTTTAGTGGGTCAAGAAGAAAACAAACTCCGTCAAGACATCGTCGAAATTGGCCGCCTCATGTTCGACAAAGGCTGGGTCGCCTCGAACGACGGCAACATCAGCGTCCGCCTCGATGCCGATCGCGTCCTCTGTACCCCCACCGGGATCAGTAAAGGCCGCATGGCCGTCGACGATCTCATCATCTGCGATATGAACGGCCGCAAGGTCGAAGGTCGCCGCGAGCGCACGAGCGAGATCATGATGCATCTCACGATCTACCAGATGCGCCCCGACATCATGGCCGTTACCCACGCGCACGCCCCCACCGCCACCGGTTTTGCCGTCGCCGGCCGCGCGCTGAACCTCGCCATCCTCCCCGAAGTCGTCGTCAACCTCGGCTGCGTCCCCCTGGCCGCCTACGGCCTCCCCGGCACCCCCGCCCTCAGCGAGTCCATCAAGCCGTTCGTTCCCCACTATGACGCCATCCTCCTCGGCAACCACGGCGTCGTCTGCGGCGGCACCGATCTTTGGAGCGCCTTCCATAAGCTCGAAACCGTCGAGCACGTCGCCCGCATCGCCCTCGTCGCCGAACAACTCGGCGGCCCCAAACTCCTCGACCGCAAAGAGGTCGACGAACTCTTCGAAGCCCGCGCTCGCTACGGCATCCAGTCCAATTCCAAAGCTCTCCCCGGCTGCCCCATTACGGCCGATGAACTCCCCGGTGGCGACAAAATCACCGTCACCCGCGAAGAACTCATCGCCCTCATTGATGAAGCCGTCCGCGCGGTGCGATGAGCCCGCCGATCCGAACAGGAAGCGCCTTGAGGGGCAGGCTCTGGTACCAAAGAAGATATTCTTGTGCCGCGCCCGCCGGCAGAGCCCCGCCCCTAGCCGCGATTTCTCACAAAGCGCTGGCAAAAAGCCGTTGTCTCTGGCATAACTATGTGTGAAGACATAAATTTAGAGACCAAGGAGTATCGGCTTTCGCCATGTATCCAGGCTGGATTCGATTTTGGGAGCGGGTTCGGCAAGCAAATGACAGTGGACTTTGCCGGCCCCACTTTAACCTCCGACGGCGGTCTGCTTCTGCTTAAGCAAACCGAAACGAAGCTCAATCTCCTGTCTCGACTCGCCTTCTGTTTTCGCGACGCGCGCGATCCATTGCGTGTCCAACACTCGACACCACAGCCATTGACCGTCTGTTAGTCGACGTGTTTTTGGAAGCGCACCTGGTCGCACCCGCGCAGATTATCCTCGACCTGGACGCGACCGATCTGCCGTTGCATGGGCATCGGGAGCAGCGTTTTTTCCATGGTTACGACGACAACTGATAGCTGCTCCTTAATCCGATTCTCCATTCCCCCCCGCGCACAGTACAAATCCTCTTACAACGCCCGCACGTCCCACTCCTGTTCCGGCAACGCGATGACCACATTCGTCGTCTCCCCCGCCCGCAACTCAAACGACGCCGCCCCCTCCAGCAGAAAAAAGTGCGAGTTATCGTACGCCGTCACCTCCAGCGTCTTCGGCTTCGCCGAAGCCTGCCACAGCTTCTCCCGATAGAACAGATCGCTCTTAATCGGCAGAATCGCCTTCACCGGACCCAACCGGAACGGCTTCTCATCCTTTAGCAGGTACACCTTCACTGGCATCCGCGGCGCCGTCCCCAGCTCCAAGCGCGCCGAGAGCGACAACTCCCGCTGCGCCACCACCAGCAGTCCACACCCACCACCAAAGCCGCCAAGCGGAACAACCAAGTCGAAGTTGCGATAAGAATTCCCGCAGTATATCCCGCCACCCTGCCCTCCAAAACTTTTTTTCACGCCCGTGAGGGCCTGAGGGCCGCTCTGTCGCATACAGGCACGGGCGGACTTGCGGAGTACCGCAATCGCCCGAGAAGGAGTCATCCCATGAATTCGTTATTTCGCGTCGCTTGCCTGGGTCTATTGAGTCTGATTCACGCCCCCGCCCAAAAAGCGTTCCAGTGTGGAAACCTGCATCAACCCGCCTGTCAGCATTCCGACTGGGCCAGAATGAACCTGGCCCCCGGAGAGAACCGGGCGTGTGAAATCGATCTGACGGAAGTCGAGGGCCACTGCCTCAACAATCAACGGAATCTGCAAGGGGTGCGGAGATCGCAGTGGGCGGCGTGGGCGCTGGAACATCAACTGCTGGGCATCGGCGGCGATACCCCGCTCAACTTTCTCACGTGGCCGGCTGCCCTCGCCGCCTATGCCAACCCTCAGCAAGGGTTCCAGGCGTCCCTCGCCCAACAGAGTCTTTCCCTCACCGGTCAGCTCCACGCCGGGGCCCGGCTCCTGGACATCGACGTGAGGTCCTACGCCGCCGCCGGCAGCGGAGAGGCGCTGCGGCTCTGCCGCGCCCCGGACGGAAGCGCCTGCGCCCAACTCGGAAACCGCCATCGCCTCTTCGGCTATGCCCTGCAAGAGGTCGCTAGTTGGGTGGACGCCAACCCCGGGCAGGTGGTCTTCATTCGCCTCCGCACCGGTCAGATCTCGGGCCAACAGCTCTCTCTGGTCTACGACGAAGTGCAGCTGACGCTGGGCAACCGGATCTATGAGGCCCCGATTACCACGCCTCTGCGCTGGCCCACGCCCGGCGAACTGCGGGGCTCCGGCAAACGGGTACTGGTCGCTCACTTCGACGCCCCATCAAACGTAGCCACGGCCACGATTTGGGCGGCAAACGGCCTCGAGCAACTCAGCGACCGGGTCATGGATCAGAATTTCGAAGGCTGCGTGGCGCACGATGGCATGGACCTCGCCCAGCGGGGGAGTATGAAACCGCTATCTTGGTGGAACGTGGCGGAGGCGCCCAACGGGGGGCTGCTCGACGGCCTGCTTGTGCGCAAGGCCGTCCGCTGCGGCGTCGCCTCGGCCGGCTTGCAGCAGATCGCCGACGGCGGAGACGGACGCCTCGCCGCAATGGTATGGTCCTGGGCCGAAGGGGACTGGGGACGCAACGGGGCCGCCCTGCTCAACCGCGAGGGCCGCTGGACTTCCACCCCCGAAAGCCAGCCGTTCGCGGTCGCCTGCGCGCTCCGGCGCGACGGAGCGAAGACATTGCAGAACCGGGCTTGGCGAATCACCTTGGGAACCGCAGCGTGGAGTCCGGCGGCGGGAGACGCATTGTGCGTCAGTGAGCATGGAGCCAATTACACCTTCGCCGCCCCGGAGAACAGCTATCAAAACCACGCTCTCGCTACGCTGGCAGCCGGCCGGCAGATCTGGCTGCGCTACAAGGCCGCAGAGTTACCCAGTCTTTCGCTGAGCGCTCGGAAGCTGGTCTTCCGCATGAACCCGGGGGACCCGCCGCCAGCCGCGCAAAGTTTGGTGGTGGGTGCGACGGAGGGAACTCCCATAGCGTTCCGGGTGGAGCCCGGCTTGCCAGTGGTGATTCCGGTGACGTCCACCAGCATGCCTGCGGGAAACACGACGCTGCCCATAAGCTTCGGAAAAGAAGTATCCGCACTCGCGCCCGGGGTGTATCGGAGCAACTTACTGCTGACGACGGGAGGACGAACCACCGCGGTGGAGGTGGAGTTAACCGTGCGAGCGGCGCCCCAGATCACCATCACCGTGGACCCGGCCACGTCCCAGGTCGGCAAGCAGGTGACGTTGCGGCTGGACGTGACCGGCGGCCGCCAGCCCGGTGGCGAGTATCTCATCTACCGGATGAGACAGGGTGTGCTCGAAACCGTTGCCCGGGGAGTCCTGACGCCCATGAGCAGCACCGCCGCCGTGGCCAAGCCCATCTTGTCCACCCTGGAGGTGGGCACCCACACACTGCTCGCGATGGCCGCGGGCGACGCACGCAACCTGCCCGCCAGTGCCCTCCCGTTCACCATCACGACTCGGTTGGTCGCCAATCCGGCGGCCATCGACTGGAAAATGTTCTCGAACGAGACCTTGCCGGTGCGCGATGTGATGCTAACCGGCTTAGGCGCAAGCCCCGTAGTCACCGCCAGCTGCTGGTGGCTCAAAGCTTCAATCGTTGGCACCGCGCTGCGCGTACAAGGAACTGAGGAACTGCGGCAGCTGGCTCTGGGAACCCATCGGTGCGAGGTCTTCGTCACCGACCAACTCACCACCCTGGGATTGGGACGCCTCGTGCTCCCTGTCTCCCTCCTGCTCCAGGCGTCACTCACCGCCCAGCCCAACGGGCCCATCCTGCTGGTCGGTGATGCAACTGCCACCACCACCCTGCAACTGTCGACCAGCGAAGCATCCGGCGTCGACATTACGGCTACGGCGAGCGTACCCTGGCTCCAAGTGGTGCCCCTCGGAACCATGCGAGCGCCCGGCGCATTCCGGTTAGTCGTTGCGGCGGGAACCCTTCCCTGGGGGCGGCACTTGGGCGAGATCGTATTCCGTTCCGCGGTGACGCCGGAGGTCCGGCTCCCCGTCACGTTCGACCGGGTGAAGCCCACCGTCATTGATACCGCTCCGGATATGCGGTTCATCGTGGACGGTACGGTCTACCAGGGAACGGCCAGCTTCTACTGGTCGCTGGGATCGGTGCATCAATTGGTGCTGCTGCCCTCCGCAACGGAGACGGAGCGGCAGGTGCCATACGGGTGGGAGACGGTCGGCGGCCTGCGCCTCGGCGCGACGAGGGAACTGCAGGCGACCGCCGAAGGCGGATGGGTAACCGGGCATTTCCAGACTTGGTTCCGGCTGCGGCACTCCGCCGGACCTGGCGGGACCATTGCGGTAACCTCGAGTGTGCCTCCCGACGGGGAGTTCTACCGCTCCGGCGCCAACGTGGAACTCACGACGCGGCCGCAAATTGGTTTTCAATTCGGGATCTGGAATGTGAACTACACGTTAGGCAGTTTCACGAGCAACGAAGACCGGGTCCGGCTGGCGGTGTTCTCGCCGATCGTGGCGACGGCACAGTTCCAGGCTCAGGCCGCGCAACGCGTCGACATTCTCGCCAACGGGCCAGGGGTCGCGGCAGCCATCGACGGAGTAGTAACGATGTTACCCGCGACCTTTTACTGGTATCCGCGATCCGCGCACACGCTGTTCGCCACGGGCACGGTATCGCTTAGTACGCAGTCGCAATTACGGTTCACGCGGTGGACCACCGGGGTCGGCTTGATTCAACAGGTGGTGATGCCGAACGCTCCCCTGCGGGTGGAGGCGCTCTATCAGCGGGAACACTTGGTGACCGCGACTGCCGCGCCCGCGGCCGGCGGAATCGTTCGCGGATGGGGCTGGTACCCGGAAGGAGAGAAGGCAACGCTGGAGGCGGTACCCTCCACCGGATTCCGGTTTGTCGAGTTCACGGGCAGCATCAGTTCGCTGAGGGCGGCAACCACGGTCACCGTAACCGGACCGCTGCAAATGGCGGCCCGTTTTGATCCGGAGCCGGTCGTCGCACCCGTAGCGCCAACCGGCGGCCTTAACCCATAGTGCGAAAAAAGACCGATGCGAAATCAGGGTGCGGCGGGGCTTCCGTCGCATCCAGCGCCGGCGGATTTGCGATTGACCGCAATCGCCCGCGAAAGCGTATAACGATGAACCTCTTCCAATAACTAGCGGATGTCGGCGTGCTGGCTTTTCTAAGACCGGCACCGGCGTTCGCCCAGCGGACTCACGCTTGCGGGAACATGAATCAGCGCGCCTGCAGCCACTCGAACTGAGAGTGCGTCAACATGGTCGCCGGGGACAACCGGGTCTCGGATGTTCCCGAGCCGGCCACGATCCCGCTAGCCGAGGCCGGACTCGCGGCCGCGGTCCTGTGGCGGAGGAGCCGGATCTGAGTCCATTCAGGGATGGGGAACACCTCGCGCAAGCCGGGTGTTCCCCTACTTTTTGTTGGCGGAGAGCTTGGAGAAATGCTTCTTAGTTCGCTCCCAATCGCTCCGATCCAGCCCGTTAATGCGTTTCTCGCGCTCGAGCTTTTCGTAGGCTGACAAGGCCTTGCCATACATCACCTCGGCTTTGGCCCGTTCCCCCCAACGGGCATAACTATCGCCGAACTGAGTCCAGGCGTGGGCAAGGTGGGATTGATAGACGCCGCGTTGCGGGTCCAGACGGACGATCTCTTCACGCAGGGCAATGGCTTTTTGGAGGAGCGCCTCCGGTTCGGCTCGGCCTTCGGTGCGGACAAGGTAGTCGGCCAGATCTTCGAGGGCGGCCGCGTAGTCGGTCCGCGACTGCCCGCTGCCCCCGCTTTGCTGCATCGCGACCTCAAACATCACCACCATACGCCGGGCGAGCCGGACCGCTTCGGCTTTGCTACCAACCTTGTATTCATTCTGCGCCCCATTCAGGCAAGCGACGGCCAAGACCCGAGCCGTCAGGGCGTTTTGAGGGTCTCGGGCGGCCATCCTTTCGGCCAGAATGAGCGCCTGCCGCCGGTACGGCAACGCCTCCCGGTGGCGGCCGGCGATCGCGTACGCCAGTCCCACGCGGGCAAGCAGTTGCGTCCGGTTCATCTCCTCCTGCACTCCAGCGGATAACGCCGGCAGGATCTGAAGAGCCCGCTGATACTCCGCGAGCGCCTCGAGAGGAAGGTTCGAGCCCAGCAGCAGGGCGTCGCCCAGCATCTGCATGGTCGTGATCAAGCGGGGCGCGTCGCCGGGGCTGCGGCCGGCCGCATAGACCTCTTGTTGGAGCGCCACCGCGTGACGGGCCGCCGCGACCGCTTTGGCCCCCTCGCCTTTTGCGTTTTCAATGGCGGCGGCCGCGTACGCAACGGCCGATTCATTGCGTAACTGAACCACGGAACCCGCCGGAGTCTGACCGCTCTCCGCGAAAAGCCGCTGGGCCGTATCGAGATACGACTTCGCCTGATCCAGCGAAGCTCCCGTCTCGGCCAGCAGGCTGGCGACATCCAGATTCGCCTTGGCCGCTGCGGCGAGGGCGGTGGGATCTCCGGGGGCGCCGGCAAGCAGCTTCTCGCGCAGGCTCACGGCGCGTTGCGCACTCGCCACCGCGCCTTCTACATCGTTCAAGTGGCCGAAGTCGTAGCCGTACTGAATGTCGCGAATCCGTTCGTATCCCGCCGCGAGGTCGCCCTCAAGACGACGGTCGTCCCCCGTCTCCGCCGCTAAGCGGTTCAGATATTCAACGGCGCGGGCAACGACCATCTGGCGCGACTTCGTGGCGCCGGGAAGAGCCGCAATGCTGTCGTGGAATTCAAACAGGAACCGGTTGGCCAGTTCGCGCACCTCTTCCAGGCGGCGTTCCGCCTTCTGCTGCTGAATGCGGGTGGACGCAAAACCACCTGCCAGCGACCCGGACAGCAGCAACCCGGCCAGCACGGCCCCGGCGCGGCGGCGAAGAAACTTGCGCGTCCGGTACTGCCAGTTGCCGCGGCCCGCCTCGACGGGATAGCCGCCGAGCCAGCGGTCGAGATCGGCTTCCAAGGCAGCCACCGAACCGTAGCGACGGGCCGGCTCTTTTCGCATGGCCCGGGCGACGATCGCGTCGACGTCCGGGTCAAGTTTGACCACAGTGCTCGGGGCCGGCGGATCCTGTTCGCAGATCGCCTTTTCCAGGGCAAAGCCGGAAAGACCCGAGGCATCGAACGGGGCGCGTCGAGTGAGTAAGAAATAAAGCAGAGCACCCAGGGAGTAAATGTCCGTCGCGGTCGTGATGGGTTCGCCCAGAACCTGTTCGGGGGCCGCATACTGGGGCGTGAGAACACGCTGACTCGCCTTCGTGAGAGCCCCGTCTTCCTCCTCTCCGAGCGGCTTGGCGATGCCGAAATCGAGCAGTTTCGGGACGCCCCCCGGTTCGACGAGAATGTTCTGGGGCTTGATGTCGCGATGGACGACCAGTTGGCCGTGGGCGTAGCCGACCGCCTGGCAGACCTTCTGGAAAAGCACGATCCGGTCCCGCACGCTCAGGGCGTGTCGTTGGACAAAAACGTCGACCGTGACCCCTTCGACGTATTCCATAACAATATACGGGCGGCCGTTGAGACTGCCCCCATCGAGCAGGCGGGCAATATAGGGGTGATTCAGACGCGCGAGGATCTGCCGTTCGCGCAGGAAGCGGCGAGTCCAATCCTCCGTCCGGAGGTGGCTGCGGACGAGCTTGATCGCGACCTGCTGCGAGAACTCCTGATCGATCCGGACGGCGCGGTAGACGGCTCCCATGCCGCCGTGCCCCAGCAGTTCTTCGAGGCGGAACGCCCCGAAGATCTCGCCGGGTAAGATCTCTTCGACGGCGTAGCGCGCTTCGGCGGCAATGGCCAATTCAACAACGCCGCTCTCGGAGTCGGACTCAATGAGGTCGTCGAGAGTGCTGCGGAGTCCGGCATCGTTGGCGCACTCCCGGTCGAGGAGGGCGGCGCGTTCCTGCGCGTTCAGGGCGATCGCGCGATGAAATAGCGTTTCAATGCGGCGCCAGCGGTGAGCGGTGTCCGACATCTAAGCCGCCTCGCCTTTGAGTTCGTTCTTTAGCCAGGCCCGCGCAAGTTTAAGGTCGCGATGGACGGTGGCCTCGGAAATGTCGAGTACGGCCGCGGCCTCCGCGTAGGTGCCGCCGCCGAAGGAAATGAGTTCGATCAGTTGGACCTTACGCGGATCAAAGGCCCCGAGCTTTTCGAGCGCGGTGTGGATCGCGAGCAAATCGTGGGTGGAGTTGCTGACGGCGGCGAACTCTTCGAGTGTGACTTGCTGGCCGCCGTCGCGTTTGAGGCGTTTCCGGCTGCGGGCGTAGTCGACCAGAATACAGCGCATGGCGCGGGAGGCAATGCCGAGAAAGTGCTTGCGGTCGACCAGGTGGACCTTGCCGTTACCTTGCAGCCGGAGGTAGGCTTCGTGGACGAGGGCTGTGGCGGCGAGGGTGTGGCCCGACCGTTCGCCGCCGAGTTGCTGGCCGGCGACTGCTCGCAGTTGGGAGTAAAGCTGCTCCACAATTTGATCGAGCGCCGCTCGATCCCCTTCCTGCCAGGACTTCAGAAGTTCGGTAACGGCGGGACCCGTATCGTTCATATTGGAGGCCAGCCTACAGTCTAACTCGACATGGGGTGGGGAGGAGCGCACGGCTCAGCTGAAGTCTGGCGTTCCCGTCTGTCCTTCCCCCAGCTGCATTAATGGCTGCCCCGCGTCGATTGACGGAAGCCTGGCTCTGCTTTCTCACCGACTTGGGGGCCAAGCTTGACGAACCTGCGGACTTCCAGTACCTTGGCGGGTTTGTCGTCAGCCAGTACTACGGCTTCGCCCGAGCGACGAGGCACCTGAAGTACTCATCAATGGTCCCGCACACACGGCGCAAGAGCAAGACGCAGCTTCCCAACCTGGTCAAGCTACAGCCCCAG
>Ga0105048_10018496_pt1 | contig 10717 bp, 6 predicted proteins | sample MAT05_FD_78382 | JGI IMG/M metagenome (GOLD analysis project Ga0105048, IMG submission 78382) | Freshwater microbial communities from Lake Fryxell liftoff mats and glacier meltwater in Antarctica - MAT-05 | ecosystem: Environmental > Aquatic > Freshwater > Ice > Liftoff microbial mat | place...
CCGATCCAAAGGGGATTAAGACGTTTGTTTGTGTGATTTGGTATTCCGCACGCTCGGTTCAAACCAAGCCCCGATCCAAAGGGGATTAAGACCTAGCCGGCAAGCAATGTCATTAAATTACGGTTTCATTCTTTGCGGAGACTAAAGACGTGTCTGGAGAGTTCAGTCTGATGCAAATGAGTTAGGCGACCGCGCGCGGTTGCGTCCATTAGTCGGTCCCGGAGGGACCTAATGTCGGTAGAGAAGCAGCCCAAAAAAAGCCACTTCCCGCAGGGACCTAATGTCGGTAGAAAAGCAGCCCAAAAACAAGCCACGTCCCGCAGAGACCTAATATCGGTAGAACGGCGTGTCTGTCGGGTTGCATCCCTACGGGACGTTAGTTTCTTGGTGTCTTTTTTCTACCCACATTTAGCCCCTACGGGACGCTTTTCGCTTTTTGTTTTGCGTTTTTCCGGTGCAACAGCATGAGCACAACTCGGCGTTCCAAAAGGCTTTCCGGATTGCTGACTTGTAGTCGGCGCTTTTCGCTTTGCGCTTTTCTGGTGCAATAGCAGCCGAGTCCGGCGTACCGCCGCCGATCCGGCATCTTGAGTCAAGCCACACCAGTTTGACTGGCACCTTCGCAAGCTTGCCAGCGCACGCTCAGGCCAGGATTGCGCGATGATTGGGGCATGAATAGCGTCGATCCGCGCCTGCCCGCCAGCTTTCCCCGCCGCACGCTGTTGTGCGTGACCGGTCTGTTTCCGCAGGTGGTCACGGAAACTTTGTACGCGCTGGCAGTGGCCAGCCGAACGCCATTTGTTCCGCATGAAGTGCTGGTGGTGTCCACCGTGGAGGGGATCAAGCGTGCGCGCCTGATGTTGTTGTCGCCGGATCAGGATCAATTTGCGCGGCTGTGTCGGGATTACAGTATCAGCGGCATCCGCTTCGACGAAGGCTGTCTGCATGTGCTCACCGGGCCGGCTGGTCCGTTGACCGATATCCGCGACGAGCGCGACAACGTGCACGCGGCCGACCATCTCACGCAGCTGGTGGCCGCGCTAGCCGCCGATCCCGAGCGCGCTTTACATGTCTCGATTGCCGGTGGTCGCAAGACCCTCGGTTTCTACGCCGGCTATGCGCTGTCGCTGCTTGGGCGCGCACAAGACCGCCTGTCGCATGTGCTGGTCAACGAGCCGTTTGAGGCTAATCCCAACTTCTTTTACCCGCCACCAGCCGGACGCGTGCTAATCGTTGAACAAACCCGACCGGTTTCTACCAGCGAGGCACGTATCGACTTGGCGGAAATCCCATTTGTACGGCTGCGCCACGGCTTGCCACCCAGCCGATTAGGCGCTGGGCTGAGCTTCAGCGAGGCCGTGGCGCTGGCCGATGGCCATTTCGGCCCGGCGCAGCTGCGCATCGACCTTGCCGCCGGCGAGCTGCATTGTTCCGGGCGAAAAGTACGCGTGCCGCCGATGCCATTGGCGGTGTACGCGGCCATCGCCGAGCGTGGCCAAGTCACCGCGCAGGAGATCGAACAGCCCGATTTCGCCGCGCTGGTGCTGCAAGGACACGTCCTAGCCAGTCGAGGTGACCGCCTTGCACCGCGCACTGAGAAGGCCCGTGAGCGCATCGAGGCGGCGGTGCGCGCCACCGGCTGGTTCAGAGAGCACCTCAGCCGCGTCAACCGGGCACTGATCGACACACTCGGCCCCGCGGCCCAGGCTTTTTTGGTGCATAGCGATGGCCCACGCAATCGTCGCCGCTATCGCATCGACATCGAACGAGCATCCATCACCCGCGTCACCAGCACGGGTATTCCATAAATTGCACGCGCCCTCGTTAGTCTGGTGCCCGCACAAGTCGGGAAATCCCTTGTGCGGCCAATACCCTGCGCAACTCATGATACTTCTGGGCTAGAAACCGCGCGGCAAAGATCAAATTTTGAGTGCCTTATCGGGATTTCCGAACACACGTGGTTTGGCACCGCGGCCGCTCGGTGCTCGCACGGCGGTTCGGACCGCGCTCACTCAAGCATGGGCTGCCTTGCGGGTAAAGCGCCGCGTGAAATCCTCCATCGACGCGAACGCTGCCGGGATGACCACTAGGCTGAGCAGGGTGGAGGTGATCAGGCCGCCGATTACCGCCACCGCCATCGGCTGGCGGAAGGCGGCGTCAGCGCCTAGGCCGAGGGCGATCGGCAGCATGCCGGCGGTCATGGCGATGGTGGTCATGATCACCGGGCGGGCGCGTTTGCGGCAGGCGTCGACTAGGGCGTCGTGCATGCTCATGCCCATCTGGTCCTCGGCGATCACTGCGTAGTCGACCAGCAGGATGGAGTTTTTGGTGGCGATGCCGATCAGCATTAGCAGCCCGATCAGCGCCGGCAGCGACAGCAGCGTGCCGGTCAGCCACATCAGCCCGAACGCACCGCCGGCCGACAGCGGCACCGCCATCAAAATGATCAGCGGGTGGCTGGCGTGGTTGAACAGCAGCAGCAGCACGGCATAGACGCAGAACAGGCCAGCCGCCATCGCCAGCGCGAAGCCGACGAAGAGTTCGACGAACACCTCCGAATCGCCGGTGTTCTGCATCTGCACGCCGGGTGGCAGTTGCTGCAGCGTGGGCAGCTTTTGAACCTCGGTCATCACGTCGCCCAAGGGGCGGCCGTTGAGCTCGGCGGTGAAGGTGATATTGCGCTGGCGGCCGAAGCGGTCGACCTGCGAGGGGCCGGCGCCACGGCGGATCTCGGCCACCGCTGCCAGCGGCACGGTGCCGCCCTTGCTGCTGGGCACGCGCAACAGTAACAGCATGGCGTCATCGGAGAGTGAATCTTCGGCTACGCGCACGCGGATCGGCACTTGGCGGTCAGGCAGGTTGAGCTTGGCTAGGCGCTGGCGGAAATCGCCGCTGGTGGCGATGCGCGCGGCTTCGGCGATGGCCAGCGTGGACACGCCCAGATCCGCAGCGCGCCGTGCGTCGGGCACAATCACCAGCTCGGGGCGTAGCAGCGAGGCGGTCGAGCTGATGGTGCCGAGGCCCGGCAGCGAGCGCAGGTCCTTCTCGAAGCTGGCGGCGGCCGCGTACAGACGCGCCGGGTCGTCACCGCTGAGCACGATCATCAGCTGCTCGCCGGGTTCGCTGCTCAGGAAGCGCTGGCGCACGCCGGGCAGAGTGTCGAGGCGTTCGCGCACCTCGCGCTCCAGCTCCTTCTGCGAGCGGTCGCGTTCGCCCGCCGGGCCCCAGTCGAGCACCATCGTCACCTTGCGCACGGCGCCGATGCCGCTGACGGCCGGATCGCCCAAGTCCAGCACGCCGCCGACGGTGGCATAGGTCTGCTTGAGCTCGGGCAGGTCGGCGATCAGCGCGCGGGCGCGCTCACTCACCGCCGCAGTCTGCTCCAGGCGTGCGCCCGGCGGCAGCTCCAGGCTGAGGTTGCTGCGTCCCAAGTCCGAGCCGGGGATGAAGGTGGCGGGAATCAGCGCCGCTACGCCCAGCGAGGCGACGAACATCAGCAGCGCCAGGAACAAGGTCAGGAAGCGATGGGCCAGCGCCCATTCGACCATGCCCAGATAGCGCGCCATCAGCCGCGATTCCTGCTCGACGCGCGGCTTGGGCTTGAGCTGGTAGGCCGCCATCATCGGCGTCAGCAGGCGCGCGACCATCAGCGAGAACAGCACCGCCGTCGCCGCGGTCCAGCCGAATTCCAGGAAGAACTTGCCGGCGATGCCGGGCATGAAGGCCACCGGGATGAACACCGCGGCGAGCGTGGCCGAGGTGGCGATGACGGCTAGGCCGATCTCGTCGGCCGCTTCAGTGGCCGCCTGCTTGGGCGGCTTGCCCATCGCTAGGTGGCGATCAATGTTCTCCACCTCGACGATGGCGTCGTCCACCAGGATGCCGACCACCACCGCCAGCGCCAGCAAGGTGATCAGGTTGAGGCTGAAGCCGAACAGCCACATCACGCCGAAGGTTGGGATGATTGACAGCGGCAGGGCCAGCGCCGAAATCCAGGTCGCGCGCCAGTCGCGCAGAAACCACCACACCACCAGCACCGCCAGCAGCGCGCCTTCCCACAGCATGGCCATGGAGGAATTGAACGAATCGCGTACTTCGTCGATGGCCGTGCTGACCAGCGTGAAGCTGATCCGCGGGTGCTCCGCCTGCAGGCGCGCAATGGCGGCGTCCACGCCCTCGCCGACCTTGATCTCGCTTGATCCGCGCGTGCGACTGATGGCGAAGCTGACCACCGGCTTGCCGTCGATCATCGCCAGCTGGCGGCGCTCGGCCTGGCCGTCGGTGATCTTGGCCAGCGCCGACAGCGGCAGTTGCCGGCCGTCGGGCAGCACGATGGGGAACTGTTCCAGCGTCTGCGCACTGTCCACGGTGCCCACAGCGCGGATTGCCTGTTCGCCGCTGCCCAGCGTGGCGCGCCCGCCCGAGCGCTCAAGCTGGCTGGCGGCGAGCTGCTGCGACACTTGACCGGCGGTGATGCCATAGCCCGCCAGTACGCCGGGCCGCAGGTCCACTTGTACCTCGCGGGTGATGCCACCGCTGCGCGCCACTTGGCCCACACCCGGCACGGCGTACAGGGCCTTGTTGACTTCGTTGTCGACGAACCAGCTGAGTTCGTCCTCGCCCATCGACTCTGACGCCACCGCGTAGGTCATCAATGTGCCGCCGACGATGTCGATCTTGGCGATCAGGGGTTCCTCGATGTCGTTGGGCAAATCGATACGCACGCGCGTCACCGCGTCGCGCACTTCGTCCAGGGCCTCGTTGATGTCCTTGCCGATCTTGAACTCGACCGCGGTTATCGAGCTGCCTTCCACCACTACCGAGGTGAGCTTGCTGATCCGCGGGATGCTGGCGATCGAATCCTCGATCTTGCGCGTGACCTCGGTTTCCAGCTGGTTGGGCGTGGCGCCGGGCTGGGTCACCGTGACGGTGATGCCCGGGAACGCGATGTCGGGGAAGCGCGAAACTGCCAGCTGCTGGAAGCCGAACAGCCCCACCATTGTCAGCAGGATGAACAGCAAGATGGCCGGCAGCGGCCGGTTGATGGACCAGGCGGAGAAGTTCATCAGCTTATTCCGCGCTGGCGGCGACGACGCGCACGCGGTCGCCATCGGCCAGGAAGCCGGCGCCTTCGATCACCACGCGCTCGTCGGCCTGCACGCCATCGACGATCTGCACTAGGCTGTCCTGGCGAAAGCCCAGCGTGACGCGCCTTTGCGCCACGATGTTGCCGTCGCCCAGCACGAACACGTAGCGGTAGCCGTCGCGTTCGACCACTGCTTGGTCTGGCAGGGTGCGCGCAGGCTGCGCGCCGAGCAGCAAATCGCCCTGCGCGTACATCCCAGCGCGCAGCGCGCCGGGTGCGGGCAGGTCGACGTACACCGTGCCGGTGCGGCTCTGCGCGTTGAGCGTGGGCGATACCACGCGCACCGTGCCTTCCACCGCCGCGCCGTCCGGACCCAGCAGGCGCGCTTGCGCACCGGGCGCCACCAGGATTAGCTCCCTTTCCGGCAATTCGGCGCGCCACTCCAGGCGGCCGTCGCGGATCAGGCTGAGCAGTTCGGCGCCCGCCGCTACCACCTGGCCCGGCTGCACGTTGCGCTGGGCCACCACGCCGGCATGTGGCGAGCGCAGGGTGGTGAAGCTAAGGCGCAGGCGCGCGTTGTCGAGCTGGGCCTGCGCGGTCTGGCGTTGCGCCTTGGCGCCGAGTTCGCCGGAGATCAACTGGTCGGCATCGCTGTCGGCGATCAGTCGGTCGCGCTTGAGGCGCTCACCGCGGCGAGCGTTGGCGCTGGCAACGGCGAGGTTGGCCTCGGCCTGGGCCAGGGCGGCCTGTGCTTGGCGCAACTCCATCGCCAGGCTGCGATCGTCCAGCCGCAGCAGCGGCTGCCCGACGCTCACCACGGCGCCCACTTCCACCAGCACCTGCGCCACGCGCTGGCCGGAAAGCTCCACACCCAGCGAGATCAGCTCCCAGGCCGCCACCGATCCGGACGCCGTGATGCGCCGCGGCAGCGCCTGCTCGGTCGGCGTGGCAACGCTGACGGTCAGGCTGGGCTGGATCGGGGGAGCAGCGACCGGTTCCTTCGAACAAGCACTCAGGCCCAGGGCCAGCAGGATCAGTGTGCTTGCGACAAATAGGCGGGGCATGTGCGGTCCACGGTAGAAGCCAAGCCGCGATTGTCGCAAACGCCAGGTCGGTTGGGAGTGAGCGGTGCGCTGTCCGGTGCGCAGCTTTGTTGAGTTCGGACTGTCCAAACGGTAGCTCTGGCGGGTTCGGACTTGTACAAACGCTGTTGCTGTTGCTGTTGCTAGCAGCCCGTCGGGCTTTGCGCGTGAGATGCGTTGAGGCTTAAGCGGAGGGCTGCAAGGCGCGGCGCGCAGGCAATGGCTCTTCCATGCTTAAGCGTCGCAGCGCAAACACCGTCCATACGCGCAACCCGAAGGGCCGGACGGCCTTTTGGCATAGTGCAGACTCGAAAGTAAAGTGGAAGCCTTCAAAATCAATACGAGAATGAGTGGAAAACGATCGCCAAAAGGACTTCCGACGCACGCGCGGGGAAAGCCCGACAGGCTGCTAGGTTAAATCAACAGCAGCGCAGCAAGCTCCTCTCCACAAAAGCGCGTCGTTCCCACTCGTTTCGCCCATCCTCACATCGCAAGCGCTAGTGTAGTGAGATGACTAACTCTTTAACCGACTTGCAGCAGCGCGCCCGTGCCGGCCCGTTTTTCGTGGTGCTAAATGGTCGCTCGGGGCATGGTGATACGGATGTCACGTGTGCGCGTATCAAGGCCGTGCTGGACGCGGCAGGGCGCAGCTATGAGTTTTTAATTGTCGAGCCGGCGCAACTGGAAACGACGGCGGCGCGTGCGGTGCAGTTGGCGCTCGCGCGCGGCGGCGTAGTGGTGGCGGCGGGCGGGGATGGCACCATCAATACGGTTGCGTTGGCGGTGATCGGAAGTGGTGTGCCGTTTGCCGTGTTGCCGCAGGGTACTTTCAACTATTTCGGGCGTGCCAATCACATCCCGGAAGATCCAACGGCGGCGGCGCAGGTGCTGGTTGATGGTGAGCTGAAGCCGGTACAGGTCGGTCGGGTCAATGAGCGGATTTTCCTGGTTAACGCCAGCATCGGGCTCTATGCCAAGTTGTTGGAAGTTCGCGAAGTGGATAAAGCGCGCTTCGGCCGCTGGCGTTTCGTGGCGCTCGCGTCGGCTTTATTGACCTTGCTGCGCGCGCATCGACAATGGGATCTGAGCATTGAATCGGAGGGGGAACGGCGCTCGGTGCGCACTCTGGCGCTGTTTGCCGGCAACAATAGCCTGCAACTGGAGCGGATCGGCATCCAGCCTGAGCATCTTGCCGCACTGGATCGCGGTGAGTTGGTCGGCACCATGTTGCGCCCGATCAGTGCGCTGGGAATGATGGGGCTGATCCTGCGCGGCACGTTTGGGCGGCTGGGTTATGCCGAGCAAGTGCAGAGCTTTGGGTTCCGAACGCTGTCGGTTGCGCCGCGCGGGCGGCGTCATATCAAGGTTGGCATTGATGGCGAGGTGTGCCGAATGCGCGCGCCCTTGCAGTTCAGTGTGGCCAGCGAGGCCTTGTGGCTGCTGGTGCCGGCGCCAGTTCCGGAATCGCAACCGCCGGTCGATGAGGCGCTCGCTTGAGCGTGCTGTTGCAGATTTCCGATCCGCATTTTGGCACCGAGCAGGCGCCAGTGGTGGCGGCGCTGACGCGTTTCACGCGCGAACTGGCACCCGCATTGCTGGTGCTGTCCGGTGATTTGACACAACGCGCGCGGCGCAGCCAATTTGCTGCGGCGCGGCGTTTTGTCGATGGTTTGGGTGTGCCCTTGCAATTGGCTTTGCCGGGTAATCACGATGTGCCACTTTTCAATTTGGCTGCGCGAATCTTCGCGCCCTTTGCTAATTATCTGCGCGAATTTGGCCCGCAGTTGGAGCCGGTGGTAGAAACCGCCGATATGCTGGTCATCGGCGTCAATACGACAATTCCGCGGTGGCACAAAGATGGCCGGGTCAGCGCGCAGCAAGTCGAACGCGTTGCCGAGCGTCTGGCGGCATCGGACAAAATGCTGCGTTTGGTCGTCACCCATCAACCGGTGCACGTGCCCAGGCTGTCGGAAGAAAAGAATCTATTGGTCGGGCGCAATGCCGCGGTGCAGCGTTGGGCTGCTGCGGGCGCCGACCTGATTCTTGGCGGGCATATCCATCTGCCCTTCGTACGGCCGCTAAGTGAGCGCTACCCGGCCCTGCCGCGCCGCATCTGGGCGGTGCAAGCGGGCACGGCGGTGTCATCGCGCATCCGCGCCGACGCGCCCAATTCAGTCAACGTCATTCGTTTTGATGCCACGCAAACACCGTTGACTTGCACCGTCGAACGCTGGGATTGCCACTTGCTGCAGGCGAGGTTTGTATTGGTCGAAGCGCACGTGTTGCTGCTTGATCGCAGCTGAAACGGACAACTCGGGAAGAATCGCCGCGCCGATTCGTGGTCCGAACGCTGTTGCGGTTGCTCGCCGTGGTTCCGCCAGACCCCCGCTCAGTTTGTTGTGCGAATAAGCGCGTCGTCAGACCGGATCGACCGGGGCTGTACAAAAAAAGCGGGCCGCCAATCTTCATCGGCAATCGGCGGCTGGCGTAGTGCTGGGTTTGATGGTTGTTTGCAACTCGCGCACGGAGGCGAGTCGCTGTTGCGGATCGGGGTGGGCTTGTAGCCATTGCGGTGGCGTATCGGAGGGTGTGGCCAGCGTGGTCCATAACTCGACTGCGGCACTGGGATCGTAGCCGGCCTGGGCTAACAGCTGCAGTCCGGCGCGGTCGGCTTGCGCCTCGTCTGTGCGGGAGTAGGGCAGGGCTGTGCCGACCAGTGAGCCCAGACCTAACAAGGCGTACAAGGCTCGGGATGGCTGCGGACCCAGCTCTGCGCGATAACTTTGCACGGCGGCGACGGCCGCGTCGGCGGTAAATCCGCTGGAAACGCGCTGCGTGGCGTGATTTTTCTCAATATGGCCTAATTCATGGCTGATGATGGCGGCTAATTGCGCAGGCGAACCCGCTAATTTGAGCATGCCGGTCGACATGCCCAGTTTGCCACCCGGTAAAGCGAAGGCATTCGGTTTGTTGTCCTCAAATACCACTATTTCCCAATTCTGTTCGGTGCTATTGGGAAGTTTGGCGATCAACTGATTAGCCACACAGCGCAGTAAGCGGGTCGATTCATAATCGGCGCTCAATTGCGATTTGCGTTTCAATTGATCAAAAGCCGTGGCGCCAATTGCGGCCATATCGGATTTATCGATCAGTTGCACCGACTCGCGGGTGCTCGGCGCGTTGCTGCAAGCGGCCAGCAGCAGAATCGACAGTACAAGCGGGTGTTTGGGCAATGGCGTAACTCCGGCAACAAAAATAGGTGAATGTGCAGGCTGCCCGAAATCCGAACGCGCCGTGCAGCCCTCTACACCGCCTGCGGACCCGGCCGGTCATTTTCGACGATATATCGGGCTTGCTCGCTAAATTGGGGCTCAGGCACGCGCACATCGCTGACCACCTGCAAACTCGCGCTCATGCGTTCGCGACCGAAGTCCAACAAGGTATATCCGCGTTGGTCGCTACGCGTTTGTAGCAGGTGTGGATTGTCGCCGGGCGTCATTTTTTCATAATGCGATTGTGGCCAACCGTCGGCGGATATCGAGGTCGCGACAAACTCACTGGCGATAGGTTTGGAATCCAGTTTTGCTGGGTCGCTGGGTAGCCCTGCGACAATCGCACAATGGATATCGCCGCCGGCAATCACCGGATTCTTCAATTGAGCCATGTCATTGATTAAACGCTGCCGCGCCAGCGGATACCCATCCCAGCCATCGGTCCAAACGCCCCGCGCTGCGCCGGCCATTTCATCCAGCGGTGAAACCAAGGTTTGTTGGCCGATTAGATTCCACTGTGCTTTGCTGCTGCGAAAAGCGTCGCTTAACCAGGATTCTTGCGCGCGTCCCAGTAGGGTTTGGCCTGGATCTTGTAACTCCCCGCAGTCGGCCAAGGTCTGTGAGCTGTGTCGATTGAGTCGCGGGCAGGCTTGGGGCGTGCGATACTGGCGATCATCAAGCAGGAAAACTCGCAGTAAATCACCGACATCAAAATGCGTGTAAATGCGCATTTCGGAGCTACGTGGGAACATCCGGCGTGGCACCGGCATGTGTTCGAAATAGGCTTGATAGGCGGCGGCGCGGCGCAATACAAATGCGGGATCCAGGTTTTCAGATTGCTCACCCGCGTAATCGTTATCCACTTCGTGATCATCCCACGCGAATGCCCAGGGTCCGGCGGCGTGCATATTCTGCAAATCGCTATCCAGTTTATACTGAGCGTGACGAATACGATATCCTTTCAGAGTAGCCGCTTCCGGCCCCAAATGACGGCGAATCGAATTATTACCCCACTGGCTTTCGTAAATATAATCGCCGAGAAACAGCACTAAATCCGGCGCGTCTTTTTGCATTTGTCGATAGGCGCTGAAATAACCGTGTTCGTAATTTTGGCAACTAGCGAATGCGATTCGATAACGATCTAAAGAACTGCCTATCGCCGGCAGCGTGTGCGTGCGACCGGTGGTGCTGACTGCGTCGCCGCATAAAAATCGATAATAATAGCGGCGACCCGCTGGTAGGCCATCAATATCCAAATGCACGCTGTGCGCCACTTC
>Ga0105048_10018497_pt1 | contig 10716 bp, 6 predicted proteins | sample MAT05_FD_78382 | JGI IMG/M metagenome (GOLD analysis project Ga0105048, IMG submission 78382) | Freshwater microbial communities from Lake Fryxell liftoff mats and glacier meltwater in Antarctica - MAT-05 | ecosystem: Environmental > Aquatic > Freshwater > Ice > Liftoff microbial mat | place...
AACGCCATCTGTACTAGCCGCACCACCACCGCCAGGAATTCCTGGCAAATTGGAACTACTCGGAAATTGGGCATAACCTAGCAGGTTATCACTTGTTCCCGAAAAATCTAATACCCAAATATTAAAATACTTGTTAGGATCCCATGAGGTGGTAGGTTTGAGCGAGCCTTCTATCTCGCTTTGAATCCAGCCTGTACGGTTTCCATTCACGCGGTCAATGCCTGGCTCGGCCATACGAAGGCCTTGAGGGTTGAGCTGTGCCAAGCAAAATTCAATTTCTATGTCAGCTCCGCGCGGGTCATTATTGAAGCCATTTGTACCTGTACGGCGGCGAAAATCCTCGTTGAGGGTTTCCATTTGTGCAAGCACCTGTGCTTGGCTAATGTTTCGACCTACTCCTACCGCTTCGCCATTATGGACAATATGCACCACGATAGGTATCGTAATGACTTCTGCCATACCGCGTCCTGCGGCCATTTTGGCTTTGATTTCAATCATTCGACGTTGTAAATCGCGTTCAAAGTCGCCCAATGAACCTTCGTGAGGATTGCGTAGGCGGAGCAAGCTGTCCATTTCCATGGTAGCACAAGGTTCTGGGCGGCGTTGTGAGTATGACAATCCATTAAAAATTAGCAACAAGCTAATAGCAAACCGAATAGATATTTTTAACATAAACGTAAATTCTCAATTTTTTTATTCCAAGACCTAAAGGACGTGGCTATATGCAACATATCTTACACTTACCAACTTACTCACCTTACCTACTTTCCACTTGAAGTAAACTTAAAACGATAACTGGCATCAATATCTCCAAAATAATACTCCAGTGTCATGGCCGTTTCGGTAAGGGATTTAACAACAAATGGCAACTTAGCTCCTCCAAAAAGACGGGGTACGCCCATTTCGAGGGTGGCATTGGCGGAGGTTAGCTGCCATACGTCTGTGATGAGAATTTCTGGTTCAGTTGAACGACACTTGGTGGGACCATTGGTATATTCCATTTTCTTTTCTTCGTTGGCATAAAATACGAATTGATCGTCCAACTGACAGGGAGAAAGCACATCGCTTCCAGCCAAATCAAATGGGTCTTTTTGATCTACAATCGTGAGCGAATTAAGTACCCAAGTTTTTTTCTCTTTCCCCGTCAGCAATTGCGAATAGGTAAAGGGTTTGGGATCTAATTTTTCAGAACAACTGCTTACTATGATAAGTAGTAAAGTGGATTTTAAGTAGATTTTAAGTGGATTTAGTTGTTTGAAAATCAACTTAAAATCTATTAAATCTACCCCGTACCTATCAGTGAAAAGTTTATTTGTCAGTTTTTTCATTTCAATATTCTTTTTGATAATCAAAGCGTTACTGTGGTATATAGGTCAAAGGAACAATCACGGTGCTATCTTTACGGTTACTTAATTTATAGATTTTCATTTTGATATTAAGCGTAATTCGTTTATTGACAGGATTTATTGACCCTGTGCCAGAAACCGTGTCATAGCCTGTACCAAATTGAGATACTAACTGCTGTGGAATAGTAAGCGTATTGTTGCCATTATCAATAAAATCAATCGTGGGGCGTTCTGCCTCAAAGCCAACGGGGCTATCCCAATTGAAGAACTGGGGAAACCCGACCAAGCCTACATTAATATTAGAAACGGTATATCGTTTGCAATCAGCGCTATATATCTCTATATCAGCTAATTGGAATGCTTGTGTTTTATTAACAGGTAACTGTCCGGTATAGATTCCATCCATGATACAGGCATCCTTAATGGTAAAGGTCATTTTATTACCTAAACCACTTTTTCCGAAACCTACCTGTACTTTATCGGCGGGTTTGGCGGCTGTTAAGTTTAACTCAATGGTGCTCGATTCGATGATATTATTAGCATTGTTAATCAAATACAGGGTAATTTCGCCAAAACTCTGACGGGCAGGAATAATGACTGTCCCTTTTATACCTTCGATACGATAATCACGGCCTTCGCGGGCAGTTCCTCCGATGGTATAGCTCACATTGATTGATTCTTCCAATACTTTGCCTCCATTATGTATTTTAATTTTGATGACCCTAGAATCACTTTCTTTTTGACTCAATGTAGAATCTTTAAAGCGCACAAAAGCGAGGCCATCGTAGAGAATTCGTTCTTCCTCACAGCTTGCCAACCAAACACCCGCGAAGAGGGTGATCAGTGCAATCCAGCGCGATTTTAAGACATTTTTAGGGGATAACATTATCTTATTTTTCATTTTTTAGTCTAATTTTTTGCGTTTTCTTTACCACAAAATCTATTAAATCAATCAATACCCAGGATTCTGCTGTCCTACTAAAGATGGATTGCGCTGTATTTCACTTTGTGGAATAGGCCACAATTCATACTTCACATTCCAGTTAGGCGAAAATGCAGACATTACCACTTGTGCTCTGCCTGTACGTACCAAATCATACCAACGATGACCCTCAAAAGCCAATTCATACACCCGCTCACGTTCGATAATACTAATCATTTCGGTCTGGGTGGCAGTGGCTATTTTGGGCGGCACTCTCGTTCCCGTCAATCCAGTACTAGCACGGGTACGGAGTAAATTAATATCTGAAATGGCTCCAGTAGTGCCTATAATCTTCCCTTGCTGAGTACGTGCCTCTGCCCTTATGAGGTACATTTCTCCCAATCGAAAAATAACGAAGTTGCGATTATTGGAGTCAGCAGTACCATATTTTTCTAACGACCATCCGTTGTCGCTTCCTTTTTGTTTATCGAATTCAAATAGGAGGGTTTGACTACGATTACCTGACTCTAAGGAGGTAAGTGCCAAAATAACTTGGTTGGAAGGCACGACTTCCCTTCGCCCAATAAAGTAATTATTGAGGTCGCCGCTATAATCGTTGAGCGTATAGCCAAACTCAAAAATAGACTCTTGGTTAAAATCTAACTTTACGACTTCATTAAATGTTACCAACTTATAATTGGGTGAGTTAATCAATAAAGTAGCGTAACTTTCGGCCTGTATCCAGTCTTTTTTGTACAGAAAATACCTTGCTAATGCGGCTCTAACGGCATTTTTAGTGGCATACCCTGCATACACATTGCGCGACTGAGGGTCGCCATCAGGCAGGTCTTTCAAAGCCGCTTGGTAATCTTCCAATACAGAAGCTAAAATATCGTCTTTGGATGCTCTAGTCACAATGCGATTGGTTGCTAAAGTAGTAGTAGTCACTTTGGGGATACCACCAAAACTATACGCTCCAATAAAATTGGCATAGCCACGCAAGAATTTGGCCTCAGCCGTCAATGCCTTCGCATCAGCTTCTTTTACACCAGCAATTGTGGGAAGACGTTCAAGGATAAAATTACTTAAATAAACGGTTCTAAACACACTCCCCCACAAAGCACTCACTACACCGTTGGCAGGGGTAATTTGTTTTGTACCAAACTCCCGGTAGTCAGTAAATGTACCTAAGTGAATGATATGGTCAGCAGTAAAATCACCTGCTTGAACAGTAGGGCTTCCAATCGAACGCACTGCATTGTAAAGCCCCACTCGGACTGAAGGCAAATCACTTGGTCGCGTGAAAACAATGTCGTCAACCAGCAAATCTACAGGCGGAGGATCTAAAACTACCGTATTGCAAGCAGATAAAAGCGTGGTAACGAGTATGGCGTATTTGAAAGATTTCATATCTATTTTAAATTATCACTAAAAATTAACATTGATACCTACAATCATTGTTTTTACCTGTGGCAAAGTAAAGAAATCAATGCCTTGGGCAGTGGTTGAACCATCTAAAGTACTCACTTCTGGGTCAGCACCCGTATAGCGTGTCAATGTCCAAAGGTTGGTAGCTGTACCATAAATTCGCACATTACCCAATTTTACTTTGCTCGACCATTTAGCAGGAAGCGTGTAGCCTACAGCCACATTTTTAAGACGCAGATAAGAGCCGTCTTCCAACAACCTGCTACTTGAAAGGCTATTGAACGTATTATTATATTCAAAACGAGGTACGTCGGTTATATCACCAGGTTTTTGCCAACGGCGCAAAGCGGCGCGGGTTTGATTCACTCGTAAATCTGTACCAGGATTCAACAAGAAAGAATTGCCATAATTGAGTACTTTATTTCCCAAAGATCCTTGAAAGAACACACTTACATCTATTCCTTTCCATGAAAATGTATTGGTAAAACCACCAATCAATTTGGGTTGGGCATTGCCAATGACTTGGGCATCGTCAGTATTGATTTTACCATCACCATTGAAGTCTTCGTAAAGGGCATCACCTGTGGCTACGTCAACACCCAAGTATTTAAGTCCCCAGAATGTTCCTAGAGGTTCGCCTGGTTTGATGACATTGGTTGCCCCAACACCCGATGCTGTAAAGCCCCTGAATAAAGGCTGTTCAGAAGCCAAAGCAACCACTTTATTATCATTGCGCGATACATTGAAATCGGTACTCCAACGGAATGCCCCGTCAAAATTGACCGACCTAAGGGTAAATTCAAAGCCCCGGTTGGCAATACTACCTATATTTCCCTGTAATGACCCGAAACCAGTCGTTGCAGGTAAAGGCTCGGCAAAAAGCAGTGCGTCGGTCAAGTTATCATAAACTTCAGCCGTAAAACTTAGTCGTCCGCTCCAAAAGGCTACATCCAACCCGATGTTTGTTTCGCGGGTGCGTTCCCATTGCAAAGTCGGGTTACTCAAACTACGTGGCCCTACCCCCGACGAGCCATTGTAGGTCGTAGAACCCCAAGTTCCTAAATATTGAAAGTTACCGATGCGCTCGTTGCCCGTAAAGCCAAAGCTACCGCGTAGTTTGAGTTCTTCAATAAAATCAACATTTTTCAAGAAACCCTCCTCTTTGATTCGCCAACCAACAGAGGCAGAGGGGAAGAATCCAAATTGGCGACTTTTTCCAAAGCGCGACGAGCCATCATAACGTGCCGTAGCACCAAATAGATACTTGTTTTTAAAATCATATTTCGCTTCAGCAAAACCCGATACCAAACCATTTTGGGCGAAAAAAGAACCCCCATCATCCACCACACCTGCTGAATTGATATAAGTAAACTCATCGCGTGGAAAAATACGGCCTTGCACGTTGGTTGTGCGGCTTTGCGAGCGCAGTAATTCTCCACCTAACAAGGCACTGATGTGGTGGTTTTCTCTGATAGAGGTATTGTAAGTAAGTACCGTAGAGTTTAGGAAAGTAGCAAAAGATAAGGCAGCAAAAGCCCCATATCCCTGCCCACCAATCGAAGGCAGGCTTCCATAAAAAGTGCCTGTAGGATTGTAAGTATCTTCTTGTGAACCATTGTAGTCTATGCTAAACTTAGTGCGTAAGCGTAGATTAGGCAAGAAGGCGTATTCGGCATTAACACCTCCCAATACCTTTATTCCGTATGTGATTTGACGAGGTAAGAGAGCTTCACCCACAGGATTACCATTTGGAAATCCTTGATAATTAGGGTCATTGGGCGTGTACAATTTCCCCTGCTCATTGTAGGGTGCGTAGAAGGGTAAGCCCCGTAACGCTGATCCATAAACACCATCCACAGCATTATCACTAAAGACGCGGCGGTTTTTGGTACTCCCTACACTCATATTAAGCCCAAAAGAAAGTTTGGGCGTGGCTTTATGATCTAAATTAAAAGCGCCTGTATAACGTTGAAAGCGGTTGTTGAGCTGTACGCCCTCTTCGTCGCGGTAGCTGCCACTGAGGTAGAACCGAGTGCGGTCGTTCCCGCCCGAAGTAGAAAGCTGATATTGTTGATAAATACCTTTACGAAGCACTTCATCCACCCAATTGGTATTGACGGCATCGGTTACCCCTTTGATAAGTCCACGCGCATCGGGGTCAATAATATCGGCAAAATTGGTTTGTTTGAGATTATAATTGGCAATAGCTTCGCGCTGCAAATCAAGTAATTCGCTCGATTGTAGCAAATCTAACTTTCGCACAATTTCCGTTGTGCCACGCTGCACGTCCATCGAAATATTCGTTTTTTGGCCGTTTTTGCCACGTTTGGTCGTGATAATTACCACACCGTTGGCACCACGTGCACCATAAATCGCCTTGGCCGACGCATCTTTGAGTACCTGAATAGACTCTACATCGTTGGTATTGAAAGCTGCCAACGAATTGTCTTGCTGCCCGCCATAACCAAATTGTGATGCGGCACCGTCGGCCACAGGAATCCCATCAATAATCATCAAAGGGCGATTGGAGGCGTTAATAGAGGTATTTCCCCGAATGACCACCCTCACCCCACCCCCAGGCGTACCCGAAGAAGCCGCTACACGTACCCCTGCCGCTTGGCCTTGGAGTGCTTGGTCTATGCTCGGTGCGGGTAGGTTTTTGAGTTTGTCGCCCTTAACGGTCGTCATGGCACTAATTACGTCTTTTTGCTGTGTAGTGGTGTAGCCCGTTACGACGACCTCGTTGAGTTGATTGGGACTTTCCATCAATTCAACATTGATAGCTGTACGACTACTGACGGTTATTTCTTGCGACAACATCCCTACAAATGAAAAAACAATAGTAGCTTTACCAGCTGGAACACTAACGCGATAATTACCCTCACCATCCGACACAGCGCCCGAGGTAGCACCTTTCAATGTGACGTTCACACCTGGAAGTGGCTGTCCGTCGGTAGTAGAGGTTATCTTTCCTGTAATTGCACGTGTTTGCGCCCATATTTTCCCCAGAAATAGGCAAGAAAAAACGATAAATAGGAAGTAGTTTCGTAAAGAGGCGCTCATGAAAATATTTTTAAGGCGAAAATTTAGGTAAAAAATTTGGGTTAGGGCGTATTTCGCCAAATAATTTGTAAATTTAGAAACGAAACGCAAAGCCGATTGTTTTAGAGAACTTTCTGAAAGTTCAGAACTTTCGAAAGGCTAAGAGCTCGTAATGTACATTTTTTAGAAAAAATCAATACAAATGCCACTTAGACTCTTTTTATTTATTCTACTCTCATTCAATGCATTAGGCAGTTTTGGGCAAGCTAAATTATTCGTCTTTCTTGACACAGAATGCCCTATTTGCCAAAAGTCCTCAAAGCGTTTGCAAGAAATGTACGAGAAATATGGCGAATTCGTTGCGTTTAAAGCTGTTTTCCCAACACAATCTTTAAAAAAACGAGAAATAAAAACCTTTAACCGTGAATACCATTTCAGCGTTCCCTACACCACCGACCGACATCATCTACTCGTAGAACAATATAACGCCAAGGTAACACCCGAAGTCATTTTATTTAACTACAACAGCCAAGAAGTATATCGTGGCGCGATTGACAATCAATTTTATGAATTGGGAAAAAACCGATCCAAAACCACCCAGTTTTATCTACAGGATGCATTAGAAGCTGTGAAGATGGGAGAAACTATCCAAGTTGCCAAAACCGAGGCCATTGGTTGTTTGATAAATCGAAAAAAGCCGACAAAACCGTAAAACTTTTGCTACTTTGCAGCCTTTATTTACGGTCAAATGTCTCAAAAGTACCTAACCATTGTCAATCGTCATTATCCACCCAATCCTGGCATTACGGGTGAGTCGGCTTGGGATTTGGCCAAGTATTTAATGGAGAAACATGGCATTGAAGTACGTATTGTTCATGTAAAACGCTCAGATTTGGGCGGAGGACAATCCCGCCAACCCATCGGCACTACGTTTGAAATTCCAACTATTTACAAAGGAAAAAAAGGGTTTCTAAAACTCATGGCGGGTTTTTTTGATGGATTGTTTCTCATTATCAAAACCCTGCGCGTGTGCTGTGGTCCCGTCTTGTGCATGACGAGCCCGCCGCTACTTCCCTTTTGGGCTTCGTGGTTATTACCGCTTTTTGGAATACGCTGGGCATTGTGGTCTATGGATTTATTTCCAGAAGGTTTTGCCGCCGATGGGCTGATTAAAAAAACGAACCCTGTTTATCGCTTTATACGATGGGTTACTTACCGTTTTGCACCCGCTCAACTTTTTTCGTTAGGCCCAAACCAAGCCAAATACATTCAAGAAAATTATGCTAAAACCATCCCAACTTCGGTAATTCCATGCGGTGTATTGCTCGACCAACCACGCGACGAAATACAACCCGCTTGGCGAACGGAGTACGATAAAATCTATTTTGGTTATGCTGGTAACCTTGGCGATGCCCATTCCAGTCAGTTTTTACTCTCTTTTTTAAACCATTTTAATCCTGAAAAACAGCACTTGGTTTTGGCACTTTATGGCACCAAATCTGTTCATGTATTGGAGGCTGCCAAAGGAAAACGGGGCGTAACTATCCTTCCAAACATTCCACGCAGTCAGTTGCATTATATAGACGTTCATTTGGTTAGCTTATTGGATAAATGGACGCACATCGCCGTACCATCCAAAGCCATGAGTTCGGTTTGTGCGGGCGGGGCTATTTTGTTTTGTGGAAATAAAGAAGCCGATACTTGGGAACTGTTGCAATCAGCAGGCTGGCATATCGAAGATGGGAATCAAATTGATAATCAAGTAGAAACATTTTTAAAACAAATTACGATTTTGGAAGTAGCAAAGAAAAAAAGCGCAGCAATTGAAGTAGCCGAGTCGTTGAAAGATAAGCTTTTAGCAGGCTATGAGGCTGTTTTTGAGTTTACCGATTTTTAAGTAGGAAGTCATGGCTAAAGCCAAGATATAGGAACTTGCCACTAACCCCAGCTTTAAAGCTGGGATTTCAACATAAAACAATCAAAAAGGCTTTGGCCTTGACTGTAGAAGATTTAAAGTAATTTTTTATTCCAGAATCCACCGTACGGGCAACCCCGCACAAATTTACCTAAAATCCCTCAACCATGACCCTTATAAAAGTAGCCGCTGGCACGATAAATACAACTCCTTTGGCGTGGGAGTCTAACCGCCACCACATCTTAGCCGCTATCGGAGAGGCTCGTAAACAGGATGTTAGTCTTTTGTGTCTTCCCGAACTTTGCATTACAGGTTATACTTGCGAAGATGCCCTTTTTAGCCTCAACACTATTGCCCAAGCCATCGAAAGTCTATCGGAGATTGTACCTCATACTTCAGGGCTATCTGTGTGTGTGGGATTGCCGCTGCGGTTTAACCATAAACTCTACAATACGGCTTGTTTTATTTCTAACAAACATATTTTAGGGTTTGTGTGTAAGCAACATTTACCCAACAATGGTCTTTTTTATGAAGACCGCTGGTTTCACCGCTGGCCTGCGGGAATGCGCGACGAAGTAAAAATCAGTGACTTCTCTTATCCAATTGGCGACTTGGTTTTTGACTTATCGGGCGTGCGCATCGGCTTTGAAATTTGTGAAGATGCCTGGGTGGCACAACGACCTGGACGTATGCACTTTGACCGTGGCGTGGACATTATCCTCAATCCAAGTGCCAGTCCGTTTGCCTTTCATAAATTCATGACCCGCGAGCAGTTGGTCATTGATGGCTCACGGGCTTTCACTTGTAGTTATGTCTATACCAATTTATTAGGTAACGAATCGGGACGATTGATTTTTGATGGTGATGCCATGATTGCCTCCAATGGCACATTGTTAGCTTCAAGTCCACGTTTTGGTTATGTCGATTATCACATTACCTCGGCTGTAATTGATACCGAGATTACCCAACTCGCCCAAGCACAAATCAAATCGCCTATCCCCACGGGCAACTGGAAGGTGCTGAGTACTTTTGCTTGGCCTGAAGTAGCTCCTGTGTATCAAGTAGCCGAATTAGAGGCCTTTGAGCGGGAAGGTTACTTGAAAGAAGAGGAGTTTGCACGGGCAGTCTGCTTGGGGTTGTTTGACTACCTCCGCAAATCTCGTTCACAAGGTTTTACCATTTCGCTATCGGGTGGGGCAGATTCTTGTGCTTGTGTGGCCTTGTGTGGCTTGATGATTCGGTTGGCAGAAGAAAGTATTGGGTTAGACACTTTCAAAGAAAAACTGGGCTACATCAAGAAAATTCAAAACGAAACTACCCTTGAAGGCATCGATAAACAGCTCATCCATAGCATTTATCAAGGTACAGAAAATAGTTCTAAAGATACCTACGACTCTGCCGAAAGTTTGGCGCGGTCTATTGGTGCTACTTTTTATAATGTCAATATCAACGGACTTGTAGAAACTTACAAAGGGCTGATAGAACAGCAAATAGGCCGCGATTTGACATGGGAACAAGACGACATTCCACTCCAAAATATCCAAGCACGGGTACGCGCCCCAAGCGTATGGCTTTTGACCAATCTGCATAACCATTTGCTTCTAGCAACTTCCAACCGCTCCGAAGTTGCCGTGGGCTATTGCACCATGGACGGCGACACGGCAGGGAGCATCAGCCCCATTGCGGGTATTGACAAACATTGGTTGCGGCATTGGCTCGTTTGGCTCGAAACAGTGGGCTGTCACGTAAAGGGTCATAACATCAAAATCGAAGGTTTACACAAAGTAAACAACCTTCAACCTACTGCCGAACTGCGCCCTCAAGACAAGATGCAAACCGATGAAAAAGACTTGATGCCTTATGAGGTGTTAGATGCGATAGAAGAAGTGGCCATTCGGGATAAAAAAGCACCGCTTGATTGTTTCAAATTCATGGAAGTGCGCTTTGCCAATCAATATTCAAGGGAAATGCTCTATACATCAGTTACTCGTTTCTTCAGGCTTTGGAGCCGAAACCAATGGAAAAGAGAGCGGTACGCACCTAGTTTTCACCTCGACGATTAC
>Ga0105048_10018498_pt1 | contig 10715 bp, 3 predicted proteins | sample MAT05_FD_78382 | JGI IMG/M metagenome (GOLD analysis project Ga0105048, IMG submission 78382) | Freshwater microbial communities from Lake Fryxell liftoff mats and glacier meltwater in Antarctica - MAT-05 | ecosystem: Environmental > Aquatic > Freshwater > Ice > Liftoff microbial mat | place...
ATCTTGCCGCCGCTGTATTCGTAGAACCAGCGGAACTGGTAGTGGCAGTTCGTGTTCTGCACGTCCTTGTAGAGGTAATCGACTTTCGCGGTGGGCCCCAGCCAGAAGTCCCAGTTCAGGCCTTCGGGCACCGGCACCTTGGGGATGGGCCCGCTGACCGGATTACTGCCGATCCGGCATTCGATCGACTTCACATTGCCGATCCGGCCGCTGCGAACCAGCTCGACCGCCAGACGGAACATGCCACCCATTTCGGTGCGCTGCTGGTTGCCGGTCTGGAACGTGCGCCCGGTCGCCTTGGCGACCTTCTGCAGCGCCTGGGCTTCGGCAATGGTCAGTGTCAGCGGCTTTTCGCAGTAGACGTCCTTGCCGCGCTTCAGCGCTTCGATGGCGACCAGCGCATGCCAGTGGTCGGGCGTGGCGATCGTCACGGCGTTGATGTTCTTGTCATCGAGCAGTTGCCGATAATCGCTGTAGCCTTTGGCATCCGCGAAGCCGTCCTTCTTCATCATGTCGAGCGCGTTAGTCAGGTGCCGTGCATCGACGTCGCAAGCGGCCACGTAGGTGCCGCCGACCTTCTTCGCTTCGTTGTAGATGTGCCGGCCGCGGCTCTGCGGGCTGCCGATGCCGATCGCGCCCATGATCATCTTGTCGTTGGCGGCCACGGCGCGCTTCGCCGTCGTGTCCTGCGCGGCGACAATCTGCTGTGCGTACCACAGCGGCAGGCCCGTGGCGGTCAGCCCGGCCAGCGACGTCGACAGAAATCCGCGACGCGACAGCGTTCCTCGTTGCAACATGATGAGTGGTCCTTGCCTTGGAAGGGGAACTGGAATGCGGCTATCTTAGCAGGCGATACGTGGAGTGGGTAAACAGAAATCCACGGGTTTTTTACGCAGCGGCATGCGTGTCAGTTCGGCGGGTGGATTAATTCATCGAGCACTTCAAGGTAGATGTGATGATGAAGCTGATCCAGTTTTTCGAGCGGCCCCTTGCGTGCCGCGAACAGCCAATGAACTTCCACCTGCCGCGGCACGTGCAGCGGCCAATTGCGAGGCAGGATCGGCTCGGGAGAACCCTCACCTTCCCTCAGCAGCATGAACGTCGCGCCGTCCTTCGAGATGAACGAACGGATGCCCATCATCCAGTTCATCAGTGCCAGGTCCGGGCCGCCGGCCGCCGAGTAACGCAGAGCATGAGCCTGACGTACTTTCCCCAGCCGAGTATCGTCCTTCGGCAGCGAACGGGCCAGCTTGATGGCCCACTCCAGTTCTTTCGCATAGTCGGCCCCGCTGACCGGCCCGGGGATCACGTGGATCGGCGTCCCGTCTTCCAGTAACAGATAGGTCGCAATGCTTCCGCCGATCAACTTAAGGTTAGGCGTCAACTGCCCGCTGATCGACGCCGCGGCGCAAACATAGTCGCGGGCGATGATGTCATCAACGCGTCGGTCCGTCCAGCACTTCTCGCGAATCTCCTCGGCCGCGGGGCAAGTGAACGCCCCATCTCGAAATGTCCCCGCATACCAGGCGACCAGTACCAGTTTCCCTTCGGCCCGCGCCTGAGCCAGCGCCGGATCAACATCGCGGTGGAAACCGATCGGCGTTCGGAACGACTCAAGATCTGTTCGCTTACTTGGCGGTTTCGTGTCAAGCAGCTTCGTCGAATCCGCCTTCTTGGGTTCGAACTCTGGTACGCTCTGTGCCTGCTTCCATTCCCGCGGCAGCATCGCCAGGTACTCGACCGATGGCACCTCTCGCGGCGGCGCGGCGATCAGTTCGTTTGGCGCGGGCTCACGCGTTGGCAGCACCGGCGCGACGGTTGCCGGTTTCGGTGCGACAACTGGTGAAGTGGAGTCGACGATCGGCCCGGCCGGTCGCGGCTTGTCACGCAGCGAAAAGACGATCCCGAGGCCGATGAAAAGCACCAGCCCCACGCCCAGCGCCACGTGCCGGGCGCGCAGATGCCGCCAGCCCCGTTCGCGAACGGGCTCTTCGGTCGAGACAATCTTCAGCGGTGTCGGCCGCTTGCTCATCAGTGCCCTCCGCATGCAACTATACACTGGCGGACGGTTGAACACACAGTCATCTTGCACGTTCCGTTCCGACGGGCTATACGGCTGTGCCGATCAATCCGCACGGAGTGCGACTATGCGCGCGATCATTCTCAGCATCCTGGCCTTGTCCGTCTTCGCGACTGCCGCCCTTGCTCAGCCATCCCGGCCCGATCGCGGCACGAAGATCGCGCAGGTCAACGGGGCGACGATCACCCTGGGTGAAGTCGATGACGTATTGCGCAGCCGGCCCACGTCGTTGACGGTGCCTACTGCCGTCCAGGTACGGCAGGCCCGCCTCGACATTGTGACCACGATGGTCGACGACATGCTGCTGCGCCAGTTCATGCGCGAGCAGGGCCCCAAGGTCGACGCCACGATCATCGACAAGCAGGTCATAGCATTGACCGACGGCCTGAAGCCGCAGAACCGCACATTGGAAGACTATTGCAAAGGCCTGAATCTCAGCGAAAAGCAACTGCGCGAAAACATGCTGATGCTGCTGCAACTCGACCAGTACGTGAAGGACCATACGACCGAAGCGGACATGAAGAACTACTTTGACGCCAACCGCGCTTACTTCGACAAGACGACCGTGCGCGTCAGTCACATCGTCATCCGCCTCAGCCCCGACGCGGTGCCCGCCGAGCGCGAGAAGGCGAAGCAGAAGCTGGCGGCCATTCGTGCGGAACTGCTGGCCGGCTCGGCCACGTTTGCCGAACGCGCGAAGGAGCATTCGCAATGCCCGAGCGCTCCGCAGGGGGGCGACATCGGCATCGTCCATCGCAAGTTCCAGAACGTGGATGAAGCGTTCGCCAAGGCGGCATTCGCACTGAAGGTGAACGAACTGAGCCTGCCGGTCGAGACAGAATTCGGTGTCCACCTGATCAAGGTCACCGAACGCCAGGAAGGCAAGCCGGCCGAGTTGGAGAAGTCGCTGGAAGACATTCGCGACTGCTACGCGGAGGATTTGCGGACGGCACTCCTGAACCAGCTTCGCAAGAAGGCGAAGGTCGAAATCACGCTGCCGTAAGCGGACAGACAACTTCGATTACTTCATCCCGATGCTAAGAGGTTTCAACCACGAAACACTCGAAGCACACGAAATAAATCCTGTTCTTCTTTCGTGTGTTCCGAGTGTTTCGTGGTCGTTCAGTTGCATTGCTTGAACGTGCATCCCGTTGGTATGCACGCTAAACGTGACTTTCAGCGCTAACCCTGAAACCGCTTGATGAATCCCGCGCGGTGTTCGCTCAATAGCTTCTTGACCTTGGCGGCGGGCATCTCGTTGTCGCGCACGAAGTTCAACTGCATCACTTCGCCGCCGTCGGCCCGGTCGGCCTCCAGCGAGGGGTGGTCGGCAATTCCGTCCAGGTGGCTCAGGTTGAACTGGCCGGGCACCCCGAGGAACTTGCAGTCGAGGGCATCGCTGTCCTTCGTGCGCACCCGGCCCCATGCCTTGCCGATGCCGGCGATCTTCAACAGGATCGCATCGCGCGTGTCCCACTTGATCTCGATTTCCGGATCGATCTCGCGAACGATCTTCAGCAGCCGCGGCAGCAGATCGCGGTCCCAACGCAGCTTGCGGCCCGGCGGGAAGCCTTTGTCGCCGAGGTGCCACTTCTCGCCGTTGAGCTTCCACGGCATCACATCTTCAATCTTCGTCTCCATGGTGCCGACGCTCTTCTCGAACGCGGCCGCGGCCTGTTTGAGGAACTTCCGGAAGCCGGGCGTCTGTATCTCCGCCTTGTTGTGAACCAGCATCCAGACTTCCTGCCAGGGCCCCTTGCGGTTCGCGACGTTGATGCGCGACTCACGGTTGTAGACCTGCAGTTCGGCCGTCTCGTGCAACGGCTTCAGGCCCAGCATCTCTTCCACAACCGCCTGTTTGAACGTGTTCCGCTTCACGCGGAACACCAGGCGAACCAGCCACTCCATCCCGGTATGGCCATGGAAGAACCAGCCGCGCGACTTCACCTTGCCGCTGATCTCGACTGTGGTGCGCTGGCTCCAGTCAGTCTCGGAGAATTCACCCAGCGCGTGGATCTCGTCATCGAGCCAGTTGAGCAGGTCGCCTTCCCAGCGGGCCGGCTTGCCCGTGGTCGTCAGGCGATCAACCGTGTGCCAGCGCCGGCCGTCGATCTGCCATGGGAGTTGCGCATCCTTGCCGACCGATTCCAGGGCGACGTCGCCTTCGCGCGCCCGCAGGGCGGCGTCGGGGTCGTACTTCACGCGTTCGACGTAGGGGCCGGCCGCGAGGACTTGAGCGAGGATCTTGCCTGTGTGGGATACGTTGCCGCAAGCAGCCACATCTTCGGGGGTGCCGAACGCCACGACCTGACCGCCGCCGCTGCCGGCCTCGGGGCCGAGATCGACGACCCAGTCCGCTGTTTTGATCACGTCGAGATTGTGTTCGACCGTGATGACGGTGTTGCCCAGATCGACGAGGCGCTGCAATACCTCAAGCAGCTTGCGGATGTCGTCGAAGTGCAACCCCGTCGTCGGTTCATCAAGAAGGTAGAGTGTCTTTCCGGTGCTGGGCCGCGACAGCTCGGCCGCGAGTTTGACGCGTTGCGCCTCGCCGCCGGAGAGCGTCGGGGCCGCTTGGCCGAGCGCCAGGTAGTCGAGGCCGACATCGCTGAGCGTCTGCATCACGTTGCGGATCTTCGGGATGTTCCCGAACAATTCGAGTGCCTCACTGACGCGCATGGTCAGCACATCCGCAATCGACTTGCTGTGGTACTGCACGGCCAGCGTCTCGGGGTTGTAGCGTGCCCCATGGCAGACGTCGCACTCCACCCAGACATCGGGCAGAAAGTGCATCTCGATCTTTTTCTGCCCGTTCCCCTCGCAGGTTTCGCATCGGCCGCCCGGTTGATTGAAACTGAATCGCTTGGGCGGGTAACCGCGTACCTTGGCCTCGGGCAGTTGCGAGTAAAGCTGACGGATGAGATCGAAGACACCCGTGTAAGTCGCGGGATTGGAACTGGGCGAATTGCCGATCGGGTCCTGATCGACGGAGATGATCTTGTCGATCGCATCCAGACCGCGAATTTCGTCATGAGCAGCGCCGGCCGTGCGTGCCCGATGCAGCTTGCGCGACAGCGTGTTGAACAGGACTTCGTTGATCAGCGAACTCTTGCCCGAACCGCTGACGCCAGTGACGGCGACGAATGCGCCGAGCGGCAGATGGACGTCGATGTTGCGCAGGTTGTGCTGCCGGGCGCCGATGATGCTGAGGATCTCCCCCTTGGGGCTGATGACGCCGCTAGCGGCATCGCCTTGCGCTGATGGCGACGCCGCTAGCGGCGGGCAGCGTCGATTCGTCGGAATGGCGATCGCCTTCGCGCCTGACAGATACTGTCCCGTCAATGAACTCTTTGATTTCATCACCTGCTTCGGCGTGCCGCGCGCGGTGATCTCGCCGCCGTGGTCGCCGGCCCCGGGGCCGAAGTCGAGCAGATAGTCCGCTGAAGCAATCACGTCGCGGTCATGTTCGACGAGCACCATCGTGTTGCCCAGGTCGCGCAGGTGATGCAGCGCTTTGAGCAGCCGTTCGTTGTCGCGCGGGTGCAGGCCGATGGTCGGTTCATCAAGGACGTACAGCACGCCGGTCAGCCCGCTGCCGATCTGGCTGGCCAGGCGGATGCGTTGAGCTTCACCGCCCGAGAGCGTCGGTCCGGAGCGCGACAGTTCCAGATAATCCAGCCCGACATCATCAAGGAACTGCAACCGACTGGTGATCTCGCGAAGTAACTCCCCGGCCACTTTCTTGTGTGCGGCCGAGAGATCGAGCTTCTTGAAATGACTGAGGACCTGACGAACCGGCAAGGCGCAGACGTCGCCGATGGTGCGGTTGCTCAGCCGCACCGCGGCCGCATCGCGCCGCAGGCGAGAGCCGTGGCAAGTGGAGCAGGGGACCTCGTCGACAAGATGTTCCAACTTCTGCCGGTAGACGAAGCTGACGCGTGACGCTTCGTCGATGGCGGGAAACAATCCCTTGTACTGGAATGCGGAGTTCGGCAGCGCGATCCACGCGTCGCCGGTGCCGTAAAGAAGTTGGCGCTGAAGGGCCGGGTCGATCTCGGCGAAGGGCGTGTCGAGTGAAACGCCGATGTGCGTTGCGATCGCTTCCACCAACTGAGCGAACTGCGGGTTCTCTTCGAGATCTGGCCAGGCACTCAATGCACCCTGACGCAACGAGAGTGAACCATCGCGGACGAGCAGGGCCGCGTTCGCACCGCGCTGAAATCCGAGCCCCTCACAGGTCGGGCACCAGCCGAGGGGGCTGTTGAACGAGAAATGGTGCGGGTTCAGGTCGTCGTAGCTCTTACCGCACTGATCGCAGGCGAGATGCTGGCTGAAGCGGTCGACCTTCCAGCGCGTTTCATCCTTATCAGCATCGACGTAGGCCAGATGCATGATCCCGCGGCCCAGGTCGAGTGATGCCTCGACGGCTTCGGCAATGCGCGTACGGGTGTTGGGGCGGATGATGTTGCGATCGACGACGACTTCCACCGAATGCTTCCGCCGATGATCGATCTGCGGCGGCTCGTTCAGGTTGTACGACTTGCCGTCCACACGCATGCGAGCGAAGCCGGCCCGGCGGATTTCATCCCACAGCGTCTCGTACTTCTCCTGCCCCTTGCGTTCCAGCGGAGCCATGATGTAGATCTTCGTACCGTCGGGCAGGGCGGTAATCCGCTCGATGATCTCGTCCGCCGTCTGCGTACCGATCGGCACGTTGCAGGCCGGGCACCAGTGCTGGCCCAGGCGGGCGTAAAGCACGCGCAGATAATCGTAGATTTCGGTGATCGTGCCCACGGTCGACCGCGGGCTTTTGCTCGTCGTCTTCTGTTCGATGCTGATGGCCGGCGACAGGCCGGTGACCGATTCGACCTTCGGCTTCTGCAACTGCCCCAGGAACTGTCGCGCGTAACTCGACAGCGATTCAACGTAACGCCGTTGGCCTTCCGCGTAGATTGTGTCGAGCGCCAGCGTGCTCTTGCCCGACCCGCTCGGCCCGCAGAAGACCGACATCTGGCCGCGCGGAAGACTCACGGAGATGTTCTTCAGGTTGTGCTGGCAGGCCCCTTCCACCGTCAGATTTCGGATTTCGGATTGCGAAGTTCGGGTTTTCGGGCGCTGCTTCAGTTTCGCCTTGCGGGCCTTGGGATTGTCGTCGCGGAACAGGTTGGCGAGTGCGACGCCGGTGTGCGACTCTTTGCATGCGGCCACATCTTCGGGCGTGCCCGTTACCAGCAACTGCCCGCCGCCACGGCCGCCTTCGGGGCCCAGGTCGATGATGTGGTCAGCCGTCTTGATGACGTCCAGGTTGTGTTCGATCACCAGTACGGTGTTGCCGGCATCAACAAAGCCGTGCAATACAGCCAGCAACCTGCGGATGTCCTCGAAGTGCAGGCCGGTTGTCGGTTCATCGAGGATGTACAGCGTCTTGCCGGTTCCCTTGCGGCACAACTCCTTGGCCAGCTTGATTCGCTGCGCCTCGCCGCCGGAGAGTGTCGGCGATGGCTGGCCGAGTTTGACGTAATCCATGCCCACATCGTGCAGCGTCTGCAGCATCGGGCGGATCTTCGGGATGTTCTCGAAATGCTCGAGTGCCTGCTGCACGTCCATTTCGAGAACATCCTGAATCGACTTGCCGCGGAAGCGCACCTGCAGAGTTTCGCGGTTGAAACGCCGCCCTTCGCAGACGGGGCAGGTGACCCATACATCGGCAAGGAAGTCCATTTCAAGCTTGGTCGCGCCGTTGCCTTCGCAGGCTTCGCAGCGTCCGCCGGGACGGTTAAAACTGAATCGCCCCGGCTGGTAACCGCGGACTTTCGCCTCGGCCATCTGGGCGTACAGGCTGCGGATCTCGTCGAACACCTTGATGTACGTGGACGGGTTGGAACGCGGCGTGCGGCCGATCGGCTTCTGGTCGATGTCGATGACTTTGTCGATCTTGTCGAGGCCCGTGATCTTGTCAAACCGATTGCGGATTTCGGATTGCGGAATGTGGAGTGCAGAGTGTTCCTCGTCCGATTCTTCGTCCTCCATTCCGCGTTCCGCATTCTGAATTCCGCATTGCAGGACATCGTTGACGAGCGAACTCTTGCCCGAGCCACTGACGCCCGTGACGCAGATGAACTGGCCCAGCGGAAAGTCGACGGTGATCCCTTTGAGGTTGTTGTGCCGGGCGTTGGTGATGCTGATCTTCTGCTTGCCGGGCTTGCGGCGGGTCTTCGGAATCTCGATGCGCTCAGTGCCGAGCAGATACTTGCCGGTGACACTGTTGGGATTCTTGCAGACCTCGGCGGGAGTGCCCGCGGCAATCACTTCGCCGCCGCGAACGCCGGGACCGGGGCCGAAGTCGACAAGGTAGTCGGCCGCGCGCATGGTGTCTTCATCGTGTTCGACGACAAGAACCGTGTTGCCCATGTCGCGCAGGCGTTCGAGGCTGGAAAGCAGCCTTTCGTTGTCGCGCGGATGCAGGCCGATGCTGGGTTCATCAAGGATGTAGAGCACGCCAACCAGCCCCGAGCCGATCTGCCCCGCAAGGCGGATGCGCTGTGCTTCGCCGCCGGAGAGTGTCGGGGCCGAGCGATCAAGCGAGAGGTAATCGAGCCCGACATTAAGGAGGAAGCCAAGCCGGCCGCGGATTTCCTTGAGCAGTTCCCCGGCGATGATCTTCTCGATGCGCGGCAGTCCCGGTTCGATGCGGTTGAACCAGTCCGACAGTTCATTGATCGGCAGGGCACCAACTTCGATCAGACTCTTGTCGGCCACTTTGACCGAACGGGCCTGGGCATTCAAGCGTTGCCCGCTGCAGGTGCCGCAGCGGACGATGCGCATGTACTTTTCCAGTTGCATGCGGCGCGGACCGCCGGCGGCTTTCTTGAAACTGGCGAGCAGTTGCGGGATCACGCCTTCCCATTTGCCGCCGTGCCGCCAGACGCTGCCACCGCGTTGCTTCCATTCGTAGACGATGTGCTTATCGCCCGATCCGTAGAGCAGCAACTGCCGATGCTCTTCGGACAGGTCCTGCCAAGGCGTCGTCAGGTCGATTTCCAGCGCGCGGGCCACGCCTTCGTAGATGTGCTTCCGCCAGCGGCCCATGCCGCGCAACTTGCCGATCAGCGGGAACGCGCCGTCGTGAAACGACAGCGTTTGATCGGGAATCAGCAGATCGGCGTCAAACGTGTAGCGCGTCCCCAATCCATCGCAATCGAGGCACATTCCCTGCGGACTGTTGAACGAGAACATCTGCGGCGACGGCGGCTCATAGCTGATATTGCAGTGGGTGCAGGCGTACTTCGCCGACAGCAGCAGATCTTCAAACGTGCCTTCCTCATCCGCCTTCCGTTTTCCGCCTTCCGCCTTTTCCTGCTCGATGCTGACGATCAGCGAGCCGTCCGCCAGGCCAACAGCCTGTTCCACGGCCTCGGCAATGCGCGTGCGGGCACGGGGTTCGTTCTTCAGCCGGTCGATGACGATGGCGATGTCATGCTTGATCCGGCGGTCGAGGCCCAGGTTATCGCTGAGGCGGACCATCTGCCCGTCAACGCGGGCGCGGACGAAGCCGCGCTTGAGCATGTCGGCAAAGAAGTCCTTGAATTCCCCCTTCTGGCCGCGGACCATGGGGGCCATGATGAGGAAACGCGTGCCCTCGGGCAGTGCGAGAATGCGTTCGATGATCTGATCGCGCGACTGGGCAGTGATCGGCTTACCGCACTTCGGGCAATACCCCTGGCCGATGCGTGCGTAGAGAACGCGAAGGTAGTCCGAAATCTCGGTGACGGTGCCGACCGTGGACCGCGGGTTGCGCGAGGCGGTCTTCTGCTGAATACTGATGGCAGGGGACAGGCCGCCGATGTAGTCGCAGTCCGGCTTCGGCAGTTGGCCCAGAAACTGACGGGCATAGCTCGACAGCGATTCGACGTAGCGCCGCTGGCCTTCCGCATAGAGCGTATCAAACGCCAGCGAACTCTTACCCGAACCGCTGACGCCCGTGAAGCAGACGAGGGCATTTCGAGGCAATTCGAGGTTCACGTTCCGGAGATTGTGCTCCCGCGCCCCGCGGACGATGATCTGCTGGCTATCCATGTCCCCTCAAAGGATGCGCGTGGGTGCAGGTGTGTATATCAGTATATTAGTCAGTCAAACGCGTTTGCGGCCACCGGCAGCGTTGACGAGCTAACTTGTTGTCAGTTAAGGCATTTCGTATTTGACGAATGACGAGGAATGATCGAAGATCCACTATCCGGGAACTTTTTCCGGATGAACCGCGTCTCAACCGGTAACTGCCGTGAATACCGACGACCGGCGACTGATAGCTGAATGTCTGCGAGGCCGAACAGCGGCTTACGGCGAACTTGTGCGCCGCTATCAGGATCGGTTGTACCATGCGATTTACCGCGTTGTCGACAATGCCGAAGATGCGTTGGATGTCGTTCAAGAGTCGTTTCTGAACGCCTACCAATCGCTGAACAGTTTCAAGGGCGATGCGGAGTTCTTTACTTGGCTGTACCGGATCGCCTTTAACGCGGCGATCAGCCTCAAACGCAAACGCCGACCGGCTTTGCGGCTTGAGTGGGACCAGGACAACAGAACCGGCCTTGAGCCGATGGACGACTCGGCCTACAGTTCGCCCGCTTCGCAGCTG
>Ga0105048_10018499_pt1 | contig 10715 bp, 7 predicted proteins | sample MAT05_FD_78382 | JGI IMG/M metagenome (GOLD analysis project Ga0105048, IMG submission 78382) | Freshwater microbial communities from Lake Fryxell liftoff mats and glacier meltwater in Antarctica - MAT-05 | ecosystem: Environmental > Aquatic > Freshwater > Ice > Liftoff microbial mat | place...
AGTTTACCGTTTGTGAACAACACATCACCGGAAACTTTAGCATTGCCCGTAAGCGTTGCATTGGCCATATTGTCAATTTCCAGGTTGGGGATACTAAAACCTCCCAAATTCACGTTTTGATTGGCGGTGCCCTTCAACACTACTTTACCGGTACCCTGGATATCCACATTACTGGTAACATCTCCCTGAACGGTGACGGTGGCACCGGCCTGGATAGTAAATGTAGCCTGGTCAATAAATAACTGGGCTGATGCCATATTGCAAAACAGTATCGCAGCGGCCATCATTGTCAGATGTAATTTTTTAAGCTTCATGGAGCAAATAGTTTATGATTGTTAACAGTTTGAGATAAAAGTACATATTTATTTGTATGTGAAAAAACTATTTTAGCAAATGGGCATAATCAGTTAGTAAACGGCGAACAAGAGATATCAGATTTGTTATGTGAAGATATAAAACATTTTCTTTTAAATCAATCCCCTAAAGGGGTGATTTTTATTTCCCCTGCTTTAATGTTCCGTTTGCAATTATCGTTTATTTTAGCCGAAATTTGCACAACTCAATTAAAGAATCATCATGGTAGCAGAAATAAAAGTCCCAACTGTAGGCGAAAGTATTACAGAAGTAACCCTGGTAAAATGGATAAAGAAAACCGGCGACTGGGTAAACAGGGATGAAGTGATCGCTGAATTAGAAAGCGAAAAAGCAACGTTTGAAATAAACGCAGAGCAGGCAGGAACTTTAAACACGCTGGCTGCAGAAGGCGATACATTAAAAATAGGTGATATCGTTTGTAACATAGATACAGATGGAGTAAAACCTGCAGTTTCTGTAACGGAAGATAAAGCGCAGGCAACAGCACCTGCACCTGTTGCAGAAAAAACTGCTTCACCCCAACCCTCAACTGACGTAAAAGCTACACCCGTAGCAGCGGCAATCATTGCAGATAAGAAAGTAGATCCCAAAACAATTGTAGCCACCGGAAGTAATGGTAAGATTTTTAAGCAGGATGTAATGGAGGCATTGAGCAACCCGGGAAGAAAACCCGGAACAGAATTATTCGGCAGGAATACCCGGCAAGAAAAAATGAGCAATTTGCGAAAAACAATCAGCCGAAGGCTGGTAGAGGCAAAAAATACCACTGCCATGCTCACCACTTTTAATGAAGTGGATATGGGGGCAATCATGGAAATCCGGTCAAAGAACAAAGATAAATTTAAGGAACTGCATGGCGTAAACCTCGGCTTCATGAGTTTTTTTACAAAAGCCTGTTGTTTTGCACTGCAGGAATGGCCTGCCGTAAATGCCATGATTGACGGCGAGCAGGTACTGTACAACGATTTCTGCGATATTTCTATCGCAGTGTCTGCACCCAAAGGGTTAGTAGTGCCCGTAATTAGAAATGCAGAAAGCCTTAGCATGGCTGGCATTGAAAAGAAAGTGGTAGAACTGGCCACTAAAGCAAAAGATAATAAATTGACATTAGAGGAAATGAGTGGCGGCACTTTTACCATTACCAATGGTGGGGTGTTTGGTTCGCTGATGAGTACTCCCATCATCAATATCCCGCAAAGCGCTATACTTGGAATGCATAAAATACAGGAGCGGCCAATGGCAGTAAACGGCCAGGTCGTTATCAGGCCAATGATGTATGTAGCATTAAGCTACGACCATCGTATCATCGACGGCCGGGAATCGGTAAGTTTTTTGGTGAGGGTAAAAGAATTGCTGGAGAACCCGGCACTTTTATTGTTTGGTAAAGATCCTGTAAAGAGCCTTTTGGAAATATAATCAATTCAAAAACTTTATTGTTTTCATTTGAGGCTGGCATTATTCCAGCCTTTTATTTTTTACATCATGAGCCGCTACCATTCACATATCAATACTGCCATCAAATTAATTGAGATCTATAAAGGAGACACTCCTTTCCATCATTTTATAAAACACTTTTTTGCCGGTGAAAAAAAATTTGGTTCAAAAGACAGGAAACAAATTACCAGCCTCTGCTTTAGCTATTACAGAATGGCGCTGGCTTTTAGAAAGCAGCCCACGGAAGAAAATTTACTAACTGCATTTTTTTTATGCAATACCGAACCCGCCGACATAATAAAAAATTTAAAGCCTGGCTGGTATGGATTAATGAATGCTCCACTTGAAAATAAATTAATTTTTCTTGGAGAACAGTTCAACCTGCATGCGGTTTTTCCATTTAAGAATGAGTTGGCTCATGATATCGATTTCGGGGCTTTTTGTGCATCCTTTTGCATCCAGCCCGACCTGTTTGTACGGATAAGGCCCAAACAGAAATTGGCTACTGAAAAAAAGATAATAAAATCGGGACTGGAGCATGATTTTTTGAACGATGGTAACAGTGCCCGGTTTGCTTCCGGAACAAAAATAGACAGCATCCTGGAGCCGGATAATGAAGTGGTGATACAGGATTATAACTCACAATCCGTATTAAACTACCTGCAGAAAAACCTACCCGAATTTATAAACAAAAATAAACCTCCCGGTATATTATCTGTTTGGGACTGCTGTGCAGCCAGTGGCGGCAAATCTATTTTACTCACTGATATCGTACAGCAAAAAATTAACCTCACCGTATCCGACATACGCCCTGCAAGTATCTTAAATCTTCACCAGCGTTTTAAAAAAGCTTCCATCACGGAATACCAGTACTTCATAACGGACATCAGTAGCCCGGATGGAAAAGTACCATTGGCAGCATACGATATCATTGTTTGTGACGCCCCCTGCACGGGCAGCGGCACCTGGAGCCGTACACCCGAACAATTATATTTTTTTCAGCAATCTTCAATTGATTTATTTGCTGAAAAACAAAAGAAAATTGCCGCCAATGCAGCCTTCCATTTAAAGAATGGGGGGATATTTTTTTACATCACCTGCTCAGTATTCCAAAAAGAAAATGAAGCCGTGGCAATGTATATACAGCAGGAACTGAACCTGCAACTGGTACAAATGCAAAACCTGTGTGGTTATGATAAAAAAGCGGATTCCATGTTTGTGGCCGTATTCAAAAATGCAACGGCTGACCAGCTTTGAATTTAACCGGCACTATTAATAATAAAGCCAACTGAATTTCACGGATGAATCTTTTTTAAAGGAAAGTGCAGGCGCGGGAAATTTAAACGCATTGGGCACTGCAAGCAATACCCGGGGGTTCATTGCCCTATTGTCAATCCTTTTCAAATCCACATCAGCAGAAAATAAAAATCTACGTTCTCTTTTGAATTCCGGTATGGAAACATTGCCAATCTTTGATGGGTTTGTTCTTGCACCAATCATTCCGTCGGCACCGATGCCCATGCTTACATTAAGCCATTGGGGAATGGAGGTATTACTGCTCATAAAAGAAGCGGGGTTTACAGACAGCCAGTAAGTTTGGCCATTATAATCTTTCAGCCAGCTTTGCCATTTATTGGCACCCAGTTCAGCCGGGTTATACTTTGCATAAATTGTTTTATGGAAAGAGAATTTTAACCGCATGCGTTGTTCGCCCCAGGCCAGTTGCTGGCCAACAAAGAGCGCACTACCCGCAATATTCGCCAGCATATCCCCTTTTGAAAACCCCCATTGCTGCGAAAAGCCGTCAAAGATCTCTATCATGGTTTGCAGGCCCAGGGCAGTTAATCCCCCGGCCCAGGCTGCTTTTTTATTATCCACCCCACTCCACCGCATCAAATCATACTGTATGGCGCTAAAATTATAGGCCGTAGTGGCATGGCCCACCTTATCTATAGTCAGCCACTCGGCATTATCATTGAATAAATGAAAACGGCTTTTTGGGAATTTTTTATACCACAGGTAATGAAGGGCGATCGTGCCGGCCGTGGCAATTATTGATTCGGTGATGACCACCGTATTAAACCGGCCGCGATTGAAGTTGCTATTGTTAGTTTGTGCATGGCAACGGCCTGCCGCCAACGCAAACAGTAATAAAACAACAACTGGGTATTGTATGATCTTGTTTCGCAAATGAGTCAATCTTCTTTAATATCTGCAATGTTATCAATTTTTGTCTATTATAGAAAGATTTAAAACCTAAAACAATATCTGCATCACTTTGAACGTTTTATGGGGTTGTTGGGATAGCATTTATTCCATCGTACCTTTTTTCTAATCTAAACCCCACATTATGAAAGCAAGCACCATCAGTATGCCTGTAAGGATCAACTACCTGCAGGATTTCACCTCCAAGTGTATCGTTTTTTGTAAATGGCTTTTTGCAGTGTAGCAAAGGCAGCGTAATCAGCAATTGATCTGGTTATACGGCAACAGATATTTAAACCAGTAACGGGAAAAATTCCTTTTACTGGTTTTTTTATGGTGCTGGAGTCATTTGTTGGTATTAGGGTAAAGGACACCAATAGATATACCATAAAAAAGGAATTGCGAATCAACCAGCAACGCTATCTCATCCTACAGACAGGGCCGTTGACTATGAATGCAACTGGCATCAAAAAAAATCAACCCAAACAGTTACTTCATTTATCTTCACGTTTTTATGTCGAAATTTTTAATTGCAGGACTAGGAAATGTTGGCAATGAATATGCCAATACCCGGCACAACATCGGGCTGGATGTGGTGTTTGCCTTTGTGCAAAAACACGGCGGAAGTTTCAGAACAGACCGGCTAGCCTATGTGGCGGAAGTAAAATACAGGGGGAAAATATTTGTGTGTATTTGCCCAACTACTTTTATGAACCTGAGCGGTAAATCTTTCAAATACTGGGTTGATAAGGAAAAAGTCCCAATAGAAAATACGCTTACCATCGTAGATGACCTGTCTCTCCCCTTAGATAAATTACGTTTGAGGCCGGCCGGATCAGGGGGCGGTCACAATGGTTTAAGAGATATTGAGGCTGTTTTGGGTACAAATGCCTATCCAAGGCTGAGATTTGGCATTGGGAACAATTATACCAAGGGCATGCAGGCCGATTTTGTTTTGGGTAAATGGGAACCCCGGGAAATTCCCTTAGTACAATTAAAGATTCAAAAATGCGTTGATATAATTGAAAAATTTGCGATAACGGGTATTGAAAACACGATGAGTGAGGTAAATAAGCTTACCATTGAATAAGTGAGATAGTATTTTTACTATAACATAGTTGTTTTTTTACGTGTTTTGTTTATATTCGTTTTATTATCATGCTATCCTTTAATTACAAAACAACATGAAGATAATTTGTGTAGGCCGCAATTATGCAGCACATGCCAAAGAACTTGGCAATGAAATACCAACTGAGCCAGTCATTTTTATGAAACCCAAGAGCGCTTTGTTGCAAAGCCATACTCCGTTTTATTACCCTGAATTTACCAATGAGCTAAATTACGAATGCGAGCTGGTGCTGCGGGTGTCTAAAAATGGTAAGTATATTCAGGAGCGGCATGCTGCCAATTACTACAATGGCATTGCAACCGGGATTGATTTTACCGCAAGGGATCTCCAAAAAGAACTGAGTGAAAAGGGCCTTCCCTGGGAAAAGGCTAAGGCGTTCGATAATTCAGCGGCTGTTGGTAAGTTTATAGACATTGCCCCGGGTTTCAATAAAAGGAATATCAATTTCAGCCTGTATAAAAATAAAGAACTGGTACAAGAGGGTAATTCGGGCCAGATGCTATTTAGTTTTGACACAATTATAGAGCATGTTTCCGGTTATTTTTCGTTAAATATTGGTGACCTTATCTTTACCGGCACACCTGCAGGTGTGGGTGAGTGTGTGGTAGGAGACGAACTGGAAGCGTTTATAGAAAAAGAAATGCTGTTGAAAATGGAGATAAAATAATTTTTACAATGTTCCGGCAAAGCCTTCATGCAAAAAACGTAAAGGCTTTTTTATTTGACTGATACAACGGTTTAAAAATGGATAGCTGCTCAATGTTTTTTGCATTTTCATTTTAAGCTATACATTTGAAAAATGTTAACGAATGATGTATTGCTGAAGGCATTTGATTTAATGTGTACCTCCAAAGCCATGGCTGAATTATATGAGTGTAACCGGCAAATTTGCAAATATGTGCACTCCACTTCCCGGGGCCATGAGGCAATCCAATTGGCCACAGCTTTTCAACTACAACCCTGTGATTATGTGAGCCCTTATTACCGGGATGAAAGTATGCTGCTTGGATTGGGCTTTACTCCGTATCAACTGATGCTGCAGTTACTGGCGAAAGGAAATGATATTTTTACCGGCGGCAGGGAATATTACAGCCATCCGAATTATAGGGGCACCGGCAAACCCACCATCATACATCAAAGCAGTGCTACCGGTATGCAGGCTATACCAACAACAGGTGTAGCCCAGGGGATACAATATCTTGAACGGATAAAATCCCCGCTATTAAAAACGGATACCCAGCCCCTGTTACCAGTGGTGGTTTGTTCATTTGGTGATGCCTCCGTAACAGAAGGCGAAGTAAGTGAGGCCTTTCAGTTTGCAGCGCTGCACCAGTTACCCATTATCTACCTGGTTCAGGATAATGGCTGGGGTATCAGTGTAACTTCTGATGAAGCAAGGACAAATAATGCCGCTGAATTTATAAAGGGCTTTAAAGGCATTACCAGCGTCAGTATTGACGGAAGCGATTTTGAACAAAGCTTTAGCACAATGCAATTTGTGGTAAACGAGGTAAGAGCAACACGGCAACCTTATTTAGTACATGCTACAGTACCCTTGCTTGGACATCATACCAGTGGGGTAAGAAAAGAATTTTACCGGCCGGAGGAAGACCTTGCCAAACATGCACAGGATGACCCTTTCATCAAACTAAAAGAAAAATTAACAGGGCTGGGAATAGCTGCAGCGCATTTGCAATACCTGGAAAAAGTAAACGCTGAAATGGTGGCAAAGCAATTTGCCGATGCGGTTGCTTCACCTGAACCTGACCCCGCAACGGTAGCCGAATTTATTTTTGCTCCTACACCGGTTATTGAAGAAAGCGGCAACCGCACCCCGGCCGACAAAGAAAAAGTATTAATGGTGGATGCAGCTTTGTTTGCCATCAGGGAAATAATGGAAGCATATCCGGAGGCGGTATTGTACGGGCAGGATGTAGGACGCAGGCTGGGTGGCGTTTTCAGGGAAGCGGCCACTTTAGCGGAACAGTTTGGCGACCACCGGGTATTCAATACAGCCATACAGGAAGCATATATTATTGGTTCAACAGTTGGTATGAGTGCTGTTGGTGTAAAACCAATTGTGGAAGTGCAATTTGCAGATTACATTTACCCGGGATTGAACCAACTGGTAACAGAGATTTCAAAAAGCTGTTACCTCAGTTGCGGGAAATTTCCGGTGCAGACATTGATCCGGGTGCCGGTTGGTGCTTATGGCGGCGGTGGTCCCTATCACAGTGGTTGTGTAGAAAGTACTTTACTTACCATCAAAGGAATAAAAATCGTTTATCCCAGCAACGCTGCTGATATGAAAGGCTTATTAAAAGCCGCTTTTCTTGATCCCAACCCGGTAGTCATGCTGGAGCACAAGGGCCTCTACTGGAACAAAGTGCCGGATACAGAAGAAGCCAAAACAATTGAACCGGCAGCTGACTATGTCATTCCGTTAGGAAAAGGAAAAATTGTTTTAGCAGCTAGCGGGGAGAAAATAAATGACGGCGAAAGCTGCTGTGTAATTACATATGGCATGGGTGTTTACTGGGCAAAAGCAGCTGCAAAGAAATTACCCGGGCAGGTGGAGATCATTGACCTGAGAACTTTGTTTCCTTTAGATGAAACATTGATTTTTACCACGGTAAAAAAACATGGTAAATGTTTGATATTAACAGAAGAGCAGCAAAACAACTCTTTTGCAGAAGCGTTGGCTGGAAGGATCGCAAAAAATTGTTTTAATTACCTCGATGCGCCGGTTGAAGTATTGGGAGCATTGAATTTACCTGCAGTACCAATGAATATTGCATTGGAACAGGCCATGTTACCTAATGCAGATAAGGTTTATGGCCGTTTAAGAGAACTATTGAGTAATTAGCACACAAAATTTTACTGGAATCTCCTATATTTGCACCCCGAAATGCTGGACTATTTATTCAATGAAAAATAGTGAGGGTGTAGGATTCTAATTTGTCGGGGTAGCTCAGCTGGTTAGAGCATCGGATTCATAACCCGAAGGTCGGCGGTTCAAGTCTGCTCCCCGATACTAAAGCCCTTTTTTGGAGGGCTTTTTTTATTTTAACGTTTTTGGGCTTTACGAATTTAAAACGATTTATCATCCCGAACGCCCCTGTTGGGTGTTTTCACCAACAGGCGAAGCGTTGTAGTCAAAAATGGGATAGATTAACATTATTTCCGGAAGTATATTATTACATACCCCGGTCGTTGGTCAAAAGACGGCGTTCAGGGAATAGCTGCTGTATTGTGTACATACCAGCAACGGCCAAAGAATAATGGCAAACGTGGCTTTTGCATTATAAATGCAAAAGCTATTATTCATACAAATCACCCTGTTGGGCTAATATCTCCCGGTATTTGTTAAACAATTTTGTTTTGGAAATGAACCCGATAAATTTCCTTTCTTTGGTCAGTACGGGCAGGTACCAGCTTTGGGTAATATCAAACTTTTCCATTACGGTATGCATGTCCTGCCCCTCATGCAGGGTGGCGGCAGGTTTTTTCATGATAGATTTTACAGATACTTTATTAAATTGTTCCGGCTGAAACAGCTTTTGTTTTACATCATTCAGTTCTATGATACCGGCAAACCTGTTCCTGTTATCGGTAACTGCAAAAATATTTTTTTCACTGCATTTGATTATTTCCACCAGGTCCTTCAGTTTCTTATCCATCGAAATGGTTTCATAATCCTCCGTCAGCATTTCATCCAGGCTGATGGAAGTAAGGATATTCTTTTCCTTTTTATGGGTAAATATCTGTCCCTCCAGAGCCAGCTTTTTTGTTTCCATTGAAAAAGGCTCATAACTTTTTACGATAAAAAAAGAGATGGATGATACGATCATCAATGGAATAAATAATTCATATCCATTGGTAATTTCTGCAATTAAAAATATGGCCGTCAGCGGGCAATACATTACACCACTCAACACACCAGCCATGCCTACCAAACTAAAATTACCTTCCGGTATTTTTACCCAGGAGGTAGTATTAAGCAATTTAGAAAAGAAAAAACCTGCATACGCCCCTGTAAACAATGAAGGGGCAAAGTTTCCCCCATTGCCGCCACCACCAATCGTGATGGCTGCTGCAATGGGTTTGAACAAAACGATACAGGCAGTAAAGGCAATCAACCCCCAGTTATCATTCAGCAAAGAAAATAGGCGGGTGTTATCGGTGAATGTTAGCAGGTTACCATTGGCCACCGTTTTTATACTCTCGTATCCTTCACCAAACAATGGCGGAAACAAAAAGCAAATCACCGCCAGGAACAACCCGGCTACAAGTGCTTTTATATACACGTTCTTATGCCAATAGTGCAGTTTTCCTTCAACCGCCTTAAATATTTTTGCATAATACAAAGAAATAAACCCGGCCACAACACCCATTAAAATATAAAATGGTACATTTTTGTAATCAAAATTTTCTTTTAGCAAAAAATTAAACAGCGAAGTCTCCTGTAAAATAATTTTAGAGCACAATGCACCAACAACAGAAGCGATTATAAGAGGAATGAAATAGCTTACAACCGTTTCAGCAAGCAATACCTCAATCGCAAATATCACCCCGGCAATAGGTGCATTAAATACGGCGGATATACCGGCCGCAGCACCACAGGCAATTACAAGTGTCCGTTCCTGGTAGTTTAGGTCGCTGATACGGCCCAGATTTGAACCCACGGCAGACCCGGTGGCAACAATGGGTGCTTCCAAACCAGCAGAGCCTCCCAGTCCAACGGTAACGGAACTTGTTAGTACATGCAGGTACGTATGTTTGAGTGGAATAAAAGACGACTTGCGGGCAATCGCTTTCAATACCATGGCAATCCCTTTTTCTATTTGTCCTCCAAAAAAAATTTGAACGACAACAACGCAAACCAATAAACCCACCGCCGGAAATAGCAGGTAAGAAAAACGTGAAATGGGTATCGTAGCAATCCAATGCTGTAAATAATGCACCAGCGTTTTAAGCAGCACTGCCACAAGGCCGGATGCCAACCCAACCAGCGTTGCAATAACCATTATAAATTGCACCCTGCTCAGTTTTGTGCGCAGGTAATTAATAATGGTTTGATATAATTTCTTTAAAACTGCCAATCAACATAATTTGATTACGAAGGGAGGATAAAGATAATGTATAGTAAATAGTTAGTGCAGGTTTAATAACACAGAATAATTTCATCCTGCAGAAGAAATAAAAAAAGCGGCATAAGCCGTCTTGTAAACCAGTACCCGGGATGGCAGCGATATAACTATTTAGCAGTTAGGCTTTTACCAGAGAGGGCACAAATGGGGGTACAAAGATTGAGTTTATGAATTTATTTTCGTCCTTTTGATATATAAAAATTCACTATCAACCGACTAAAATTAAAAACATGATTTTCATCGGCTGAAAGTATTGATTTTACTGTGTTGTTCATTTATTTTAAAAAGTAGACCTCTCTGTCATTTTGGAAACAGGGAAGGCTGGGCTGAGCTATTAGTCTTTGCCTTTGCCCAACTTCTACTGGTGTTTTTTAAGAGTTCATAGACATCCAGCATACTCACCAAATGAATGCGAACCAATG
>Ga0105048_10018501_pt1 | contig 10713 bp, 2 predicted proteins | sample MAT05_FD_78382 | JGI IMG/M metagenome (GOLD analysis project Ga0105048, IMG submission 78382) | Freshwater microbial communities from Lake Fryxell liftoff mats and glacier meltwater in Antarctica - MAT-05 | ecosystem: Environmental > Aquatic > Freshwater > Ice > Liftoff microbial mat | place...
GCTGGTGGGTAGGCCGGGTGGAGTGGGGGGTGATGTGACGAATGTCTTCGTTTCCGGCACCACCGATTCGAGCATCCTCGCGGATACCGTGCAGATCCTGGCGGGTAATGGAGGCTCCACGACGGGCTCCAAGGGGGGCGCCGGTGGAAAACTCACGAAGGTCAATGTCGGCTTCGAAGTCGGCGGCGGCGGAGTGCCGTCGCCCTCGGCAAATCTGCTTGGCGATAAAGTAGAGGTGGCGGGTGGTAATGGTGGAAACGGCAAGACCGGCGGTGCGGGTGGCCTCGTCAGTTCCGTGAAAATTCTCACCCAGACGCTGAATCAGGCCCTGGTCACCTACGAAATTTCCGTGCGCGGCGGTGCCGGCGGGCAGCCGATCGATCCCTCGGGCGGCGCGGGCGGGCTCGGTGGCTCCGTGACGGGCGTCGATCTTTCGCTCCAGGACCGGAACTTGGGCAACGCCCCGCTGGTCTTGATCGCCGGCGGCGATGGCGGGCAGACCGTCGTCCCGAACCTCAACGCCAAGGGCGCGATCGGCGGCTCGGTTTCGACCGTGGGCTTCATGGGCTTTGCGGCCGATATCACGGCCGGCAAGGGTGCGGCCGGCTCCACGGGTGGAAAAGGCGGCAGTTTGACCGGTATCACCTTCACCCCGCAGGACACGATCCTTGCCAATGCGATCAACCTCACGGCGGGTCAGGGCGGAGACGGCGCAAATGGGGCCGCAGGGAAGGGCGGCGACATCAAGACGGTGCGGGTGATCGATAGCAATTTGAATAAGCTCACGATCACGAGCGGTGCCGGTGGTGTTGGGACCAAGGGTAGGGGGGGAGACGGTGGATTCGTCTCCGGTCTGGATATCATCGATTCGATCAATGGCACCGGGCCGGCGGCCAGCGGCGAATTCATCCTCCGCTCGGGCGCTGGTGGCGCCGGAGATAGAGGCGGAGGGAAGGGCGGTGAAATGTCGTTGGTGACTTTTTTCTCGGACGATTTTGGGGCCAATCTGGAATCCGGAAGGGGCGGAAATGCCACGCTCGAAGGGAAGGGTGGAGATGCCGGCAAGGTTCGCTCGGTCAACGTCACCGCGGACGGCCTCTTCAATGGGGTGCAAGTCAACGGCACACTCAAAACGGGGATCGGCGGAGCGGGCTCGGGTAGAGGGGCGGGCGGGAAGGGCGGCGATGCCAGCCTGGTCAATCTCAATGTGGACGGCACGGTCACTGTGGAAGCTGGCGACGGCGGGGCCGGCACGGTGATCGGCGGCGGTGGAGCCGGGGGAAATCTCCTCAGCGTCGGCGCCTTCGCCCGGGATAAGGGCGGCACGCTGCTGGCCGGGGACGCCGGAGCCGGTGGCAAGGCCGCCAAGGGCGGCGGCATCGTGGGATCCGTCACGCAACTCGTCGCCTTGCGCGCCGAGGAAACCCTCACCATTCGCGCCGGGAATGGTGCCTCGGGTGGCGAGGGTGGAAGTGTCAGCGGCCTCGCTTTCGGCAGTTCGTTCGACAGCCTCTCTCCTTCTCCTTCGGGCAATATTCTAATTCAAGCGGGCGATGGAGCCACGGGCACCAAGGTTTCCGGCAAGGGCGGTTCGATCACGAATGTGAGCGGCAATCCTTCCTCGGGCGCCGGAACGTTGACGCAGATTTTCGCGGGCAAAGGTGCGGATGGCGCAGCCAGGGCCGCCGATGGCGGCAAGATTTCCGAACTGGTCCTGAGCGGCGTCGGCGACGATTTTATCGATTTCAATCCGGTCAATATCGTGGTCCAAGCCGGCGACGCTGGAAACGCCGTCACCGGCAAAGTGGGTGCCAAGGGTGGCGAGATCAAAAATATTTCGGTCAGCAATCTCGATCCCAGCGCGACGCTGCGCAGCGTCGCGGCCGGCAATGGCGGGGCAACCGCTGCGGCGGGTGGCAAGGGTGGGCTGGGCGGGACCATCGACGGCGTGCTCGTCCAGGGTGGGACGGACCCGGTGACCGGGGCGCAATTGAATGCGGACATCGGCTATCGCACGGGTCTGACCTACGGCTACGGCAGCATGGGCGGCCTCTTTGCGGGCACGGGCGGCGCCGGAGGCGTGGGCGGCCTCGCGGGACTGGCAGGCAGCGTGCGGAACATTTCGGCAGATTCGATCGCCGCGATCGTGGCGGGTCGTGACGACGCCCCGCAAGCGGTGGAAAAGGTGGAGAAGATCAGCCTGAACGGGCTCGATCCACTCAAGCTGGCGAGGAACAGCCCCTTCACGATCAGCTATCCCAATGGCGTCGGCTCCCTGACCACCGCGGTGCTCGACTTTACCGATCCGCGGGCTGTCCAACTCGAGATCAATGGCCTCGGCCTGCCCGCGCCCAATACGATCATCGTGACCCGCAACAGCGTGGCCACCTTCGTCCTCACGAACGCCGCGGTGGGAGCGAATATCTCCGATTACACCGCTGAAGAATTGATCGACGGTCAGGCCACGGAACTCGTTCAGGGAACGCAGGATGTGCCCGTGCTGGAGACCATCCCCGGCACGCTGGTCAGCCCGGAGAGCCAGTTCTACCAGCCGCTCAGCAGCGGTAACTACAGGATCGACTTCGACGGGACCACGTCGGCCCCGCTTCCGTTCAACGCGAATCTCGCCGCAGTGCAGGCGGAGATCACGGCGGTTACAAACTCGGTCGGCGGAGCCACCGTCACCGGGGACGCAGTGACTGGATACACCATAAAGTTCCTCGCCAATGGCAACCAGGGGCCTCTGACCGTGGTGGCCAATGTTTCCGAGGTCCAGCAGGTCGATGTGCTGGGGGTGGGTGAATTCACCCTCTCGTTCGGGGGCACCACGACGGGCCGACTCGCGGCCAATGCCTCCCTGGCGGCGGTGGATACCGCGATCGAGGCTATCCTCCCCGGTCAGACCGTGACCGTGACCAGCGACCCGAAGGATCTTACGAGTTACATCGTGACCTTTGATCAGGTCGGCGACCAACCGGCCTTCGAAGTGACCGAATATGCCCCGCTGGCCCGCACCACCGTCGATGCCACCGCGGTGACCTCCGAGGTGCAGACCCTCAGTTTCGTGCCGAGGGCGACCTTTACCCAAGCCGAATTTTCGAGATCCAACCTGGTCGGTGCGATCGTTGACTCCAACGAAATCGGCTCCGGCGTCTTCAAGTTCACGCCTGTGGGAGCGCCGCACGCCACTTTCCAGCTCGGGGATAAGCCGATCGATGGTCTCATCGTCGCCAAGGTCTTCGATCAAAATACCATCAACTTCACGCCCGAGGCGAGCCTCGTAAACGGCGTGTTCTTCGACAACGACAACAAGCTTTAACCCCCCATCCGTATGCCTCGTAAGAACTTCGCCAAGTCCAGTATTGAAGTCCTCGAACAGAGGATCGCCCCTGCGGCCATCGTCCCATTGAATGAAGCCGGTTTCCGCCAGGCTTCCGCCGGAGCCAATCTCCTCCACGCCGGGGAAGGAATCTCCACCGGTGGAGCGGGCTCGGGCCAGTATCTCCTCTATGTGGAAAAGGGCACCGCTCTGGTCTTCATCACCGACCTAAACAACAACTCGCAGGTGGACCCGAACGAGATCACGGGCATCGCGGCTGGTGATGGACTGCAGATCGTCAGCTTCGTGGATATCCACGGGGACATCGTCACCAATCTCACCCCCGGAGAAAAGCTGAGCGACCTCGACCGAAACAAAGCCGATGATCCTTCGCTGGGCGGCGATGGCCTTGTGCTGCTCAACTCCACCATCGCAAAAATCGAGTTGCGGTCCGTCCGCGATACCGACTTCCAAGTAACGCCGGCGACCGACCTGGATAGCGACGGGGTCGTCGATCCGGATTACATCAATAACCGGCTGGCCCTGAGCACCTACTCCATCTTCGGCAATATCATGGCCGGCAAGGGCTTCGGCGTCTCGGGTGGCGGTTTGATCATCGATAAGACCGGCGAAGGATTGCAGCAGACGAAGTTCACCGGCGTGACCACGGTGGATTACTTCCTCGCTTCCGAGCCGACAATCGGTTCGATCCTCACGGGGACGGCAGCGGGTGGAAAGGTGTTCTCCTTCGGGATCTCGGAACGAGTGGATATCTACGGTCGCCTGGGCTCCTTCCAGCCGGCGCCCGGGCAGGCGGGTGGCGACATCATCGGCGTCAAGTCGCCCTCGGCCAGCCCGTTCAACATCAATACCCTCCAGGCCGGTGGTGGCGGGATCGGGGCGCGCGGGGGCAATATCCAGGACGTGGAATTGAACGGGGACGATTCCGGTTATCTGGTGATCGCTGGAAATGGGGGGCGCGGGCCGAGCGGTGGAGCCGGGGGAAACATCGTGAATCTGGCCGATCTCGGCTCGGCGACGGGCTATGTTCTCATTAAATCAGGAGATGGTGGGGCCGGGTCCACGGGGGCCGGTGGGAATGGGGGCACGGTCTCGCTGGGGACGATGAATCTCGCTGCCCCGCTGAACTTCCAACTCGGCAGTGGCGGCAACGGCTTCACGAGCGGTGGAAACGGCGCGAGCTTTACCAGGGGCGACATCGCGCCCATCGAGGGCGCAGTCGTTTTCGGGCAGGCGATCGTCGGGACGAAGCATGTGCCCGGCACGATCGGCAATAACGACAGTGTCGATTTCGACGGCGACGGCATCGGCGACCTCGTTTACAGCACGGCTGAGGCAGACCAGGTGGTTGTGCTCCTCGGGGGCACGGGCGAAAAGGTATTCCTCCAGGCTCCGGCGAATGTGAGGGCAATCACGGTCGGAGATTTCAATGACGACGGGCGCGATGACATTGCCTTGGGATCTGCGGATCTCGGGAACGCAGGGGGCATCTCCGTATTCCTGAACGAGTTCAACGCTTCAGGCACCGCCTTCACCGGCTTCAGCCTCGGGAGCTACAGCCCACTGCCTACGCTCTACAGGACTGAAAACCAGACGCTTTTCTGGGGGCGGTCGGCGAATGGGATCGGGAGCATTACCGCCGGTGACTTCAACGGGGACGGGAACACCGATCTCGCGGTCATCGCTTCTTACCACGGCTTGGTGAGCCTCCAGGAGGCCCAACTGCTTCTGGTCATGCAGAATGACGTGGAGAATGGGAAGGCCACGGGCCGCTTTTACGGAGAGTTTGGGACCAAGGGGGCGGGAGACGCGGTCATTCCCCGCGTCGCGCTCGGAACAGGGACTGTAGGAAGTTACATTGCAAAATCGTCGGCGTTTCAGGCCGGGGATACCACCGACATCATTTATGCTGCGAATACAACGGGTGATGCCTCGGGAGCGAGCGTTTTTACTTATGAGCTGGCGGCTCCGAATCCTGCCTTTCCCACCACGTTTGCGCCGGCGCTGCTGGGAAGTTACAGACTGGGAGGAGTCGATACCAATCGAGCCCTCCTGCAGGGAACCAGTGCCAATATCACGATTGAGAACGCAACTCGGGTGCTGGATTTTGCGATTCTGGACTTTGGATCCGCGGCGGCGGCTCCCCTGCCGGTCCCCAATGTGCCGGGCGGACCGGATGGCGTTGCGGACCTCGCGATTCTCTTGCAGGCGCCGCAAGGCTTCGTGGTTACGGTTCTCGGAAATACGGCCACCCGCGGATCGGGAATCTTGACGGCGGCTTCGAATCCCAACGCTGGCTCACAAAACTCAGGCATCTTTTTTGGTGATTTGGCGAATGGCGCCGGGGGATTCAATGTCGGCACCGTTCTCCAGCAAATCCGCGCGACGGATAGCGATCGCGATGGGGTGATGGACGAGATCGCGGTGCTGAATTACTCCAGCGACACGCGCGCCTACACGATCCATGAGGTTTCATTGACCAACACCACGCCGGCGGCGGCGCTGAACAACGGTCTCGGCGTGCTCGATGCCAGCTACACTTCTGCGTTCAACGGTGTGGCGGTCGTGCCCCGGGACCCGTCGGTGATTGCCTTTGATTCCTACCGGAATGAAAGCGGGGGAGATTCCTGGTCCTACCTCGCGGCTTCGCCCAATAAGGACGCGACATTCGGGAGACACCTGATCGAGATTAATGGCTCGATCACGGGCTCTTTCACGCAGATCGATAATGGGATCGCGGTTTCGACGGGAGTTGGCGGTAGCGCGCTGATTGGCAAAGGCGGTACGGGAGGCATCATAGGAGGTGGACTCAGACAGACCACCGACACGACGACGGCTCTCCCGACGTCCCTCGGGACGATCAATATCACCATTCCGGCGAATCCCGCCTACTCCGGGACGATCTCTTTCACCGGGGGTGATGGTGGGAATGGATTCTCGACCGGCGGAAGCGGCGGCAAGGTGAGCGGCGTGAGCGTTCGTTATGCGGACACCGCCACGCTGCTCAGTTCGAGGGTCAACCTCACCGGTGGCACCGGGGGATTTGGCGTTACCGGCGCGGGTGGGGGCGGTGGCGATGTGTCTGCCAACTCGATCCAATCCGGTGAGAATTTTCAGGGCGGCGATGGGGGCCGCGGGGCAACCGGCGGCAAGGGGGGCTCCGTGCTCGGCAACGGCTTTAAGGCGATCTACGACAGCTCTGATAGCGCGGTCCGGGCGCTGGCTGGGGCGGGTGGGGATGGAGTGAAGCGCGGGGGCGAAGGGGGCGACGTCTCTGGATTCCGGGTCCAATTCCTGCCCCGGGTCGGTGGCGCAGGTGGGGAGATCTACTACACTGGGGGAAATGGGGGCAACGCTGCGTCCGGGGCCGGTGGCCGGGGCGGTAATGTGAGCAACTCGAGTCCCTTTGCGGGGCTGAATCAGATGAGCGGTGAAATCTACCTGCAAGGGGGAGACGGCGGTTCCGGAAGCACGGGCGGCGCGGGCGGCGCGATCCTGAATTTCACCAACACGCCTTCCGTCGGCGATAACCCCACGATCGTCAGTTTGCTCGGTGGAAACGGCGGCAATGGCACGAGTGGCCGGGGCGGAGTCGGCGGTGCGATCGCGAACGTCTCCACGCCGTCCGTCGGCAAACAGGACCTCAATGAATCGCTGAGCCTCTACAACTTTAACCGAGTCGTCGCTGGGAGCGGCGGAGACAGCGGTGGCTCCACGGGTGGCGTCGGTGGCACCATCACGAAAGTGAATGTCTCTTCCTCCGATGGGGCAGTTGCCTTCATCGCAGGAGCCGGTGGCTACGGCCTCGGGGTGGGCGGTGCGGGAGGTTCCGTCGTGAATGCTTCGACCACCGTCGGCCGCGATGCGGTCGCAAAGATCCTCGTCATCGCTGGGGCCGGCGGCGACGCCTACGCTTTTACCCAGAACCCGCTCGATAACCCGACGGTTGCGCCCCAGAAGCCGTTTGGAGGCAGGGTGGGTCAGGGCGGCGCCGGGGGCAGTATCACCGGTTTCTCCGAAGACATCGGCGTACAGGCCCGCGTGGACCTCATCGCGGGCAATGGCGGCAATACCGTGAACTACGGCACCATTACCTCGAAGGGCTTCGTCGGCCGCGGAGGCTCGATCAGCAATGCCTCCATCGCCGGCAATATCGGCAGCGGGTTTGCGCGGGACATCACCGACATATCCCTCACCCCGGAGGGACGCCTCGCGGCGAATGTGCCGATCCGTTCCTATACGGATCTCGATGGCAACGGCGTTGATGACCAGACCGTCGACGAATTCGTGCAGGCCAACTTCCGGTTTAAGCCTACGGATGTTTTCGTCCCGATCACCCTCGATGATTCGATCGGCAATGTCGGTATCATCGTCGGCGCGGCAGGCCGGATCAAGGCGACCCAATCCAGCCCGGGCATTTTCACCAGTGAAGCGTCCCTCGATGGCGTCAACGGCAGCCTCAGCGGCATCAAGGCGCGCAACCTGATGTCGGCCGTGGCGGGCAGCGTGAACCAGATTGCGGCGATTCAGTCGGTAAGCGGCCTGTCCATCGGGTTTGGCAGCGGCAGCACCTTCTCTCCCGGCGTGGTTGGTTCGGATAAAGACCCGACGCGACTTCCCTTCCCGGTCGGCGGGATCGACCCGACGCCGGGAAGTTCCTTCGATTACCTCGATGCCAACGGGCAGGGAATCCTCGAGCCGCAGATCGGCGGCCGCCTCGTCGATGGCGCGCTGGTCGCCTCCAGGCTTACGGGATTCGTCTCCGGACGGGTCTATCTCCGGTAGGCTGGCTCCCGGACGAATCAATCCCCCGGCGCGATCCACGGATCGCCCCGGGAATTTTCGTTTTTTCCGAGCAGGGGGGCGAAACCTTGACTTCAAAGCTCGAGTCCCTAGCGTCGCACGCTCATTTCCCACGCTTATGAATCCTGATCTTTTCGCCCTCTCCCGTGCTGCCAATGAGGCCCGTGGCCTCGCCATGGACGCCGTTCATGCCTGTTCCTCCGGTCACCTCGGCCTCCCGCTGGGCTGCGCGGAGATCGGGGCGGCGCTCTACGGGAGCGCGCTGCGGCATCATCCGGCCGACCCGAAGTGGCTCAACCGCGACCGGTTCATCCTGAGCGCGGGTCATGGCTCGATGTTCCTCTACTCCTGGCTCCACCTCAGCGGCTATGCCAGCGTGGACCGGGAGCAGGTGAAGAAATTCCGCGTGCTCGACTCGCATACGCCGGGGCATCCCGAGTTTCACGAGACGGCCGGGGTGGAAGCGACCACCGGCCCGCTCGGGCAGGGGATCGCGAATGCGGTCGGTTACGCCGTGTCGCAGAAAATGGCCGCGGCGAAGTTCAACACCGCCGAGCACCCCATTTTCGACAATCACATCGTGGCCCTCGCGGGCGACGGCTGCATGCAGGAGGGCGTAGCCATGGAAGCCATCGCCTTCGCCGGGCACTTCAAGCTCGATAACCTCGTCGTCATTTACGACTCGAACGAGGTCACGCTCGACGCCATGGCGGATGCCACGCAGAGCGAAAACGCGGCGAAGCGTTTCGAGGCGGTGGAGTGGGACGTGCAGACGATCGACGGCCATGATCTGGCCGCCTTCCTCGCGGCTTTTGAAAAGGCCAGGGCGGCGACGGGCAAGCCGCAGCTCATCATCGCGAAAACGCTGATCGGCAAGGGGATCCCGGAGGTCGCCGGCACGGCCAAGGCGCACGGCGAAGGCGGGGCAAAATTCATCGAAGCCGCCCGCAAGGGACTCGGGCTCCCGGAGACCGAGCATTTCTACGTGAGCGCGGAGACCGAAGCCTACTTTGTGCAGCATCGCGAGCAGCTCGCCGCCGAATACGCGGCGTGGCAGCAGACTTTCTCCGCCTGGAAGAGCGCGAATCCTGCGCTGAGCACGGAACTGGAGGCATTCGTGGCCAGGCGCGTGCCGGCGGATCTGCTCGCGAAGGTGCCGGTCTTCCCCGCCGATGCCAAGCTCGCCACCCGCAAGGCGGGCAGCGATGTGCTCCAGCCTATCGCGGAGGCCGTCCCCTCGCTCGTCTCCGGCAGCGCGGATCTGCACGGCTCGACGCTGAACTACATCAACTCGAGCAAGGACTTCGGCCCGGGCAACTGGAGCGGGCGCAACATCCGCTTCGGCATCCGCGAGCACGGCATGGCCGGGATCATGAACGGCATCGCCTACGACGGTATCTTCCGCGCGAGCGGGGCGACCTTCCTCGTCTTCGCGGACTACTGCCGCGGCAGCATCCGCCTCGCAGCCCTCAGCGGGCTGCCGACGGTTTACATCTTCACGCATGACTCCGTGGGCGTGGGTGAAGACGGCCCCACGCATCAGCCCGTGGAGACGGTGAGCGGGCTGCGCGTGATCCCAAATCTCGATGTGATCCGCCCGGCTGATCCCGAGGAAACCGCGGGCGCTTTTGTGGCCGCACTCACCCGCCTGGAGGGTCCGACCCTGCTGTCGCTCACCCGCCAGGTGGTGCCAAATCTCAGCGAAATCCCCGTGGCCACGCGCCGCGAGGGCGTGCTGAAAGGCGGCTACATCGCGGTAAAGGAAACGGCCGAGCTGGAGTGCATCCTCCTGAGCGCCGGCAGCGAGCTGCAACACGCGGTCGCCGCGGCGAAGCAACTCGGCGGCGGCGTGCGCGTGGTCAGCATCCCGAGCTTCCTGCGCTTCGACGCGCAGCCGCAGTCTTACATCGACGAAGTGCTCCCGCCCACCGTCCGCCGCCGCGTGGCCATCGAGGCTGGCGTGAGCGACCTCTGGTGGAAATACGTGGGGCTCGACGGCAAGGTGATCGGCATCGACCGCTTCGGCCTCAGCGGCCCGGGCGGGAAGGTGATGGAAATCCTGGGCATCACTCCGCAGGCCGTGATCGACGCGGCGAAGTCGCTCGCCTGACCGAACCTGCGGCGCGGCATTTCCGGCCGCCATTGATCGAGATCATGCACCGGGAAGGAGTCATTGCTGCGGTCTTCTCTGGGCCATGGCATGGCGCCGTCCCGCAGCCTTCCAAAACGAGGTAAGCGATGGACCTGCGTGAAGGCCCCGGAGGCCGCTTGCAAATCGCGTGCGGTCTGTTATTTCAACCGCCCCTATTCCCTATAGGCCCACCAGACTTTCACCATGACGCCTGACCAAATCGCTCAAGCCAATGCCGATCTCCGCGATCAGCCGCCGCTCGAAATCGTCCGCTGGGCGATCGCGCAAGCCGGTGGCCGGGCCGTGGTTTCCACAAATTTCCGCCCGTTCGAGGCGGTGATCCTGCACCTCGCGACGCAGGTCCAGCCCGACATCCCCGTGCTCTGGGTGGATCACGGATACAACCGGCCCGCGACCTATCGGCACGCCGAGGAGCTGA
>Ga0105048_10018502_pt1 | contig 10713 bp, 9 predicted proteins | sample MAT05_FD_78382 | JGI IMG/M metagenome (GOLD analysis project Ga0105048, IMG submission 78382) | Freshwater microbial communities from Lake Fryxell liftoff mats and glacier meltwater in Antarctica - MAT-05 | ecosystem: Environmental > Aquatic > Freshwater > Ice > Liftoff microbial mat | place...
CGATGTCGTTGATCGCACCGCCGTCCATCGCGCCGCCGAACGCCGGCATGCGGCCGGTGCCTTCACGAATCATCTTGCCCAACTGCTCGCGCGAGCGGCGATCGATGATGTTCACGAGCGTCGGACCCATCGCCGTTCCCTTGCGCGTTGCACCATGACAACCCGAGCAGTTGGCCGCATACAGCGATTCGTCGCTCCGCGGCACGAGCTTGAGCAGCCACGCCATCTCGTTCGAGTTCACGTACAACAGCCCCGTCGTCGGATCGAACGCCGGTCCGCCCCATTCGCCGCCACCGTCCACACCGGGGAAGATGATCGTGCCCTTCGTGCTGGGCGCATCGAAGGGGTGCGTCGTGGCATACTCGAGAAACGTCTTGCGCGCGGCGGCATTGGCGGCCGGTGTGCGCTTCGTCAGATCGTTGATGGTCAGTGTCTGGCGCGAGAAGGGCGGCGGTGACAGCGGAAACGGCTGGGTCGCCGAGGCCTTGTCGCCGGCCAGCGTCTTCGTGGGCATCGCGCGCTCCTCAATCGGGAACAGCGGCGTTCCCTTCTCGCGCTCGAACAGATAGACATGACCCGTCTTGGTGATCTGGGCGACGGCGTCCACCGGCTTGCCCGCGCGCGTCGCCGTGACCAGCGCTGGTGCCGCAGGAAAATCGCGATCCCACAGGTCGTGATGCAGTCCCTGAAAGTGCCAGATGCGCTTGCCGGTGCGCGCATCGAGGGCAAGCAAGGTGTTGGCGAAAAGATTGTCGCCCAGCCGGTTCGCGCCGTAGAAGTCGTACGATGCGGAGCCCGTCGCGGCGAACACCATCGCGCGCTTCGCGTCGAGTGTCACGCCACTCCACGCATTGGCGCCACCGGACACCTTGTACGCGTCGGCCGGCCAGGTGTCGTAGCCAAACTCGCCGGGACGCGGAATCGTGTGAAAGCTCCAACGTAACGCGCCCGTTCGCACGTCGTACGCACGGATGTCGCCCGGCGCGCTTGGCAACTGTTCCGGGACCGTGCTTCCCATGATGAGCAGGTCCTCGAACACCACGCCCGGCGTGCTCGCGCTCACCGAGAGCCCCTCCACCGGTCGGTCGAGTCCCGCGCGAAGGTCCACCCAACCGCTGTCGCCAAAAGTGCGAATGGGCGTACCGTTCGTGCGGTCGATCGCGTACAGCCGGTTGCGATAGTTGAAGAGCACGCGATCGCCGGTGACCACGACGCCGCGATGACGGAAACGGCCGAGGGTCGGTGCGCCATTGTTCGGATCGAACCGCCACATCTGCTTGCCGGTGGCGGCATCGAGTGCGAACACCTGCATCTTCGGTGTGGTCGCGTACATGACGCCGTCGATGATGATCGGATTCGCCTGCATCTCCGATCCCGGGAACTCGTCCTTCGTCTCGAACGTCCACGCCACCTGCAGTCGCTTCACATTCGAAGGCGAGATCTGGCTCAGTGTGGTGAAACGCGTGTGATCGTCGTTGCCGTGATACACCGGCCAGTCGGCCGATGCGCGCTGCGCGGTGAGCGCAGGTAGGGGCGACAGCAGGGAGACGAGCGCGATGGAACGGGCGAACAGAGCGAAGTAACGCATGGAGAGGGCACGGGTGAGGATCGACGTGACGCCAGCAGAAGCTACGACCGGATCGCTCGTCGCCATAGGGAAGGAAAAGGCGCGATATTGCACGAGCATTCTACCGATCGACCTACCCGAGAGGACTCCCACATGCGCAGCCACCGACCGCTGCTCCTGACGACAACCATGGCCCTGGCGGCTTTTCTCCCGTGCGCGAAGGGCCACGCGCAATCCATCGACTCCACGGTGTCGCTCTCCGTGACGCTCGATCGACCCGACTGGAGCTATGCACTCGGCGACTCGGCGATCTTTCGCGTCACGCTGAAGCACGCGGGACGTGACCGGCCCGGCACGAAGGTCGCCGTCTCCCTCGCACCGGAGCGCATGAAGCCCATCCGGGTCGACACGGTGGAGGCGAATGGACAGGGTGTGACGATGCGTGGCACGATGACCACACCGGGCTTCCTGCGCCTGACCGCCACGGCGCGTGTGAACGGGGTGCTCCATACCGCACTCGCCACTGCCGGCTTCAATCCGGAGGGGATCGATGCGTCCACGACGGCGCCCGACGACTTCATGGCCTTCTGGCAGAAGACCATCACCGAGGCGCGTCGCACCCCACTCGAACCGGTAATGACACGACGCGCGGACTGGTCGACCACCGATGTCGACGTGTATCACGTGTCGTTTCAGAACCAGCGCGTGGGCAGTCGCATCTACGGCGTGCTTTCGGTGCCGAACAGGCCGGGCAAATATCCGGCGATGCTCGTTGTGCCCGGTGCCGGTGTGCGTCCGTACTTCCCCAGCGTGTCGACGGCGCGAAAGGGTGTGATTCATCTCGCCATCGGCATTCACGGCATTCCGGTGGACCGGGATTCGCTGTTGTACAACGAGCTGCGCGCCACGGCGCTCGATGCGTACTCGCAGTTCGGCGTCGAGGATCGCGATCGATACTACTACAAGCGCGTCTACGCCGGCGTCGTGCGTGCGGGCGACTTCCTCTTCTCGTTGCCGCAGTTCGATGGCAGCAGCTACGTGGTGCAGGGCGGCAGTCAGGGCGGAGGACTCGCGATCGTTGCGGCCGTCATCGATCCGCGCGTGAAGGCGATCGCGGCGAGCTATCCCGCCATGGCCGAGCACTTCGGGTATCTGCGCGGCCGCGCCGGCGGATGGCCACACATCTTTGCCGATACATCACGCGTGAAAGCGATGGCCGAGAAGAAGGAGACGTTGCGGTACTACGATGTCATCAACTTCGCTCGATTGTTGAAGGTGCCTGGCATCTACGCGTGGGGTTACAATGACGTAACAGTTCCGCCGACCTCGTCGTGGGCTGTTTACAATGTCATCGCCGCGCCGAAGGAATCGGCAATCGTGGTGGAGACGGGACATTTCCGTGTGCCGTCGCAGACCAGTCGCATGGATGCGTGGGTGCTCAACAAGCTTGGAGTGGCGCGATGATCGTGAAGCGGAACGTGAGAGCGTGTGTATCGCTGTTGTTGGCGTGTGCGGCGTGCGAGAAGTCCGTACCACTCGCCGCTGACGCGCTGCGGCCTACCGTTGTGACGCAGATCGTGCTCAACGACTCAGACGATCCCGCCATCTGGGTGGACACGCTCGATCCAGCACGCTCACTGATTCTTGGCACCGACAAGGGCGACACCACCGGCGGTGTGTACGTGTTCGATCTCGATGGGCGCATCGATACCGTGCGTACGCGCCGACCCATGCTGCGGCCCAACAACGTGGACATCGTCACCGGTTTCATGCTTGGCGGTGTGCGTGTCGATCTCGCCGTTGCGGCCGAACGCGGCAGCTTGTCGCTGCGCGTGTTCCGTTTGCCCGACATGACACCCGTGGATGGCGGCGGCATCAAGGTGTTCGAGGGTGACAGCACGCGCGCGCCGATGGGGATCGCGTTGTACACGCGAAGCGCGGACAGTGCCGTGTTCGCGATCGTCGGCGGCAAAGGTGGGCCGGCGGAAGGCTACCTCTGGCAGTATCGCTTGCGTGATGTCGGCGATGGCACCGTGCGCGGCGAGAAAGTGCGTGCCTTCGGCACCTTCAGCGGCAAGAAGGAGATTGAGGCCATCGCGGTCGATCACGCCCTCGGATTCGTCTACTACTCCGACGAAACCGTCGGCCTGCGCAAGTATCACGCGGATCCCGATCATCCTGATGCCGCGAAGGAGCTCGCACTCTTCGGCACCACCGGGTTCGTACAGGATCACGAGGGGATCGGCATCTATCCCACGAGTGACACGACCGGATATCTGCTGGTGAGCGATCAGCAGGGCCGACGACTGCAGGTGTTTGCACGGGAGGGCAAGAGCGGTGCGCCGCACACGCACGAGATCATCGCGACCATTCCTGTCAGCGCCGAAGAAACCGACGGTCTCGACGTCACCGCGAAGGCGCTCGGACCGAAATTTCCCGAGGGTGTCCTGGTGATGATGTCCACCGACAAAACCTTTCATCTGTACGACTGGCGCGAGGTACGGAAGCGCCTCGCGAAGTAGCTGATTTTAGCACGTAGTTTGCAGCTCGCAGTTCCCGCTCCACTCTCACTGAGTCACTGAAGCCTCACGACTCACCACAGCGACGAGCGGGATCCGCAATCGGCACCGCTTTGCCCGTGCGTTCACGAGGCGCGCGAGCGAAGTGGCGGTCTCAGAACCCGACCCCAAGCTGCACCGAAATCACCGAGTTCTTCGAGCTGCTGCCCGTGTTGTCTGTCGAGATATTCGCCAGCCCCTGTGCGTAGCGAATCGTGAGCGCGTACGAACGTCCCATCGCGCTCACGGCCAGCCCCGCGCCTCCCACTGCACTCACGTCGTACTTCCTGATCGGATCCGGTTCGCTCGACGTGGTGTTCTCGCTGCAGGCTTCGGACACTTTGGTGCTGCCTGCACTGAAGCTGACGTCGCACGAAATGCGAAACGCACCGCTCGCCCCCGCGAAAAGAATCGGGTGAATGGACGAGGACCTGGAGCCAACATCGACACGCAGCAGCAGCGGGATCTGCACGTAGTCGATCTTGAGCGAAGCGGATTGTGCTTGCGTCGTGAGGGTGGATTCGTAGGTGACGCCCTGCTGCGAGTAGTGCGCTTCCGGTTGCAGCGAGAAGGCGCCGCGCAGTGGGATGTTGAGGAAGAGTCCCGCGTTCAGTCCGACCCGTTTCTTCTTGTCGTACGCGGCGCCGACCACGGCGCGAATCCCGTCGTCCGCGTCGGAGATGGACGACAGGTTGGTACCGATGATGAAGCCGTACCGGGGGGACGTGCCCGCTGCGCCGACGCCTGCACCCGGCATGCCGAACTGCGCGGCGGCGGGGGCGGGGGTGAGCGCGGTGGTGAGTGTCGCGATGAAGGCGACGACGATCGCCGCGAGCGTGGCACGGATGGTACGAGAGCCCGTGTGCATTCGAACCTCGGCGCTGGAGAGGTGAAGCGGCGGAGGACGCGGGGGAGGCAGGGCGTCGCGCGTACGAGGGATGTGGCGCGGATTGGGGTGGAGCGCAAGCGCGCGATGCTTGACCCACGCGCGAGATTGTCGGACCCAGGCTGCACAGGGCGCGATACGCCAGCCGCGCCTCACTTGAGACCGGTTGCCTCCATCGAGTTGGTTCAGGCGCTCGCGTATCGGTCGCGCTTAACCTCGCCGTCTCCGCAACTTCCTGAGTACTCACACTCAATACGTTGAGTAAAATGTCGACGACCTGGCGTCGATTCCGTGATCCTGACGGCCTCCCTCGCAAATCGCCGAACACAAACCTTTCAATTAGCCGCCCTATAACCTTTCAATCAGCCGCTCCCTAACCTTGCAATCAGCCGACGTCTTACGTTACGATTGGCCGCGTGGCAGACACTCCAGACTACCCCCGCTGCGCTGAGCCGCGGAGCGGGCGCCGCTGTACGAGCGCGTTATGCCGCACCACGATCGACCGGTCATCCGACCGGTCATCAGCAGGCCGAACTCCCTGCGGCGCTAGCGGCAGCAGCTCGGTGGGGACGGAACGGGGTCGGGTGCTGCGCGCCACCCGAACTGTGCGCGAGCCCTCGACCATGGTACCACACGGTCGATATCCTTCGCTTCACCCCGTCACCGCGCGTCCCTTCTCCCCGCTCATCATGGCCATCGAATCGACCCCCAGCCGCAACGAAGACGAGTACTTCGCGCGCGTTGACGCCGACCTCCGCAAGGAACTCCGCGCCAAGGCTGACGCCGAGCGTGCAGCGCAGATCTCCGCCGATCGCAACAAGTGCCCGCGTGATGGCACCGTGCTCGTCGCCCGCGAGTTCAATCACGTCACCATCGATCAGTGCCCGACGTGCGACGGCATCTGGCTCGATAAGGGCGAGCTCGACATCCTCTCGCACGGCAACGTCGAGCACACTGGCTTCCTTGGCTCGGTACTCAAGGTGTTCAAGTAGACGGGACGGCCCAAGTCACATCAGCTTGCTTGCACGGAGATCGCCGCCCGCCAAATCCACCAGAAACTCCGAGCCCGGACTGATCGCCGTCACCAGGAGTTGATCGCGCGCACGGGTACACGCGACATAGAGCAACTGTCGTTCCAGCCCCTTGGCGAGATGCATGGGCATCAGCACAACTTTTCCTGGCTCTGCGTCAACACCGGGAGCAGGAGTGGTAGTGAGAAGGTCAGCGGCTGCGACACCCGCTTGAGCACGCGCGATCTCCGCCGCCGAGCGAACGAACACACCGATCTCCTGCGGCAGCACACCTTGAGCCATGCGTTCGCGAATCCACGCTCCGATCGTGTCTGCTTCTGCTGCTTCGTCGGCAACGATTCGAATCACAGGGTCAGCGCCGTTGAACACTGACACGGTACCACCGCACGTCTCCACCACTGCATCGACATCAGCGATCTCCGTGCCAAGCAATCGATCGGCCTGACGACGAATCTGATGTGATGTGCGGTAGTTCACGCGCAGCGTTGTGGAGCGCCCGCGAATATCCACGCCGAGCGACTTCCAGGAGAATGGCGTCTGAAAGATGCGCTGTCCGAGAGCACCATCGTGCAACAGCTGCTGCCGTTTTGCAAAGATCGGCCAGAGCTGTGCGCGTTGCTTTTCACACAGTCGGTTGCGTCGGCCGAGCCGCGCAACGTCGCGATGTGCTTCCCAGCTACGGAGCTGACACGCGTCGACCACATCGCTCCACTCGTGCTCCAGAAAGCGATCGGAAAAGTTGTGCGGGCCGAATGCTTGCGAAGCATCCGCCAAGGCGGACCGGATCATACCGCGCTGCGCAACTTTGGGCGTACCGAACGCGCGTTCGTAGAGTGTGATTCCGATCTCATCGATCGCATCGACCGTGATGTGCGCCGCACTCGCGCTGTCGTCACCGACAAGACGGTGCAGCTTCTGCCGAAGCATGCGTGCCAGCGTGATCGAGAATGTTGTCACGAGCACACGCGCGTTCGGAATGGTGCGCGCGAGATGCGCCGCGCGGTGCTGCGCAACAACCGTCTTGCCGGTGCCGGCGGATCCGGCCACGCGCGCCGGTCCATTGAACTGTCGCTCGACGAGATCGCGCTGCGACGGGTGCAGGAAGACCGACCACTTTTCCCACGGAAACGCGAGTGCGCGCTCCAGCTCCTCCACGTTGGACATCACGCGGAAGCGACGCTGCGCATCCGGGTGCGTGAACGGATCGAACGAACGTTCTGCGACTTTCCGTAACGCTGGCGTGCGGCCAACCGCGAGCTCCAGCAACGCGTCCGCCGTTTCGCCCGGGAGATGCTCGGCCAGATCAAAAATCGAATCTTCGGTCGCGGCCAGCGCGTCGCTCAACCATTCCTCAGGCACGCCATACTCGAGCAGTTGTGTTGAACTGACATGCTCGAACACCCGACGCGATGTAATAGCGGCCGGATACGCGAGCTGCTGCTCCGCGACCATTCTCGTTAGTACCTGCACCACGCTTTCGCGGAGCTCGACCAATTGCGCCGCGCCGGTGACCGGATGCGTGACGAGTTTGCGTCGCTCAGCCCACGCATACGCCTTGTCATGATGGTCTACATAGCAGAGCAGCAGCGACTCGTCGGTGCGATGCACGCTCAGGCGCAGATCTCCACTCGCGCGTACCGACCAGAAGTGCTTGTCTTTCGCGCGGTCGAGTTTGTGAAACGACAGCCCGGGTGCAGCGATGTTCATCTGCAGGTCGAAGGCTGTCGTCTCGACGACTTTCTGTTCGTCGCCGGTGAGTCGCGCGAGTGCTGTGGTGAAGGTGTCGGCGATGAGGAAGTTCATGGCGATGGTCAGCGACGGCTTAAGTCAGCCGCTGCCGCCGAAGTCAAACCGGGCGCGACGAGAATGGCGGGCGTCGCAGTGAATTGGTTACCCTGCACGAACAGCGCAGGGTAGATTCCAGTAGCCCACACAAGGAGTGACATGCCCATCCTCCCGGTTGAATGCGATCCGGACGTGCTCGGTGGTACGCCGGTCTTTGTCGGGACTCGCGTTCCGTTCCAGACACTCCTCGAATATCTGGAGGGTGGTGACTCGCTGGGCACGTTCCTCGACCACTTTCCGACGGTGAGTCGCACGCAGGCGATTGCGGCGTTGGAAGCCGCGAAGGAAGTGCATTGGCCCGTGTGAGCGCTAGGCCGCGCCGCGATTCATCATGTGAATGGCCTCGTCGTGCGTTACCTCGGCCGCGTCTGCGAAGACAGCCCGTAGCGCCTCCGGCGTGAGCTGCGGGTAGCTCTCCAAAACCTGCTCCTGAGTCCAGCCGGCCGCAAAGTGACCAAGCAGAAAGTCTGCCGTGAGCCGAGTACCGCGCACGACCGGCTTACCGGCCAGCACCAGAGCATCCGTTGCGATGCAGTCACGCCAATCCATGGCCTCCCCACTTGAGCGGGGTCTTGAGCTACTAGCACGGATTGTTCGCGCCAAGAAAATACGCGTGGTGCAAGTCGCAACTCGCTTCGTCGTATTCACTAAAGTCCGAAGCCAAGCTGTGGGGATAGACTCGCCCGTGTCTGTCGCCAGAATTTCTGTCCAACTGGATCCTTGCTGTAGAAGGCCAGGACGTACTGCATCACTCCCATCCCATCGATCTTGACCCAATGCGCATCGCCCGCCGCCGACAAGTACCCGACGCGTTGCATGGCTTGATCAAATTTTCCGAGGAGGAACAGGATCCTGTTGGTGCGCTTCTCAGCGTGCCTTGACGCGAACTCCTCACGCCACGTCCGGCAGTCGATCAGATCGTCGATGCGCGTGGAGGAAATGTCGTTCATGTACGTGGAAAAGTTTCTGCGTGCATCGACCCCGAGCATCAGCAGGACAAGGAAGTCCATCCGCAGATGACTGAGCGCGCGAATTGTCTCGAAGCGAAACTGAAGGTCAAACGGATCGACGAAGCAGAACGAGAGCAGTCCGTTTGATTTAGTGAAAGCAGGAAGCGCGCCTTTGACTTGGGTAGCGCAGTGGTTCACATCCTGTTCAAGAATCGTCACCTTGGCGGATGGGTTCAACGCATCGGTTCGCGCACGGAGCGCGTTCACGCAACGAGGATCCCGATCGACGTAGATGTAGTCGGTAAATGGGTGCGGCTGTCGCAACACGGCGAGGCCGGACGTTTCGACGGTATCTCCGCTGCCCGCCAACAGCGCATGCCCGGCGCCAGCGTACAATCCGATATATGCCAGTTGCGGCCAGCGGTCACGCATCGCCGTGGTGAAGATGCTCGCATATCGATTGTGCAGCCGGATCTTTTCGAGCGAATGTCGCTTGATCCCCGGCGTGTACAGCCCGTCCGGCTCGACGATGCGAGGCTCGTCGCTCATGCTGTGACCGACTGGAGCAGTGAGGGATACTCGCTCCATGTCCGGCCATCGAGCAATCGCCCGCCAGCTTTAGGAGTGCGTCCGCCAACCTGCTTGAAGAAGAACGCGACGTTCCTGGCCACACACGCGTCTCGCAGTGCGCGAACCCAGTCGAGTGACACGGGACGATGTACGATGCCGCTCTCACCGCCCGCGATGACCCAGTGAACGCCGTTCAGGTCCAAATCGACGGGACCCAACAGCGGCTCGCACGACAAGAACCGAACCATTGCGGGTACATCGCGCAGTTGGTTGACGCGGACCGCTGCCCGCTGATCCTCTACTGACGTTCCAAGCCAAATATTCGAGGGGACGACACCGCCGTCGAAGAGATCGCTGTTGGCGCGCACAAACCGCTCCATTCGAGTCGGCCGCTTTGTGAGAACTTGAAACACGTGCATCTCTGCCGCGACCATTACCTCAAACACCGAACGCACGAACGCTGCCGGGACGTGGGCATGAAACAGATCGCCCATGCTGTTCACGAACACGCGTCTTGGCTCTGTCCACTTGAGCGGCTCCTTCAATCGCTCGGGCCACAATCGCACTGCGAACGGATCGATTCGATTTGCCGCCGTGTCACGGGCAGGCTCGCGGGCAATGTACTGCCCACTGAGCAACCGGTTGGCGAGCGTCAGCGCATAACAGTTATCACAACCGGCGCTCACCTTCGTGCAGCCGGTTACAGGATTCCAGGTTGAGTCAGTCCACTCGATTCCGGTTCGCTGAGACATGGTCCGAATATATGCCGAAGATCAGACTTTGTCACGAACTACTTCGTGACGCTCACACCCGAAACACCTTCATCACCTCATCCCCCAGGTGATTGATCACCCCTACCGCGATCTTTCCACCCTTCGGCTTCAAGAACGGCCGTGACAGATCACCTTTTCAGCAAGCACCTAATATCCGCATCGATCACAACCGCTTGTGTCTGGTGTGAGCGAGACTTAGGAGGATTCACCCTCCGCAACGCTGTCGTTGAACTACAGGTTGGAGGCCTTGGTGTCGGCGTGCGCGATAAGCTACGGAACCGGCCATAGCAATACGGCGCGCTCTGCGAGCGACCTCCCACGAACTTCCACCTGCTCGAGACGAAACTCAGGAAACGTGACTGGCAGAGACTTCGTCAGGATGATCGCTGACTGGATGTACGCTGCCTTCTTCTTCTCGTACGGCCCGTTTGAGACTCCGATGTTCAGTGCGCCCGCGAAAATCGTGAGATTGCCGATCCTTGAGACGTACTGCGGATGCCTGACTTCGGCACCTTGGCCAAGGTATGACGGCC
>Ga0105048_10018504_pt1 | contig 10711 bp, 8 predicted proteins | sample MAT05_FD_78382 | JGI IMG/M metagenome (GOLD analysis project Ga0105048, IMG submission 78382) | Freshwater microbial communities from Lake Fryxell liftoff mats and glacier meltwater in Antarctica - MAT-05 | ecosystem: Environmental > Aquatic > Freshwater > Ice > Liftoff microbial mat | place...
GCAACAGTCGGATATCGGCAACGGTAGCTCCCCCCCGCCAGCCCGTACTAGTTTTTAGGAAGGCGACTCCCGCATCTAGGCAGATCGCAGCAGCTAAACGAATTTCATCGGGGGTTAATAAACTGGTTTCGAGGATTGCCTTGACTGGTCGATCGCTCTCCTCACAAATTTGAGCAATATCTTGATAGACTTCTTCTTTCTTCCCTGCCTTCAGCCAACCTAAATTAATTACCACATCTAATTCATCGGCTCCTCTATCTACCGCTTCTTGGGCTTCATAGAGCTTGCTACCAGAAGTTGTTGCCCCGGTGGGAAAGCCAATTACCGTGCATACCTTGGGCTTTTTACCGTGGAGGAGTTGGGCAGCTTGATGGACGGCGCTGGGATAGACGCAGACAGAGGCAAAGTTGTAGCGATCGGCTTCTTCGCAACATTGGATCACCATATCTGGGGTAGCACAGGGGTCGAGGAGAGAATGATCAATAAAGGGAGCGAGGTCTATAAGTTGTTCCATAGGATTTTGAGAGGGAATTATTTATGGGATTGGGGCGGAAATTAGTTAAAGGATTAAAGGGATTAATAGGAGCCTTGGTTTTTTATACCCGTTTGCCTGTTTCGGAAAAGATTCCCTACGAAATTGATCGAATTGGACGGTTTGCTCCGGTGGTGGGCTTGCTCCTAGGGATTTGTCTAGTAATTGGGAATCGGGGGCTGGAATGGCTGGGAATAGGCAGTTTCAGTCGGGCTGTTTTATTGGTTTGTCTTTGGTGTTTGCTGACGGGAGGCTTACATTTGGACGGGGTGATGGATACGGCTGATGGGTTGGCTGTGCAAAATCCGCAACTCCGGCTCCGAGTGATGCAAGATAGCCAAACAGGAGCTTTTGGGGTGATGGCTGGGGGATTGTTAATCTTACTAAAGGTAGCATTTTTAACAGACTTGGAATACAGTAATACCTTTATTTATAGTTCAAGGTTTTGGGCGTTGTTACTCGCTCCAGTCTGGGGCAGGTGGGGACAGGTGCTGGCGATCGCTCTCTATCCCTATCTACGACCAACGGGGAAAGGGGCTTTTTTGAAAGCAGAAATGCAGTTACCCATAGATTTTCTCTGGGGTGCAGGATGCCTGATCTTACTCACTGGGCTACAAATCTGGGGAACAGGGAACTTACCATTTACTCTGGGGTTATTTCTCGGCGGCGGGTCGATCGCTTCGGGGGTGGGCTATTGGTTTTATAAGCGTTTGGGTGGACACACGGGGGATTCCTACGGGGCAGTGGTGGAGTGGACAGAGGCGGCTTTTTTGGGATTGGTGCTGGTGGTCGATCGATTCACCTAAAAAATACTTCCCTTAAAATAAAAATTCCCTTGAAAGCTAATTCACCTAAAAATTGAAGAGAACTCTGTGATAATTGTCAAAATCAAGAGAACTTAATTGTATGTTTTAGAATCAATAATCAATAATCAATAATCAAGAAGAAATAATTAACAATGCCCAGAAATAATAGTCATGTACTTTCACCCCTTGCCTTATCTTTAGTTTTCTCTCTAGTTACTCAAACGATCGCCAGTGCCATGCCTTCAAAATTGGGGCAATTAGCAACTGAGGTAAATTTAACTTCTGGGATCACTTCTGAGTCAACTTCTGGATATGGGTTAATGTCTGACAAGGTTGCAGATCAAAGAATCTCGACAACTAGGCAACCACGGCGGAGTCTGGAAGGGCGGGAAGAATTACCGCTAGAATCTTTGCCCAAAGCCGATCGACCCCAAGAAGCTGGAGAAAAACAAACTAGTTTCTGTGCTAATCAGTTGGCTAGCTCCATCGACCGGACTATCCGGGAAGAAGGTTTAGATCGATCGCAACTAGGAATTTTAGTTACAGGAGTGAATAGCAATCAAGAATTTTATAACCTGAATGGCGATCGATTGATTGTCACTGCTTCTACGGTCAAGCTCCTAACTTCGGCAGCAATTTTGCATCAACTGGGGGCAGAGCATCGGATTCGCACTTCTATCTATGATCCCGGTGATAACTCCTTGGTGGCGATCGGGCGGGGAGACCCCAGCTTAGATAATGCTCAATTTCAACGCCTAGGACAACAACTCCGAAACCAAGGCAAAGGCAATATTAACCTCTTGATTGGGGATGATAGTTATTTTCAAGGAAATTTATTTAATCCGGCTTGGACTTGGGTTGATATCGAAAATGGGGATGCACCACCCGTTAGCAGCTTGGTAGTGAATCAGAGCTATGTGTATCTAAATCTATCTCCACAACGGGTAGGCAGTCCTCTACGGTTGAGCTGGAGTGATCCCCTCGCAGGCAATCAATGGCAAGTGAGCAACAATACCCGGACTGGTGGCAGTAGCTCTTCGATCCAGATTAACTTCAATCCCAATGAAAATATTTTACGGTTAGGTGGAAATTTGGCAGCCAATCGAGGGGCGGAGGAATTTGGTTTATCGATTATGGAGCCGAGTTTGTATTTTGTGCAACGGCTCCAAGCAGAATTAAGTAGTTTGGGGATTGTGGTGAATCAAGCGAAGGTACAGAGTAGTCGATCGCCCCTCGCAATTCCTGAGCTTTGGCAAGAAGTCGCCGCCGTAGAATCTGCCCCAATGAGGGAACTGTTAAAGGAAATGAATAGTGATAGTAATAATTTCTACGCTGAAATGTTGGTGCGTCAACTAGGAAAGGTCACAGCAGGGGACGATCGCAACTGGTTAGCGGCGGTGGAAAATACCTTAACGGGGTTAGGGGTAAATCCCAACGGTTATCGCCTTGTGGATGCTTCAGGACTAGCACGGCAAAATCAGGTATCTCCTAGGGCGATCGTCCAAACCCTCCAAGCAATGGCAAAAACTCCAGAAGCAGAGGCCTATCGAAATTCCCTCGCCCTCGCTGGGGAAACTGGCACTCTCAGGAACCGTTTACGGAATACCCCTGCTACTCGTATTTTCTGGGGTAAGACTGGTACTCTCCGGGGCATAGTGGCTCTTTCTGGTTATTTGAACAATCCCGACAATGAGCCGTTAGCTGTGAGTATCACTGTGAATAATCCCCAAAAATCCCTTGCAGATCTGCGGTTTGCTGTCGATCGTCTCGTAGTCCAAATAAGTCGATTACGCTCTTGTAAACAGTGAATAGTTATCAGTGAACAGTGAAGAGTTACCAGTAAACAGCAAGAATTGATAAATGATGCTTCGATAAGTTTTACAATTAAGCCTGTTGAACTGCTTAGTAAAAGTAAGTAACTCTGATAACTGGTAACTGATAACTGATAACTGATAACTGATTTATGGCGCAATCGATCGAGAAACTGGAAATAGAGCTGGCAAAACTAGAATTAGCGATCGCCGATCTCTGTCAACAATTGACCACCATCTATCCTCCCTACCTCAAACTCTTTGGGGAAACTATTCGTCGCCAGTTAGTTATGGCTGTGTATCAAATCTGCACGGATACCCATCCCCAAACTTTTCTGCAAATGTCCCTGACCCAAAGATCAGACCTTCAAATTAAAATTAGGCACATTGCCCAGGGCATCCAGCAGCAAATTTTAGCCCCTTTAGAAAATCTGCGAGAAATTACGACTTCCGGCTCTTCCCCGGAACTTACTGATACGCTAGATAATCTGCCAAGTAATTCATCTAGTAATTTATCAACTAATTTACCAAGTAATTCACCAAGTAATTTACCAACTAAAGCATCGGGCGATTCTCCAAAGGAGAGGCTACACAAACGACAATCTGGAAAAATCAAAGCTCTTGTGCATTGGCAAAAACAAACAGATACAGAGATTAATCAACTATTGCAACAGGCTTCCCAAGAAGTAAATCAAGTCCTCCACCAAGCCGGATTACTCACCCAAAAACTGCCCATCGGACTTCTAGAAGCTGCCGCCAAAATGGAATCCCTGAACGCCACTGCCATTGTTGGCAAGCCCAGCATTCTGAACTTGATGATGGAAGTAGAAAGTCTCCGGGAAGGAGAAGATGATGACTTGGAAGTAGAGGAATCTACCCAGAAGGAACCTATTGGTTTAACTGCTGTGTATCTCCGGTGGACAGAACTAGAATTTCATAGTCCAGAGTTGAGTGTGGCAGCGCAGACAATTCGATCGACCGTTGGCAAACTCCACAACCTTGATCGAGAGTATCATCGCCTGTTAAAATATCATCAAGTCGCCCGTGCCCAAGCTACTTGGCGATCGAGTTGGGTAGATGATTAGAGCCTATCCCCGCTCAGATTTTTTTCAAAACCACCTCAACAATGCCTTGAAACTCCCTAGGAAATTCTTTAATTTTCTCCAGCCACCATGCTCCATCTCTACGAATATGCCCCTTCTGGGAATTGCTACAAAATCCGCCTCCTGCTGACCCAGTTAGGAATTCTTTTTCAACGGACTCATCTGGATATCCTTAATAAGGAAACTAGAACCCCAGAATTTTTGGCAAAAAATCCTAACGGCAGAACTCCTTTGTTAGAGTTGGAGCCGGGAAAGTTCTTAGCTGAATCTAATGCAATTTTGTTTTACCTCAGTGCCGAAACCCAATTTTTTCCGGTGGATCCTTGGGAGAGAGCGCAGGTAATGCAGTGGTTATTTTTTGAACAATATAGCCATGAACCCTACATTGCCACCCTCAGATTTTGGATTAGTTATCTCCACAAAGCCGAAGAATTTGCTATAGAAATTGCCAAACGCAAGGAGCAGGGTTATGCCGCTTTGCGAGTGATGGAGCAACACTTAAGTAGTCGTGATTATTTTGTCGGCGAGAAATACACTATTGCTGATATTAGTTTATTTGCTTACACCCATGTGGCGGCGGAAGGGGATTTTGATCTCAGCGAGTTTACCCATATTTTGCGCTGGATCGATCGAGTCAAGGCTCAACCCAACTACATCAGTATTACCGACTAGTGACTAGTAGCTCCTGATTTAGGAGATAATGCAATAATGGTGATCATAAATTATGGTGTTTTTCAATCTTCAAGAATTTTTGTAAAACCCCTTAACCTGTTGCCTAAAATTTATGGCCAGTTTATTTTCTGTTTATTGTCTGTCTATTGTCTGCAATTACTTTGCAAATTATTTCCTAGATATTTTCCTGAATTTTCTAAATTTCCTAAATTAAGAGCGATCGCCGTCCCATGCAAGAAATCCTATACCTAGAAATTCCCACCCCCCATACTTCTCAAGTTATCCAGTGGCTCCAGCAGCATTGGCAGCCCAGCCACGGGGAAATTAGACCTAGTTCAGATGGGGTACAGTGGTATGCAGATCGACCCGACTCGATCGCTCCCCAGTTAGATTCTGTAAATTCTATGGCTTCTGTGAATTCTGTAAGTTCTGTAGATTCTGTCGCTACATTGGAGCCAGACCCGGTTGCCCCATCGCCCTTGGGAGAAATCAATATTTTTCTGTGGTCATTGCAGAGGACTACCTACCTGAAGGCCTTTCGCTATCAAGCCCAACCCATTCCCCAAGAATCTGTCCTTCTTGCCCAACTCCAACAGCAACTAAGGATTGAATTTCCTCCCCAGTATCCCGAGCCGCCCTCGATCGATCCCCAAGTTTCTATTTTCACTGCCCTCGAACCCCACTACCCCCAAACTGTTAAATTCTTCAAAAAAATCCCCCGAGGAGAAGCAGACCTCAACCGGGTTTATTGGTGGGAGCAGCGCTGGCGAGAGGGAGTCCGCAATCCCCAAACCCCGAAGCAAGTTTTATTTGCTGATTCTGTGAAAAGTAATCCTAGCAATCCAGAGTCACCCACCTACGACTTAGTTTACCTAGGGGGAGCCTTGGGAGTGATCCATGCGGCAGTGATGGCAAGGTTGGGTTATAAAGTCCTACTGGTGGAGCGTTTAGGCTTTGGCAGAATGAACCGGGAATGGAATATCTCCAGAGATGAGTTCCAGAGTTTAATTGACTTGGGTTTGTTTACACCAAGCCAGTTTACCAGTGTGATTGCCAAGGAATATCTAGATGGATTTAATAAGTTTTTTGATGCCAACAATCCTCCCAACCTACAATCCCCAATTTTGCACACTCCCAAGGTGTTAAATATTTGCATTGATGCGGAAAAACTCCTGCAACTCTGTGGGGAAAAACTCCGGGCTGCGGGGGGAGAAATTTGGGATCAGACGGAGTTTATTTCTGCCAATATCGCCGTCGATCGAGCTACCCTCAACCTCACACATTTACCGACTAAAACCCAGAAAACAGTAACTACAAGATTAATTGTGGATGCCATGGGAACCGCTTCCCCGATCGCTTGGCAGTTGAATGGGGGCAGGGCTTTTGATAGCGTGTGTCCTACGGTGGGCGGGGTGGTGAGTAAGGGTTTTGATCCCGAAGTCTGGGATCTTGACTACGGCGATGTCTTAAATAGTCACGGAGACATTTCCCGTGGCAGACAGCTAATTTGGGAACTCTTCCCCGGTGCAAATGGTGAAATTACTATCTATCTATTCCACTACCATCAGGTGAATGCCACCAACCCCGGCTCCTTGCTGGAAATGTACGAAGACTTTTTTACTATCCTGCCAGAATATCGGCGCTGTGACATGGAAAAACTGGAGTGGCGCAAGGCAACTTTTGGTTATATTCCGGGGCATTTTAGTGTGGGGAGTCGCGATCGTACCGTGGCTTTCGATCGATTAATTACCATTGGTGATGCTGCTTCTTTGCAATCTCCCCTCGTGTTTACGGGCTTCGGCTCCCTAGTGCGAAATTTAGGCAGGTTAACTCATCTCTTGGATACGGCTCTCAAACATGATCTCCTTAAGGCAGAGAACCTAAACCAAATCCGGGCTTACCAGAGTAATACGGCGGTGACATGGCTCTTTTCTAAGGGGATGATGGTACCGACGGGGGTGAGTCTTCCTCCCCAGAGAATCAACTCCATGCTGAATACCTTTTTTGGGATTTTAGCCGATGAACCTAGTGCGATCGCCGATACTTTCATCAAAGACCGCACTAACTGGCTCACCTTCAACCGTCTTGCCCTCAAAGCTGCCATCAGAAACCCCGGCTTACTAATCTGGATTTGGCAGTTGGCAGGATTCAAGGATATTTTTCGGTGGCTGGGTAGCTATGTAGATTTTACCCTAACGGCTTTTGTTAGTTGGTTGATGGCGGGTTGGGTTCCCCAGCTTTTCCAAAAATCTCAATCTTGGCTAGAATCCAAATTTCCAGCTTTGTGGCTCCGTTGCTTGGCACAAACCTATGCTTGGACTCATGGCTTAGGGAAAAATCAAGGGTCTAAAACTACTGAAAAAATTCTCAAGCCTCCCATGAAAAACTCGCTCCCGGTCGATCGACCCCTCGTGGCTCCCATACCGCCCCAGAAAACTAACAATTGATTGTGTGGTTAGGGCTTAGGCAAAATAAGGTTTTTATCTACGGGTGATGTAAGGTAGGCATTTCCCACAATACGAACTCAAGGGTTGATAGCCTAATGTTGTAATGTGTAATCTCTTTTTTTCTAAATTCCTGAATTATTTGTAGCGTTGTCAGAAATCTAGGCTTGAATTAAAACTTGAAAATCTTTAGGGGTTTAAGATCAGAAAGAGAACCGACGACTTGCCGTGTTTCGTCTCGGTTCTCTAACTGGTTCGCTCCTCACACAAGATTTATAATAATCGCTCTCAATTCATTTGTCAAGACTTTTCGCTAAATTTAATGAGAATTAGTTAGAAGTTAGTTATTTGAGGAGGTTGCATGAGTTATAAATCAAGCTGGATTGTGGCTCCTTTTTCCTCTACCTTGAGAATATGTACTTCTACCTCTACCCCCAATTTTTGCCAAGTAGTCGCCATGGCATCTCCTACAGTTTGCGATCGCTCTTGAGTAGTCAAAGCCAAAAGCGTTGGGCCAGCACCACTAATGACTAAACCGTAGGCTCCTTGGTCGATCGCTATCTTTCGTACTTCCTGATAACCAACAATCAAACTCTGGCGGTAGGGTTGATGAATCCGATCTTGGAGGGCAGCCCTTAACCATTGCTCTTTCCCGGTTGCCAGCCCCCGTAAGAGTAACCCCAGATGGGCGACATTAAAGATAGCATCTCCTCGGCTGTAGCTACTGGGCAACACGGCTCTGGCGGCGGCGGTGGATAGCTCAAAATTCGGCACGGCTACTACGGGGATAATTTCTGGCAACCAAGGCACATCACAAATTTCCCAAGTGCCATCTTCCCTAGTGGCAGAGAGTTGGCAACCACCGACTAGAGCCGGAACCACGTTGTCAGGATGTCCTTCGAGGTCGATCGCCAGATTTTGAATTTCTAACAGAGATAGGGGCTGTCCTGCTAGATAATTTGCCCCCAACAAACCCCCGACTAAGGCTGTGGCGGAACTACCCAAACCCCTAGCGAGAGGAATACCCAATTCTAGGTCGATCGCTACCCCCGGAACTGGTTGCCCCAAAACCTGATAAACAGTACAAAAAGCCTGATATGCCAAATTACTGCGATCAGTAGCTACCCGCTCCGCCTCCAAGCCTGTCACCCGAATTTCTAGGGGACTAGTTTCCTCTGTCTTTGTAAAAGTTTTTGTAAAAGTAAACTTGTTATATAAACTCAGAGCAGCCCCCAAGCAATCGAAACCCGCCCCTAGGTTCGCTGTAGTTGCCGGGACTGTGATAGTAACGTGATCATTCATAGAAGATTCATAGAAAGTTATAAATTTATTAAAATTGGCATAGGCTATCTCGCTCAAAGCCACCGCTTTATTAAAACAGAGATGAAGACCCAGCAGTTAGCTTTCTCGTCGCCAGACGTTGATTCGTCGATCGTTCCCTCCACTGATTAATAATTTTCCATCTTCACTAAAAGTCAAGGAATGTACCGCATCAGAATGGCTAGAAAGATTCCCTAGAAAAGCCCCAGTGCTAACTTCCCAGAGTTTGATAGTCTGATCGGTGCTACCACTAGCAAAAAACTTACCATCGGGACTCATGGCGATCGCCAAGACAGAGCCAGTGTGGGCAGCAATATCATGAACTAGTTTACCTGTACCTAAATCCCAAATTTTTACTGTTTGGTCTGCACTCGCACTCACCAAGAATTTCCCATCGGCTGTAATCCCCAGCGCCGTTACTTGTTTTTCGTGTCCACTGAGGGTCAAGATAGATTCTTTACAGCTTTCTGGGAAACAGTTTTGCTCTAGACTCCAAACCTTAATTCCCCCATTGGTTGCCCCACTTGCCAGCAACTTCTCATCGGGACTCATGGCTAGAGCCTGCACCGGAGCATTATGCCCTGTAAAAGTCTGATTTAGTTTCCCCGTCTCCAAATTCCAAACTTTGACGGTCTGATCACTGCTTGCTGTTACTAGAGTATCCATCTTTGCACCGAGCAGCACCTTATACACTGAGCCAAAATGGACTTGGATATCTCTGATAATATTGCCATTCACCAAGTCCCAAACCTTGACTACATTCCAGCTACCGCCCACAGCCAAATCACCACTATTATTGATGGCAACGTCATAAACCCAGAGAGAATACATGGGCAAAACTTTTTGAGGAGTTTGACATTCCTCACCCTCACAAATCTGGGATAGATCCCATATTACTGCCTTGGAGTAGTCACTAACAGTAATTAAATTGGTATTGTCTGGGCTGAGAGCTAGGGAGTTGATGGAGTTGCCGACCCCGGAAAAGGTCTGCTCAATCTGAAACTGGGGGGCAGCCATCTGGGGTACAGGAGAAGGACTAGGAGGCTTATTGTCATCCCTAGCTTCGTTCGGTGATTTGATCGATCCAAGAGGTCGGGGCAGGGCACTAGGTAAGGGGATGGGACTATCTGAGGGATTATCGGCTAAGTTCTGAGACTCTTGTTGAGATTTTTGTTGAGACTGTACCCACTGCCAGCCAGCCCAGCCTCCTAGACTCTTTGCGATCGCAATCACCATCCACACTCGATATCGTTGCCAAGATGACCGGAATATCTTGACTAGTTGCAAAGATGGCATATTTTTATCCATGATCCCGAATTTCTTTTATCGTCTATCTTCGATCGAGCTTCAACTCTCTACTTCAAAGGTATCAAAAACCTCAATAGAATATCAGCAACATATTGATAGCTTTAGCAATATTAATTAATCTGCAATCCTACCTACCAATGTATTACTTGCTTAAGAATTGTTCAATAGGTTTTTCACAGGTGTTTAATAGGCTGATGGTGGCAGTTGGCGATCGCAGGTTTGGGGAATTGCTAGATATTAGTTTAATTTTCTAGTTTAATTTTCTAGCTTATCTTCTGGGGCAAAAATCGGGGCAGTTAATGGCAACATCAGAATTGGCAGTATCTGGATGCACTGTACATTTGAGTCGATGATCATTGGTAAAAAACTCGCACCTACTACAGGGAATACTGTGTAGCTGTTGGATTTGACGGATGCCATTTTTGTAAGTGCGATAGAGAGAAACTAGGCTGAAGGCAATGAGCCACCAAGTAGCAAGGAAACAGATCGGCACTAAGTAAAGGCGGAAGAGTTGGAGAATGGCCTGGAAGATATATAGGAAATTGAGCTGGAGGAGATGAAACACGATCGCTCTGGGGAGTTGAGGGAATTAATTGTTTAACTCTTTGGGAACTTTGGGAATTTTAGAAATTTTAGAAATAGGGGAAGAGTTGCTGCTAATTTTAGTTGATGCTAGTTGAGGCGATCGAGTCCAATCATAAATTTTTATGAATTA